>Ga0315289_10000008_pt1 | contig 362393 bp, 369 predicted proteins | sample YL17G11_40_MG_FD_203452 | JGI IMG/M metagenome (GOLD analysis project Ga0315289, IMG submission 203452) | Sediment microbial communities from Yellowstone Lake, YNP, Wyoming, USA - YL17G11_40 | ecosystem: Environmental > Aquatic > Freshwater > Lake > Sediment | place: USA: Wyoming | collected... | reverse complement strand
TGAACCCAGCTCACGTACCTTTTTAATTGGCGAACAGCCAAACCCTTGGGACCTTCTCCAGCCCCAGGATAAGATGAGCCGACATCGAGGTGCCGAACAGGGCCGTTGATGTGGACTCGCGGGCCCTACTAGCCTGTTATCCCCGGGGTAACTTTTGGCTGATGATCTCTGGCGGTTCTACTAACCACCATCGGTTCACTAAGTTCCACTTTCGTGCCTGCGCGAGATATCCCTCTTGCAGTCAAGCCGGCTTATGGCTTTACCCGACCGCTCCGATTTCCATCCGGAGCTAGCCGACCTTTAAACGCCTCCATTACCTTTTAGGAGGCAAGTGCCCCACTTAAACTGCCCACCTGACACTGTCCCCAGCCCTCTAGGCTCTATGTTTTTTGAAATCTTAGAGGATTGAATTCTTTTTAAAGATTCAATGGCTCTTTGGATTTCATAAAGCACAGAGGGCTGGGTTAGAATCAAGGACTTGGAAGATGGGTGTTTCATTGGCGGCTCCTCCCGACCCGAAAGTCGGGATTCAAAGCCTACCCACTACGCTACGCATCCAAATTCAAAATTCAATACCAGGATACAGTAAAGCTCCCGGGGTCTTTCCGTCTAGCCGCAGGTAACCGGCATCTTTACCGGTATTGCATTTTCACCGGGCAGCTCCTGGAGACAGTCCCCCAGTCGTTAAGCCTTTCATGCGGGCCAGAACTTACCTGGCAAGGGATTACGCTACCTTTGGACCCTTATAGTTAGGGCCGACGTTCACTGGCGCTTCAATCGTTCAGCTCCCCGACAAGTCGGAGAACCGGCGACATTAACGTTCCAGCACTGGTCAGGCCTCAGCCCCTATACATCCTCTTACGAGTTTAGCAGGGACCTGTGTTTTTGATAAACAGTCGCCAGGGGTACTTTCGCTGCGTCCCGCCCCTTATGCCCGTTGAACTTTGTAAATTAGTAATTTAAAATCTGAAAATTTAGAAAATTAAATCTTTTGTTCCACGAGCTTAAGGGGCGGGAAGGTCTTATCCCGAAGTTACGACCGCTTTTTTGCCGAGTTCCTTCAGGAGCTTTTACCCGTTCACCTTAGTGTACTTGCACTCGCCCACCTGTGTCGGTTTGCGGTACGGACCACGCTCATAATTAATTCCTGAAAAGCTTTTCTAGGCAACTGATTCATCTAGAACTCCCGCAAAGCGGGATTAGAAATCCAATAATCTCTCTAGACTACTCAACTGCGTCCCTTTTCAGAATTATGTGCGCGGGGGCTGGAATATTAACCAGCTGTCCTTCAGCTACCCCTTTCGGGTTTGCCTTAGGCCCGCCTAACCCTTGGTTGATCGTCATTGCCAAGGAAACCTTGGGCTTACGGTGTGCGCCGCTTTCAGGCGCATTGCGGTTACTCATGCCAACATTCTCACTCCCGCCCGTTCCACCTCGCCTTACAGCTCGGCTTCACAACAAGCGGGATGCTCCCCTACCTCCCCATCTTTCAAAAAAAGGTGGGGACCTTATCTTCGGTATCGAGCTTTAGTCCCGGAAATCTTTGGCGCAGGACCTCTTAGCTAGTAAGCTTTTACGCACTTTTTAAAGGGTAGCTGCTTCTAAGCTCACCTCCTAGCTATCTATGAAATCCCACTTCCTTAAAAACACTTAGCTCGAATTTAGGGACCTTAGATGAAGATCTGGGCTGTTTCCCTTTTGACTATGGAGCTTAGCCCCCATAGTCTGACTGCCCTATTTTATTCTCCGGCATTCAGAGTTTGATTGAACTACCTGAGTGAAACCCACGATAATCCATTCAGTGCTTTACCTCCGGAGATTTTAATAGAACGCTAGCCCTAAAGCTATTTCGGGGAGAACCAGCTATTACCAAGCTCGTTTAGCTTTTCACTTCTTACCTCAGCTCATCCCAGAGTATTGAACGGCTCACGGGTTCGGGCCTCCTCCCGCCTTTCGGCGGAATTCACCCTGGCCGGGGCAAGCTCGCTTGGCTTCGGGTTTTAAGCACTCAATAATGTTGCGCTTTTAACGCTCGCTTTCGCTATGCCTTCTCCCGAGACGGGATTAGGCTAAACTGAGTACTTAAGCTCGTTGGCTCGTTCTGCAAAAAGCACGCCATCACCCCGCCTTCTATGCCAATTGAATTTTTGTAAAACGCGAAATAGGGAAATAAAAATTTATCCGCGAATTTCATTTTATTCAACGAGCTTAGAAGGCGGGGCTCTGACTCTTTGTGAGCAGGATGGTTTCAGGTTCTATTTCACCGGGATCACCTCCCTACTTTTCACCTTTCCCTCACGGTACTGGTTCACTATCGGTGATATCGAGTATTTAGCCTTGGCCGTATAGTCCGGCCTGTTTCCCACAGGATTATCGTTTCCCGTGATACTCAAGAAAAATATCAAGGAGCGTAAAGTTGTTTTCGCTTACGGGACTATTACCCTCTTTGGTCGCCCTTTCCAGGGACATTCAACTAACAAAACTCCACCTAAGTATTCTCCCTCAAGAACATTTCTATCGATAAGAAATGCCCCCGACGATATCTCCTTACAACCCCGAGCACTCAAGTTTGTTGAGTACTTGGTTTGGGCTAGTTCCCTTTTCAGTCGCCCCTACTAAGGGAATGTATGAAATAATTTTTTTGAAAAACTACTCCATCTTTTTTTCTTTTCCTCCGCTTACTATGATGTTTCGCTTCAGCGGGTTCGCATCCGTCTCTTCGACGGACAATCCGGTTTGTCACCGAATTAGGTTTTCCCATTCGGAAATCTGCGGATCAAAGGTTGGTAGCCACCTCCCCGCAGCTTATCGCAGGCACCCTACGTCCTTCATCGCCTCGATATCCCAAGGCATCCACCATCTGCTCTTAAAATTAAAGTACACTCTCAGCTAGCAATTAATAATCACTTTATTTAATTCTCAATGTGCTTTCTTTCTCAAGCAAAAACCGCTTTAAGGAAGCGGTCTCTCTATCAATAGATCACAAAGCAAGAAATTATCCGCTTCCTCTGTTTAAGGTTATTATCTTTTCCTTCATGATAAACTTATTTTATCAAAACCAAAAAACCTGTCAAGCCCTCCCGAAATCAAAACATACTAGATTTCGGGAGGGCTTGCAAATAACTAAAGAATTAGGATTTTAAACCTATCTTATTTCTACTAGAACTCTTTTGGAAATTTTAACCGAGAAGTTTGTGCTTTAAATCTTTGAGAATTTCAGCAGCTACATCCTTTCCTCCAACCCCGAAAGCAATACCGAAAGCAATTACCAAGAACACTATCACTCCTGTATAGAGAGTCTGTATTAAATTTTCAGCAACGCCCAATTGTTCCAGAATTGCCAAAATAGCAAAAACCCAGATTGACCACTTAACAATTGCGCCTGCTACTGCTCCATGTCCTACTTTGGTTCCTTCTACTGCTGCTCTGACTACCTTTTCAAGAACCTCTGCAATAATTACTGCTGTCACAAACAAAAAGACAGCAACAATAACATTGGGCAAATAAGCCAAGACTCCTCCTAACAATCCAGCGAATTGAGTAAGCCCCAATATCTCAGCTACTATCATTAAGACAATAACAAAGACAATCCATTTGAAGATTACTCCGATAAAAGCAGCAGCATCTAATTTTATTTCCGCCTTTTCTAAGGCCCCCTTCCAACCTGCCTTTTGGAAATATTCATTCAGTCTGATAGCATTTAGAATCCGACTTACCAGACTCCCTATTCCTATTGCAACCAACCAACCGATAATCAAAACTATCAGGGCAATAATTAAGGTAACAATAATATTTATTAATCCAGTGATAATGTTTGGCCAGATTCCGATTATGGCCTCGTATGTTCTTATAGCCAAATTGTCAAACATGTTTTCTCCCCCTTAATTTTATAGGAATTCGACCTTTGAAATATTAAATCATTATAACAAAAGAAAAATAAATGTCCTGTGGATAACTCACTTAGTAATCCATAGGTCCTGGATTAGCAATTGGTAAAATTGGACCGAATTTTTCCATAAACCATTTTCCAATATTATTCCAGAAGTCTTCAGTTGCTTTTTTCTCTTCAGCTGGCAATTCCTCAATAACTAATCTCATCTTACTTATATTTAAACCTTTCTCCGGTGAGAAGGAATAAGCACTTACAGTTTTTAATACTTTCAAATAAGGGGCTATTCCTCTGTCTAAAAATTCAAAAATCGGAGGGATGATAGCTTCCGGAGGAGGTATATTATTCCCTGGGCTAATCCCCATAAAATATGGTAGTGATGGCAGCAAGAAATTAATGGAATAATTTGCTCCATATTTTATAACTCCTATAAAACCATAGGGATAAATATAGCTAATTCCTGTAATATTTTTAGGGGCCTCTTTAAACTGTTCAGCAAAGATCTGAGAATCTTTCAGGCTTTTCTGATTATTATCATTTAAACTTTTAAGAATACTAAGTAGACTTTCTTTAGTAAAAGTAAGGATTAATTTTTTATCTTTTATTGTGAAATTTAGACCAGAATTTCCATAGATTGGCATGGAATAAATCTCGAATCCATCAATTATTTCTTTAGAGAAACTTACCAGCTCTTCTGATTTTGTTGCTGTAGATGATTCTCCAAAAACAGGTGGCGGGCATACGAAAGTTTTACCAGTACAATAATTTTTCCCGCCAGGATTAATATCACTGTATTCGGCAGTGCCTTTACTATCTATGCAGTAATATCTTGTTGGTTTATCTAATTCTTGGGTTAATTTAGTATAGGCACAATATTTATCAGGAGATTGATGGATGATAGGATACCAACCCCCTATTTGTTTGTTAATTTCCTGACAGATAGGTTTTATTTGGCTATAGGAACAACTAACATTTTTATAACTTTTTTTATCGCTATGGATTATTTCAGCATAGACCCTTATCTGGGACATATCTGACATAATTTTGGCATCTCCCGTCTTCAAACTAGATTGTTCTAGAGTAGGAATTCTAGGAATCTTTAATTTCAATAGGTTCTCTTTAGTCTTGTTTTCATCGCCTACTTCAGAAATGAGAGAAATTACTGGTGATTCTTTACTAGTAGATTCTGAAGCAATAAAGAAAGCGTAATTATTCTGAAATAGTGGGAGGATATCGTCTTTTATATCAACCCCAATAATTAATTCCAGGTCCTTCATAGACTGGTCAAACTCTTTTTTTTCTTCTGTAGTCATCTCCTTAGTTAAGGTTTTCTCTATTTCGTCGAATAAGCTTTTTAGATCTTTTTCTTCACTGTAATAAATAATTCCTTTATCCCCAATCTTTTCTGCTAAAAATCCAGCTAGGCTATCTTTAAAGGAGAATTGAGAAGGTTGGAAAGCATCTTCTCTTAGGTCCAAAGAGAAGGCCTCTGCTTTTAATTCATTTTTGTCAGCAATTACTGCCAGAGCCAAAGCTATTTTTTCTGGTTCTTCAACTTTTTTACCTTTAAAGAACGGTAAATTTAGGGCAGTTTTCAGAGAGGCTGTAAGTTGGGAAAAAATCTTCTCTGTTTCTTTAACAGTTTTTGTTTCTTCTGCTGTTTTCAAAATCTTTGGCCAGTCAAATTCGCTATAAAATATAGCTAAATAATCTTTGGGTAAGTATTTTTTTATTTTTTGATGAGCTTTGTTTGAATTTATATTTTTTATTTTATCCTTTTTGAAAGTATTGGTTATTTTTTGATCATCAATAGTATCAATAATCTTTTTGATATCTTCTGATTTTGTGGCAAACACAAAGTGGCCATTAGTTAGAACAGATGAAGGTTCCAATTTGGGTTCACCGGGATATGTTTTAAATTGACTATTTTCGGTTGGTATTGCTTTGACAATTAATCTACCCTTGTAGGTCTCTTTTTCTATTTTCCAATCTTTACTCTTTTCCATCTCGCCCTGAACGTCTTTGGCTAACTTTTCTAACTTTTTCAAATCAGGATCTGGTATGATTAAAACCGCTGATACTTCTTTTATTTCCTGGCCCGACTCATAAGGAGTAATCCAAGCTAAAATCAATTCATTAGAGATCGTAAAATCCAAATTCTTTAAAGGGAGCATTTCTTTCTGGGCCTTATTAAATTCTTCACTTATTTGCCCCGAAATTTTTTCATACATTGGGAATTTGTTCAGAAGTTCTTTAAAATTTTTAACTTGTTTATCTTCAGGGTTAATTTTGACCCTAAAATAAAAGGCTGTTTCCTGGGGTAATAAAGAGACAGCATCTGGTTTTACAAATTTATCATAAAGAAAGGCACCGACCCCTCCGACAAAGATTAAAGCCACTAAAATAATTAGTGGCAAAAGGAATTTTTTCTTAGTTGAAACCTTAGGACGATTGAAAAGGGAAATTTCCTCTTCCTTAAGTTGATAAGAAAGGAATTCTTCTTTTTTCGGTGTTTCTGGAGGTGATGCCGGGGTTATCTCTGGTGAATTAATCTCTTTGGGCATCTCGGGTGGTCTAGGTTTAGGTAATTCTGCAGGTATATCTGGTCCAGGAGGAGATGTCTTAAAAATTTCTTCCTGCACTGAAAGGAACTGAAAAGCACCCTCTATCTCTTCCAAAGAATGGTCAGTTTCGGTTAGGGCCTCCTTAATTGCCTCTTTGCCAAAGCCTTCACTTAATCTCTGCTTAATAAAGTTTATTAAATCTTCTTGAGGCATTAAATTATTTTAGCAGAAACAATAATTTTTGCCCTGTGGATAACTTAGGTGTGGACCCGGGCGGATTCGAACCGCCGACCTCCGCATTGCAAATGCGGCGTTCTAACCAACTGAACTACAGGCCCATAATAAGGATCTTATCTTAAAAAGGTTGGCGGTATATTAAAGAAATTTATAGATACGTATGCTGCACTATAACGTAAAAATGATACCGCAAGGCCTCTGGAGCGGAAATGGCGACAGGAAACAGGAACGACAAGATGTGAGGCAAATATTGTTGGGCCATATTTCTTTAATCTCTTCCAGAATTCAGAATCTTCTCCGATTTTCAAAGAGGTGTTAAAACCTCCTATATCCCGGGAAGCCTTAGCGCGAACAGCAAGATTATAACCAGCGCAGACATTTATTCCCCTTGAGGCACAGAATGATAAAAAAGACTTATAAAGTGGATAAGCAGAAATTTCTAATTTTCCAGTTTCTAGCGGATAGGCAGGGCCGGTAATACCGACAATATGATTATTTTGGTTGAATATTTGATTTATTTCTGAAAGCCAATTAATAGGAACAATAGAATCTGCATCAGTAGAGGCAATAATTTCCCCCCTGGCCTCAGAAAACCCAGCTTGCCTGGCAGAACCAACACCTTTTCTTGGTTCGTAAATAACCCTAACACCAGGATAAGAATTGGCAATTTCTTGAGTCTTATCATCAGAGCCGTTATCAACCACTATAACCTCATATGGCCCGGAATAATCTTGCTTTGTGACTGTGTTAAGACAACGACCCAAATAATTTTCTTCATTATAGGCTGGAATAACTACAGAAATAAAAGATAATGTCTTCATTTTTATATGGTTTTTTGAACTAAAAAATGTATTCGACCGTTCCACCATTCTTTCTTTTGCTCTTTTATATCAAAACCAGTCTCTTTGATTCTCTTTCTATAATCCTGAGCTGCAAGTATAGATATATGACTTTGATCAAAATCTAGCCAACCCAAAAAATTCCTTACCACCCCAACATAGGGCATAGAGAAATATCCATATCCCTCCGGTCTAAGCATTTGATAGATTTTATTCAATGTAATATTAATATCTTCAGTATGCTCAAGAACCTCTATCGCACTAATAAAATCAAAACTTTTATCTGGAAACGGATTTTTCCCCGTGATATCAGCTTCTATAAAATCAATTTCGGGATAACGTCTGCGTGCTTCTGAGATAGCATAACTAGATATATCAATCCCTCTCACAGAACGAAAATAAGGTTGAGCAAAACTTACTAGGTATCCGAAGGCGCTTCCTATATCTAAATAATCTTTATCCTCAGAACCCAGCCGTTTAAAATATTTAATCGCCGTATTCCACTTCCATTTAAAAGATTGGAGTCGATAATCGAGATAGCTAGATTTTTTCTTCCCTGAAAAATAATCTCTGTCAAAATAGTTCCCTGTTATAATATATTTATTTCTAATTCCGATTTTATTCATTTTATCCTATTATTCTATTTTTTAGAATAAATAGCAATGAGATCCCTCCCGATCTCAGTTATTCTTCTCGGAGATTGTTCTGGTATTATTCCAAAACCTTTAACCATCTGTTCTTTTAGATTATCTTTATCCCACATATCCTCAAGCTTAGGTTTGTTTGTTCCATCTCTTTCAATATACTCAAACCACCATTTCAGCAATTTTCCTGGTTTTCTTTCGCGATAAGGTTCGCAAATGGTTAATCTTTTTTTTGCTGATTTCCAACAATTATTGACTATTTCTCCCCGTTCAGCTGGGATAAGATGATGCAGAATATCTATACAGACAACATTGTCCGTGGGGCAATAATTTTTAAGATTACGTACGTCTCCAAGTGAAACAGAGCGGTTTTTTCTTTGAGCATATCGAATAAAAGATTCATTTAAGTCAAACCCAGAATAAGAACAATATTCAGGTAAAAAATCAGCTAAGATGCCGGGCCCGCAGCCGGGTTCCAGAACCGAATCTCCTTTTTCAACTAAATTAGCTAAAAATCTATATCTTTTATAGAAATTCTCTCTGTGGATAAATTTTAAGCCCCATTTATATAAAAAAGGGCTCTTATAAAAAATGCTTTTTGTCATTATATTGGTGCGCGTACGTGGACTCGAACCACAGACCTTTACATCACCCGTCTGTCAAAGCCGATCCGAAATTTTGTTTGTGGGTGTGGGAGGAATCGAACCTCCGACCTCTGTCTTATCAGGACAGCGTTCTAACCACTGAACTACACACCCTTTGCTAAAATAAAAAGAATGTTTTTAGCTGGATAAAGCCAATTAAATCTTCCCGTTTTTCTCCTCTTAAATAAAACTTTTAATCCTAATTGATTAAATAATTCTTCCCACTCCTTTTCTTCGTAAAATCTAATTGGATTTTCTTGAAAAGGAGCTGAAATTTTATAAGTGGCTTTATGAAGCCAGCACGCAATCTTTGTTAATCCTTCTTCTTCTAGATCTTCGTAAATTATAATTTTATCCTTTGCAACCCTTCTTGCTTCTACTAATAAAGCTCTGGGATTTTCAGCATGATGGAGGACGTAGCTAATCAAAACCAAATCAAAAGAATTATCGGTAAATGGTAAGTTCTTTCCGTCAATTATCTGGAATGGGATTTCAACTACTCTTTGATCCTCAATATCAACTCCAAATACATCAGCTTGGAAATAATCTCTTAGAGTTTCAGCTGTTATCCCCCGACCGCAACCCAAATCTAAAATTTTAGACCCTTTTTCAATAAAGGGTTCACATTCTTGACACATATTTTCAGCTGCTTTTTTATAAACAGGTGAAAATAATCTTCCCAAAATAAATGTTCCAATAAATTGACCAAACTCCATACCCCGTAGGAAATTAAATATTTTCCGTTGTTATTATATTTTAGACCTTTATATATTCTATGGTTATTGTTATCTATATAATCAAGGTTTTTAAGAGAAAATACTTGAATTTGTATGCCCCGAGGAAGTCTAATTTTAGACGGCCTACCTCAATTTATCACCAAAAACCTTCTGGTTTCCTACGGGGCATACCCCGTAGGAAATTAAATATTTTCCGTTGTTATTATATTTTAGACCTTTAAATAATATACAATTCACAACTTTATAGATAACCTGGGATTTTAGTAGAAAATATTTTAGCCATTCTTGTCTTCCACGAAAATCCCTTTAGCTTCCTACGGAGCATAATTACTATTTTGCCTTGGTAAAACTTTCTATGGTTAAATCTGAAAATATTTTTCTAAATATAGTCGGACTGATTTTTATTGACCAGTTCCAATCGCCGGCGTTTACAACAATCTTTTGCTGATTCATGAGAGACCTGTCAATAAAAGTTGGAATTTTCCAAAGGTTTCCAAATGGCGGAATTGCTCCCAGTTTCACTCCTTTGATATTCTTTTTCATCCAAGCTTCTTTAACAAAATCAACACTTTTTGCCTTACTAACTTTCTTCAATTTTCCTTTATCTAGCATTTTATTTGCCGGAATTAAAACTAATCCGTAAGTTTTATCAAGCTTCACCGTTAAGGTCTTTCCGATAATCTTTTCCGGAACCTTTAGAGTTTTAGCCTTATCAAAAGCAGTAAAAACTGTTTTATGTTCAATCGGTTCGTATTTTATTTTTGATGAATCTAAAAATTTTTGGATTTTTTGTGGAATTGGCATACAATTTTATTATATATTACCAAAGTGAAAAATAAAAATCAACTTTATAAAGCAGATAACCACCTAACTAAGTAGGTGGTTTTTAGACCGATTGACTCGGTCTTAGAAAGGTGCGAAGCAACGATCCGTCCGGTCGACTGGCAGATGGGGCAAAGTCGAAAGCGTAAGTCTCAAGTAGAATTCAGAAGAGTATCCTGTCGATAACTGACAGGAAGGAAGCGTGAGTCTCAAGCAGAGACATCTGCCAGTTGTCCGGGAAACTGACCATCGTTTAAACCCTGAATTGTGATGGTTTCGATGATCAATTTTCCGAACATCTGACAGGAATTAATAAAAAGAACTAATATTGTCTAACACTTATATTATAGCATACCCACAAAATTTGTCAATCCCCAAGGAGGAGTTTTCAACATCATTTTATTAGTTTACCCCGTAACAATTTTGCCGTCCTAAAATAATCTTTGCGATTATTCTAAAATTCCTGTGTAGTACTCTCGTAGTCCGCGTGGGACGAATAGCCCCACCCCTTGCTGGGCGAAGCGAACTGCCATTATGCTTCTCGCAAAATTGGTATGGGGTTTCTGAGAGTTGCTCCGAAGATCGATCTTTTAAGTGCTTCGATCAACACTTTAGAGTTAAAAAGAGAATTCTCACTTTTCAACCCCAGTCGACACCTTAATATACCTTTTGACTTTCGTCAAAAAATATAAAAAAGGAGATGTTCCACGAACAGCTTCCGCTACCCGTGCCTTGTTATGACTTCGTCCCTCTCACTGAGTTCACCGTAGCTGCCCTTACGGGCCATTTCGGGTGCTCCCAGCTTGCTTGACGTGACAGGCGGTGAGTACAGGACTCAGGAACGTATTCATCGCCACATGGCTGATTGGCGATTACTAGCGATTCCAACTTCATGAGGTCGAATTGCAGACCTCAATCCGAACTGGGACCGGCTTTGATGGGATTAGCTCCGTGTTGCCACTTCGCAACCCATTGTACCGGCCATTGTACCACGTGTGCAGCCCAGGGCATCAAAGGGCCATGCTGATTTGGCGTCATCCCCGCCTTCCTCCCAGTTATCCCGGGCAGTTTCCCGCGACACTTGAAACGCAGGATAGGGGTTGCGCAGGTTGCCCCATCTAAGGGAGCATCTCAAGACACCTGCTGACGACAACCATGCAGCACCTGGACTAGTGTCCTTGTGGGTAGTTCCGACTTTCACCGGAATTTCACTAGTCTGTCAAGCCCTGGTAAGGTTCCTCGCTTGTTGTCGAATTGAGCCACATGGTCCACCGCTTGTGTGAGTCCCCGTCTATTCCTTTGAGTTTTAGCCTTGCGGCCGTACTTCCCAGGCGGGACACTTAACGCGTTAGCTTCGCCACCGAAAGGGTCGACACTTCCAGTAGCCAGTGTCCATCGTTTACAGTGTGGACTACAAGGGTATCTAATCCTTTTTGATCCCCACACTTTCGTCCCTCAGCGTCAGGATCGCCCCAGCTGAATGCCTTCGCTTTTGGTGTTCCGCACGATATCAACGGATTTCACCCCTACACCGTGCGTTCTATCAGCCTCTAACGTCCTCTAGCTCGTCGGTTTTTTCTGCAGTTCCAAGGTTAAGCCCTGGAGATTTAACAGAAAACCTAACGTGCCGCCTACGGACCCTTTACGCCCAATAAATCCGGATAACGCTCGGGGGCTCTGTATTACCGCTGCTGCTGGCACAGAGTTAGCACCCCCTTATTCCTCAGGTACTGTCACCCCGTACTAACTTTGCCACTGAAATAGGTTGCGAAGTGCGTATGCCGAATAGGCATACCCTTTGTTGGGCGAAGCGCTTCGCCCATGTTCGGGATGCGGCTATTCGCCGCTCGCACTTCGCGTAGTTTTCCAGAAGCAAAGTTAATACGGGGTTCCTCCCTGAGAAAAGCTCTTTACACCCCGAAGGGCTTCTTCAAGCACGCGGCGTCGCTGGTTCAGGGTTTCCCCCATTGACCAATATCCTCGACTGCTGCCTCCCGTAGGAGTATGGGCCGTGTCTCAGTCCCATTGTTGGCGGTCATGCTCTCACACCGCCTACCCGTCATAGCCTTGGTAGGCCGTTACCCTACCAACTAGCTGATAGGCCGCAGACTCCTCTCGAGGCGGAATGCATTGCTACAAACCTTTAAATGAGAATGACATATGTCCCCTCATTCTTATCAGGTATTAGTCCCGCTTTCGCGGAATTATTCCTGTCCTCGAGGTAGATTATCTACGTGTTACTAACCCATCCGCCACTCTCTTTCATCTTACTTGCGTAAGATGAAAGATCGTACGACTTGCATGCCTTATCCACGCCGCCAGCGTTCATCCTGAGCCAGGATCAAACTCTCAAAAAATGAGTAATTTAATCTAGTAAAGTGATTCAACAAAATAATGTTAAATTCACTACTTGCCCCGTACCATCCGCCGGAGGCGGAGTGGTATGGGGAGCCAGGATCAAACTCTCAAAAAAAATTTATTCGAAGCAACTCTCAAAAACCTAATTTACTTATTTACCCCGTAGTGAAAATTTGACTGCATCAAATTTCTACTTCGGGGTTTAATTATTAAAGTTCTCTCAAAAACAAATCCCGAAGACATTCGTTCAAACACCTTCGGGATTTGTCTTGTTTGAATGTCTTTTTTTAAACTTTATTAATGACCACCGCCGCCAATCATCTTAGTTTCTTATTTTTCAAATTTATACAACCTTTCTAGTATATTTTACTCAGCCAGAAAATCTTGTCAAGACCTAAAAATATAATTATTGCATCTCAATCATTAAGGCAACCTCGTCGCAGAAATTGGGAAACTTTGGGCAATTAATACATTCTGACCAAATTTTTCTAGGAAAAGATCTTTTTGGCATTTTTTGGAAACCGAATTTTTCAAAGAATTCTGGTATCTTAGTTAGGACAAAAATCTTTTTAATTTCCAATCCTTTAGCTTCATTTAAGGCAGTTCTAATTAATTTTGTCCCTATTCCTTTATTTTGCTCTGTTTTAATTACAACCAAAGAACGTATTTCAGCTAGATCTTTCCAAGTTATATTAAGACTGACGCAACCACAAATTTTCCCATTTTTCTCAAACAACCAAAAATCTCTAATGTCATCATATAGTTGGTTGAAAGAACGAGGCAGTAATAGATCTTGGTTGGCGAAAGTATTTACTATTCTGTAAATTCGGGAGACATCCTTGACCGTAGCCTTTCTAATTTTTATTTTGATATTTCTTTTTGGAGCCAATTTAAATATTTAGAATTTACTCTTTTTATCGGGATTTCTAAAATACAAGGCACATTATAACTATGTAATTTTTTAACTTCTTTCTCTATCTTTTCAAAATTTCTCTTTAGGGTTTTAGCGATCAAAGCCACTTCCCTATCTTTAACCATTTTACCCTTCCACCAGTATATTGATCCAATCGGGAAAATATTAACACAAGCAACCAGTCGTTTTTTAACTAAAGCTAAGCCAATATTTTTTGCCTCATTTTTATTTTTACAAGTAATATAAATGAGAATCATTGTTAAATCAATAAGAGCCAGCAGAGGGATTTGCCCAGAACCAGAACGAAGTTTGGTTCTGGATTGAGTCCCGTACCAAGCTTTGCTTTGGTATGGGAAACCCACGACCTACCCCGCCCCTTTTCTAAGCCGGCAGCAGGATTTGAACCCGCGACCTATTGTTTACAAAACAATTGCTCTACCACTGAGCTATGCCGGCATAAGGGGCGGGGTTGCTCTATTACTGCTTGCCCCGTAGTTCCCGCATCAGCGGGATACTATGGGGAGCTATGCTGGCATAGAGAATTTTTGATAATAATTTTATCCAGGTAGAAAAGTATTATTATCTTGATTGTTTGAATCCTTTAATTCCTCCCAATATTTATCATTTCCAATTTCTTTTTTCTTTTTTGCTTTCTCTCTCAATTGTTTTAGCCAGATAGCAATCTTATTTTCTAATTTCAAGGTTAATATTCTAACTTTAGATAGAAATTTTTGGAGAAAAATTTCAGAGGGGATATATCTTAATGGATTAAGAATTAATACTTTTTCTTTCAGCTTTGAAAATGAACTCTTCTTAGGTTTTTTTGTCCTGACTGGAAGAGTAACCAAAACCGGGATCTTCCTGGCTAAAATTACTGTTATACCCAGAAGGCTAAAGATTAAAACAATTTTGGAAATTAACTCTATCATCTAAATTTCGTATCTTGTGAATTTTTTAATAACAATATTTTCACCTACCTTGGCAATATACTCATCAATTAAATTTTTTACAGTCCTTGCTTCATCTTTTATCCAAAGTTGAGAAAAAAGAGAAATTTCTTTTTTGTATTTTTCTAATTTACCCTCAAGAATCTCATCAATTATTTTATGGGTTTTTCCAGAATCTTTAAGTTGTTCTTTATATATTTCTTTTTCCTTGGCTATAATCTCCTTGGGGATATCATCTTCTTTAACAAAAAGCGGCTTCATTGCTGCAATCTGCAGACATAATTCATGAGCCAATTTTTGAAAATCAGGGGATTTTGCGACGAAGTCTGATTCGCAACGAATATCTAACAAAACCCCGATTCTTTTATTGAGATGCAAATAACTATCAACAATCCCCTCTTTAGCCTCTCTTTCTGCTTTCTTGCCTGCCACTTCTTGACCCCATTTTCTCAAAATTTCCTTAGCCCTCTCTAAATCTCCTCGGGCCTCCTCAAGAGCTCTTTTACATTCGGCAAGAGAAATTCCAGTTTCTTTCCTTAGTTGTTTAATTAGATCGATGTCTATCATAAAATAATATTTAGTCTTCTTTTTTTTCTTCTTCCTTGCCTTTTACCTCTTTTCTTGATCTTAATATCGCGCCCTTCGCCTTTTCCAAAATATACTTTACGGAAGGTATTGCATCGTCATTGGCTGGAATAATATAATCAGCCAAACTTGGATCAACATTGCTATCGCAAATACCAATAACTGTTACTCCTTTCATTTTCGCCTCTTTTATTGCTAATTCATCCTTTCTCATATCCAAAACAAAGACGGTATCAGGAAGTCTCTCCATTTTTTTTATTCCCTCAAATTTTTTCCTCAACCTTTCCAGTTCCTCATCAATTTTCAATCTTTCTCTCTTTGTATATTTTTCAAGTTCTCCCGTCTCTTTCTTTCTCTCTAGATCTTTGAAATATTCAATTCTTTTCTTAAGAACCTCAAAATTAGTAAAAGTTCCTCCCAGCCAGCGCTCATTAACATAGGGCAAATCACAATCGGTGGCAATTTCTTTAACTAAATTTTTAATCTGAATTTTGGTGCCAACAAAAAGCAAAATTTTCCCATCAGAGATTAATTTTTGAATAAATTTCAAGGCCTCCTTTAATTTCTCGGCTGTTTTCTCAAGGTCAATAATTTGGACACCATTTCTTACTCCCTGAAGATAGGGGGCCATTTTTGGATGACCATTTGTTACTCTGTGGCCAAAATGTAAACCAGCCTTGAGCATTTCCTCAAGGTCAAGATTTAATTCATCTTTTTTACTTTCTTTTCTAGGTTTCACTTCAGTCTTTTCCATAAAATAAATATAGCATTTATATTTATTTAAGACAAGTCCCAATAATATGATTATGTTTACTAAATTATAGAGTAAGAGGTATAATAAAGGCTACCAAAATGAGAGAAGAAGATTTTGAAAAATTAATTGACCAGGCCTTAAAAGAGCTTCCAGAAAAGATTTTTAGAGAAATGGAGAATGTGGCAATAACAGTTGAGAAAAGACCATCTTCAGAACAACTTAGAGAAACCGGAATAAGATCTGGCGGTCTTCTTTTGGGATTATATCAGGGGATTCCTAAAACAAAATGGGGTCGGGGTTTTGGCGGTAATTTACCAGATAAAATTACTATTTTTCAAGAACCTATTGAAATATTAGCCGGCTCTGAAGATAGAGTTCTAGAAATTCTCAAAAATACAATTTTCCACGAAATTGCCCACCACTTCGGTTTCGACGAAAAAAGTATAAGAGAATTGGAGAGGAAGAGAACGTCAAAACAAAAATAGGTTTAAAAAAGGAATTTTCTATTTGACAAAAAAACCCTAAAATGACAATATTAAAAATAATCTGACGCACATTAACAATCTAAGAGGGGGTGGAAAACGTGAAAATTCTAAAAATACCAGGTTGGTTCATCAAACTCTTTGCCGGCTGGCTATTCTTCCTTTTTGTCTGGGGAACTTATCGAATTCTTCGCAGACGCTCTCTTAATATCAGGTTTAAAGCCACCCTCATTCTTGCTTTCCTTATATATTGTTTATTCAAAGGAAAAAGAGAAAGAATAAAGAGAAATGTTGCGCTTATCCGCCCTGATCTAACTGAACAACAAATATCTCAATACGCTTGGCGAATAGTAAGAACAATAGCTCGTTCTTGGGCTGCGATGCTTGGTAATGAGTTCGCAGCTCTTGAGGAAATATCCAGAAAACTCAAAGCTGAAGGGGAAATTGAACAGATTCTAAGTTATCATCAGACCGGTAAGAAAACAGTTGCCACAATGGTCCATGTTGGCCCGGTGGATGAAATGGCAGGTATCATTCCTCTCTTTGGGCTGAATGTTTATGTGCCAGCTGAAGCTATGAAACCTAAATGGTTTTTTAACTTAATGATGCGCTTGCGGCTGCGATTTGAAGGAATCATTTACGATTCTGTAGAAAAAGGGCAGACTCTTTTGCGAGCCGCCCAACACTTGTCGGATGGACATATAGTCCTGCTTGCTGTTGATCTGCCAAGAAAATCAGGTAATGGTGTGAGCTGTCAGATTGGAAAGGCCAGAGCGATATTTCCGGTGGGCGCAGTGAAATTAGCTCTTGAACAAAATGCTACTATTTTCCCTGTATTTCCTTCGTGGGAAGAAGATTGGACAGTAAAAGTTAGAATTGGAGAACCTTTTGTACTGATAAGAACTGGCGATATGGCACAAGATATTGAAATTAACACTCGTCGACTGATCGAGGAAATCTATGCCCCCCATATTCTAGAAAACCTAGATAGCTGGTTGAGATTGCCCTGGAATGATTTGGAACAATCCCCAACCGATTTAATGTAAAGATTTATTAGACATAATAATTATATCAAAAAAGCCCTGACTTAATGAAGGTCCGGGCATTTTGTTTTTCCTTATTAAAAACAAGAGTCCCCGAAGGGACTTTAAGTGGTGGGCGCAGGCTGGGCATTAAGCGCACCCCGGCACGGGTGATAGACGGTCAGCGAGAACCATGGGAAAGGAGAGGTGTGTACCTTGTGCTGTTTGCCCAGCCTGCCCCACCATAGGGGAAAATGACAAAGAACCAAATTGATTATAATTTTCACAAGACCTTAAGTCAAGTGGAAAAATATCTAAAAACAAAATGCCCCGAAGGGCTTAGATTTGGAGGGGGCGGACCGAAAGTCTGCAGGCCGGCCAAGGCTTGCAGGAAAGAAAGGTTGACTGCCTTCCCTCCCTCCCCCTGCTTTCCTCCGGCCCGCCCTCACATGAAAATATAGAATGATCTATCTAAGAATACTTTCTTAAAAAATCTTTGTCAATATTGACAGAAAAACAAATTTATATTATTTTAAACTATCTAAATAGTACATTCCCAAGCTGGAGGGACAAAGAGAAGATGTTCAAACTCTGGGCAGTCCCACGAAATCTTTTAGCAAAAGCTATTGATCTGGCAGCAGAGTTGATGACTAACCAATCTCAGACTTTTTCTCCGACTAGAAAAGAAAAAGGAATAGTTCTCTGGAAAAGTAAAGGAGATAATCCAAATCATAATTGTATTATCGGTTTTATAAGTTATATAGGTTGTTCTTCAGGAAATGGTTTTATCGCTGCTGCATCCTGTGATTGTGATAATCATAGATCATCTTTCCGAGATATAATTACTAAATATGGGAAAGCGCTTGAAGACCGCGGATGGCTCACAGAAGAAATCGGCTTCTAAGTCTCCTTATTTAAGGAGGCTTTTTGTTTTCTATTTGTTGGAGAAATCCATTGCCCCGGGCGCTTCGCGCCCGGGGCAATCAAAAAGGCGGATTGATAATTTAATCCGCTTATTTATGGACAAACAAAGTCATCTCTATCCCCTCCTCTTCAGATTCTGGAGGGGGCAGGCTGGACGAGTTGTCCGTCGTAGGTCTTGGCAACACCCCCTGTTGTCCAACCTGCCCTCATATTAAAGAGCTATTAGGAGGAGAGAGAGTCTTGAGAGCCTCGGAAGGTCTGACCTCGGCAGGAGACCCTCGGAAACTCCAAGGCCTCTCCCCCATTTTAACCCTCTAAATTTAAGGATTTTTAATAAATACAGATTATTTTACAGTATTACAGCCTTATACTTCTGTCAAATAAAAAATCTCAAACGAAAAGCGGCTTGATGCATCAAGCCGCCTTGCGATTTTTATTTACGATTTTATCTGAGGGCAATCTGAATTCTACGAAATTCTTCTTCAGAATAAGTGTCGTGGGTTTGAGGAATGTCAGGCTCAAACAGCGTATTAGCTATTACCAGAAGACTACTATTCTCTTCTGCTGTGCAGTAGGTATGAAGAATAAATGGAGGTATGTACATTACATTTGTGGTGGCGTTCAACGGAAAGATTAATTTTCCTCCAAAAAGATCTTCAAGCCCAAAAATAACTCTACCAGCAAGACAAATGATTATTTCGCTACGAACCCGGTGAAATTCACCTCCACCAATTCCTCCTTTTGGTAAACCCCGGACTGTATAAACTCTTAATCCACGGATGTCTACTGGAATTCTATCTAATTCCTTCTCATCATATTGGAAAAATCTGTTTCGAATTTCTAACACAGGAAGAGCAAATAATACATTTAGCAAGCCTCCAGATTTTGTCGGCCACGGACCTTTAACGAGGAAATTTCCAACATCATTTATTCTTACGGGATTCTTGGGGAGACCTTTCATCCCTGCCTCCTTAATAAGAACTAAAAAGTGCTATTACCCTATCTAAGTTTCATACTCTAATAATTTCCATCAAAAAGTCAAGCCCTTTTGGTTTCCGTAAAATAAAAGGCTTTTTTGTTCTGGCCCTTGACTTATTTAGAATAATTTATAAAATGTAAGATAGGAGGTATTAGCTCTTAAAAATCCAAGGAAAGGAAGTGAGAAGAATGAATGACCAGACAGATATTGACCCCTATCTTGTAGAAATGCTGGACAGGTTCCTAGATAACCCAATGCCTATTAATAAATTTCTTGAAGAACAACGGGTTCCTGAATCTGATCGGGACGAACTTAGGGGCATACTTGAGGTCGCCCAATTACGCAGGGAAGCCGGAAACAATCTCCTTTACGCTGCTCTAACCGACCCTCGGATTATCTTGAATCACAACTAATTGGTTTCTCACCATCAACAAAGCACCCAGTGAAGCTGGGGGCTTTTTTATTTTGGAAATCTAGTAAAAAGAGGTAAAATGAAGAAAAGATTATGAAAAAATATCAATTTAAAAAAGCCAAGAAAAGAAAAAAGGCAATGCCTATCCCCTCGCCTATCCGCAGATCCTGGGGTTTGGCCGCCCGTCTCGAACACACAAGGATCAAGGGGAAAAAGTAGCTACGAAAAATCCTGAACTTAAAATATGAAAAATATCTTAAAGTTTATCGCAAGTATAGTTATTTGCCAGATGGCAGGACTTGTAGGATCAGTTTTCACCACGCCGGCGATTGACAGCTGGTACGTAACATTAAACAAGCCTGCATTTACGCCACCGGGTTCATTCATTGGATTGGTATGGATTATTTTGTTTTTCCTTATGGGTATTTCTTTATATTTAGTATGGTCAAAGAACTGGGCCGTTAAAGTTACGGCAGACAGCCCGCTGTCAAAATTCTGGAATCGCTTTTCAGAGAAATTATGGTTAGGCACCTGGCGGGAAGAAAACGCAATGGCGATTTTTATTCTCCAGCTAGCTCTGAATGTTTTGTGGTCAGTAATATTTTTCGGCTTAAAACTTCCTGACCTTGCCTTTTTTGAACTTTTAATGCTTTGGTTTGCGATATTATATACAATTATAAATTTTTACCGAATTTCAAAACTTGCCAGCTATTTGTTATTACCTTATATTCTCTGGGTTTCCTTCGCCGGATTTCTAAACTTTACAATTTGGATAATGAATTGAAAAAGCCCCGCCAGGGATTTTTTACTCCGTCGCACGAAGCGTGGCGGAATTTTCCACTTGACATGTTATTTGGCTCTAAGATATACTAAAGTATCAGACGCCAAACACGGGGAGAACCGCAGAAAAGCAAGCCCTTGACTGTTCAAACCAGTCCTCCCCCAATAGCACTTTCTATCACACATAGCACCTTCATCACGCCAAATAGGGGTCCGCAAGGATCCCTTTTCGCTTATAAAAAATTCCCGGGGCTTTTTCGTTTGACAAAGAAATAATCCTGTTATAATGTTAATTATAAATATTAGCTCATTCTAACCCGAAGGAGGTCTTAAAAAATGGATAAGTTTTGCCTGGATTGCGGAACACCACTGGAATATATCGGAAAAGAAGCTCTGGTTCTTTGTGGATCAATAAACTACTACAGTTGTCCCACTTGTAAAACCATATGGAAAGAAGACCAGAGTGGAATACTCTCGTCACCAGCCAACCTTACAGCGGTTCCTAGAGATAAAGTTGACTCTGTTTTGGAGTCTATAAAAAGATAGTTCATTTACTTATACAAATGGTGGGGGGAATATGGAAAAAATTCTTGAGAGGACTACACTCTTTCTTCTTTTAGGACTTGTTTTCGTTCTAGTTTCCTTCTTTTTCTCCGAGAAAACTCCTGCTCTCATCTTTGCATCTATCGGATTAAGTATTTTGATGATGGTTCTGATTTTTCTCTGTTTAAAAAAAGAAACAAGAGTTTATTTGCGAATATGGATATCGTTTATAGTACCGCTAGTTATCTTATCGGGTGTACTTGCCTTCATATGGTGGCAGCCGTCTTAAGAACCAGCCCCTTTTACCCAAGCTTCTGGCATTTGCCAGGGCATTTTTGTTTTATATTGAATTTTTTCAAAAACTGGCTATTTTAAGTAAGAAGTAAACCAAATTATTTTATTTCAAACAAAAAGGAGGGCCGATTGACCCTCTTTTATTTTTTGGTATTTGGACGCGAACTGGAATTACGGAGACCAGTCCAGGAATGAATATATCTTATCTCCAGCGACTTCAGAAAGAGTATAAAGCTCATTACCATCTCTGCTTACTACGTACATATAAGGCGTCATAGTAACGGCTATATACCGGCTATCTGCTGACCAATCTGGGTAGGAAACATTAAGTTTGGCCTCCACCACTTTTCGGATATTAGTTCCGTCAATATCAATTAGATAAAGACTTCGGCCGCTGACAAAAGCTATTTCCCGTCCATTGGGAGATAGCTCAACCGGTTCAGACCTCCACCAGTATTCAAGCGACAGACCCTGATCCTCGAGACTTATCTCTATAACCAATTTTTTGGCGACATCAGTGATATAAATTGTTCCGGAATCTGCCAGTGAGTAGAGCACTAGTTTTTTGCCATCGGACGTCCACTGAGGATGAAGATCTTCGTCATAAGTTGATTCACCGCTCGTTATTACCTTGATTTCTGAATTACGACTATTATTGTATATATCCTCACCACTATAAGGGACCCTTTTTGGGTCAAAATTTATTAAGCTTATATAGAAATTATTTTCCCATTCGTGGTGAACAAATGCGATTTTTGAACCATCCGGTGACCACACCGGATTATGGTCGTATGTACCAGGGCTGGTAATAAGGATTTGTTGTGTCTGCTTGGTCTGAACATCAAACCTATAAATACCATCGTATTTAATGCTATAGATTACTGATTTTCCATCCGGTGCCCAAGAAAAATCAACTATATCCTCTTTAATCACATTAAGAATCTGACCTGAAGAATCCAGAATTGTTAGATGTCCTCCCCACACTCCCGACCATTTTTTGATAAAAGCAATCTTTTCGCCGTCGGGAGCCCATTTGGGCTGAAGAATCGAAAGGTAGTCCATGTTTGTTATTAATTGCCTTGCATTTGTGCCGTCTGCATTTACAACCCACAAACTATCTTCTTTCCCATACTCAGAAGCGACAAAAACTATCTGTTGATTGTGCAGATAGACTAATGGATCTGGCGTCGGTGTTGGTGTCGGCGTTGGTTCAATATAGTGTCCAAGAGTTATAATCCCTTGTAGATTGTTCAACGTCAAAAGAGTGTTGAATTCGGGATGGTTAGGAAAGTATCGTAGCCAATTCTGACTGTTTGAATCAAGATAATAAGCAGCATCGATATAAACAGATTCGCATGTGGCTATGGCCTGGCCTGTTTCGATCCTGTCTTCTCCGGCCCACACAGATATTGCCCACTTGCCCGGTTGAGGACAATTATGAAGTTTGCCCTCTTGAGCCTGGCTTCCATTCCAACCAGATAGCAAAAAAGCTGTAACAAGAACTGCCGCAGCAGCGATCGCAACCCATTTCTTTTGCACCGCTATCTCCTCCTTTCGGTGCTTTATACAGTATTCAGTTGTTAAGAGGCTGTTTTTAGCATAAGACAAATATAATACTCTGTCAAACAACATTCTGAATTAAATTTTTACGAAAATAGGGCCACGGGCTTGATTTTTTTGGTAAATGGAATAAATTAGACTTAGTACCAAACAAAAATAAAAAGGGGGTTTTCTCATGGAAAGTAGTGACATTAGTTGGCCCAAGTTGCAGGCAAGTGGTTCAGGCTGGAGAAATAGATTATGGACAGAAAGCCTAAAGCTATTAACTGGATCAGATCCATTTGAACTATCTCAGTATAATAATGTGGGTTATTTTCATAGAGTTCGCAGCCAGTCCGAATTTAGGTTAATGCAACAAACATGGGAACAACTAAAGAGCGTACCGCCAGAATGGATTGGCAAGGGCAATTATCCAGGCATTTGGACTGCGCTTTTTGATTCCTGTAATACCTATAGTTATGCCAGCCCACCGATTATGATCGTGAGATTTTATTTCAGGCAAGGATATTTTCTCTTTGATACCGAGAGTCAGCTCCATCAAGAGTTGTTAGATAAGTAGATAAGAGAAAACGAAGACAAAGAGAATTCTTGGCAAAAGATAAAAGATGGTCAAGGTCAATCTCTAGAGGACAAAATGAGACTTTATAGGCTCCCATCTCATAAAGGATTTTTTGAAGATAATAATTTCGGAGCTTTAATAGGCTATTACGACTATATTTCTGTAGTGATTGTATTAGAAAACTCAATTCAGGAGGTAGGATTCTCAACACTCAAATAAGCGGCGCGCTGCGCGCGCCGCCCTTTTGTTTTATTTTTGAATTTTTACGAAAGTAGAGGTATTGTGAAGGAAGGAAAGACATTAAAATAAATAAAAAAGATTATGGAGGTATCTCAAAAACAAGGGAAACCGATCACAAAAGTTTATATTGACGGTGCGAATATGTTTTATACGCAGAGAAAGTTGGGATGGAATGTAGATTGGAAAAAAGTTAAAAATTATCTTGAGAATGCTAAAGGAATAATTGAATGGAGGTATTATGTTGGTGTGAAGGCCGATGATGATAAAATGCAGAAATATCTACGATATCTAAATGTAGTGGGCTTTAATATTTTTACTAAACCTTTAAAGAAAATAAGAATTAGTGACGATGAAATTCCCCCGAAAAATTATAAAACAGATTTTATTTATAAGGCTAATTTTGATGTCGAAATAACCGCTGACATTCTTTTAGATAAAACAAGTAGCAATGAGATCGTCATTTTTAGCGGCGATAGTGACTTCAAATATTTAGTCCGAAAATTGAAAGACATTAGCAAGAAAGTAACTATTTTCTCTTCAAAAAAGACTTTATCGTGGGAATTAAAACTTGAAGCTACAGAAATTATTTACCTAGAAGACATAAAAGAAAAGATAGAACGGAAATAAAAAACCCGCCTCGGCGAAGCCGAGACGGTTCTGTAAAACTACTATCATATTAGCAAACCAGATTAATCTGTCAAGAGGTGCGGGAAATATCCCCGCTTTTTTGTTTATCCTGAGTTTATCGAATTGTTTGAATTTTTACGAAAATAGAGGATTTAAAATAAAAAAAGGCGGCTATCGGCTTTCGCCTCACCGCTTTTATACTATTGGCCCTCCGCAATAATGAAGAAAGTAAACCTCTTCGCCATTCCAGGAAATACTTTCTACACCATCGAAGGTATATTCGAGATCTCTGCCATTGTCCATATATGTCCATGGTCCATTCTGATAACCTGTTTCTCGATAGCCAACTCGTGAGCCGAGCCTGGCTACAGAAGATTTCTCGAGTAGAGCTTCCCTAAGAAAAGCATAAATTTCTTCAAGCCTAGGCCCAGGAAATGGTCTATGCCATGATCTCCCGCCGCTATATACCATAGACCAAACAGGTCTATCATCTTCAAATACGACTTCCCAGCCATGAAATCTTTCTCTGCCTATCCAAATATCGCGATAGCGCAACTTTCCTTCTTGGTATTCTGCCTTTCTAAAGCCAAAGTCAATTATCTCTTCAATTCCCCCGGCATAGCAGTCTCTCCGCGCCCTAACAATGAACTCTCTGAGCTCTTCTGGAGTAGTCACTAGACACCTCCTCTGCAGCCCGTGGCTTTTCGAAAGCTATTTTATATTCTTCACAAAGGCCGTATTGACCGCCGGCGGATGTCCCCGGCGCTCTAAACAGAGAGCATTTTTCTTGAAGGCACGGCTTATAAGCTAGTGCCTCACAAAGTATCTGTCCTCCTGGCATATTGCGAGCTATAAATTGCCATTGATCTTTAAAGAAAATTCCTTTCTCAGCTTCATTTTGGTCCTCAAAAAGCAGATCGTCAAAAGTAATCTCACCAATGATAATACGCCGTGCATCAACGTTTGGTATCGGCCAGATAGAAAAAGGGACTATGGAATTCATTTTGAGAATATCATTGGCATAATTATATAGATCACGCCTCCGCTTGCGCTCATCTTCTAAGAGTAGAGGATGGATACGTGCAATTTCTTCTTCCGGCAGCTTTTCCATTGGGGCTCCTTCTCCAAATATTGGAAGTGACAAGAACTACATCCAAACTAGCAAGTTTTGTTAAAAAATCAAGCCTCAAGTTGAATTTTTACGAAAATAGAGGATTTATAATTGACAAAGGGTTGATCCTGTAATAGTGTTAATTATCAATATTGTTCATTCACAATCGGGAGGTGAAAACTAAACTATGAGTGAATTCCAGAAATGCCAAAAATGCGGTAAAGTCTTCGCTCAGATTGACCGCACCGGACCATCTATTGGTGGCATTGGCGAGATAATGCGTCATTCCGAAGAGAGAGTTTGTTCAATCTGTGGAGGTGCTGTTATCTGAGTTGATGACAGTGGTTCTCCCTTGAGCGCCTACAGACGCATGGAAGAGGCTAACCGTCATATGCGGCTCGCATTTGTTTGGGGATTTATCCTCTTGATTATTTTGCTCATACTCTACCTTTTGGTACTGAGATAAAAAAACGCCCATCGCTGGGCGGTTTTTTTTGATTTGAAATTTTCATATATTGGAGGTATTGTGAATGAAGCCCATTCGATAAACTCAGGGTAAAAAATATATAAATCTCGCCAAAAAATTTAGAGGAAGTTATTGAAAAATCGCTAAAGCGTTAGGTGTTAATGATTCAATTAAATAAGTAAAATATGCAAAATAAGATCAGTAAAAAAATTAAAGAACTGCCGGAGGACGAGCGACCACGAGAAAAATTGTTAAAATACGGCGCTGATAGGTTGAGTGACACCGAACTCCTTGCAATTCTTCTGCGGACTGGCACAAAAGGGAAATCAGCGATTGATATGGCGGAAGAAATTTTGAGAAGCGCCGGCGGCACATTCAAAGGATTAGCCGGCAAGGACATAGATGAAATTACTAAAACTCCCGGCATTAAAAATGCCAAAGTCATAACAGTTGCCGCCGCTTTGGAAATTTCGCGTCGTGTTTCCAAGCAAGTATTAAAAGACAAAGGAATTATCTAATATGCCAAAACTACCAGATCCATTTTCCACAAAGCCGACAAAAGAGCAGATAAAAACAACGAGCGAAATCGTAGATGCGATTTTCAAGGACTCTCAAGCTAAATACGGCTTGCGGGAATTTTCCAAATTAAAAATTGAGGAAGCCATTACGATTTTTGAAAAAGAAAAAGACAAGTTTTATATCCACTGCCTCAAACGCGATAAAGATGTTTTGGTTTATGACAAAAGCAAAAATACTGGCAAGCCGGAAGAAATTATCCGCCAGCTTTGGCTTGTCAGATTGATAAAAGATTATCGTTATCCTCTTGATAGGGTTGATGTTGAGGTAGATGTTCATTTTGGCACAGAAGTCCACAGAAAAGCCGCCGACATTATGATTTATCAGGATGATAAAGAAACACCCTATATTGTTTTTGAGTTGAAAAAGCCAAAAGTTGAGGACGGAATAGATCAATTAAAAAGCTATCTCAATTCTAAAGGTTCGCCGATTGGTGTTTGGTCCAATGGAAACGAGCGAGTTATTCTTTATCGCCCCTATCCGGAAAAATTTGAAAACAATTTAAGAGCAATTCCTCGCGTTGACCAGACGATTGAGGATGTTTTGGAAGAACGACTCACTTTGGAAAAATTGTCCTCTGATTATGATTTAAGCGAACGTATTAAAATTTTGGAGGAACTGGTACTTGCCAACGCCGGAGTTGATGTCTTTCAAGAAGTTTTCAAGCTCATTTACGCAAAACTTTACGACGAAAAAGAGGCGAGATCGCGGCACGATCATGAACTTTACTTCCGTATTTCTAAGGATCCTAAATTTACTTCTGACCATATAAATCATCTCTTCAAGGATTCCGTAGAAGAGTGGCCGGGCATTTTTACAAGATATGATGAAATCCAGCTCTCTCCCGAACATTTATCTATCTGTGTTTCAGAATTAGAAGACGTAAAACTTCTTGATTCAAATTTGGAAATTATTGACGCCGCTTTTGAATATCTTTTGCCGGAAGTGGCAAAAGGCAAAAAGGGCCAATACTTTACTCCACGCCATGTTATTGATATGACAGTGAAAATGTTAAATCCGCGCGACAAAGAATACATCGTTGACCCGGCGGCAGGTTCCGGCGGTTTCCTTATTCACGCTATGCAGTGGGTCTGGAGCCATGACTTGAAAAATACTACACACGAAAAACAAGTTGATTACGCTCGTCGTTATATTTACGGCATTGATTTTGACGACAAGCCGGTGAAAATTTCCCGCGCTTTAATGCTTATTGCCGGAGACGGCCGCTCGCACATTTTCAAACTCAATTCTCTTAATCCTAAGGAGTGGCAAGGTTCTGATTCTGAAAAAGAAAAAGCTCGCGCCGAGCTTCGCGAACGACTTCTCAAAACAGGTGATTATGAAATAGACCGAAATAACGAGGAAAATTTTCACAATTTTGCTTTTGACGTTTTGCTTACTAATCCGCCTTTTGCCGGAAAAATCAAAGAGAAACTGCTTTTGAAAAAATACGAACTGGCGAGAAACAAGCAAGGCAAAATTCCTAAACAAGTTGGCCGCGACCTTTTATTTATTGAGCGGGCTCTTCAATTTATAAAGCCCGGAGGTCGTTTGGCAATCGTTCTTCCGCAAGGAAAACTGAACAATACCAATACGGAGCACATCCGCCAATGGCTGTTGGATAAAGCGCGGATTTTGGCAGTGATTGGAGCACATGGCAATACTTTTAAACCGCACACCGGCACAAAAACATCAGTTTTGTTTTTGCAGAAGTGGGGCGGTGAAGTTGGTAAGCCAAAAGAAGATTATCCGATTTTTATGGCAACTTCCAAAAAATCCGGCAAAAACAATTCCGGCGAGTATGTTTATAAAAAAGATGAAAAAGGAAGTTTCATTTTGGATGAAAACGGCCGCCGGATTTTGGACCACGATTTAGACGAAGTTGCCGAGGCGTTCGTCAAATTCGCCAAAGAGCAAAAATTTAGTTTTTGGAAGTAAATATATGAAACCCAAAAAAGAAGTTGAAGCAATTCACAGACACGACCTGGAAGAATTATTAAAAAATCTCGGCTTGCTCGAGGAATTTACAAGTGACAATATTAAATGTCAATTTTGCCAAGACACTGTAAAAGAAAACAATTTCGGCGCGATTTTTCCTTCTGGGGAAAATATTTTATTTTCATGTTCTAAATTAGAGTGTATAAGCAAACTGCCAAAAACGTAAAAACAATATGACAGAAGTTTTAATATATTTAATAACCACTTTTGGATTGACCGGCCTTTTTGTTGCGATATTGATTTATTTGCTTGTGATAGCTCCCGAAAAGGGGGAAATTGTTGCCGGCTGGCTGGCAAAACTAGTGGCGTGGACTGGCAAAAGAGCAGAAAAAACTGCTACGGCGATGGCGATTCAGGGAAAAATCGATAGTTTCGTTAAAGCAATCGACACAGAGGTCGGGGGTCTTTTGCCCTATGGTATAAAAATAAAATGGGTATCCCCAGAAATAAACAAGGAAGCATTTATCAAAGAAAACAAAGTTGTAATTATTCTTTCATACCATTACAACCAAGACGAGAATTTATCGAAAGCAACCGCCTTATATATGAGCAAGGCAGTAATTCCAGAAGCACGACCTCATATAGACGAGAAACTTTCTAGCGCGATTGATTTAATGATGACCAAAAAAGCCCTCTACAGTTTCGTAGAAGCAAGAAGTTCGTTTGACCACTATATAAAAAATGTTTTAAGGCCCCAAACCGCATCTGACGTAACATTAAAAGAATATTGTGAATCAATAGACACAATGGATGAACGAGGACTATTTACAAGAATTTTATTAAGGGAACTTTTAGAATTAGGCCGAAGGCGTGCTGGAACGACAGAAACCGGCGATACTGTCTTTGAGGCGAATGAGTTTGTAAAACATCTCAAAAGAATCGCCGAAAAAGAGCGAGGTCAAGATGTTGATCCGAATTTTCTCAGAAAACATATCCGGATATCGGTTATTCTCGTGGCTAGACCAGAAAAAGTTGAATATGGGCAACAGCCATATATAAACGCAATTGAGAAATATGGCATAAAAAACGGAGCGCGAATAATTTATATATTTTCAAGAGGTGCGAGAAACATTACTTTTGCAAAAGAAACAGTCGCGTCTTGCGGAAATAGATTTGACACTCTTGTTAAATCGCATGAAGAAGAATTTCCAACAGTTATTGAGACTGGGAAACCAGTCCCAGGATATTGCGCCATTTTTTACAACCGCAAGTCTATATAGCTTTTATGATTACTTACTCAATAATCCAAAAATCTCAACTTGAAGGCGGCTTGCGGCTGGATGCGGAATATTACCAGCCGGAGTATTCAAATTTAATATCAAAGATCAAATCTCAAAAATCAAAAGTTTTAGGAGAGTTGAGCAATATTGCCTATGGTACTACTCCAACAGGAGGAGTTTTTGAAGGAAAAGGGATTCCATTTGTTCGCTCTCAAAATTTCTCAAATCTTCTAATAGATACTTCTGATTTAGTTTTTTGTACAGAAAAATTCCATCACCAAAATAAAAAATCCGCAATCAGACATGGCGATATTTTATTTGCGGCTGTTGGGGCAACTATTGGCGAAGTAGCGATTGTTCAAGATGAAATAGTGGAAGGAAATATAAATCAAAATATAGCTAGAGTTCGAATCTCCGATAAAACCATAAATCCATATTTCGTTGGCTTCTTTTTTGCCTCAACGCCAGGACAATTACAAATCGAACGATTAATGACAGGCAATGCACAGCCGTATTTAAATTCAGAACAAATCAGATCATTTATTGTTCCTATTTTTGATATTGAACTGCAAAATAAAATCGCTGATTATTTTCAAGAAATTCAGAAACAAATAAAACTTTCAAGAAATCTCTACTCCCAGGCCGAAAATTTGCTTTTGGAGGAATTAGGATTGAGAGATTTTAAAATTGAGGATGATTTGTCGTATATCGTCAATCTTTCTGATATAAAATCCAGCCATCGCGCCGACGCCGAATACTTCCAGCCGAAGTACGATAAGATTATTAATGCCCTGGGTGAAAATAAACAAATATTAAAAACCGTTGCAAGCAGAAAGACTAAAAAAGTAAAAATTATTAAAGAAGACGATTATAAATACATTGAAATCAGCGATATTAATGTAGGTAATGGCGATGTTTCGTTTAACGTAATAAAAGGCTCTGAGTTGCCAGCAAACGCCAAGATGAAAATTGAAGGCGGCGAGTTGGTTGTATCCAAAGTGCGCCCTACTCGTGGCGCGATTGCAATAATTCCAGATGATTGGAATGAAGGTTTTGTAGCGAGCGGAGCTTTTTCTATTTTTGAAACCGAATCGCCATTGCGAGAATATTTACAAGTTGTTTTGCGATCAATAATAGGGAAAATACAACTAGAAAAACCAACAACCGGAACTTCATACCCGACTGTTACCGACGAGGATATTGAAAATTTACAGATTCCAATTTTACTAAAATCCGCCCAGCAAAAAATCGCCGATTTGGTCCAAAAATCCCATGAAGCTCGCTCTAAAGCAAAACAGCTTTTAGGACAAGCAAAATGCAAAGTTGAACAGTTGATTGAATTTAAAAAGTAATAATGGTAATTTTATAAATATGGCTAACCTATATTGGAAAAAAGATAAAAAAATCTTAGCTGCTACAGAAACCCCCTTCAAAACAGAAGAGGAACTCGAACGCTATCTTTTAGATACAAGGGGAATTCTTAGCGATATTTACATTTTAAATAGACAAGTGAGAGCGAGAGCAATTTCCGGTATAGAAATTCCAGATATGATAGGGGTTGATAGCGAGGGAACAATTGTGATTATTGAAAATAAAAATGTTCCCGTTGATGAAAAAATTATTTCGCAAGTACTAAATTATGCGCTTTGGGCCGAAGCGAATCCGGATTCAATAAAAAATCTTTGGCTTGAAGCTGACCAAGAGGGCGCAGAGCCTGAATGGGATAACCTACAAATTCGTATTATTATTGTTGCACCGGAAATAAAACAACATTTGGCAAAATTCATATCGAAGATAGGATATCCGATCGATTTATTAGAAATCAAAAAATTCAATATAGGTAAAGATGAATTTATCGTTCTTAACAAGATCGAGGCCAATGTTTTTACTGCAAAGCCGGTTCATGGAAAAAGGAGCTATGATATTGCTTACTACGCAAAAGAGCATAATAAAGAGAGTGTTAAAAAGTTTGAACAAGTTGTAAATCGTGTTGAGAGCTTTATTCACAAAAATGGATGGAAATTGGAAAAGAAATTTAATCAAGGATACATAGGTTTCAAATATGGCTTCCCATTGGTTTTTGGTATCCAATGGCTTGGAAGTAGATCATTTGGTTTCTTTTTCAAAATGCCAAAGTCAAAAATGAAGAAAATTATTGTCCCCGGTCTTGAATTTAGGGGATACATTGATCGGTGGAGCCAAGTTGAATATAAAATTAACTCACCCGATTTTGATATTAAAAAATTGACCCCTTTATTTTTAGCTTCCTACAAATACATAAGGGGAGAGTAAAAACTTTTGGCGTGCCAGCGAAGCTGGCGCGAAATTCGGCGGCTGATGCACAAATTTATATAATAATTTTATGTTTAAAATAATCTGGCCATTATTAATAATCGCGGTATCAGTGGTAGCGATTAAGTTTGTTATTGAAACATTTTTTAAAAAGCCTAAAAGTAGGCCCGATCTTTCTGTTTACGAAAGGAAGCCGTATCTATTTGATACAACTTCAGAATTTAATTTATACAAGATTTTGTTTGAACTGTTCGGAGACAAGTATTTTATCTTTCCGCAAGTTAATTACAGTCATTTAATACGGCCCCGAAAAACTACTTGGGAAGAAGAAAGAAAACACCGAAGTCGCATTGATAGAAAATCAGCCGATTTTGTTTTCTGCGACAAAGAACGAATTGTCCCACAGCTTATTATCGAGCTAGATGGCAGTGTTCATAATTTTAAGAGCAAGCGGGCAAGAGACGAGTTTATAGACGAGCTTACAAAAATTGTAGATTTGCCTATACTTCACCTGAGAACAGGCAATCTGGATAAGGAAATTATTAGGAAGGAGATAGGCCAAAAACTTGTACAGTAGGCCTATTTTCTAAATACCACTTTCGGCGGCGGGCTTCGGATGGACAAAGGAAGTTGAACTCAAATTAAGAATGAATTTTTTTGAAAAATTATACAAAGAACTTAAAAGGAAATACGGGATGCCTAAAGGACAATGGAAACTTTGGTGCAAAAGGCCAAAAACTGAAAGAGAAAGAGAAGAGGTGATAATCGGGGCGATTTTGACGCAGAGAACTAATTGGAGGAACGTTGAGCTGACAATAAATAATTTGAAAAGAGCAAAAATAAATTCGCTGGAGAATATTTATCGATTAGGCGAGCAAAGGTTAGCGCCTTTAATCAAACCATCAGGATTTTATCAAACCAAAGCTCAATATCTATTTAATTTAGCTCGGTCTATCATCGAAAATTATGACAGTTTGGAAAGAATGAAAAAGATGGAATTTAAAAAGTTGAGGGAAGAATTGTTAAAATTAAAAGGTATTGGGCCAGAAACAGCAGATAGTATTTTACTTTACGCATTAGACAAACCAATTTTTGTGATAGATGAATATACTAAAAGATTAGTTAAAAAGCATAATTTAGTAGATAAGACCGATTATCATTTTTTGCAAAAATTATTTGAAGAAAATTTGAGAAGAGATTACCGTTTATATCAAGATTTCCATGCTCTAATTGTTATCGATGGCAAAAATTCGAGGAACTAATTGAGAAGCAAAATTATGGAAAAAGAATCTTTAAAAAGACTGAAGAGAAAAATATTTTTCGTGTTTCCTTTGGCGTTCATAATCCTTGCGGCGATGCTTTTCCTGCCTGCGGGCTCCCTGGAATACTGGCAGGGATGGGTTTTCTGCGCCGTGATTCTTTTCCCCGCACTTTTCGTTGCTGCCTATTTTTTTAAGAGATCTCCGGAATTTCTAGAGCGGAGAATGAAATTTAAAGAAAAGGAACTGCGACAGAAAGCGATTATCAAAATAGCGAGCATTATTTTCTTTTTGGGATTTTTAATCCCGGGATTTGATTACCGCTTCGGTTGGTCCGCTGTGCCCTTGTGGCTGGTTTTGGCGTCTGACGCGATAATTCTCGCTGGCTATTTTTTAATGTTTCTCTCTTTCAAAGAAAATATCTTTGCGGCGCGCACTGTGGAAGTTTTTGAGGGGCAGAAAGTTATCGACACCGGCCCGTATGCCGTGGTGCGACATCCCATGTATGCCGGAATTATCACAATGTTCTTATTTATACCAACGGCGCTGGGTTCCTTCTGGGCACTCATACCTTTCATTCCTGTATGCGTGATTATTATTCTCCGGATACTGAACGAAGAAGAAGTTTTAAGGCGAGATCTGTCGGGCTACAACGCGTATTGCGAAAAGGTGCGCTATCGCCTCGTGCCTTTTGTGTGGTAAATAAAGTTTGTCCAATGCTGGCATGCTTGTCCGCCGGAGCTTAGCGGAGGTGGGAAATTCGGCGGCGAAAACCCCAGTAGCAAGTCGCCCAACGGGCGATTTTTTTTGCTAACTTGAAGTTTTCGTAAATCAGGGATATTCTAAAGACAGAAGCAGATAAAGGCTTGACAAAGTATTAAGATTGATATATACTATCAATATAACTGAATCTCATAGTTTTTATTTTTTAGGGAACACTCTCTTAAAAATTTTAAGGCCTTAGCGCTTTATCTGAAAACTCGGAGACTAACTAGTCGCCTTTTTTATTTATAATGACTAGGTGTTATGAGGGTAATTCCCTTTAAAAAAATATGTACACAAGAAGTTTTAAAAACGATAGATCAAGAAAATTCTTGTTCAAATCTTCTCGATTCAAGAGAGGAGGCCGTTCTAATTCCCTTAATAGGGGACAGAAGAGGGGCTCGGGCGGGGAAAGAATAGATCCCGCCAAATTTATCAACAAAGCGGTTATGGCCGAAGAAGATGATATTTTTAAACCTGAACACAAGTTTCAGGATTTTAAGATTGACCAAAGGCTGAAGCAGATTGTCGCGGCCAGGGGCTATAAAGCGCCTACACCGATCCAGGACAGGGTTATTCCTTACGCCATCAACGGTTCTGATATTATTGGAGTTGCCAATACCGGAACGGGAAAAACAGCTGCTTTTCTTCTGCCTTTAATCAATAAAATCATACTCAACCCAAAAGAGCAGGTTTTGATTATTGCTCCGACCAGAGAGCTTGCTTTGCAGATAGACCAGGAATTCAAATCATTCACCAAGGGAATGAGGCTGTTTTCCGTTTGCTGTGTAGGGGGGATGAGCATAGGCAGGCAGATTTCAAATCTCCGCTACAAATACAATATAATCATCGGAACACCCGGAAGATTGAAGGACCTGATAGAGAGAAAAATGATCAATTTGTCCAGGTTCAATAATATAGTACTGGATGAAGCAGATCGGATGCTTGATATGGGATTTATAAATGACACCCGCTTCATAATGAACGGAACGCCCAAAGAGCGCCAGGTGTTTTTCTTCTCAGCCACTCTTTCCCATGATATAGAAAGACTTATTAAAGAGTTTCTTAGGGACCCAATCAGGGTTTCGGTCAAAACCAGGGAAACCGCAAAAAACGTTGAACAGGATGTTATCAGAATAGAGCGCGGAAAGACCAAATTAGATGTTCTTAATGAACTTTTAAATCAGATAGAATTCAACAAGGTGCTTATCTTCGGAAGAACCAAGCACGGGGTGGAAAGGCTGTCAAAAACGCTTTCCAGCAACGGTTTTAAGGTGGAATCCATACACGGAAACAAGAATAATTCTCAGCGCCAAAGAGCTCTGGGTTTATTCAAGAATAATAACGTCCAGGTGCTGGTGGCAACTGATGTTGCAGCCCGCGGATTGGACATTGCAGATATCAGCCACGTCATAAACTATGACATACCTGCAACCTATACTGACTATGTCAATCGTATCGGCCGTACCGGGAGAGGGGATAAGAGAGGAATGGCTTTGACGTTTATAGAATAATTATTACCACGGATAAAAAGCCGCCCGGTGACGGGCGGCTTTTTATTATCTTGAAGTTTTCGTAAATTGAGACTATTCTAAAAGAAGAGATAACTAAAATTTAGCCCGAAGTTGGAAAAATCGCCATTCTGGCGATTTTTTGATAGAATTAAATAGAATGCCGAAAAGTAAGAAATACTGGTCGGGATATGTGACCAAACATAGTTTTGCTTTGGATTTAGAAGAAGGCGTTTTCACTTGGGATAATCCGAAAGAAATCGCCGCTTCGCTGAAACGATCGGCGCTCGCGAGCGAGCGCCGGAAAGGAACACCTTTCCAATCGACAATGTCTATGCTTAATTTCTATATCAACCGCGCAGGTAAAAATCTGCCAAAAAAACAGAAAAAGACTCTTGAGCAGGCAAAAGTTGAACTCCGAAAAGCGTTCAACCGACCTAAGTAAACTGCAATAGAATTAATAGTTCGGCTATGACCAAAAAAGGTGTACGAGGTAAAGAATTAAAAACTAAAAGGCCGAAAAAACAATAAAATTAAATAATATGGCAAAAGCAAAAATAATAAAAAGCCACATATACCGAAGCGCTGACACGGGCCGATTTATAGGAAAGAAATACGCAAAGAAACACCCCAAAACCACGGTCCGGGAGGTCGTAAAAAAGAAGAAGTAGGGGGGGGGGAAATCGTCCGCGGGGCGTTTTTCTGCTAAAATAAAGTAACGTGGAAGATCAAGAAACTAGGCAAAACAGGGAATATTGGTTCGTTGTATTTGCTGCTATCCTATACGGAACGATTACCGCCGGCGGGCAATTCTTTTCAAATTTAGGTTTATCTCTCTACGAAATATCCTTTTATCCTGTTCTTTTCGTAAGTTTAATACTCCTGCCAATAGTTTGGACTAAGCGTCAGTACTTTATTAAAAAAGAGATGATTCTGTTTTTTGTAAGCTATGGACTAATTGGTGCATTTCTGGAATTAACACAGTTCGGAGGAATTGTCCTCGGTGTACCGGTAGCGATTGTAGCAATCTTGCTGTATAGTCAACCGATTTGGACGACTATATTGGGGAAATTAATGTTTGGAGAGCTAATTACGAATCGAAAAATTTTAGCAGTTTCTTTAGCCTTCTTGGGTATTATTTTTCTTCTCAAACCTTGGCATATAGAATCAGTTGGGCCAATTACAGGAATAATTTCAGCGTTGTTCGGAGGCTTATTTCTATCATTATGGGTAGTTTGGGGAAGGAAAAGCGGAATTGATAAAAAGCATTTTATAACTACGACATTCGGATATAAAAGTTTTTCGGCGATTTGGCTTTTATTATTGTGGCCGATTGTGGGTTTTTTCATCCATAAACCAAATATCGTTCGATTGTCGATCAGCTTCCCGTCTCAATACTGGTTTTATCTTTTAATCTTTGCAGTGATTTCTGCTTTAGTTCCACACCTATTTTTCTATAGAGGAATACAGAAAGTTCATGCCTCTATCGCTGGCATTATTTTGCTGCTGGAACCAGTAAGCGCAGCAATATTAGCTGCAATTCTATTTGCGCAAGCAATTTCTTTTAATCTTATTTCGGGCGGCGCTTTAATATTATTTTCAAATTATTTAGTTCTCCATGAAAAATAAAGTTATAAAAAAGAAAATTTGGCCGAAGTATTTTAAATTGGTGAAATCCGGTAAAAAGCGGGTTGAATTAAGATTAGCTGATTTTCGAATTAAGAATGGCGATGTTTTCATACTTGAAGAATGGGATCCTAAAAAGAAAAAATATACCGGAAGAAAAATCAAAAAGAAAGTAAAATACGTTTTTAAATTCAAGCTTAATGATTTTGGCCAGAAGAAAGCAATAGAAAAGAAAGGACTATACGTAATCCAATTTTAGGCAATCCCCTGTCCCCCGTCCCGCTCAAGCGGGACGGGGGAAATATTATCGACTAATTTTTTATCGCCGAAATGGCGATTTTTTTACGGGCCTATATTGACAAACTAGACATTCATATCTTATAATTCTTAACAGAATCTACAATCATAGGGGAGGAACAGCAATGCCAAGAGAAGTAAGGGATTTCACTTACGAACAATTAAGAAGAATATTTAGGTTGTCTTTCTGTCCAGATTTCGTAGGAGTTACCTGCAAAGAATGCAAAATGACAGCGAATGTACCACAAAGTTTTAGTGGCTGGACCTGTGAATGCGGATTTTCCGGCAAGCTGGGCTTTTTTGATCTCTATTCTACTCCTCACGAGAATCCGGATAGAGGACCAAGCCTAGCCAGAATAAAAGCAGCGATAAAAGCTAATAGAAGCGAAAAAGTAGCGATTTAACGGAAGCAAATAACGACGATAAGAAGGCTCTGACTATAAAGTACATTAACATAGAGAATATGGATCTTAAGCCTCTAGCGCTTGCTTAGAGGTCTTTTTGTTTAACTTTATTAATTCCACCGCGTCCCGCTTTAGCGGGACGCGGTGGCGGAGGCAGGCCTGGACAGCTTTATTCATGAGCGAAGTAATCTATTTTTCAGAAACATCTGAAGAGGCTGTAAGAAGATTGCAATATGCTGAAAAATTGCGGGAAGGTCGCAATCGATAAAGAATAATTAAGAAAGCTCTTTGTGCTTGTTTCCAAGGTCTCCTAGCGGTATGCAGGAGACTTTTTGTTTTGGTATAATAAAAATATATGAAAAAATTAATTTATTTAATTTCATTTACGGTTCTTGGGATATTGCTTCAGTTTTTGATTCATGCCGGAGTTGAAATCTGGTATATTAATCTACTCGTGGGCGATTTTCCGAAATACAGTTTTGGTCTTTCCTGGAATCAATGGTTTATCATTCACCATATAGCAACCGTTATTCTTCTTATCCTCGGTGCTGCCTTAGGTTTTTTGGCAGGTAAATTCTTCTGGCGTAAGATTTACGAGAACAAAAAATCTTAATCCCCCACTCAAAGCATTTAATAATTCTTTTTAATAACCAAAAAATCGCCCGACGGACGATTTTTGGGTAAAACTACTTATAGAGAAATTGACAAAAGACTAATCTTATAATAGTGTTGAATATCAGCAAATAGCTCTTTCATAATTTAGGAGGTGGTAAATGATTGATAAATACTCACGTAATTTGGAATCTGTTCATCGCAGAGAAATTAATGAAGGGTCTGAAGAAAGAGTTCTGAATATTGCTACGCGTATATTGACTGACAGTGGCCATCCTCTAACTAGAAGGTCGCGAAGCTTTGTGAAGTGCAGGAAAAAACGAGGTATTTTCCATACCTGTGAGATCATCTTCTGGATTAATCATGAATCTAGCAAGGGACCCACTAAAACATTCATAAATGTTCGTTATTGTGGACATTTTGGGATTGTAATCAAAAATTTTGCCTGCGAAGTTGCTGATAATAAACTATTTAAAGAGCAAACGCCTTCTTTGTCTTAAGCCTCTGAATCTGTTTTCGCAGGGGCCTTTTTGTTTTAAAATATAGGCTATATAAAATAAATTCTGGCCTCAAATTTAAAGCCCCGCGCCGGCGCAATTTGAGTGAAGTTTTGCCGACGCGGGACTTGTGCTCGCTACGCGACCGTGCCTCTTTGGCCCTAGATAGCAACCAAGACTCTTACGATTATAACATCATTTTGGTCCTCCTCTTGTCGCTAGAGAGCTTATATTATCGATATCGTCATTATACACCCTATAGTAAAACCTGTCAAGGGGGTAGTTCTTGAGACACGGTTTTGTTGACAAATTTATAAATTTAGATAGCATAAATCTAGTAAATGAAAAACTATGTTTAAAAAAATATTTATTATTATAATAATCGCCGTAATTATTCTTGGATTGGGAGTATTGGGTTGGGACATTCTTAAAGAATCGAAGAAAACAGAGAAACCGCCCGAAACTCCGAAAGTTATTAATAGTTTTGAAGAGTGCGTGGCAGCAGGATATCCTGTTTTGGAGTCTTATCCGCGCCAATGTAAAACTCCGGATGAGAAAACATTCACTGAAGATATCGGGAATGTAATAGAGAAAATGGATTTAATTAGAGTCTCAACACCGCAGCCGAACGAAACGGTAAAAAGTCCTCTTGAAATCAAAGGAGAGGCCCGCGGATCTTGGTTTTTTGAGGCTCAATTTCCGATAAAAATACAGGATGAGAATGGCAAAGAATTAGAGAGCGGTATTGCCCGAGCCCAAGGTGGATGGATGACCACAGATTTTGTTCCTTTTGAAGTAAAACTTGAATTCCAGCAACCTACCACAAAGAAAGGTAAATTAATATTAGAAAAAGACAATCCTTCAGATTTACCACAAAATGCCGACGAATTGCACTTCCCGGTTAACTTTCAGGAATCTGAAAATACAGCTACCCCTGAAACTATGACTGTCAAAGCATTTTTTAATAACGGTAAATTAGATCCTGAATTTTCCTGCAATAAAGTTTTTCCGGTTGAACGAGAAATTCCAAAAATCCAGGCTGTCGGCCGGGCAACCCTTGAAGAACTTCTAAAGGGTCCGGCTGATGCCGAAAAAAATAATGGATATTTTACTTCTATTAATCCCGGAGTGAAAATTCAAAGCTTAACTATTGAAAATGGAATAGCTAAAGTTGATTTTGACGAACAATTAGAATTTCAGGTCGGCGGTTCTTGTAAGGTAGCAGCAATTAGAGCTCAAATTACCGAAACTCTTAAACAATTTCCGACTGTAAATAGTGTCGTAATCTCCATCAATGGCCGTACTGAAGATATTCTACAACCATAAACTCATTAACAAATTTCATTTAAAATTATTTACCAAAAAAAACGCTCCTGGGGGCGTTTTTTGTCGCTTTTTTGACGATTTTTTGTTAAAATTAAATATGAGAGCTTTCTCAAAGATTGCTGTAATAATTACTATCATTTTAGTTCTTTTGGTAGTAGCAGGAGGCTTTCTCTACTTCTCTAAGAATAAAGGGTCCCAAGAGCTTTCTTTGCAATTACCTCAACAGAAAAATATGAAATTAACTAGTTCAGTTTTTAAAAATAATGGATTAATTCCCCCTAAATATACCTGTGATGGGGAAAACGTTAATCCCCCACTCCAAATTAGTGAGGTGCCAGAGGGAACAAAAAGTCTAGCACTTGTTATTGATGATCCTGATGCACCCATGGAAACCTGGGATCATTGGATAATCTGGAATATTAATCCCGCAATTTCTTCAATTGATGAAAACAGTGTTCCGCCAGGAGCTACTGAAGGTCTAAATAGCGCCAAACAACATTCTTATAGTGGACCATGTCCACCAAGCGGAACCCATCATTATCATTTTAAGCTTTATGCCTTGGATACAACGCTTAATCTGGATCCCGCTTCGGGCAAGAAGGAATTAGAGAAAGCGATAGAAAATCATATTCTTGATTTTGCAGAATTAATTGGTCTTTATCAAAGAAAATAGTAATTTCGTTGATAAATAAATTAAAAAGGTCGAATCTTTATTTAAAATATTAAAGAAATCAAATTCACAATCTTATGACAGCAAAAGATAAAGCAATGTTAATAACGGCTATTGCGCTAGTAGTAATCGGTCTTTTTTATTCTTATGTCTCATTTTTAGCAGAAAAGTTGCCTAAAATATATAATCAAGTAGTCCCAACTGAACAACCTAACAAAACTTTAGAGATTGTTCCGCCGCCAGCTACTGGTAATGTTGATGACGCAGCAAATGCCATCTTAAAAGAATTGTCTGCTGAAGATCAAATACTCGCGGAAGAAGAAAACGATGCATCATTAATAACTGGCGACAGCCAAGAGGTTGGTGATTTTGGTCAATCCATCAATGAAAACGAATTATAAGAAAATATTTATAACCGGGCTGGCTGTAATAACAGCAATAACTCTTATTGCGCCCGTTCTGATTTCGGCCCAAACTAATAATAGCGGACAGGGATCGAAGGGTTTTTGTTCACGGATTTCTAATATCTCTTCAACGGTTGACCAAAAAATTGCTGATCGTGAAACAAAGCTTGAGGAGAAAAGGGCTGAAATTAATAATAAAATCCAGGAAAGATGGAATAAACGTGATGATAAGCTTAACGGGCAGCACACCAAATGGGACGAAAATCGGGCAGAACACTTTGCAAGGTTGGAAGAAAAAGCTCAGACTGATGCTCAAAAGCAGGCGGTAGCAACCTTTAAAGAGATAGTTAATGCGGCAGTAGCTGCTCGCCGGGCAGCAGTTGATAAAGCCATAGAAGATTTTCGCCAAGGTGTTCAAGAAGCTATCAAAACCAGAAAATCAAATGTTGATGCAGCAATTACTACTTATAGAAATTCAATAAAGACAGCTATTCAGAAAGCTGAATCTGATTGCGCTAGTGGTGTTGATCCAACAACTGTTCGCCAAAATTTGCGAGTTGATTTAAAATCAGCCAGAGAAAAACTTGTAAGCGACAGACAAGCAGTTGATAAGCTAAGTGCCTCGCTAGAACCTCTTATTATTGCCAAAAGAGAGGCAATCAAAAAGGCGATTGATGATTTTAAAGCTGCAGTAGAGAAGGCCAGAGCTGATTTGAAGGCTGCATTAGGTCAGTAATTTTCTGCTACACCTTCCTCAGAGGCAGAATAATTATAAATAAAATATAGTGAAGCAAAAAATCGTTCTTTGGGCGATTTTTTGCTATAATAGACACATGAATAGCAACAAACCAATTCAACTTTCCCCCTCTTCTCTTAATTTATATCTTGAATGCCCGCTCTGTTTTTGGCTGGAGAAACGCCAAGGGATTAGAAGACCGCCGCCTTATCCCTATGCCCTAAATACAGCCGTAGATATTCTTTTAAAAAAGGAGTTTGATATTTATCGGGCCAAGAATGAAATTCATCCTTTGTTTCTGGAAAACAATATCCAGGCTAAACTTTTCCCTGACCAGAATAAATTAAACCAATGGCGGAGCAATTTTGAAGGAATAAGATATTATGATACTAATTTACAAGCCACATTATTTGGAGCAGTTGATGATGTCTTAGAGTTTCCCGATGGGAAATTAGCTCCCCTTGATTACAAATCTACTGGCAGTGCTGTACCTACTGTTTATGACCGTTTCCAACTTCAGATGGATGTATATACTTTTCTTTTAGAGAAAAATGGTTTTTCAATCTCCAAAAAGGGTTATTTGGCTTTTTATATCGTTAATAAAGAAAATGGTTTTGGTGATAGATTACCCTTTAGAAAAGAGCTTCATGAAATAGAGACAGACCCTTCTTACGTCCACGGACTATTTGAAGAAGCAGTGGCGCTTTTAAGGAAGGACATGCCTCCTGCCCATCGTCAAGATTGCCAATTCGGCAAATGGTTTAGACAAGCATCAAAATTTTAATATGAAACAAGCGACTCTCTGTTTTTTATTAAAAGAGGGGTACGGAAATAAAGAAATTCTTCTAGCGATGAAAAAGAAGGGTTTTGGCGTTGGTAAATGGAATGGAATTGGAGGCAAATTTGATCCTGAAAAAGGAGATAAAAATTTGGTTGATACCGCTATTCGAGAAACCGAAGAGGAAATTGGGGCTAAAATTAAAAATCCAGAAAAAGTTGCTATTTTAAGTTTTTACTACCCTTACATATCTAACGAAGAATGGGATCAAGATGTCCATGTTTTTCTGGCCACAGACTGGGAAGGTAAACTAATAGAATCTGAAGAGATGCTGCCGAAATGGTTTAAAATTGAAGAACTCCCTTTTGGAGAGATGTGGGATGATGATAAATTCTGGCTTCCTTTAATTTTAGAGGGTAAGAAATTCAAAGCTAGATTCTTATTCAAAGAAGAGGAGAAAGTTCTTGAGAAGGATTTTAATTTTCTACAGGGCATTGACTAGATTAAAGAGGATTTAAAAATAAATTGCAGTAAAAACGGCCTCCAAATGGAAGCCTTTTTTGTGGCAGAGTTAAGATCCTAGTCGATTCGCTAGAATCCTCTCTCGGGTACTATACGACCAGAAAATCCATAAGCATTTTTAAATGCCTTAATTATATCAGACTCAATCTCTTCCCATTTTATCTTTCCTTTCTTTATAATGGTCAGCATATTCCTAGATATACGTACTCCATCAATCCCCTTAATTCCCAATATTTCTTTTACGAGAGAAACCGCTTTTTCTCCAACCTGTTCTACATCACGGCCTTGAGGTGGTTGTTCGGGGCTAAAATCAAGAGTTAGCGGATAATTAGATATCGGAAAAGTTGTACGACATCTTCTTTCGTTCTTGCCTACTTCCTCTATTGTGATCGAATCCATTTCTGGTTCCTCCTCTGGGTGGATATCTTTTGGACTAAAAGAACTTTGGTTTATATCTAATTTTTAATCCTCTATTAATGTATTGTCAAGAGCAAAGTCTTTTGTTTTTTCTCCAAAAAGATATAATAGAAACGGTTAAATATTAATAAATATCTGAAACTTTCTTTTAAGAATTAAATTTTAATTAAAAATATGCTAGCTAGTGTTATAATTTATAGTTTTATAGCCGGCTTATCCACTGTTTTTGGGATCTATCTGGTTCGCCGGTTTGAGAAATGGACAAAAAAGAATGCCATTTTGCTTATAAGTTTTTCGATTGGGGTTTTACTCGCCAATGCTTTTTTCCATTTACTACCTGAATCAATTGCACTAAATCCTACTTGGTTCTACTGGACACTAGGGACTATTTTTCTTCTCTTTCTAATTGAACATTTTGTTATAATCCATTCTTGCCATGAAGAAGGTTGCGATACTCATGCCATAGGAATCACCAGCTTATTAGGTATAACCCTCCATTCTCTGATTGATGGGATCGTTATTGGCGTGGGTTTTGAAGTAAGCTTTGCCTTGGGATTATTAACTTCTCTAGCTGTTATCTTCCACGAAACAGCTGAAGGAGTTTTTATTTATACATTATTAATCCAAGATAAAATTTTCAGAAATAAGGCTTTACTATTCTCCTGGATTGTAGCTTTAGCTACTCCCTTTGGAGCTATTATAACCTTCTTACTAATTCAGGGAGTATCCCCGTTAGTTTTGAGCTGGTTATTGGCTGCAACTGGCGGCAGTTTTATCTATATTGCTGCTTCTGATTTGGTGCCGGAAGCCCATAAAAAATATAGTTTCTTAAATATATTTTTGGTCCTAGTTGGCATTATATTTGTCTTAATCATTGGTAAATTCTTAACTTAGTAAATATTGCCTGAAGAAAAACCATTCAGCCAAAACCTCCAACAGAGGATTTTTAGAGACGCACTATAAAGCATTGCGCCTTTTTAAAAGGGCCAAATAATGATAGAATTAGAAAATATATGGAAAATGATAAACAAATTCAACTCTCCCCTTCTTCTCTCAATTTATATTTGGAATGTCCGCTTTGTTTTTGGTTGTATAAGGTAAAAAAAGTAAAAAGGCCAGAGGGGTTTATGTCTTCTTTGCCCACGGCAATGGATCTTTTGATTAAAAAACATTTTGATAAATATCGGTCTTGGGGGAAACTGCCGCCTGAATTATGTGGAAAGGTTGAAGGAAAACTTATAGATAATCAGCAACTTTTAGATCATTGGCGGAGTCGAAAGGGAGGATTGCGTTACGAAGATAAAAAAACTGATGCTGTTTTGCTTGGCCTCCTAGACGAATGTTTTGTTAATAATGGTTTATATATCCCGGTTGATTATAAGACAAGAGGGTTTAGTTTAAAAAGTAATTCCACTTCTCTACACCAAAACCAACTTAACTGTTATACTTTTCTCTTGGAGGCTAATGGATATAGACATCTTTCTTTTGGCTATTTAATCTATTATATTGCTAAAGAAGTAAAAGAGCATGGTAATGTCTGTTTTCGGATTGAGCCACATAAATTAGATACATTTCCACCTGTTGCTTTAAAGCTTTTTCGAGAAGCAGTTCTGTTTCTCCGAGGACCCCAACCAGAAACGCACAGTAATTCTCCATTTTGTTCTTTGGGCCAAAAATTATACCAATTTCAGCCAATTCCCTAATCTATCAATTTAATTTCAAAAATGGATAGGCAAGAAGCATTAAATTTATTAAAAGAAAAAGTCCAAAACCAAAATTTAATTAAGCACTCATTAGCTTTGGAGGCGATAATGAAGGCTTTAGCCAAACACTTTAAGGAAGATGAGGGAAAATGGGGACTAACCGGACTTTTACATGATATTGACTACGAAGAAACTAAAGATGATCCCTCTCGGCATTCTTTAATTGGAGCCCAATTTTTACAAGACCTAGGGCTGGATAAAGAGGTTTGTCAAGCGATCAGGGTTCATAACGAAGCTCATGGAATTCTGCCTCAAACCCTTATGGAAAAAGCTCTCTATGTGGCAGATCCCTTAACCGGTCTTATTGTGGCTGCTGTTTTGGTTTTACCATCTAAGAAAATAGTTGATTTGAAAGTAGAATCATTAATGAATCGCTTTGAAGAGAAAGCTTTTGCCAAAGGGGCTAGCCGAGAGATTATTAAAAAGTGTGAAGAATATCTAGGTTTAGATTTAAAAGATTTTTCCAGAATAGGGTTGGAAGCTATAGAAAATATTTCAACAGATTTAGGACTTTAATTCTAAAATAGAAAGGCCGAAAATTAAAAATAATCATAAAATCCAATAAATATGGATGAGCATGTCTCTAAAATTATACCTAAGGGATTTAAATTTATACTATTAATACTTATTTCAACTTTTCTTTTAGCTTTGATTACATCTGAAACACTGGATATTAAAGTCAAATTAAAGAACAAAGAAACAATTACTTTGTCTGGCGAGGGAAAGGCTATAGGAGTTCCTGATGTTGCCTCGGTTAACTTTTCGGTGATAACTGAGAAAATGACAGCCAAAGAGACGATGGCTGAAAATGCCAATAAAATGAATGAGGTAATTAATTTTGTTAAAGAATCGGGAGTTGACGAAAAAGATGTCAAAACCCAAGCCTATTTTCTTTCCCCCCGATATGACTGGGTAGAGGGAGAAAGAGTTTTCAAGGGCTATCAACTCACTTCTACTCTAGCAGTAAAGATAAGAGATCTTGAGAAGATAAGTGATATTATTGATGGAGTAGTCTTGAGAGGAGCAAACCAAGTTGGAGATATCCAATTCGTGATTGATGACCCGGATAAATTAAAAGAAGAGGCCCGTAACAAGGCGATTGAGAATGCTAAAGTAAGGGCTGAAAGTATTGCTAAAGCCACAGGATTAAAAATTGGCAAAATATTATCATTTACCGAAGGAACTGCTCCTGAAGCCCCTATCCCCGTTCCATATTCCCTTGAAGAAGCCAAAGGATTGGGGGCGGGAGCGCCGGCTCCAGAGATTGAAAAAGGAAGCCAGGAGATTACGGTTAATGTGTCCCTAACTTTTGAACTAAAGTGATATTACGATAATTACGATTTGAATAATTAGAGGAATTGTGCTATGATAAAATATGAGTAAATTTGATATAATAGTTGTATTAATTGTTTTTATTCTTATCCTCTGGTATTTAGCAAATAATTTTAGAACCTTAGTAGTAAGATAGAATGAATCCTCTAAAAATTCTTGGCTAGGTACTTTTGATTGGTGGTATTTTGATAATAATCTTTGTTTTGTTCAGTTCTTGGAATATTTTTACAGGCAAATCTAAAGTTCCTTCTATCTTTAAGATTAAAGAGAAGAAAACAGAGACTTCTTTACCGGTAAAGAAAAACCAATCTCCCGAACAAAAAGCAGAAGAAATAACCCAGCAAGAATTCCAAAGACAACTTCAGAAAATGCTACCTACCGAAACTGTGCCAAAGCTTTTAAACCTAATAAGTTGGTCAATTCTAGCAGGTATTCTTATTATTGGCGGGGGCCAAATTTCGGGCCTTGGTATTAAATTAATAAAAAAAGAGTAAAAATGAAGAAAAACATTCATCCAACATATTTCCCAAATGCTAAAGTCCATTGTGCCTGTGGAAATGTTTTTGAAGTAGGATCAACTAAAGAATTTATTGAGGTAGAAATCTGTTCTAAATGTCATCCTTTTTATACCGGTAAAAAGAAAATGATAGATACAATGGGTAGAGTTGAAAAATTCAGAAAAAGATTAGCTAAAAAAACAGAGCTAGCAAGAAGGAGAAAGTAAAAAACGAAAGAATATATGATAGATATTGAAGGGATAAAAAGAGAATACGATTCCCTCACAGAACAACTCAGTGACCCTGAGTTGATTTCAGATTGGGATAAATTCGAGGAGATTAATAAAAGAAAGGGGCTCCTCGAGAAATTAATTAAAAAAACTAAAGAGCTCCAGGATTTGAAGAACGAAGTTGAAGAGAATAGAACAATTCTGAAAGGTAAAGAGGATGATACTTTAATTGCTTTAGCTGAAGAGGAAATCAACCAGCTTTTAATAAGGGAGAAAGAGTTAGAAAAAGAAATTCATAATATGACAAAAGAAAAAAGAGAGGCAGGGTCAGTAATTGTTGAGATTAGGGCGGGGACCGGAGGTGAAGAAGCTGCTCTTTTTGCCAGAGATTTATATAGAATGTATGCGAAATATGCTCGTTCCCAGGATTGGCAAGAGAAAATTTTAGATTCCAGAGTTAGTGATTTAGGGGGATTTAAAGAAATAATTTTTGAGATATCCAATAGTGATGTCTTCTCCAAATTAAAATATGAAGGAGGAGTCCATCGAGTCCAGAGGATTCCAGTAACTGAAAAATCGGGCAGAATCCATACCTCAACTGCCACTGTCGCTGTCTTGCTAAAACCAAAAAAGGCCCAGATCAAAATTAAGCCTGAAGATTTGAGAATTGATTTTTATCGAGCTTCCGGACCTGGTGGCCAATATGTCAATCGACGAGAGACGGCTGTCAGAATCACCCATCTATCAACTGGTCTAGTGGTTACTTCTCAAAACGAAAGAAACCAATTGCAAAATAAAGAAAACTCAATGAAAATTCTAGAAGCCAGAATCTTGGAAATGAATGAGAGAAAAGAAGCCCAAAAAATTCACGGAAAAAGAAAAACCCAGATTGGCTGGGCGAAAAGGGCAGAAAAAATTAGAACATATAATTTCCCTCAGAATAGATTAACTGATCATCGGGTGAAAAAAAGCTGGAAAAATTTAGAGAAAATTTTAGATGGCCAATTACAGCCGATTATTAAATTCTTTGAGTCTGCAGAAAAAGATCTGCCTTCTTTATAAAAATTAATCAAGTGGCCATCCTATAAACTACTTATTATTACCTTATTCAATTGTTTTGATATCTTGCTCATAGCGAGCTGCAGTATTTAATACTGAATCTCCGTAAAATTTATATCGCGAATTTGTACTTCCAGAAAAATAGATCATAGCGGCCCTCCATTCATCATCAGAATTCTTAGAACTAGCTCCATAATCTGCAAGATATAAAGCTGCTGCCAAGAAGGCGTCTTTGATATCCCAGGGATCAGCAGTCTTACCAGTGATAGCTGCTACTCTATTTTTATATAGATTCCAGGTTGAAGGAATAAATTGGGCCGGCCCCATTGCTCCTCCCCAACCAAAAGACATTGGACAAGAGACTGGAGTTTTATAGGGATCCCTTCCCAATGATTGAGTAATATTTAGAAAGGGAGGTACATCTCGGCTAGGGCTCATTGTCTTTTTTAATTTCTCACCCGTGTTTATTCTCACCCCCTCACCGGTGTTAGAGTCGGCCAAATAGCATTGGCCAACATTCTTACCAATATTCGATTCCTGAGTCAGAACAGCTAATAGAAAAGCTGGTCTTACCCCTGTCACCCCCTCAATATACTTTGCAATATCTAAGGCCTCTCCAAAGGTTGGGGCTTTTGGCACGCCAGTTAATTCAAATATTCTTTTTCTAATTTCGGCTGCCCTCTTTTTGCTCTCTTGTAAATATTGCTGATACAGAGTTTCTTTCCCTTTAGTCTTATCTAAAAGGCTGGATTTCTCTAGCTGGTTAAGACCTACCTCTTGCTTTTGCAAAATTTGCATTTTCAAGATACTTTCCAAATCTGTTTTTTCTTGATTTAGGTCTTCTTCCTGATTATCTAATTGAGTTTTCAAGACTTTTATATTACTCAATAACTGGGAACTTTTTTGGCTTAGATTCTCCAGATATGTCATGTTTTCAAAAAAATCAGACAAATCTTTTTCTGAAAGTAGAATCTCTAGAAGAGATTTCTGGTCTTCTTCATAGACCGTTCTCAAGATATTAGCCAATTTTCCCTTTGAATCTTCTATCTTCTGGCTGGTAGTCTCAATTGATCCCTCTGTGTCTGTAATCTGCAGACCAACATCTTTTATCATTACATTAGAACTCTGGATTTGAAGGTTTAATTTATTAATCTTCGATTTTAGAACAGAAATCTGATTCTGTAATGTCTCCTTTTCTTGTTGGGTGATATTAATATTTTTTTCGTATTGGGCAATTTTTTCCTCTAAATCCTTTAATTCTTTTTCTAGAATTTGACGCTCTTCTTGAGGGGTCATAGCAGAGGTTTTAAGGATACCAAATATGAAGATAGCTATAAAGATGGTGAATAGAATTAGACCCAATGAAATTTTAATAAATTTTGCTATTCTCACGATCAATATTCAATGAATATATACCAAATATTAAAATAAAATCTACTTACTAATCTCGGCTTCCTTCTTTTTCTCTTCCACTTTTTCCACTTCTTCTACTTTCTCTTCAATTGGTTTTTCTAGTTCTTCCTCCACCTTTTCTGGAGGAGCCACCCGGGCGATAATTTCTTTCGGATCTTTTAGAATCTGAATCTCTTGAGGTAATTTCAAATCTCTAACTAAAATATGGTCTTCAAAGGTTTTAATTTTGCTAATATCAACTCTAATTTCCTTTGGTAAGTTTTGAGGTAAGGCTTTTACCTCTAATTCAGGAATATTCTTAACAAAAGTACCCCCTAATTCTTTCACCGCGACTGAAGATCCTTCAAATATTAAAGGGACTCTCGCTTCCACTCTTTCAGTTAAAGGAACTTGATAAAAATCAGCATGAATAAACCTACCAGTTAAAGGGTCTCTTTTAATCTCATGTATTAAAACGGGGATCTTTTGTTTATGCACCGAGGGCTTGGAATGAGCTTCGGTTAAATCCCCTGCCGAGGGAGTAATTTCGAGGGATATCAGAGAACTTTCTCCAGCTTCCTCGTAAATTTTCTCAAAATTTTGATAGTTAATTTCCAAAGCGATAGACTTTGTTTTCGGACCATAAACTACAGCAGGTAAAAGACCCTTTTTTCTAAGGGCTTTTAATTTTTTGCCAAAAGTTTGGCGGATTTTAGCTGTTAATAATAAATCTGTCATTTTGTAATATGAATGATTTGAACAGGACAGGAATCTGTTGCCTCCTGATTGCATTCAACTGCCGCCACCTCTAATTCGTAATTTCCCTCAGCATTCTTTACTGAATTTTTAAGAGTGCTTTTCCCATCTTCAGCCATCTCCCAATATTTAGGACAAAGAGCGACACAAGAACCACAACCAATACATTTTTCTCTCTCATGAATAATTTTTGCCATTTTTTTATTGCGGCAAGAGTATTTCACAAAAAGAAACAATTATCTAATCTGTTCCAATTTATTACCTTCGCCTCAAGAATAATTGATTTATTTTATTACAAATTCATTAGAGTAAAACCATTCATCTCGTCTGAAACTTTCTTGTAAGGCGCAGTCGACACAAGCAGGAACTGCAATCCGATGAGTCCCCTTATCTATTTTCATTTTATCTAAGAGAATCTCAAAAGCCTTTACATCTCCGGGTTTCATACAAGGTTGAGCCACATCGGCATAGGGACAAGAGCCATAATTATAAGCCTGCGAAGAGCCATCGTCTTTTTCCAAATAATAAGGATAGCAGGAAGAAAAACAAATAGTTTTATCTGTATTATTATTTATCTTTATTCTAGGATTTTCTCCTTCAGCATACTCTGTTTGATAAGTGCTTATTATAGACGCCCCTCTCTCTTTCCCTTTTTTTATTTGGTAACCTTTCCAAGCCACGCAGCCAGTTATTAAAACCAAAACAATAATTATTAAAATAACTGGAATTATAAATTTTTTCATAAATCTTCTACGAAATATCCCTTGATTTGAATATGCGAATTTTTATATATAAGATTATAATAATTTATTCGCATATTCGGATATTCTCGTAGAGTTATTTTTTTCTAATTTTAAATCTTTTTTCTAATTCTTTTAAAGTTTCCATGATTCCAGTATATTCCAATTCTGAAAAAGGAAGCATTGCCTGACCATAAAAACCCTGCCTTCTTATATCTACGGCTTTTTGAGAAGCTTTATCTCTAATATAGTCCCAGAATGGTTGATCAAAGGCATCAGCAGGTTCTGTCAATTTACCATCTTTGACACAGAAAGCCAGACAAGAAACTATTGGCGGTCCGTCAAAGAAAGAAATTGTTGAATTTTTCTTCACCGGCATTAAAGGACCTGCATGAGATCCCCGCATAAAGCCTGCAACATAGGGAGCTATGGCATAGGGAGAAAGAATTTCACCAGTAGCCGGGAAATCTTTTTGCGATCTTACCAGCATTACCGGATCATCTTTGCCAACATATTTACCGGCAATATTATGTAGTCTAGTTGTGCTTACTGATGCAGCTTGTTCACCCGTTGCTCTTGACCAAATTGACTCTACTACAAATCTTTCTGGATCTCGCAAGAGAGCTGCAATATCATAAATTTCCTCTGGTGTGTTCAACTCAATAACCCTATCAGCTTCAGTATAATTAACATCCATAATGAAGAATTTAAAGCCTTTTTTAATTTCCGGAGAAAGCATTAGGCCCGCATTATGCATTGGGTCAGTGAAAGATAAATACAAAGGCAGGTTATAAGCTCCAGGATCGGTTTTATCTGCAGCAAAGAAAAGAAAGGGTTCAGCCGGCCTTTCTTCAATCTCCATTTCGGCGATTGCTGGCCCCATTCCTTTAACATTTCCAGAGAAGGTATCTTTTAATAAATCCTGGCCAGCTCCATAAAGACCCTGGCTTTTGGCTACTTTCGTTCCTTCTAGCAAAGCCTCCCAGCATAGCTTATGAACTGGTTCAGCTAAAACTCCTTTTTGGTGTGTACTTAAAATAGCTATATCGTCCCCGGTAAAGCCGATGTAATGATCAATAAGCAACCCTTTGCCTTTAGTCTTTACATAGTTTTCCACAGTCTCCAGCAGTTTCTGGCTCGGTTTTATATGCCCACCAATACTCCCAATATCCGCTTTAATTATAGATAAAGTAATTTTCATGGCTTTGTTTTTATAGCTATTTTTATATTAGCATAATTCAACTTCCAATAGAAGAGTTATTCCACAGGTTCAACTATCCACCAAAGCTCATTACCATCTCTGGCTCCATAGGCTACGTATTTACTATCGGAACTAAAGATTGGTTTCGAAACAAAATCATATGGTTTACCTTCTTTTTCATTAACTACAATAAACTCTTTCGATCCCCATTCCTTATCCTCTCCCCACCATCTAGAATCCCTTGCAACATACGCGAAATGGTTCCCATTGGGGCTGAAAACAAGGTCGTGTATTTCATTATAGAGCTTACCTTCTTTTTCATTAACTACCATGAGACGATCTGATCCTTCTTGGGCTATATAAACTAGCTTTTTACTGTCCGGGCTAAAAACGTAATCCCAGATATTGTTATAGGTTTTACCTTCTTTTCCATTGACAACTATAAATTCCTTTCCAAGCCCTCCTTCCACGTTGACAACATAGGCTAATTCTTTACCATCAGGGCCAAAATTAATTCGTCCGATATAACCATCATAAATCTCACCTTCTTTCTCGTTAATAACCACGAAACCTCTTCCTTCTTTTTTCGCAACGTAGGCTAGTTGATTACTATCAGGACTAAAATTAAATTCACCGATAGAATCATAAGCTCTACCTTCTTTCCCGTTAAGCACAATAAAATCCTTACTTTTCCCTCCATCGCATCTTTCAGGATAATACTTAGTTTCTCCCTTTTCACATATTGTAGCTACATAGGCTAACTGCTTATTGTTGGAGCTAAATTTTAAATCTTTAACTATGTCATAAGTTTTTCCTTCTTTTCCATTGACAACTATAAAGTTTTGCCCACTCTTTCCCGCCGTATAAGCTATCCGTTTACTATCTAAGCTAAAAGTAAGGATGCTAGAAGTAAGGATACTTGTGATGCGCTCATAGGTTTTACCTTCTTTTCCATTAAAGTTTACAAAAAGACTTTTTCCGTCTTTTACTGAAACATAGGCAAACTGTTTACCGTTAGGACTGAATATAGAATCAAGAATTGCATCGTAAACCCCAGTCTCTTTATTATTAATAACCATAATATCTCGATCTGATTCTTTGTTTACAATATATGCAAATTGCTTACTATCGGGACTGAAAAGAGATCTTGGTCTTATCGTCCAGACTTCAATCTTATTGTAACGTGGGCCCTCTTCCCCATTAAGAACTATAAAATCTTCTCCTTGACACTCACGTCCTGCCATTCTGGGATATTCAATTTCTCCCTCGCATGCAATATAGGCTAGTTGTTTGCCATCGGGGCTAAATTCAAGATCTTCAACAAGGTCATATGGCTTCTCCTGTTTTTCATTGACGATGACAAACTCCTTTTCAGGAATAAAAGAACCCTCCTCTTTTGGGGGAATTTGGATTATAATCGCAACGTGTTTACCATCAGGACTGAAAATAATGTCCTTATCGTCTATCCAATAACCCTCGGGGATCGTTGCTAGTTTTGTTGTATTTAAATTTAACTCAGGCTGAGTAATAACTTCTTCTGGTGCGGTCTCTCCCGGAGGTTTTACTTCCGATGGTTTAGTTTCTTGCTTCGGTAACCATAAATACTGATAACCTAAAATTCCTCCGCCAATAATAGCAGCCAGAATCACAACAATTAAAATATATTTTAAGTTAGTTTTTCCCTCTGTAACAAAAGGCATAAAAGGATAAGATGTTTAACGTCGGGTGTTAAACAAACACTATTTTTGACCTTTTAATTGTTTCTCCTTTTTAGCGAGTTTTAAGGTAGTAGGAATGACAGTGTCAGGATTCAAAGACATTGATTCAATCCCCTCCTCCACTAAAAATTCAGCAAATTCCGGGAAAGTACTGGGTGCTTCACCGCAAATTCCTATATATTTTCTTCTTTTTTTACATTCTTGAATCACTTTTTTTATTAGTTCTTTGACAGCTAAATTTCTTTCATCACCTACAGAAGCTACTATTCCAGAATCTCTATCCAACCCAAGTGTAAGCTGGGTTAGGTCATTAGAACCAATACTCATACCGTCAAAAATCTCCAAAAATTTATCAGCCAAAATGACATTAGATGGAATTTCGCACATTACAATAACTTTTAGGTTATCCTTCCCTTTCTTTAGACCATTTTTTGCCATCAAATCCAAGACTTTTTTCCCTTCCTCCACAGTTCTACAGAAGGGCACCATTACCCAGATATTTTTCAAGCCAAAAACCTCCCTTGCTCTTCTTATCGCTCGACACTCCATTTGAAAAGCAGGCTTAAATTTCTCATCATAATATCTTGAGGCTCCTCGCCAGCCCAACATAGGATTTGCCTCTTTCGGTTCAAATAATTCACCGCCGACTAGCTCGCGGTATTCATTTGTTTTAAAATCAGACAGTCTAACGATAACCGGCTCCGGGAAAACAGCAACGGCAATTTGGGCAATTCCTTCAGCCAATTTCTCAATAAAATAATCTTTCTTGTTTTTATATAAAAAGGTAATCTCTTCAATCTTTCTTTTGAGCTTTTTATCCTTTAAATTCCGGAAATGATAGAGAGCCAAGGGATGAATTTTTATTTTGTCAGCTAAAATAAATTCAATTCTGGCTAGACCCACTCCCTTATTCGGCAAAAAAGAGGCCTTAAAAGCAATATCAGGAGTTCCCAAATTCATCATTATCTTTGTCTTCAATTTCGGAATTTTCTTTAAATTATATCTCTTGACCTGGAAAGGAACTTTACCAAGAAAGATTTTTCCCTCCAATCCTGAAGTGCAATCGACTGTAATTTCTTTACCGGTTTTTAAAATTTGAGTAGCCTTTTCTGTGCCAACGATACAAGGTATTCCCAATTCTCGAGAAACTATAGCTGCATGGCAAGTTTTTGAACCTTCATTTGTGACAATAGCTGAAGCAATTCTCATTATCGGTACCCAATCTGGGTCAGTCATCCTGGTTATCAAAACTTCTCCTTTCTGAAATAAATGGATTTTTGAGATATCCGGAATTATCCTTGTTTTCCCCTGTCCTATCTTATTTCCGACCGCAATTCCAGTCAAAACAGGCTTTTTTGTTGTAGTTAGCTTATATTCCTCATAAAAAGTTGCTCCTTTCGGCGCGTGAACGGTCTCGGGCCTAGCCTGTGTGATAAATAGTTTACCGGATTTCCCGTCTTTTGCCCACTCAATATCTTGAGGTATCCATCTTTTAGCAAGTTTTGAATAATGCTCTTCAATTAAACAGGCCCAATTCGCTAAAGTAAGTATTTCTGCCTCATCTAGGGAGAATCTCATTTGCTCTTTTTCAGAAACTGTCATTTCCCGGAGACCTCCTTTGCCAGCGAAAATATATTTTTTGCCCTTCCGGCCCAATTTTTTAATAATTATCGGCTTGTATCTTTTCTTCAGGGTTGGTTTAAAAACATAAAATTCATCAGGCGTTATCAATCCTTTAACAATCATCTCGCCAACTCCATAAATAGAATTGATCAGAACAACATTTTTAAATCCGGTTTCAGTATCTAAAGTGAAAATTATTCCTGCAGAAGCCAGATCGCTTCTTACCATTTTTTGTACTCCAACCGAAAGCGCAACTTTAAAATTATTAAATCCTTTTTCATCCCGATAAGCAATTGCTCTATCATTAAATAATGACGCAATACATTTTTTGACGGCTTTTAAAACCTCTTTTCCACCTCTGATATTTAAGAATGTTTCGTGCTGGCCCGCAAATGAAGCTTTGGGCAGGTCTTCAGCAGTTGCCGAGGATCTTGTGGCTACTTCAACATTTTTGCCATATTCTTTCTCCAGCTTATGGTAGGCCAAAATAATTTCTTTTTCTAAGTCTTTTGGAAGTTTTGATTTTAATATCAGCTCTCGGGATTTTTTTCCTGCTATCTGTAGACTTCTGATGTTTTGTACATCAAGATTTTTAAAAATTTCTTTTAATTTTGGCAAAAGACCATTTTTCTTCAAAAAATACCAATAGGCAAAACTAGTGGTTGCAAAACCATTGGGAATATTTATTCCTTTCCTCTGAAGTTGGGAATACATTTCTCCCAAAGAAGCATTTTTTCCCCCAACTATTGGTACATCTTTTGCTGATAACTCTTTAAACCAGAAAATAAGTTTTTTTCTTTGCTTTTGGATCATATTATTTATTAGTAATTATATTTTTAATTTCTCCGACACTTTCCGGGTTAGACAACGTTGAAAGATCGCCTAAATCTTCGCCAGTAAATAACCTTCGTAAAATCCGCCGCATAATCTTGCCAGAGCGAGTTTTCGGCAGGTCTTTCACTAAATAAACTTTTTTTGGCAGGGCAATTGGCCCAATTTCTTTCTTGATTTTTTCGATCAGGTCTTTTTTAAAATTTTCAGCATCGCCTTCTGATAAAACTTCGGAGGGAACGGCAAAAGCGACAGGAACTTCCCCTTTAATTTCGTCTGGAATTCCAATTACCGCTGATTCAGAAATCCTCGGGTGCAGATTGATAGCAGCTTCCAGTTCTCCAGTAGAAACCCTGTGACCAGCTACCTTAATTACATCGTCTACTCTTCCTATAATCCTAATTAAACCGTTTTCGTCTTTATAGGCCCCATCTGATGTGAAATAAATTTCTTTTCCGTATTGGCTCCAATAAGTTTCCAAATATTTTTGAGGATTTTTATAAATATCTCGTAAAAGACCAGGTGCAAATGGCGGTCGGAGAACTAGATTCCCGTTTTTGTTTGGTGGCAAACTCTCTCCTTTTTCACCCAAAACATCGGCCACAACTCCCGGAAAGGAAATACCGGTAAAAGCAGGTTTAAAAGGCCCGATTCCTGGCAGAGAAGTAATCAAAATTCCGCCGGTTTCGGTTTGCCACCAGGTATCGACAATCGGGCATTTTTCTTTCCCAACTTCTTTTAAATACCACAGCCAGGCAGCTTCATCGATTGGCTCACCTACTGAACCTAAAAGCCGTAAAGTTTCTAGTCTATTTTCTTTTAAAACTTCTGCGCCTAATTTCTTAAACATTCTAATAGCCGTAGGAGCAGTATAAAAGACAGTGATACCATGTTTGTCGATGATGTCACACCAACGATTTGGCTTCGGCCAAATTAATAAACCCTCAAATATTATAAAAGTTGCTCCGCAAAGCAACGGCCCATAACAACTATAAGTGTGCCCTGTTATCCAGCCCATATCAGCTGTTGACCAGAAAATATCCTCATCGTGTAAATCAAATATCCAACGGGTAGTGGCTTGGGCCTGAACGGCATAGCCGCCGGTTGTATGAAGACAACCTTTTGGTTTTCCGGTGCTTCCCGAAGTGTAGAGAATAAACAAAGGGTCTTCTGAATCCATTATTTCTGAATCGCATTTGTCTGATTCTCCCTTAATTAATTCTTGCCACCAAAGATCTCTACCCGCTTGCCAATTAATAGGATTTGAGGCTCTTTCAACTACAATTATCTTTTCAATTTTAGTATCTTTTGCGCCTTCATCAGCATTATTCTTTAGATTGATTAGGCTGCCGTTGCGATAGTAACCATCAACAGTAATAAGTATTTTAGCTTCAGAATCTAATAATCTAGCTTGGAGAGCGGTTGGGCTAAATGCCGAAAAAACAACCGTATGTACAGCTCCAATTCTAGCACAAGCTAACATTGAAATTATTATTTCAGGTATCATCGGTAAATAAATTCCTACCCTATCCCCTTTCTTTGCTCCGAGTTTTTTTAGAGTATTAGCAAACTTATTTACTTCTTGATATAAATCGGAGTAACTCAATCGCCTTTCTTTTTCTTCAGTGGGCTCGGGTATCCATATTAATGCTGTTTTATCTCCTCTTTTTTCTAAATTCCTATCAAGGCAATTCTCTGTAATATTTAATTTCCCGCCAGCAAACCATTGAAAATAAGGAGGTTCGTGCAAAAAAACCTTTTCCCATTTTTTCCGCCAAAGAATTTCATCAGCCAAATTTTCCCAGAATTTAACTGGATCTTTTGTTGCCTCATTATAAATCTTGCAATCATTTACCCAGGCCTTTTTCTGAAAGGCTTTTGTTGGATAATAAGAGTCTCCTTTTTTGATAATTTTTTGATTTTCAGCAGTCATTCTACTGATCTAAATTAGAACTATATTCCATTATACCGAAAATAAAAGTCGGAAGCAAAGTTAAATAAAAAACTGAGCGATTTCTCGTTCAGTTTTTAGGTATTAAAATCGGATTTTATATCTTTTTCCCGATAAATTCAGCAAATTCGGCTAGTCTGCAGGCATATGCCCATTCATTATCATACCAGGCTACAACCTTGACTAAATTGTCTTTAGCCATTGTCAAAGAGGAATCAACAATAGCCGAAAAAGAATTACCGATATAATCAGAGGAAACCAAGGGAACATCTTCTACTCCCAAGATACCTTCGAAATTTTTGGCTTCAGAGGCTTTCTTTAAGGCATAATTCACTTCTTCGGCAGTTGATTTCTTTTCAACTTCGCATATTAAATCTAAAATCGAAACAGTCGGAGTAGGAACCCTGAAGGCTACACCATCTAGCTTTTTATCTAATTCAGGGATTACTTTACCAATTGCTGAAGCCGCTCCCGTAGAAGTTGGAATAATATTTAAAGCTGCTGCCCTAGCCCTTCTTAGGTCTTTGTGTTCTAGATCCAAGATTCTTTGGTCGTTAGTATAGGCGTGGCAGGTAGTCATAAAGCCTCGGATTATTTTAAAATTATCATTTAGAACTTTAGACACGGGGGCCAGACAATTAGTTGTGCATGAGGCCATTGAAATAATATTGTCAGTCGCTGAATTATATTTTTCTTCGTTCACCCCTAAAACAAACATTGGAATTTCTCTACTCTTTGAAGGCGCAGAAATTATTACTTTTCTAGCGCCAGCTTCCAGGTGTTTTTTAGCTCCCTCAATTTCCGTAAAATGACCTGTGCACTCCAAAACAATGTCAATCCCTAGATCTTTCCAGGGAAGTTTTGAAGGATCAGTACCTGCTAAAATTTTTATCTTTTGCCCATCAATCAGAAGACTATCTTCGGTGGATTTTACCGATTTATCATAAACCCCATAAACTGAATCATATTTTAAAAGATGGGCTAGGGTTTTGGTATCTGCTAAATCATTAATTGCAATTACTTGTAAATTAGGATGGTTCTTTAAAATCCTTCGAAAAGCAGGCCGACCTATTCTTCCGAAGCCATTTATAGCAATTTTTATCGGCATAATTCTTATATTATTTTATATTTAGAAGTTTTGATATTTTTTCTTTATCAAATCCTACCACAATCTGACCATCGATATCAACCACAGGCACCCCCATTTGTTTTGATTTTTGAACCATTTCTTTTAGAGCATCTTCATCTTTAGATATATCAATGTCCTCGAATTCAAAACCCTTCTCTTCCAAGAATTCTTTAAGTGTAAAACAGTAAGGACATGCTAGTGTCGAATAGACTTTAATCATTTTAGAATATTATTCGCAACCTCCAGCCGCTGGCTGAGTAGTACCATTACTTAGAGCTTGATTACATTCTCCGGGCTTTGTCTGGAAAGCAGAACAGATTCCATTTTTATAGCCTTCGGAGCCTCTTTCTCCGTTATATTCCACATCATTTATAAATAACTGTGGGGACCCTTTAACGCCATATTTTTGATTTATGGATAACTCCTCTTTTAAGAAACTCAGCGATTCATTCTCTTGACAGTCTTTTATCTTCTGAGTATTTATTCCTAATTTATTAGCCACCCCTTCCCAGCAAGTGTCAGCATTTTGGCTAGAGCAGCCTTTATTTATCTCTTTTATAAAATCCCAGAATTTATCCTTTTGATATTTCCAAACACAGAGTTCTCTAACATCTTGATGTAATTCTTGGATGCCATGCATTGAGCAATATTTATTTTCTGAATCAAAACAATAATTCGGTCCTCCTCCGCCATAATTACTGTATATTACATAATGAAATTCAAAATTAATTTTGTCTTTTAAAAGATCAACTACTGGGATCATGGATTCTTCTGCCTGATTACCATATGGGCAAAAACTCATTACAAACAATTTTACATTGGGTTTTTCTGCTTTGGGAATTTCTGTCGGCGTTTGTCCTGACGGCTGGCTTTGTTCGGATGGTTGGTTTTGTTGGGATGGATTAGAATTTAGGTCAATTGCCTCTGGGAAGAAAAGTTTCCCATCTTTGGTAGCATAAGAATCAAATTCTCTCTCGCCTATATTAAATTTAACTTTGTATAAATCTCCTTCTTCGGTGACTTCTTTTAAGGTGGCTGTTGCCTGCCCCGCCAGAATGTTCTTGTTAATATAATTAATTGCCTTGTCTGCCGCTTCCTGAGAGCTCAAAATTCCCTCTTTTGTTGTAGGAACTAAATTGGCACCTTCTTTTCCTTTTAGATTCTTCAAGAAAGAAGGATTCGTATATATTAAAGCTGCACCAATAATTACAACCGCTGCGATAATGGCTAAAGGTATCAAATTCTTAGTAAGTTTGCTTAAGTTCCGCTTCACGGAATTTTGGATGGTAGATTTTTCAATCATATTTTTAAATTTATTTAATTAGATGATTATTTCAGGCCCGATTCTTGGGCATATTTCTTTAAATCTTCGACCGAAAGATTATTTTGATTAGCAAATAATTTCTCTTTATATTCCCAGAATTTCCCTTGATCTGCCGCGCATTCCGCAGCTTCAGCAGCTTTTTGAGCGTTGGGGTGCATAGGCAACGGGAAATTCTTAAAAATAATTTTTACTTTTCCAGTATCAACATATTCTTTTTTAATCTGGGGGAAAGTCTCGCGAGCATATTTACCGCAGAAAGGGCATTGAAAATCAGATATTTCAACCATAGTTACTGGTGCATTTGAACTACCTAAAACTGGATCACCCTCAATCGGAACACCGGGGTCTTGAGGTCCTGATTTTAATTTATCTTCAATAATTTTCTGAAACTCTAAAAAGGGTTGAGCGCCTACTAATTTTTCTCCGCTAATTAGAAAAGTAGGCGTGCCACTTACACCTATCCCCTGGACTTCTTGAAAATCTTTTTTTACTTTATCAACAAATTTTCCAGAATCAAGACAGCTAATAAATTGTTCTGCTGTTTTAGATCCTCCGGGTGGATTTCCCTTTTCCTTCCCAATATAAATAATCGCGCCGGCAATAATAATTCCGATAACGACAATAATTATGGGTATTAAAATTTTACTTGTTCCGCGAGAAAATATTATTCTTTTTTTGTGATTTAATCCTTTCCCCACTTTTTCCATATGTTACTATATTAGCAAAATAATTAATCTTTGGCAATAGTCTGTATTTCTGCCATCAGGTTAAGTTGTCTTATCTTACCTAATTTTCCTTTCTTACAAAATAATTCTGAAAATTTATCTATTCCATTCCTCTTCATTCCCGATTTATAAATTAAGAAAGGTACAGATACCGAACAATGCTTCTTTATTGTGGAACAAGTTGAATGATCTCCAGTAATAACAATCAGAGTGTTTTTTAATTTCGGAATTGGTTTTAAGCTTTTATCTATTTTTTCAATAAATTTTTTTTTGCCAAAATAATTTCCATCCTCGGCAAAACTATCAGTAGCCTTAATATGACAAAAAACAAAGTCGTATTTTTTAAGAGATTCCTTAATTGTCTTTATTTTTTCTGATAAATTAGTATTCGAAAGGCCAGTAGCTCCTTTAATTCTTAAAACTTTCATTCCTAAAGCCTTGCCAATTCCTTTATAAAGATTACCACCCGCTATGCAGCAAGCTTTCAATTTATATTTCTGATAGAAACTTGGTGTCTTTTTGAATTCCCCTGCCCCCCTAACTAACAAAAAATTAGCCGGCAATAATCCTGCTAATTCTCTTTTTTTGTTTATAGGATGGTTTTCTAAAATCTGATAACACCTTAACAGGAACCTATTCAAAACTCTGGCAGTAAAAATGGCCTCTTTTGATTTTTTCTTAGGATTAATCTTTTTTACTGGTTTATTTGTCTCCTTAGGGTCTGCATCTGTAATTTCTGCTGATAGATTTTTTCCCATCAAGATCAAACCGACCCGGTGGCCAAAAGATTTTTTCATTAGAAATTTAATCCCCTGAATTTTCTGTCCAGAAATAGCTTTTATTAGAGATTGAGTTTCGCTTATTCTCCCTGCTCTACGATCAATAACTTTAAAACCAGTACTTACTGTAGCAAAATTGGCCCTTAAGGCAACATCTCCTTCTTTTATTTGCATTCCAGCACCAACTACCTCATAAGGACCTCTGCCTAGATAATAGATTTTTGGATCGTAACCAAATAAAGCCAAATGGCAAATATCGGATTCTGGATATTTCTGCCAGGGAAATTTAAAAGGAACAACTAATCCACAAATCCCATTCTTAGCCAACCAGTCTAGATTTGGCGTTTTAGCTGCCCCAAGCGGCGTTTTATTTCCTAAGGCTTGGATTGGTTTGTCTCCTAAACCATCGATTACAATAAAAACAATTTTTATTTTCATCTTCCTAAAATATCATTTATTTTAGCTCTTGTTTTTATTCCAACTAAACCTATCCCTGAACTATATCTTGAGCCAACCACTCCCTGCTTTATTTGAAATCTTATCACCGCCTCTCTGGTTTTAAGCCCGAAATAACCTGTAATTAATCCTTCAGGATAAATATCTGTTCCTTGGTTTTTGAGGAACATCTGTAAATATCTAATATCATTATTATTTCTTAATCCAAAATATAATGGCTTAGTGAATCGGTAACTAGTTGGAATTTCTGAGACTCCTTGAGTTTGCCCCAGTTGAGCCTTTAATGCAGCAATCTGGGCTAGGAGTTGGGCGATTCGAGCTTGTAGTTCTTCAATAGACATCTGTGAAGTAGGTTCTTCTCCTTCTTTTCCTATCGCCACACTGAAAGAAATTAGATAATCATCACTATTTACATTACCAGCCGTATCCTGACAACGAACATAATAGTTATAGGTAGTGCCATTAGTTAATCCAGTAATAACTTTTGAATGAGACGTTCCTCCGGTAGTTGAGAAAATATTTTGCATTGAGCCGTAAGAGGTACCACTAATAACAGAATAACGGCAGGTGGCATTTTCAGTAGTGTTTAGAGAAATTGTTGCCTGTGTTGTTCCTGCAGAAAGCGTACCGGTTGGAGCACCATTAGACCTTACTGAAGGAGTAATATCTTCCGTCCCAGAATTCACACTAAAAGAAATTATGAAATCATCCGTATTCATATTGCCAGCAGTATCCTGACAGCGGACATAATAGGTACGTGAAGCACCGTTGGTCAAACCAGTTATTGTTGAAGAATAGCTAGTTCCGCCTGTTGTAGAGAAGGTGTTAGGTAAAGACGAGTAGCTTGTTCCAGCTGTTGTCCCATATTTACAAGTAGCTGATTCATTGGTTGTTAATGAGATTGTAGTTTGGGTTGTGCCAGCCGGTAAGGGGCTTGAAGGAAAACCATTAGATCTTAATGGAGGTGTAATATCTCCGCCTGCTGCCCCCGGACAGTTTCCACCCGTATCAACAGCTGTCTCACTAAAATTTTGTTTGCCGTCGGCGCAATGGTTACCATTAAAGACGGGAGATGAATAATGTTGCATCGAAAAATCAAAATGGGACAGAAAAAGGTGGGCACTACCTGGATCGGCTCCGGGATGTTGACCGGTCCCGCACCAAGGTGAATCGGGATCGCCAGATCCATGTTCCGAAGCTAGGTCATAGTTGCCTGGAAACCATTTGTAAGTATCAGGATCATAAGTACCGCAAGGCGGGTATGTCCGCTGGCCGGTCGCATCATCCACATAGATATCATTGAGCCCCATTAGATTGGGAATGGCCCATTCTAATTGATGAAGCCATTCATTAATATAGACACCATAAGTGGAACATTCATACCAATTACCAGGCTTTGTTTGAGGAACCCAACTATAACCGGCCCCACCCACCCCTATATCAGCTCCGAAAGTTCCTCCACAGGCGGGAGGATTAATGTACTTACCGTACTTCCCATCAGAGTATTCATTCATTCCATGGGTGGCAATTACAAAATCGGTTTGTTTTGAAAGATGGGAACTTACCAGAGGCTGAAGATCCCAAGAAGCAAGCCAGAAACCACCCCAGCGAGAAAGATTTGCCTCCACCGAGCCTAGAGTAATAGTGCGAACTGTGATATCAAATGCGCCAAGAGTATGTCTATTCTTCACATTCTGAAATACCCTCTCTACATTCTCTTTAATTCGGGTTTGCTCAGTTGGAGATAAACTTAGGGAGAGGCAGGCGTTCTGGACATATTGGCTAATTTTCGGATCAGAAGGCCTTAGACTAGTAAGCACGTTATCTAACTCAAAAGATTTGAAGACTGTACCATCGGCATTGAAAACAGTAAAACGATTAGCACTCACTGCGGGGTTCCCAACAATACAAGTGTTTAATTGGGAAATAATAAAGAAATCAACCTGAACAGGTGAGACAACTGTTGCTGGAGACTTTGGAACTTTGTTCCAATGGAGGTGTAATTTGGCGTTGCCCGAGTTCTCATACCACTCAATTCGAATATTCGTATAGCCGTTGAGGTCTATCCCAGCCGCAAAACTATCTTCCTGATCTCGCCACTCATCAATGATTAACTGTTCATTTATATAAAGGCGAACTCCATCATCTGTTTGGACGGTGAATTGATATCTCCCGTTGGGAAAATTTATCTTTCCTCTCCAAACTCCCGAAATATTGTCGTATCTACCATTAAGAATTACACCATTCCCCCAATTATGGTCAATTGCCCAGGTATTTTCGGGAGCCGGCGAGGTTAAGGCAGGTTCTTCCACAAAATCCACGAATGCACCAGATAAATTTATTCCTTCGTAAAAACATCCTCGAAAATAATCAAAAGGATAGCTCGTATCACATGTATTAGCTGATTCAACTTTTTTAAAAGGTAAAACGACAAATAGAAATATAATAACAAAAAAAATATAGAAACAGGTTCTATTTTTGAAAAGAAAATTATTTTTGTTCATTAATAAATGTTGAATATAAAATAATTATATTCCATTGTTTTAGAGTTCTTCTTCGATTCTCAATAGACGATTGTATTTGGCCAGTCGTTCGCCACGGGCTGGAGCGCCAGCCTTTATAAAGTCTGCTGAAATTCCGACTGCTAAATCTGCGATGAAGTCATCATTGGTCTCTCCAGAGCGATGAGATACCATTATTTTCCAGCCAAAAGTTCTAGCCAATCTGGCCGCTTGCAAGGCTTCTGTAATAGTTCCAATCTGGTTTATCTTAAGCAGTAATCCATTGCATAATTTCTTATCAAAGGCCCTTTTCATCCTTTCTGGATTTGTTGCTAATAAATCATCTCCAATAATTAAAACATTCTTCCCTAATCTTTTGTAAGCTTCGTTAAAGCCCATAAAATCATTCTCTGAAAAAGGATCTTCAATTGATAAAATCGGATAGTGCTTAATTATATCCTGATAAAAATTAAGAAGCCGTGAGGAGATTAGCCTCTTTCCTTCAAAAAGATAAAATGGATTATTTCTGCTGCCAGATAGAAATTGAGATGCTGCGCAATCTAAAGAAATCTTAACTTTATTACTGTATCCTGCTAATTTTGTAGCCTTTATTAATAGATCTAGGGCACCCCTAGTACTCTTTAGTGGCGGGGCGAATCCTCCTTCGTCTCCAACATTTATCGCTTTCTTTCCAAAACTCTTTATTAAAACTTTTTTAAGAGTGTGATAGATTTCAGATACTATCTGAAGGGATTTTTTAAGGCTATCTGCCTGGGGCACAACCATAAATTCTTGGATGTCTAAATCGTTCCCAGCATGAACGCCGCCATTGATGAGATTGAAACAAGGGGTCGGGAAATTCGTTCTTAATATTTTTTGGCCAAAAAGTTGAGAAATGTATTCATATAGGGGGATATTTTGAGCCGCAGCCCCCGCACGGCAAACTGCCATTGAAACTGGCAGAATAGCATTAGCACCTAGACGAGATTTATTCTTTGTGCCGTCTATTTCAATCAAAAGTTGGTCAATTCTTTCTTGGTTATCAACCTCTCTGTTTTTAATTTTTTGTGAAATTTTCTCATTAACATTCCTTACTGCCCTCAATACTCCCCTGCCCCCATATCTTTTTCCGCCATCTCTCAATTCTACTGCTTCATATTTTCCTTTTGAGGCTCCTGAAGGAACCGAAGCAAAAAAAGAGCCAAAATTAGTAATTAGCTCAACTTCTACTGTTGGCTCACCTCGAGAATCAAGAATCTCTCTAGCTTTTATGGATTTGATTGGAAATTTTTTCTTCATAGTCTTGAGAAAAAATAAGAAATATGAAATAATTTAGACTTAAAAACCAAGGCATGTTTTTACTTCATTAAACCAGTTGAGAAAAGTAGTTTCTATTTTATACCCACGAGAACAAACAATATAGTGGTTTCCATTTTCGAGCGCTGTAATTAAAGCAAATTTCTGATAATCCTCCATATTTACAGCATACTTATAATGACACACTACCGAACATCGATTTTGCCCATTGAGAGGATCTACGGGGAAATCACTCATGATACCAGTTAATGGATTCGGTGAAATAGGGGGAGGCCAGTCAGAATCGAAAATACTATCATCAAAAACATAGGTACCTTCAGTAATGGAATAAGCTACACACATTTCTACCCCAGGATCTACATCAAGGTTATAACAAATCTCACCAAAGCCATCTACTATTCTACTAACTATGGTATACCTTTGATTAGTAGCATAATACATTTCTTAAGCCAACTCATACTGGTGAAGGTCACTTTTTCTTACAACATCTCTCGCTTTTGCTCTCACTTGTCCAAAAGCAGTTAAAACTATACCAGATAAAATCCCAATAATGGCAATAACAACTAAAAGTTCAATTAAGGTGAAACCATTGCTTTTTTTGTTTTGCATAATTTCGCACGGGTAAAGTCTCTATTTTTACTTTTGTAAATATTCATAAGCCGAAAGCGCTGCCTTTGCTCCTTCGCCACAAGCTATTACTATCTGTTTATATTTTATATCAGTGACGTCGCCTGCGGCAAAGAGGCCAGGCGTTTTGGTAGCACAGGTCATGGGATCTATTTTGATTTCACCCCGTTGATTAAACTCAACTAAATCTTTTATGAAAGCTGTGGCTGGAAGAGAACCAATCTCAACGAAAACTCCTTCAACTTTAAGTTCCTCTAATTTACCAGAATTTTTATCTTCATAAATTATGCTTTCAACAAAATCTTTACCCTTCACCTCTTTAACAGCCGCGTTGGTAATTACCGAAATTTTGCCAGAAGCTTTTGCTCTTTCTTGGGAAACTTCGTCAGCTTTTACTTTTGTGCCGAATTCTAGAATAAAAACCTTTGGCGAATATTTTGACAAATCTAAAGCTGTTTCAAATCCAGAATTTCCCCCACCAACAACTGCAACAATTTTATCTTTAAAAAAGGGCGCGTCACATATCGAGCAGAAGCTCACACCTTTTCCCATGAATTTGTCCTCTCCTGGGACTTTAAGAGGTCGGGGATTTCTGCCGGAGGTAATAATTACAGCTCTTGATTGAAAATTATTGTTCTTGCGGGTAATAATTTTAAAGATTCCATCTTTCTTCTTTATTTCTCTAACTTCCTCTTCCTTAATTTCAATCTCAAACTTTTTAAGATGGGATTTAAAGCTTTCTAATAATTCCTGACCCAAAATTTTATAAAGGCCCGGCCAATTTTCAATATAACCGGTTTTACCAACTTGACCTACAAAATCTTTAGTTAATAAAAAAGTATTCAGTTTCTTCCTGGCCCCATAAATCCCAGCAGTAATTCCTGCCGGCCCTCCCCCAATTATGACTAAATCGTAAATCATATTGTTTTTAGTTTATGGCTTAAGGTTTATCGTTTATGGTTCATTTAGTGTGTGGCGCAAGTAATACAAGGGTCATAAGCCCTTATTAACATTGCTATTTTCTGTTTTTTTTGTTCTCTCGCCTAAATTAAAAATCTCGACAATACATCCTTCGCAATCAGTAATCGCCAGAATTACTATTTTTAATTTCTTTTCCATTAGTCTTCCATTATTATACCACTAATGATAACCTCTTTAAACAAAAAGCCGGGCAATAACGCTTTGCCCGCAATCTGTGTAGATGGATTATTGTTTAGGGTTGACTTGGTATTGCCGGCCTTATTTGTATTGATTGCGCAGTTATGCTTCCGTCTTGATTTGCTTTGCCGTTTACAGTAACAGTTTTACCAACTTCTAAGTCGCTCGGAGTCCCATTTACGAATTTCCCAATCTCTATGCTGTCGGAATAGAAAACAATCTTTGAACTACCATCTGGCATTTTAATGGTTAAACTCTGTTGATCCTTACTAATAACTTCGCCACTTAGAGAGTTCGCTCCATTCCCCCCTCTCCCTGCCCTATTTTGAGAAAGCTGTTGACGTTGTTCTGGGGTTAGGTTTTGGAAATTCTGACCAGAAGGGTTACTTGAAGAAGTTTTGCTTTGCCCATATTTCATTCCTCCATAAAAAACACCAGCGCCGACTATAATTATTACTACGAGAATGATTGGTAATATTTTTTTCATAATATTCTGTTAATTTTTGTTTTAAATAACCAATCGACCAGGTAATTATTTGGTTTATCCCGTACCTTTCTAATGATGAATATGATGATTGCCAGGCAGTAATAACTTAACTTTATATTATGTGGGAAAGGTACGGGATTTATTATTCATAGCGTAACGCCTCAATTGGGTTAAGTTTGGCTGCTTTTTGGGCGGGCCAATAGCCAAAGACAATCCCAATGCCGGCAGATACGCTAAAGGCTAAAATAATTGAAAATAAAGAAATTTTAGTGGCCATACCAGTGAAAAATGTTATCCCGTAAGCCAAACTACTTCCTAAAACTATCCCTACTACTCCTCCAAGAAAAGTAAGCATTACTGCTTCAGTTAAAAATTGTAAACTAATATCTAATTTTTTAGCACCAATGGCTTTGCGGAGACCGATTTCCCGGGTCCTTTCAGTCACTGTAGTCATCATCATATTCATAATACCAATACCGCCAACAATCAGAGAGATTCCGGCAATTGCTGCTAATAAAATAGTCATTGTATTAGTCATCGAAGAGGCTGCTCCAAGAATATCCTGTTGCGATAATACGCTAAAATCAGCCATTTGAGGGTCTGTAATATTATGCAACTCCAAAAGAAGATTGGTGATCTCGGTCTGGACTTGAGTCATTACTTGAGGACTTTCGGCCTGAACGTTGATTGTTGAAACATAATCAGCCCCGGCTAACAATTTCTGGGCAGTTGTTATAGGAATGAAAATCCTATCGTCTTGACTGCCAAAACCAGTGCCACCCTTAGATTTAGTTATACCAATAATTTTAAAATTTATGCCATTAATCCTTACCGTTTCGCCTATAGGAGTTGCTCCTTCGCCGAACAAATCATCGCGAGTGGTAGGACCTAACATCGCTACTTTTGACTGGCTACTAACATTTTGCTCAGAAATAAATGAACCTTGGTCTATTTCAATATTTTTGACGCTCGGATAAAAGGCAACTGTCCCAACAACCTGGGTATTGGTGTTTTTTCCTTTGGCAACTATTTGATAACGCTGGGAAAGTTCCGGGGCCACCGCCTGGACGAATGAAACTTCTTTGGCTATGGCATCAGCATCTTCAATAGACAAAGTTTGAGCGCTGCCCCTGCTCGATGCAACCTGGGAAAAACTCCTTTGAAAACCCGGCATCACTGTAATCAGATTTGATCCCATTGCCTGAATATTCGATTCAATGGAACCTGTTGCTCCTTGACCTATCGAAATCATTGCGATGACAGAACCAATACCAATAACGATACCTAAAATAGTTAAACCCGACCTGGTTTTATTCGCAGAAATAGCCAAATATGTTTCTTCAAATAAATCGGGAATGAGCATTTTTATTCTTTAATTTGTTTAACAAATTTAGAGCCGTTAATAACGTCTTCAACGATCTCCCCATCCTTGAGAGAAATTTTCCGTCTAGCAGTTTCGGCTATGTATTTTTCATGAGTAATCAAAATAATGGTCCGGCCTTCTTTATTTAATTTCTTGAAAGTTTCCATAATAAGCTCTCCAGTTTTGCTGTCAAGATTGCCGGTTGGTTCATCGGCAAAAATAACAGCAGGGTTATTAACCAGTGCTCTGGCAATTGCCACTCTCTGCATTTCTCCGCCAGAGATCTGATTGGAAAGATGATTAAAAGATTTCTCATCCAAGCCAACGCTCAATAGAGCCGCCTTTGCAATTTCTTCTCTTTTATCTCTGGGAAAATTCGCATAAGCTAATGGCAATATCGCATTGCGCAGAACTGTTGCCCTGGGCAGGAGATTAAAAGACTGGAAGACAAAACCGATTTTCTTTTTGCGGATATCAGCTAATTCATCATCAGATAGCCGAGACACATCTTTGCCATCAAAAAAATATTGCCCGCTTGTGGGCGTATCCAAACAACCCAGAATATGCATTAATGTTGACTTGCCAGAGCCGGAAGGGCCTATAATAGCTACGAATTCACCGGCCTCAATGTTAAAAGAAATGCCTTCCAAGACTTTCGTCTCGACATTTCCTGACTTGTAAACTTTGGTAATGTTCTTAACATTGATCATAAAAGATTTAGTCAGGAATACGGTCTCCCTGGATTACTCTCTGCCCGCCTCCTCCCGTCGTCACCCCCGGTATTCGAAAACTGTTCTGGCTTTGACTAGAAGTTTGAGTCTGACCTGGATTAATTGTTGAAGTGACAACAATATCCCCTTCTTTGAGACCGGAGACTATTTCGGTATAACTATCGTCTGAAAGCCCAGTTTCTACGGATTGCTGCTTGGGCAAGATTGGCAAGGTTATTCCTGAATTATTATTAGATAATAATTGTTGTTTCTTGTTACCTGAATTCTCAACCAATTCTACATACTTGGAATTTCCCTGAGATTTAATTGCGTTATTAGGCACAACTAAAACATCCTGTTTAATATCTGTGATAATATCTGCAGTAACACTCATTCCGGGCTTTACATTTTCATCTTGAGTATCGAGCACAATTTTAACATTGTAAGAAACCACTCCTTGAGAAACTGTACCTATAATGTCAAGTTCGGAAACTTTTCCGGTAATACTCAAATCAGGAAGAGCATCAAAAGTGAGTGTCGCTTTCTGCCCGATCTTCACTTTAGCCGCATCGACTTCATTAAGAGAAATTTCAGCAATTTTCTGGTTAGTAATAAGAGTGGCAATGGCGGTACCGGCAGAGACAGAATCCCCTTTCTCAATATTTACTTTTGAGATAGTACCATCAAAAGGTGCGTAGATAGAATAATCTGAGAGTGCTTCTTTTGCATCTGAAAGTTTATTTTCACTCTGTTCAACTGCAAACTCTTTAGACTGGATATTGAGTGGGTCTATGCCAGCGTTATTCTCGATAGTATTTTTAGTTGTGAGGAGGTTAATTAGATCTGTATTTATCTTGTCTCGGTAACTATCAAGGTTCGTAAGATAGGTATTAATATTAGAATTTATAGTTGAGTTACTTTGAAGTTTTTTATCTTTATAAAGTTGGACGAGATTATGAGTATTTTTTATTGCTTCGGAAATGAAACTAGTTGTTTCATATGTTTCATCAATAAGGGATTTAATCGTTGCTTGGTCTGATGATCTACTTACTGGTTTATAATCCGCAAAGTTTTTTTCGTATGAATCTTTTGCTTTATGATAAGAGTTATAATAGATATTATTTCCAGATTCTATACTATTTGATCTGTTCTGGTCGGAAGGTTCTGCATAAGATAAAAAGACATCAAGATTCCATTGGTTACTGCCGGCGATAGTGTCACTAAAAAGAATATCGTGAAGGTTATTCATAATATCGGCTGAATCTGAAAGTGTTTTTCCTACTGTATTGAAACCGTCTTCATATGTTTTTTTAAGAGTGTTCTCCAGGTCATTTTCTGAATTTTTGGCTTGCTCTAGGGAAATTTTTGCGGTCTGTAGGCTAATTTCAGCGTCCCGGACCGCTTTCTGAGCGTCAGTTTGATCGAGCTGGGCGATAAGCTTGCCTGCTTTTACATCTTGTCCATCAGTGACTTCTAAATTCACCACGTTACCAGAAGCTTTCGATTTGATGTCTACCTGATTGGAAGCAGAAACCTGCCCTGAGCCAGAAACTGAAACAACAACTGTACCTTTTTCAACGGCCGCTGTTACATACCGTACTGCATTTTTACCTTTGGTTAAATTCTGGTAAGTAAAATAGCCGCCGATAACAATTAATATTAAAACTATTACTGTTATTTTCTTGTGCTTTAATATTGCCTTAAATAATCTAGAGATCATATTCGTCTAAAATAAAGGAGGCGGCCGAAGAGAAGTTGGCGGTCCCTTCATTCCTTCCTCATTAAAAATTCTTATAAGTTTTGCCTCGATCTGGCCCTCTCCGTTTGGAGAACCAATAACAACGACTATATCGCCAATTTTTAAATCTTCTTTTTTAATCGTATCCATTCCTCTTTTAATAATGGTGCTTTGATTAATAATAATTAATTTTTCTACGTCGCCTTGCCCCTTAATTACAAAATCAGAATCGTTGATCTTGATAACTTCTCCAAAAGTCCCATGGCCCTCAATAAAACCACCGGGAGGAGGAAAAGATCGCCAGTCTCCTAAAAAACCGTCCCTCGGTCCGGCGAAGTTTTTGTGATAGTTTTCCGCCCAACTATAAGAAAATTTTGCTTTCATGCCACCTACAAACATACCAGCACTGAAGATTAAAATGATAATTGCAAAAACAACAAGTCCAATAATAATCCATTTGAGCACATCAGAACGTATTTTTTTACCTACCCCGTAGCGAACTTGTTCTACTTCGGGGTTGTCTTGTTTGTTTTCATTCATAATTTTAATTTTTTATTAATTGAGTTAATCAATTTTTAAGCAAAACTCTGCATTAGGTAATCCAATAATAATCTTTTTCTGTAAAGGAATAAACGAAGTGTAAAGACGGATATTCCTAAGCTGGCTACAAAAATCACCATCCCTGCAAGAGGCAGTGATTCAAGAATGGCCAAACTGAAATCTTTCCATAAAATAAGGAAAGTACCAAAGTCACTGAGCGCTGTGAAAATAAGGTAAGAAACTCCAGAGCTCTTTATCTGATTTATAAGTATTACCGAGGAAAGAGGCGTTGTAATAAAAGACACAATTAAAAAAAGTAGAAAACCGAATAATAATCTTTTTGTTTTTTGTAACTCCTGTTCTCGTTTGATTGCCAGAATAATACGGTCAAAAAGCCCAGTGAGAGGTTCTTCCAGCTTTAAATATGTGAAAAGTTTTTCGTAATCTTTACGCATGGTTCGGCAAACTCACCACAAGTAGCTCTATTTATTAATACGAAAAAGGGATGCATTTTGGTGCATCCCCTTTTTTGTTCTTAGAATACGTTACGATTCTGTAAGTAGTTTTTTAAGTAGAATAATGGCTCTTCTATGCCGGCTTTTTATGGTATTAAGTGGCTCTCCTAATGCCTCGGCAATTTCTCTAAAAGTAAAGTGATCATTATAACGTAGAAATAAAACCATGCGATATTTTGGGGTCAGATGGTTCATTACCGTATTAAGTATTTCTCCAACGCTGGACTGTTCAAAAAGTTTGTCAGGAAGCGGAGCTGGATTAATAAGCGTTTCAACAAGTGCATTTTCTCCTTTTTCGTTTTCAAACTCGGAAAATGGTATGGCTTTTTTCTTTTTGAGAAAATCAATTGATACATTTTTGGCGATGCTAAAAAGCCAAGTCTTAAACTTTTTTTGTTTATTAAATTTTTTGAGATTACGCCACACCCGAACAAACACTTCCTGGGTTATATCCTCTGCCTCTTGACTATTGTTTATATATCTATAAATAAAACTATAAATCGGTTTTAAGTATCTCTGAATTAAAATCTCCAATGCTTTCTCATTACCCCTTAAATAATTAGTGATAAGTTGTTCGTCAGAATTTACTGGCATATTTATATTATAATATAAAATTTTTTGCTGTAAATACCCTTTCTTTTCTACTCTTTTATTTAAGCCTTGAGAAAATTTTCTTTATTCTGCCTAAAAGACTATTTTTCTCTCTAAAATCATAATATCCTTCTATCTTGCCAATCATTTTTCCGTCTTTAAAAAACAACAAAGAGGGAAGTTCTTTTATTCTATATTTTTTTAATATTAAATCATTATCTTCCACCTCTATCTTTCTGTATTTTACATTTATGTCTTCAAATAATTCTTTAACGGGTATAGAGTTGAGCAAACATCTTATAGAATCCCCATTAAACAATTCGGCTACGGCCAATTTAGTGGATTCAAGAATTTGAATATTGAATTTATTTGAAGGGATTTGAAAGGCAGGATCTATCGGTTCTGCTCCATATCTATCAATAAATAAATCAGAAACTTTTCTCGGGTCTTTATCAATCTCTTCCTTTATTCTTTTATAATCTTTTTCGGTTTTGGCAACCCGTATCGCACCTACTGGGCAGGCTCTTTCGCATTTTCCGCAACTTATACATTTTTTATTATCAACTGCCACTGTTTTCTGGTCTTTGTCCCAATAAAATACTCCTCTTTGACAGACTTCTATACCGCTGCAATCTTTAGAATTATCACAAATCTTAAAATTTATTAAAACTGCCATATTATTAAAATTGCTATATTAATTTTTAGATTATACCAAAAACATATTTTATTATTATATCAAAGAATCGCCCCGAGGGCGATTCTTTGATATTTCCTTTACTTGTGATTTGAAGAGTAGTATTAAGCGTGTTTAAGGTTTGTTGGGTATAATTTCGAAGATTCTTTACGTCTTCTCCGGTCAAAATCTGAACTAATTGATTCCAATGAAAGGAAACTTGCTGGCCAATTTTCAATTTCACCGGCTTTTCCAGCTTGCCCCACAAAATCCTTAGCCAATAACAGAGTATTTATATTTTTTCTGGCAGCGTAAATTCTAGCTGTTATCCCAGCTAGCCCCCCCCTCCAAGAATAATTAAATCGTACATAAATTAATAATTGGTTTTAGAATCAATTTGCCATCCATCCCCCATCAACAACCAGTGTAGCTCCAGTGATATATGAGGATTCATCGGAGGCTAAAAATAGGACTGCATTTGAAACTTCTTGAGATTGACCTAACCTGTGCATAGGTATTCTTGATAAAGACTTTTCTAATGTTTCGGGGTCTGTTTTTGTCGCAACAGCCATTGGAGTATCAATGCCTCCAGGAGCTATTGTATTAACCCTAATATTAAAAGGAGCCAATTCTACAGCCAAGGCCTCTGCCATTGCTACAATTCCCCCTTTTGAGGCACAATAATGGACGATATAAGGAATCCCGATCCCGACTTGACCCATTGCAATAGATGCTATATTCACAATTACTCCTGACTTCTGCTTTACCATTTCTTTAGCAGCAGCCTGGGCGCATAAAAAATAACCCTTTAGGTTAATAGTTAACGTCTTATCCCAGTCTTCCTCAGTTAATTCTAAAAACGGCTTAAACTGGCAAATCCCGGCATTATTTACTAAAATGTCTACCCTTCCCCATTTTGCAACTGTTTTTTTTACCATTTCGTCAACTTCGGCCCTTTTTGAAACATCACACTTTATTGCAATTGCCTCTCCTCCTGTTTTTTCAATTTCCTTTACGACCTTTTCACAATCTTCTTGGGAAATATCCGATACCACTACTTTTGCACCGGATTTCGCCAATAACAAGGCATGAGATTTTCCCATACCCTGCCTGCCGCCAGTAATCAACGCAACCTTGCCTTTTAGTGAAAACATATAATAGTTATTAACTTGTGATTGCAATTCTCGACCTTTTTATTATTTTTTTAAAAAATTATCTCATTTAATTACCTCGGAAATGGCGGCAATAAGATCTGCGGCCATTAAAGATTCGCCGAATTTTTGAGAAGCAATCTGACCGGCCAAACCATTAATATAGGCTGCTGCGCATGCTGCTTCAAAAGGTTTTTTATCTCTTGCCAAGACGGCTCCAGCAATACCAGCTAAAGTATCACCTGTCCCGCCTACCGTCATAAAAGGACTTCCGGTTCTGTTTACAGCCACTTCTTTTCCGTCAGAAATTATGTCAGCTCCTCCCTTAAGCAGGATTGTCGTCTGAAGTCTTTTAGCTGCTTCTTGGACAACATTTATTTTTTCGTTTTCAGAAAGATTGGTAACATCTTTTCTAGTTAGAATAAAAAATTCATAACTATGAGGAGTGATTAAAAATGGCTTTCCAGCAATCACTTCTGGCTTTTTAGCTATAGCGTGAATGGCATCGGCATCAATAACAGCGGGGATTGAAATTTGAGAAAGGAATTCCAATATTACTTCCTGGGTTTCTTCTGTTCTCCCTAGTCCCCCTCCAATAACTACAGCTGCCTTACCGTGGGCAGCTGCTTCAGCTGATTCTGCCATTGAAATTAAAGTTGCTAAATGATCTTTGGTGAGCCAATCACCTTTTAAAGGATAGGCAGCCAAATCAGGAGTAAAAGAAGCGATTATGTCAGCTGCCCTTTTGGGAGCAATAATTCTGACCATATCTACTCCAGTCCTAAAGGCAGCTAAGGCTGATAGAGCTGGAGAACCTGAATAAAATTCTGAACCTCCAATAACTACTAATAAGCCATAATCATATTTTTTACCTGCGAGAGAGCGCGGTTTATAAATTTTTTTAAGAATATCTTTAGTGACCTCGATCATATATTAAGTAGCTCGAAGTTTGTAGCTCGTATAAGGAAAACTAAAAATCCCCTAAATATAAATACCAGCCACTAACTACAAGTTTATTTCTTTTAAAAGTTTTTTAATTTTGGGGCCTAATTCAGGATGCTTTAATGAAAGATAAAAATTTGACTCGAGCCAGCCAAGCTTATTCCCGCACTCCAACCACTTTCCTTCAAACTCATAGCCGTAAATTATTTTACCATCTTTAATCATCTTATTCAAAGTTTCAGCCAATATCACCTCCTTTCTTTCTCCGACTTCAGCCTTCGCCAGATAATCAAAGACTTCGGAAGTAATAATATATTTCCCAACAATGGCTAAATTTGAGGGAGCTTCTTCAATCGATGGCTTTTCAATAATCTTTTTCATTTTATAAAACCTATTAGCGATTTTCTCCACTTTCACTATCCCATAAAACGGTAATCTTTCTTCTGGCAGTTGATATAGGGCGACAATTGGTCTTTGACAAGAATTGAAGACTTTTATCAGTTGAGAGATGCAGGGAGTATTTGAATCAACAATGTCATCAGCGAACAAAACAGCAGCGGGTTCGTTACCAATTTTATTTCTTGCTTGTAAAATCGCATCACCATCACCTAAGGGTTTTTTCTGGAAAACATACGAGAAAGTGATATCTTTCGCAATCTCTTCCAAGTTTTGGCATTCTGACAGAATATGGTTTTTCTTCCGCTCTTTTAAAATTTTTTCTATTTTCGGAGACTTCTTAAAATAATCAAGAATAACTTTCTTCCCGCCTTTTTTTGAAAATGGCGGTACAACAAAAATTATCTGGGTAATCCCCGAAGCTTTTGCTTCTTCAACTATATACTGAACAACAGGTTTATCTATCAGAGGCCAAAGTTCTTTTGGCACTACCTTAGATAAAGGCAAAAATCTTGTTCCTAAGCCTGCAACTGGAATAATAGCTTTTTTTACATCCATACCCCGTAGGAAATTAAAGTATTTTCCGTTACGATACTGAACGGAATTTAAAATAATACTTTATTTTGTTTTTAATAAAGATTTTAATCAATTCTAATTTGAAAATACTTTATATAGATTATGTTTTAATATTCTTTTTTAAGGTTATCTACAAAACAAATGTATGGTTTGTCGTCTTTTAAGCCTTGGAAAACACAAACGTAAAACATAATGTTTCCTACGGGGCATATTAATCTATTATAGATTTTCCACTCTTAAAAATCAAAAAGGACCAATAAGGTCCTCTAATAATAAAAAATAGAAATTTTAGTGTTTTTTTCTCAAAAAGGCAGGGGTTTCCCATTGGGTTTCTTTGGCTAATAGTTCTTGTTCAGCCTTCTCTAAATCCTTTTTTACTTCTAAGGCATTTCTCCTGGTTTTAATCTCAATTTTTTCTTCCTCTTTTGATTCGGGCAGGAAAACAGGTTCCTCTGGTTTAATTTCTCCAACTTTTATTTTTTTTACTACTGGTTTTTCTTTTTTTGACGATTTTCTTGATGACTTAGAAAGTTTTTTGGGTTTTCTTCTCTTTCTTTTTTGAGGAATAACTTCTGATTTTTCCCGACAGCCAATTGCCAATAAAGTAATCTTGAGAGAATTTTTTAATGATTCTACTTGAGAAATCCCAAAAATAATTTTAGCCTTTCTATTAAAATCAGAAATTGTTCTGCTAATTTTCTCAACTTCGGCCATTGCTAAGTCTTTGGATCCCGAGATGTTAAATAAAATTCTTTCCGCTCCTGAAATTCCATATTCATAAAGAGGGTTTTCTAATATTTTCTTGGCGGCTTCTTCGGCGCGATTTTCACCCTGGCAAGTTACAGTATTTAAAAATCCAAGCTTTCCCTTCCCGGCTAAAATTGTTTTTAGATCAGCGAAATCAATATTAATTACGCCAGGTAGAAACAGCATTCTTATTAATCCTCCTAGATTCTCAGCTAAAATTTTATTTATAGCAGAAAATGCGTCTCTCATTGGTGTTTTTTGGTCAATAATCTGGAAAATCCTTTCATTCGGAACAACAATAAAAGTATTTAAATTCGGCTTTATCTCTTCTAAAGACTGAAGGGCTATTTCCATTCTTTTTTGGCCTTCAAATAAAAAAGGTAAGGTAAAAATGCCTAATGTATAATTCTTAAGATCCTTTGAAACTTTAGCAAAGATTGGAGAGGCACCAGAACCCGTTCCTCCACCTAATGAAGATACTAAAATAGAAAAGTCTTCGTTCTGGAAAATTTTTTTAATTTTTTCTATTTCCGCCTGGGCAGCCTCTTTTCCCAATTCAGCCTTCATCCCTGTACCTAATCCTTGTGTTAAATCTCTGCCAAAATGAAATTTCTCTACACCTCTTGTTAGTTTCTTTAAAGCCTGCAAATCAGTGTTGGCTACCAAGAATTTTATTCTCTTTAATTTCTGGGCAATTTCTGAAACAATTGATCCTCCGCCGCCGCCAATTCCAACAACCTTCATCTTTATCTTTTTTGGCGAAACTGGTAAAAACTTATTCTTATCCAAGGCTTCCTTCTTAATTCTCTTTTTCTTCTTTCTTCTTTTCTTCTCTATTTTCTTAATTTTCCTCTGTTTAAAGACTTTTTTTGCCATTAATTTAATATAGAATTATAGAAATAGACTGTCAATAACTTCTCAAAAATTTCTACCAAACAATTGGACGAGAATTTCTTTCTCTTCAGTTTTTTTTAGAAGCCTAATATCATTCTCTTTGATTTGCTTTATTAATTTAGGGCTAAGACTCTTTGATTTTCCAAATATATTCAGAATCACCTTAGGGTTATCATCTCCGGCAATCCTGTTTATTGAAATCTTTCCGCATCCGACACACTGATGGGTTATCATCAGTTCGCCCTGTTTTTGATTTCCATATTTATCAATTCCTTCTTTTTTAAATGTTAAACCTATTGGCTTCATTTTTGCTTTGCATTCTGATTTTCTATCGCCTGGTTTCTCTAGGTCCACGTGTCTGGACCATAAACAAAGAGGGCAATGATCACGATGTTTTGTCCCTATAGATTTTAAGAATTTAATCCACCGACTACAGTGGCAACATTTAAAACCCTTGCTCTTTGCCCCTTTGTGATTCCTATAAATTTTATCCATTCCTATTTAATCACCTCTGTTAATAAATTATTTATATAATCCATAGAAGAATCATTTAGAATTACTACATCAAAATTACGTTTATAATGTTCTAAATTTTCCTCTATGTTTTCATTTAAAAAACCAATTTTAATTAAATTGTCGTACTCAAACCCCTCAATCATTCCTATGTCGTCTAGATTATCACCTAATAATAAGACGCTCTTTTTGTCTTTTATTACTTTAAAAACTGGGAAATCTTGGACTGCGGTTTCATATTTATTCAATGCATGAATAATCGGCTGTCTAACGGAGATGGCATTGCCATTTTCATCCCAATTATATGAGTTAGAAATAATAAAAATATTATCATATAATTTCTCTTCTTTTTCTAGATACATTGAAATAGCATCGCCACCCAGTCCGCTTGAGGACATAATAACTAATGGAATATTATGTTTTTTTAAAAGATCAATAAAATCTGAAAATCCTTCTCTAAGTTTAATTCTCCCAGAATCAACAACTTTTTCTAAGTCTTTTTTATTTAATCCTGATTTAATTAGTAAATCAAAATGGGTTATCCACCATTCTTCCATTACCTTCTTTTTTTCTTCTATGGAAATATTAGGATCAATCTCAATCGGGTGGTATTTGTTATAAAAATCTTTTGCTTTTTGGGGATAGTCAGGTGTTAAATAATTTTCATCACGCAAAATTGAGATAATAGAAGGAATGCTTTCCCCATTAACAAAAGCTGTGGTCAAAGTCCTATCAAAATCAGCTAAAACATGGAACTTTCCAGCCCCAGCTTTAGAGATTGCATTCTTCAACCTCTCTAATTCTGTCGGATTTGATAAAACTATATTCTCTATCATAATATTTTATCCTACCAAAAAATCGCCTAATAGGCGATTAATGATTCTAAATAATAAAAATCATCTATGTTAAATTTCTTATTTCTCTAATATTTCTTTTCTCTTCTTTAGTTCCATTATCTGTTTCTTCAATTCTATCATTTTTAACTCCCTCCCAGTTGCTAGTTTATTGAATTCTTCTAAATCTCTCTTCTCCTTCTCGAGTTCTTTTGTTCTCTCTTTCACTTTTTTGTCTAACTCCTTGGCTACTTCCTCTAACTCATTTGTCCTAGCTCTTACTTTTATTTCTAAAGTCGCCCTTTCTTTCTCTAATTCTTCTTTTACTATTTCCAATTCTGTTGCTCTTTTTTTTAGTAAATCAGCAATAAGATTAGCCGCCAATCCAACCAAATAAAAAGTGGATATCGTAAACAGAATATTGTCTATCACATATTTTTGATTATTGTGGAGGTCAATACCAGAATTAAAATAATATTGAAAGGGAATAATGTTAAAATATGGTAAGAGTACCAAAAGAAGATAATAAAATCCAGCTACAGTATAAACCAAGAGCGCCTTTCCCCTAGGGAATACTATACTGGTATAAACAATAGGAAATAAAAAGAATATTCCGCCAAAACCCTCTACTCCCCCTGTGTTATAAACTATGAAAGCCAATATAGGCTGCTCAACAAATATATCATATATAAAATACAAATTAATCAACCCAGAAGCAGTAGTCTGTTTCCCTACCAAAAATCTAAAAATATAACTAGTGGCAAGCCATGCAGCTAGTGCAACAATTACCCAATTTACTTGTTTCCAGAAATCAAAAAGTCCTATTATTTTTAATAAAAAAACGGCAAACAAAAATATAAATAGAGTTCCCTCTCTTAATCCAAAAGTTATTTTTATTCTGGATAAAATATCTCTAAATTCTTGTTCGCCGTTCATTATTAGGTATCGAATTGTTTAATTAATCTCTTTTGTAAATCCGCTTCCTCTTTCGCCTTTATTCATCCTATCAAAAAAACATTCGAAAAACTACCATCCAATTCAAAAATCGCCACTTGGGCGATTTATAAAGGACTATATACTTCTACGGTCCAAAAACAAGTAGTACAACTAATGCTATCGCTGCGCCAAAATCAAAGGTTGCTATTGTTATTTTGTGGTTTTTCCTGGCAATCAGCAATATTATTTATCTCTTGCCCTTTATCCATTTTACACTTTTTAGTAAGGGGCTATATAAATCACCCTCTATGCCTGTATGGAGTTCTTTTAGCTCTTTTCCCGAGGGATTTCTATTTTTAAATTTTACGAATGGGACATCTCCGATAACCGCTAATGGAGTTTGTTCACCTCCCTCGCCCATTATCAAAACAGCTGAGGCAGCTAAGGCGTCCAAAACATTTGCTTTTTGTATCTTTAATTTTCTTCCGAATATATCTGGTTTGCCAATATAATCATTAAGAGCAAGAAAACCGCTATAAGCGATCGCTATTCCTGTCGTACCCCATCTTAACGGAGTTGTCCTGCTATCAGTGATAATAACTCCTACTTCTCTAATAGAGAATCTATCGCATAAGTATTTTCTCACTCCGTTCGCTGTTTTTTGAGGGTTCTCGGGCCAAAGGACATAATATCCGTTCCCATTAGACTCATCTATTCCGGCGGTAGGTATCAAAAGTTTCCCTTTGATAGTTAAAGTGATATTATATTTATTTTCTTCCGGCGGTAAAAAATATTCCGCTTCCTTTTCTATTAGTTCTTTTTTATCTACTGTTCCTATCCTAGATATCCTCCCCTCACAAATTGAAACAATTTTAGAGGTAATTGCGATAATAGATCGTTCTTTTACAGGCATCAGATATTTATCTAGAATCTCAAATAAGTTTTGTTTGCGAGGCCTTATTTTGTGAGTCTTTATAGAAAAAATCTTCATGTCAAGTAAATTTATTCTATCAAAAAACCTCCTTCTTGGCGACTAAGACTGAAATGAAAACTTAAGGTTTTAGATTCGTCAAGAAGAGAAGATAATGTGTGCACATTGCTTAAAGTACTTGACTTTTTCTCCCAATCATATATAATACCTAAGTAAGTTTCTCAATATGTTTTCTCTTTCCTTATGCGAATTAGTATAAGTTGAAGGCAGAAGCTAAAAGAGAAGAGGTCGCCTTACAATATATTAATTCACTCTTTCGCTCACAAAAATGATTCTATGCCCGACAGGGCATAAAATTTCTTGGCACTTAACCAATTACGAAAGAGCAATAAGGAAATGGCTAAAAAATTATATGTTGGCGGTTTATCTTACAACACGACCGAGGATACGTTGAAAAATACTTTTTCTCAGGCCGGCACTGTAGAAACCGCAAACATTATTATTGACAAATTTTCAAACCGTTCCAAGGGTTTCGGATTTGTGGAGATGTCCACTGATGAAGAAGCTAAGAAAGCTGTTGAAATGCTCAATGGCAAAGAACTGGACGGCAGAACATTAACTGTCAATGAAGCCCGCCCAATGACCGAAAAGCCCCCTCGCCAGGATTTCAATCGCGGCGGCGGCCGAAGGTTCGGCGGCGGACACAGAGATAATTGGTAAAGTAATTATCTCTTAAAACACAAAAACCCCTCGCGGGGTTTTTGTGTTAGTATTATACTCAATTTCTTGAATCGCAAAAGCCCTCTGTCGCGAGCGACAAAGGGCTTTGTTGTCCGTGGACCAAGAGACCAAGCTCCAGAGATGAGCCGGGTTCTCAAGAACCTAAGGACTTACTTGCGGACCGCGGCAAAGCGGCAGATATCGCCCCAGTCGCGCCCGCTCCAGCGCAAGTACAGGCGACGCTTCGAGCCGAACCAGTAGAGACACGGGACGTAGCGGTAGCCGTACGGACGCTGCCAGACGGAACCAAGAGCAACTACCGGGAACTCACGCTGAACATCAGGATACTTCTCGCCAAAAGCGAGAAGCTCATGAAGCTCAGCTGGGCGGTAACCCATCCTGTTGAGTTCCTTGAGCGCGTCATTGGTGCCGATGTACCGATTGAAGTGAACTAGCTCAATCGCGAGATCTGTCTGCCCGGTCCACTTCGCCGGAAAGTGTTCAGAAGTGATGTCGTGGTTGGACCAGTCGTACAGACCCAACTTGACCATCTCCTCTACCGACTTGCCGTAGTCTACGGTCACGGCGTAGATAGAGCCAGGCTGTGCCACGACGACTCTCCTTTCACCCTTTTCTGGTTGATATTTCGCCATAGGACTACCCCGTGGCAGTCATAGCCAGAAAACACCTGTTTATCAGCCTGCCTTGCCGGCAGACAAGTACCTTTTGGCTATGACCACCTATCGCAAGTATTTAATTTAATATAAAAAGAGCTATTTTGTATATCTAATATTATACTCTATATATTTAATTTTGTCAACAGAAATAAAAACGGCCTCGGTCTAAACCAGGGGCTTGAAAGGGGATTTCGGGCGTTTTAGCGATTCTTCACCTGTCTGGACGGGACGATTTTTCGGAATTCTTACACTTTTGCCTCTATTGATTAATGCCCAAAAGTTCAACTTCGAATATTAGAGTGGAATTCGGGGGAATTGCCCCCGGGACGCCTCCTGGACCATAGGCTAAATCTGGCGGAATAGTTAATTTTCTCTTTTCTCCAACTTTCATTCCTAAAACTCCCAAATCCCAACCTTTTATAACTTCGCCTGCCCCTAAGGTAAAAGAAAAAGGTTCTCCCCTATCAATGCTTGAATCAAATTTTGTGCCGTTCTCAAGAGTGCCTACATAATGAACGCTTACAGTGTCGCCATTTTTTACTTCAGCTCCCGTCCCCTCTTTTAAAGTTTCCATTTCCATACCTTGAATTTCCTGAACATTATTATTTATTTGAGGTTTATTATTGTTCGACTTTTGATTATTCTTTGAACCCTGAAAAACAAAATAAATTCCTAAAATTATTACGATTACTAAAATAATAATTAAAAATACCTTTTTCATATATCGCAAATTTATTTTTTAATCTTAATCTCAAATATTTTATTTCTTTTCTTGGATCCTTTTATTAATCGGATCTTTGATTTTGGAATTTTAAGATATGAAGAAAGAATTTCTATCGCTTCCTTGTTTGCTAGACCCCTTACTGGTTTTTCTTTTACTTTAATTTCAAAACTATCTTCAGATTTTTTAATAACTCCTCCTTTCCTTGAATTGGGAAAAATCTTCGCTTTAATCAACATATCTTATATTTGAAACATTTTTTGCGCAGCTTCTGCCTGAATCTGCCGCATAGCTTCATTAATGCAATCTTTAACAATTTCCCCTTGCTTCTCAGAATCTAGTTGAGGATTTAGTCTAATTTCTTCAATTTCCATTTTACCATTTACCACAACCCTAATTCCTTCTTTCTCAACTTCTCTTTTTTCTCTTTCTAAAATATCTTTCAGCTCTTTAAGTTGTTTTAATTGTTTTAATTTATCAAACATATCTTTATTCTACCAAAAAATCGCTAAGAAGGCGATTTTTTGGGAATTCTATTATTTTTTCTTTAATTTACTTTTAATATTGCCTCTCTTTTTCAACTTTCTATTAAGTCGCTTTCGATTTTGCCATCCTATACCCATTTTTTTATCTTTTATTTTTTATTATAACTATGACCTTTTAATTTATTATACCAAAAAATCGCCTCTTTGGCGATTTTTAAAAGGTATGTTTAAATTTTATCTCCCTTTTTCTCTGCTTTGGCGGCTCTTTTAGCGCTAACTTCGTCTAGATATATTTTTCTTATGCGTACGTTTTCGGGAGTTACCTCTACGAGTTCGTCATCTCTAATATATTCTAAAGCGTCTTCAAGACCCATTGTTTTTGGCGCATTGAAATGCTCCATTGTGCCCTCGCCTTTTGATCGCATATTGGAAAGGTGTTTTGTTTTGCAAACATTAACCCTTATATCTTCGCTCCTGGAATTTTGTCCGACAACTTGTCCCTGATATACCTTAACTCCGGGCCCAAAAAATAATGCACCTCTGCTTTGAACACTTGTTAACCCGTATAAATTAGTCACCCCTGTTTCATAGGCAACTAAAGAGCCCTGGCTTCCTTCATTCCAGTTTTCAGGATCTTGCTGGTACTGATAAAAAATTGTGTTAATTATTCCGAGTCCTTTGGTATCGGTTAAAAATTCTGTTCTGTATCCGAAAAGCCCGCGAGTTGGAATTGTAAATCCCAAAAAAAGCGTACCATCTATATTTTTCATATCCTTTAGCTCGCCTTTCCGGCTGTTTAGCTTCTGGATAACCACGCCGTGAAATTTTTCCGGCACTTCTATAAAAACTTTTTCAAACGGCGCCATTTTTTTACCGTTTACTTCTTTTATAATAACCTGGGGGCGGGAAACCTGGAATTCGTATCCCTCACGCCGTATTCTTTCAATTAAAATCGCCAAGTGCAGCTCTCCCCGCCCGGAAACTATCCAGCTAGTGCTTGTTATTTCTTCTACGCTAAGGGCAACATCTGTTTCTAATTCCTTAAATAATCTTTCTTTTATTTGGCGGGAAGTAGAAAGTTTCCCCTCCTTCCCGGCAAAAGGCGAGTCATTAATCATAAATGTCATTTTCACGGTCGGTTCCTCAATATTGATTAAAGGCAAAGCTTGGTATCCAATCGGATCTGCTATTGTTTCGCCTACGGTTACATCTGGTATACCAGCCAAAGCCACAATATCTCCTGATAAAACTTCTGTGGCATCAACTTTGTCCAAACCAGAAAAAGTCATCAAAGATACTAATCGATATTTCTTAGCTTTACCTTTTCGGTTTATATGGGTTATCTCCTGGCCAGCTCTAAGAATCCCATTATGAACCCGGCCAACAGAAATCCTGCCTTTGAAATCATCTTCAGAAATTGATGTGACCAGCATTTGCAATGGCTTTTTCCCATCTCCCAATGGAGGAGGAATATGCTTTATAATTGCATCAAAAACAGGAATAATATTTTCCATTTTATTTAAATCCGGCTCGCTCCCTGCTTTTCCGTCTCTGCCGGAAGCGTAAATCACCGGGAAATTTAGTGCGTGGTCCCCTGCTCCTAATTCCAAGAATAGTTCAAGCGTCGCGTTTAAAGAAAAATCCGGCCTAGCGCCTTTTTTGTCTATCTTGTTTATGATAACAATAATTTTATGGCCCATTTCTAGCGCCTTCTTTAAAACAAACCTGGTTTGGGGCATTGGGCCTTCTTCTGCGTCAACCAAAAGCAAGCAGCCATCTGCCATATTCAACACCCTTTCTACCTCTCCACCAAAATCTGCGTGGCCGGGAGTGTCAATAATATTTATTTTTGTATCGCCATAATATATCGCCGCGTTTTTGGAAAAAATAGTGATTCCCCTTTCTCTCTCTATTTCGTTGCTATCCATGATGCATTTCTTATCAGCTAAATCTTTGCTCAAATTGCTTTTTGACTGGTGCAGTAAAGCATCCACCAAAGTAGTTTTTCCGTGGTCAACGTGGGCTATAATGGCGACATTTCTTATATTTTTCATTTGCTTATTTAACTAACAAAAGTAAGAGCTATTCCCCTTTTATTGCTTCGGCCCGTTCTTCCAATGCGATGAACGTAGTCTTCGTATGTGGCCGGAATATCGTAATTGATAACATGGCTCACATTTGGGATATCAAGCCCTCTAGCTGCCACATCAGTAGCAACAAGAATTTTAATTCCATCGTTCCTGAACAAACCTAAAACCCTTTGACGTTTGGAGTGGTTCTTATTTCCGTGGATTGAATCTGCCTTAAAGCCGCGCCGTGTTAAATCTTTGGATAATTTCTCTACGCCGTGCTTTGTTCTCCCGAACATGAGAACCTTGTGAAATTCTCTCTGGTTTAAAAGATTATGAAGCGTATCTATTTTTCCACCATTGGAAACTCTTACGATATCTTGATATATGTTTTTCGGAGTGTCTCCGCTTTTTACCGATATTGTCACGGGATTAGAAAGAAATTCATTTATCAGAATTGTTACTTCTTTGACTATGGTTGCAGAAAAGCAAAGCGTGTGACGCTTCTTTGGCATAAGATTCATAATAAATCTCATATCTTTAATAAATCCCATATCAAGCATCCTGTCAGCTTCATCTAAAACAATCGTGGAAAATGCCGAAAGATTTATAACTTTCCTTTGGACTAAATCTTTTAACCTTCCCGGAGTGCTAATTATAAAATTATTATTATAATTTTTTAATTCAAAAATCTGCTTGCTGACAGAAACGCCGCCAACGCAGCAAATAGAATAAATATTTGTGCGCCGGGAAAAGCTTTTAAATTCCTGATTAATCTGCAAAGCGAGCTCGCGCGTCGGAACAACGATAAGTATCTTTTCTCGCGGATTTACCATCGCTTTTTGCATAAGGGGGATAAGAAAAGCGCCGGTCTTTCCAGTGCCAGTATTAGCTACGCCCACCACATCAGAGCCCTGTAAAACATGAGGAATAATTTTGTCCTGAATCGGGGTTGGCGCAATAAAACCCTTGGAAAAAATATTGGCTTTTAAGCGCGCGTCAATGTTAAAATCCTGAAATTGATGAACCGGAACAAAAGAATCCGTTTTTTCGGTTATAACGGATTTGTTAATAAATCTAGAGACATTTATATTCTGCGCAAATGGCGCTCGCCTCACAGGTTTTCTATTGAATTTATTGAGTTGTTTTCTGTACATAAGTAAAATAAAATGTCGCACATAATCTTGCGACATTTGTTCGCAAAAACGATAAGTGTGATATTCTATATTTTTATAATAGTAAATATTATATTTTTTGTCAATAGTGGCTATTGCAGGCACTAAGCTTGTTGAAGTGCTGGCAACATTGGTTTGGAACCAAGGTTTTAAGGCCTGCCTGCCGGTAGGCAGGGGAAATTCAAGTTTTTTCCGACCCCTTCCCCACCGACGCCCCTCGGTCGGGGCTGTTTTAAGCTAAAATGAGACACTACTTAAGGGTATTTTTGGTGTCTCAAAATGGTATATCTTTCGGGTCCGGCTCATCGGCATCTTCCCCGTTATCTTCTTCTTTATCATCTTTCAAATCTATTTCTTTTTTGATCGTCTCGAATTCGTTTTCAACAGCTTTAAGCCTTTCTTTGCTGGATTTTATAAGCCCGACTGCTTCTTTTACCTTGTTCAATCCTTCTTCAACGTCAATTTCCTCCTGATTGTCAAACCACTCGGTAATTTCGGCAAGCCGTTTAAGGTTGCTGTTTAAATTTTTTGTATCCGATTTTTCTTTTGCCATATTTTTTATTTGTCCTGTTAAATTCGCAAAAGCGGTTATTTAACAGGGTGAATGTTTTTAACTTCTGAAATAATTTTTCCGTCTATTACTTTAATATATATGTTTTCCCCGACTTTAACATCCCCTGTTTTCCTGACTATTTTTCCGTCGCAGCTGGCAATGCTGTATCCCAGACGAAGCTGACGCTCCGGATTGTTGAGAAAAACGGCCTTTTCCGCCTGTTCTATCTTTTGATTAACCGTTGATATTAAAGACCTGAATCCTAATAAAGATTTCTTCAGCGAGTCCTTTAAATTGATTTTAGCGTTTATTAAGACATTTTTAAAAATGCTGAATGAAATATTCAATTTGTTCTCAAGCTCTTTGTAACCGCCTAAAATCATTTCATAGCGGCCGATAATATCTCTTTCGTATATTTCTAAAAACAATAAAGCCCTCTCCCATGGCTGGTTAAGCAAGTTGGCAACGGCAGTAGGAGTGGACTCCGAAGCATCGGCCGCCAAAGTAAAAAGCGTGGTGTCTTTATCGTGGCCTATGCCGGCAATTATCGGTACGGGGAAATCAGCAATTTCTTTAACCAGCGCTTCGTTGTTAAAGGGCTGCAAGGATTCCAAAGACCCTCCGCCTCTTATTACCACCAAAACATCTATATTCTTTTTCCTAAAAGTCCTGATTGCCGATAAAAGGTCTTTTACCGCTTCCTGTCCTTCCACCCGGGAATCAATCATTTTTATCTTAAAGCCGTACTTGCCGATATTATTAAGAAAGTCATGAATGACCGCTCCCTGCTTTGAAGTGATAACTCCTATTTTCTCGGGAAAGTCGGGAATCTTCTTTTTTCTTTCCTCGTCAAAAATTCCTTCTTTTGCCAATTTATTTTTCAGCTCTTCATATGCCTTCTTTAAAGCCCCTTCTCCTTTTAATTCAATCGTATCCGCTTTAAAGCTCAACCTTCCGCTGGCAGGATAAATATCCGGATAGCCGGATAAAACCACTTCTTTTCCTTCTTCGAGTTTTACTCCACACAGGGCATAATTATATTTCCAAATTATGCAATCCAAAACGCCTTTGCCGGATTTGTCTTTAATGGAAAAATAAACGTGGCCGTTGCTTGAAACGGTCAATTTTGTGACCTCTCCCGTTATTTTCGCAGCGCCAATTTTCCTTAAATTTATATTAAGGAATTCAATGTATTCTGAAACCGAAAAAATCGGCTCTAATTTTTTTTCATCTTGCTTCATATTTTTTAATTCTACTGCCTTTCCGCGAAATCGCAGATCTCTTTAAAGTCGCAAAATCCGCAGTGCCAGCCCGGCGTCGGCTCAAAATTGCTTTTCTTGATTTCTTCTATTTCTTCTTTTATCTTTTCTTTAAGATAATTTTTTTCCTTGTCCGAACCCAAAAAAGAAACCATCTTTTTGTCGTTTAAATAATAATAAATCAGTTCTTTTATTTTTATTTTAAAAATTTCCTCGGCCGCTATTTGATAAATTAATAATTGCTCCTTGTCCTCCAAGGTTAATTTTTCTTTAGAATTTCCCGTTTTGTAATCAATAATTGCCGCTCCCCCTTTTTTTTCGTCAATTCTGTCTATCACGCCGTATAAAGTATGCTCCCCTATTTTTAAATTAAACGGCATCTCCAGGGCAAAAGTATTATCAATTTTTAAAATCTTGGGCGGATTTTTTGTAAATTTTTCGTAAAAATCTTTAACTATTTTCTTGCCAAGCTTGTAATATTCCTCTTTTTGATTTTTATTTTCATACCATTCGCCAATCCAGTTTTTTTCATAAATTTGAATTAAATCTTTTAATTCACCCTGAGCCTGCCGAAGGGTCTTTTCCTTACCACAAGTCGCATCAAGGGATTTTTCCTTGAAACCAAATAAATTATCTTGTTTTTCTTTCTTCCCCCCTTCGCTTACTGCTTTCAAAAAACTATAAAAAGTGCTGTGCATTGTTTTCCCGAAAGAAAATACCGCCTTGCCTTTTATTGGAACCTTTAAAATAAAATTGAATTTATACTGCAAAGGGCATTTTTCAAAAGCGGCCAGTTGGGAAAAAGAAAAATGCTCCGGAAAATATTCTAATTCTGTTTTTCTTTTATTCTCCGAAGTTTTAGCAAATGAAGGCGCAAGTAAACCGTTTTCCGATTTCAAATTTTTTGTTTTAAGCTTGTCTTTATAGCCCATTTCTGTCAAAAACCGCGACAATTTCTTTTTCCTTGCCAATCCGTAATCCTCGGCGGAAGTGAAATAAAGCTCTTTTTTGGCTCTGGTCATTGCCACATAGCAAATCCTTCTTTCTTCCTGCAAATGGGCATCTCCTTTTGGTTTTATATCTTTGATTAATTCTTCAGGAAGCTCAATTAAATCCTTTCTTTCGATTGTGGGAAATCTTTTATCTACCATATTGGCCAAAAAAACATACTTGAACTCCAGGCCTTTGGCTCCGTGAATGGTCATAACTTTTATCATGTCCGGGCCCTGCTCAGGGTCAAACTCAAGCTTCCCCTCTTCTCCCGATTCTATTTCAAAAGTTATTTCTTCCATAAAATTCTTTAAGCTCGGATCTATCGCGGATTCCTCAAAATTCTTTATTCTTTTATAAAACTGATTAAGAATATCCATCTGCTCTTTGTCGTCTTTGCTTGCCAGATATTTCAGATAACCGGAATCTTCCAAGAAGACCAAAAAGATTTCAGAAACAATTTTCTCCCGCGAAAGAGCGGTGTGTTTTTTTATCAGGCTCATGATAAAGACGATTTTTTCCTGAGTCTTTTCCGAAATGCCGGGAATCAAAGAAAATTCTTCCATTGCCTCGTAAAGAGATTTTGTTTTACGGTGGCTGTATTGAGAAATCTTCACTATATCGTCGTAAGAAATCCCCAAAAACGGCAGATTTAAAATCCTGTAAACCGCCGGGCTTTCGTGGTAATTGTCCAAGAGCTTGAAATAAGAAATAACGTCCAAAACAATCGGCTTGGAATAAAGCCCCTTTGAAGCCAAAAATTGATAAGGTAAACCCGCTCTTTCCAGGGCTTTTATAAAAGAATTGGCCGCGCTGTTTGCTCTTACCAAAATAGCAATATCATTGTAGCTTGCTTCTTTGTCTTTTTTTAAAATTTCCAGTATTTTCTTGACTGTTTTTCCGACCTCTTGGTCCGAGCTTTTTGCGCTTATGTGCTCAATTATTCCTTTCCCCTTGCTGTCTGCGATTAATTTTTTATTTATTTTATTTACGTATTCAAGCCGGTCTGGGTCATTTGCTTTTATAAATTTATAGGCCAAATCCAGGATATCCTGAACTGACCTGTAATTTTTAACCAAAGATATTTGTTTTGCTTTGGGAAAATCTTTTTTAAACTGGATAATATTGGAAAAAGACGCGCCCCTCCAGCGGTAAATCGCCTGGTCGTCGTCGGCGCAGACGGTCAGGTTGTTTTTAGGAGCCGCCAATATTTTTATCAATTCATACTGCGACCAGTTGGTATCCTGAAATTCGTCAACCAAAATGTATTTGAATTTTTCCCTGTATTCTTTCAAAATCAGAGGCCGTTTTTTGAACAGCTTCAGGCAGTAATTTATCAGGTCTCCGAAATCCAAATAGCTGTTTTCTAAAAGCAATTTCTGATAAACCCAAAAAGCATCGGCAACCTCCTTTATTCTTTCCGTTTCTTGGTCTTCCGGCGAGTCGTCCCTGGTCTTTAATTTTTCGGCGTATTCCAAATAATCTTCGGGGTAAATCTCCTGGTCCTTGCAATGGGAAAAATGAGAAATCAAGGCCTGGATGAATTTAGTAGGATTGCCTAGTGGTTTGTAATAATCAAGCTTGAATTTATCCAGATTCTGGCGAACCAAAAGCCACGTTGATGTCGGGTCCAAAATCTTGAAATCAGCCGGCAAGCCGATATCCAAGGCATGGTCCCTTAAAACTCTTTCGCAAAAAGAATGAAAAGTTAAAACCCATAAGTTAACGTATCCGTAGGGCAAAAGCTTATCAACCCTTTCCTCCATTTCTCCGGCCGCTTTTTCCGTAAAAGTAACGGCTAAAATTTCTTCCGGCTTGGCCATCCCTTTTTCGATCAAATAAGCAGTTCTTTGGGTAATTACCGTTGTTTTTCCCGTTCCTGCGCCGGCCACAATCAAAAGCGACCCTTTGTCGTGGACCACCGCCTCCTTTTGCTCCTCGTTTAATTTTTTTAAATCAAGCGCCATTGTTTTTTGAAATCTTTTTTTTATCCTACCTCTTTACTTCATTTGGGACAAGCAAAAAACCGCCTCCTTGGCGATTATTAATGCCTCTCGGTCTCTCGATACTCAAGCTGACTGCTGGCAACCTCGGTCTGAAGCCGCGGTTTTAAGGAAGATTTCGGCGCTTTCCGAGACTTATAAATGACACGGCTCGGTCGGGGCTTGTGTCAATAGATTTAAGTCTGCAGTAATTTTTTTATGTAATTCAACCCTAAACAAAACCCATAATTTTTTTGATTAATTCGTCTTTTCCTTCTTTTGTTTTCGCGGAATATGGCAAGATAGGTACATACGGCGCCTCTTTTTGAATAGATGAAAGCTGTTTTTCCGCGGCGATCTTCCCTAATTTATCAATTTTGTTCGCGATAATAACAACTTGATGTTTATTTTCTCCAAGAATTTTTATCATATCGCGATCAAGAACAGTCAAGCCGACTTTAACGTCAATAATTAAGAAAACCGCTTTAGGTCTGACATTGGAATACTCCACATACCAAAAAATTCTCTTAATCATTTTGTTGCGCTCCTTCATTGAACGCTTGGCATATCCATATCCCGGAAAATCCACAAAGTAAAAAGAATCATTGATGCGAAAAAAATTTGCCTCGCGGGTTTTTCCTGGGATCTTGCTTACTTTTGCAAGATCTTTTTTACCAACCAAAGAGTTAATTACGCTTGATTTTCCCACATTGGAACGGCCAAAAAAAGCGATCTGCGGCAAATTGTCTTCCAAACCGTAATCGTCGCCAATAACCCCCTTAGCAAATTCTGCTTTTGATATTTTCATATTTATACTTTACTCTTTATTCTATCTTAATCCTACCAAAAAACCGCCTGATTGGCGATTTTTAGTGCGTCTCGGTCTCTCGAACCGCGCTCAAGAATTAAATTTGTAAAGTTTAATAAGATTTAATTTATTTTCTCTACGCCAACCTTTAATTTCCGTTTCGCGCCTCCTTGCTTCAATTAATACCTTGAATTCTTCCATATATTTCAAAATAACCGGCCTGCGAATTTTAGTGTAATGCGAGCCCCATTTTGAATTATTATGTTGTTTTAATCTCCTTTCAAGATTATTAGTACAACCGACATAGAAAGAACCATCGGCACATTCAAGGATATAAATAAAATATGGCACGAATGTCTTCGTCTTTCTACTATATTGGGTCGAAGACTCTGAAAACACTTCGTCGCTACTGCTCCTCAGCGACTTCGATTTTCTTATCATTTCATTATTAATGAAGAGTCGGAGTCCTGAATTTTAATGAAGGACACAGACACTGAGATTTGAACGAAGTGAAAATCGAAGTGCTGCGGGTCTTGGACGATGTTAGAACCTGTTTAGCATAGAATTTCAATTATTTCAGGACGTTAGTTTCACCTTGACCTTCTAAGAAAAATCGCCAACCAACAGAATTCTTATAATTTGTATAAACCCACTTAATAATAACTCCAATTATTATTCCTAAAATAGCTCCTGCTAGAATATCGCTTGGCCAATGAACTCCAATAAATATTCTTGCTATACTCATTAGCGTAGAACACGCAAGAAAAAATATTCCTATTTTTTTGTTAAAGCTATATATAACGGCGCTTAACGCAAAAAAGAAAAGAGCGTGGCCAGAAGGAAAAGATTGCAAATTTTCAGCCGCACTCATATGTATAAGCTTATGGACAGGGGTTAAATCCATATATGGCCTCGGGCGGTCATAAAAGAATAGAACTATGTTTTTAACCACAAATCTGGCGATAAGTGCAGCGGCTATAGAAACTAAAACCATTACCCTATTTTTTATTTTATCTTTCTTTGGCCAAAACAAAAAAGATGCTAATAATAATACCAACAAATATGGTAGATAATCTGCTAAAAATATTCCTATTAAATCTATAACCTTTGAGTGATTAGCTAAACCGTTGATGGCCTCCAAAATATTAGCGTCGTAATACATATATTAATATTTTATCTGCTTTCAATAAGATTAATTATATGGGGCAAAAATATTAAAATTCCTATAACAATAGAGCCAAGTGCCGAGAATAAAACTGCACCGGCGGAAAGATCCTTAATTATTTTTACGCTTGGTCGGAGTCCGGGCTGGATTAAATCTAAAAATTTTTCAATTTGAGAATTAATTAGTTCTAAACTTAAAACAACTAAAATGGTTAAAAGTAAAATAGATTTTTCAATGGGGTTTAATTCAAGAACTATCATTAATATAATGACTATAACCGCTATCAAAAATAGTATTCTAAAATTTCTTTCTTTTTCAAGGGCAGATTTAATTCCAAAAAACGCAATTCTTAAACTATTCAAAAAAATTTTATCTTCCATATTTGATTTTTTTATAGACTTAAAATTTGTTAATCAATAATCTCTTATTCATTCTACCAAAAAACCGCCTTCTCCTCCATAACGGACAGGTTGGCGATTAGATGGAGTAAAACGCATAATAAAACCCCACTAACAAGTGGAGTAATATAGCTGCGGGCATTGGACGATGTTAGAACCTGTTTGGCCGTCTAGTAGATGAGATCAGAACCTATCTTCCTATGCCCCCAAACCATAAAAGTGTACCTAACAACGTGCCGAACCCCATATATATACCAAATAATATACATGATATCATTCCGATTGCAGCGATAATCTTTATTACTATTGACGGAGACCTTGCTCCCATTCTTCCCAATGCCAATCCAATTACTCCAGCTATCATAAATAATATGGGTAATAAGAAAATTAGTGCTAAATACAAGGGTGAATCTTCTTTGGCTGTAGAGACTTTGGGAGGCCAGGTCCAACTAAAAATATAATATATTATTATGATTAAAATTCCTAACGTGAACGAAGCAATAGCTTTTCCCTTCGGGTCAGGTTTTAATTGTTGAGTGTTATTCATATTAATCTATTATACCCTCTTCCCCGTAAAACAAAAACCCGAGATATTAACTCTCGGGAGTTGGCTGCGGGGCTTGGACTCCCCGAAGTATATCCGCCTTCGGCGACTAACTACGGGGCAGGCGAACCAAGATTTTTACTGCGGGGGAACGATTCGAACGTTCATAGCCACCTTCAAAGGGTGGAGTCCTACCATTAGACGACCCCGCAAGATTCAATTGTGGCTAATTCCAGAGGCAATTGGAGAATTGAAGAATATCTCATTTTATTTTCAGCCTCCAGAAAGAGATTTATAATCTTTTGGATTTCTGACTCTTTTAAAAGATCAGCCTGGCTCTGAAGTTTTTGGTGTTCTTCTCTTGTAAATCCAGAGAGTAATGGGTTAGATAAATCAGGATTTATCTTTGTGATTAGAACCTGTCTTAAATAATTAATAAGAGCTTTGGTAAATTCTGATGGATCCAAGCCTTTATCAAAAGTCTGTTGGAGAAAACTAATAGCTTTGGGTGCCTCTTTTTTTATAAGAAAATCAACAAATTGGCCAACCAAGATTGTGTCCACAATCCCTAATAAATCCTTAATAGATTCTGCTTTAATTTCTTTTTCCTGGCCGGAAAAAGTAATAACCTGATCTAATAAACTTTCAGCATCCCGAAAAGAACCTCCAGAATTTACGGCGATTAACTCTAAGGCTGATTTTTCTATTTTAAGATTCTCTTTTTTAGAAAGAATTTCCAATCTTTTTAAAATTTCAGGCAATGTTAGTCTTCGGAAATCAAACCTTTGGCATCTTGAAACAATAGTCGGAATCATCTTATGAATTTCAGTAGTCGCCAGAATTAAAATAGCGTGGGCTGGCGGCTCTTCCAAGATTTTTAGAAGAGCATTAGCTGCATCTTTTGTAATCTGGTGGCTCTCGTCAATAATGTAAACTTTATACTTTGATTTTGTTGGGACGAATCTTATGCCATCCCTTAATTCTCTAACTTCATCAATCCCCCGATGGGAAGCAGCATCTATCTCAATCAGATCCAAAGACCTACCCTGGCTGAATTCCAGACAAGAAGGACACTTATTACAAGGTTCAGAATTCTTTCTATCTTGACAATTAACAGCTTTTGCCAAAATTCTGGCTATGGTCGTTTTCCCTGATCCCCTTGGGCCAGCAAATAAATAGGCATGGGAAACCATTCCAGTTGAAATTGCATTAGTTAATGTCTGGACAACGTGTTCTTGGCCAATAATTTCTGAAAAAGTCTGTGGCCTATATTTTCTATACAGTACTAAATTCATATATTTGAGGAAAATACAGGGTCCCGCATCGGCGGGAATCATATTTTCTATACAATACTAAATTCATATATGTGAAGAAAATACAGGGTCCCACTGAAAGTGGGAATCATATTTTCGGTATAAAACCAAATTCACCATACCTTCTATTAAAAGTATTTTTTATAATTTGAATTATCTCAGAGTTTATTTTTTAAACACTATAAACTTATAACCAACGAAATTCCAGGCAGAGGCTACTGCAATTCCGGCTATTTTCCCTATATTCCCCAAAACCAAAGGGGACATACCAAGTTGAGAGCCCATTGTATTAACTACCAGACCGGCAATTCCTACCTGAATTCCCCAGCTGATTAAGGTTATAATAAAAAACCTGCTTAATTCTGAGCCCATTTGCTCTCTTTCTGCTTTTTCAAAAGCCCAGAACTTATCAGCTATGTATTTTACAGTAGTGGCGATAATAAATGAGATTGTGACAAAGATCAGGTAACCGGTTCCTTTAGCAATGCCAAAATAAATCATCAGAAAGTTTAAAATCACCAAATCGAAGAGGGCAAAAAATGCTCCGATCAAAATAAATTTAGCTAACTGGAAAACAAAAACAAACTTTTTCCCTATTGAATAGGCGATCCAGAGGCAGAATAGTGCCAAAAATGGGAAAACAATCGACAAGGCCCAGTATAAAAGATTGGCTTCAATATTTGAATTTTTAAGAATCCATATAAAAAGCCAGGCGACTCCTTCGCCGGTAATCAAAGATAAGACTATATCTATTTTTTTCATAAAAATATAAATTATTAATTAATAATTTAATCAACTTTGCTCATTTTACCATAAATTAACAGAAATATCAAAAGATGATACAATTCAATAATATGGGATTAAAGCTTTATAATACTTTAACGCGGAAAAAGGAGATTTTTAGGCCTAGAAAAAAAGGAAAAATCAATATTTTTGTCTGCGGGCCAACGGTTTATGATTTTGCCCATCTGGGCCATGCCAGGACCTATGTTGTTTTTGATATGATTGTTAAATATCTCAAAGAGAAAGGTTTTGATGTTTTCTATCTTCAGAATATCACTGATATTGATGACAAAATTATAAAGAGGGCAAAAGAAAGGAAAATAGAACCCGGAACACTGGCTAATCATTTTGAGAAAGAATACTTAAGGGATATGAAGAATCTAAAAATTGACAGCCCGAAAGAATATGCTAAAGCAACAGATCATATTAAAGAAATAATTAGTCAGGTTAAAAAACTCTTAGAAAAAGGTTTTGCTTATAAAATTAGTGACGGAATCTATTTTGATATTTCAAAATTTAAAGATTATGGAAAATTATCCAGAAGAACACTCTTGCAGGCAGAAGATGCGGTTTCAAGAGTAGATGAAGCCAAGGAAAAGAGGAATAAGGGAGATTTTTGTTTGTGGAAATTTTCTAAGCCGGGGAAACCAGAATGGCCTAGTTCTTTTGGCTTAGGCCGGCCTGGTTGGCATATTGAAGATACTGCCATTACAGAAAAATATTTCGGCCCGCAATATGATATTCATGGAGGGGCTAGAGATTTAATTTTCCCCCATCATGAAGCTGAAATTTCTCAAATGGAAGCAATATCTGGTAAGAAACCTCTAGTAAAATATTGGATTCATACTGGATTTTTGACTGTTCAAGGGGAGAAAATGGCTAAATCCCTGGGTAATTTCATTACCATAAGAGATTTCTTAAAAGAAAATTCTGCTTACATTTTAAGATTCCTATTGCTTAAAACCCATTATCGCTCCCCCATTGATTATAATGAGAAATTAATTTCGCAAACTAAGAAAGACAGCGATAGAATTACTGAATTCGTTGCTAAATTAAGAGATATAAAAAGTAAATCAAGAAATAAACAGAGCACGAAAATAGCTCAAAAATTGATTTCAAAAACAAAAAACGATTTTGAGGAAGCGATGGATGATGATTTCAATACCCCAAAAGCGATGGCTACGATTTTTAATTTAGTGAAAAGGGGGAATTCCCTTATTGATCGAAACGAGATATCTGCGACAAGCGCCAACAAGATTTTGGAACTTTTGGGAGATTTTGATAAAATCTTGGGAATTGAATTAACAAGAGCCAACTTCTTGATTACTCCTACTGATAAATTGGCGCTAAAAGAAGTTCTTGAATTAAAAAAAGAGCGAGAAAAGGCTAGAGAAAGAAAAGATTGGCAGAAAGCTGACGAAATTAGAAAAAAAATAAAGGATTTAGGCTATTGGCTTGAAGATACCAAAGAAGGACCGAAAATTAAGAAACTTTAAACTGGAAAATCCATACAGTAAACAAAAAGGGCGCCTTCAGGCGCCCTTTTTGACAAGGTTTCTTGGCTTTGGTATATTACCATATGATGGACCGAAATTCTTCTGGTAATTTTGAACTTCCAGACAAGCTGCCCCCTCAAAACCTTGAAGCGGAAAAGTGTCTTTTGGGGTCCTTAATGCTTGATAAAGAAGCTATATTAAAAGTAGTTGATTTTTTAACTCCAACAGATTTTTATAAAGGAGACCATCAGAGAATTTATCAGGCGATGCTTGAAATTTTTGGCCGGGGAGAACCAATTGATCTTCTTTCTCTTTCTAACCGCTTAAAAGAGAAAAATCAACTCGAAGATATTGGAGGTAATAGTCATTTGGCTGATTTAGTAAATACGGTGCCAACTGCCAGTCACGTTTCGAATTACGCAAAGATTGTCCAGAGTAAAAGGGTTCTAAGAGATTTAATTTCAGCCAGCCATGAAATTGGCCTTATGGGTTATAATGAATCAGAAACCCCTGAAATTTTAATTGATAAAGCCGAACAAAGAATTTTCCAAATTGCCCAAAGAAGTCTTCCCCAGGGATTTGTAGCAATTAAAGACACCCTTGAAGAAGCCTATGAGAGGATGGAGAAACTCTCGCGCCATGAAAAACCTACTCGAGGCATAGCCACCGGCTTTAAAAACTTGGACAATATTCTGTCTGGCCTTCAAAAATCAGACCTTATAATTTTAGCTTCCCGGCCTTCTCTTGGTAAATCTACTCTAGCTTTAGATATTGCCAGAAATGCAGCCCTGGAGGAAAAATTACCAGTGGGCGTTTTCTCTTTAGAAATGTCGAAAGACCAAATTGTTGATAGGTTTATTTCCGCCCAGGCCCAAGTAGATCTATGGCGATTAAGAACGGGGAAACTATCTAGTGATAGCGGGAACAATGATTTTACCAGAATTCAACATGCCCTGGGATCCTTAGCTGATTTGCCCATATATATTAATGACCTTTCTTCTTGCTCTGTTTTACAGATAAAAGCGATGTCTAGAAGGTTGCAGGCAGAACGAGGATTGGGATTAATTATTGTTGATTATTTACAATTATTAGAACCTTTTAACCCAAATGCCCCGCTTGTCCAACAGGTATCAGAGAATTCTAGAGCTTTGAAAGCCTTAGCTAAAGAATTGAATATCCCGGTCTTAGTTGTTTCTCAATTATCAAGGGCAGTGGAACAAAGAATGCCCCAGATTCCTAGACTTGCTGACTTACGTCAGTCGGGAACAATTGAGCAGGACGCTGATGTTGTCTTATTTATTTATCGGGAAAAATATTATCGACCAGATAGCCCAAAGGGTAATATTGCCAATATTATTATTGCCAAACACCGCAATGGCCCTGTAGGCCAAATTGAACTATTTTTTGACGAGCAAAGGGTATCCTTTAAAAGTGTTGCTAAAGAGTACGAATATTCTGGAGAAGGTAGTTTTTAAAAATGTATCCTCCATCTATCCAAAAGTTAATTGATAAATTTTCTAAATTCCCAACGGTCGGCCCAAGGACGGCTGCCCGTTTTGTTTTCTACTTATTAAAAATTCCATCAAATGAAATTACTGAATTAATAAGCTCTATTTCTAATTTAAAACAGAGTATAAAAATATGCTCTTTTTGTTTTAGCCCCTTTGAAGATAATGATGCTGATATTAGTCTTTGCCAGATCTGTAGAAATCCCTCTCGAGATAAAACTTTGCTCTTAATCGTTGAAAAAGAGATTGATCTAGGCACTATTGAAAAAACCAAAAGATATAAGGGTCTCTATTTTATTTTAGGTGGAACAGTCTCTACTCTAAAAAAAGAAGATTTAAGGTCGATCAGAACAGAAGAATTAAAGGAAAGAATAATAAACCCTGAAAATTTTGGTATTAGTAAAGCTGAATTTGAAGAAATTATTATCGCCATTAACCCTACGGCCGAAGGAGAGGCTACCTCTTTATATCTAGAGAGATTATTAAAGCCATTGAACCTGTCTGACGGCAGGCAGTTAAAAAAAATCACCCGGCTTGGCCGGGGATTACCTGTAGGGGGAGAATTGGAATACGCTGACGAAGAAACACTATCTTCGGCTTTAGAAAGCCGAAGATAACTCTAAACTGTAAACTTTAGACGTTTATGGTTTATAGTCTATAGTTTTAATTTCTACTTCGGTGAAAGGCTGTCTGTGGCCTTTTTTTACTTTATAGCGTTTCTTTGATTTGTATTTAAAGATAATTACTTTCTTATTTTTACCTTGTTTTAATACTTTCCCAACTACTTTAGCTCCTTCTACTAGAGGAGTGCCGATCTCTATCTTTTTTCCTTTCTCCAATAACAAAACTTCATTAAAAATGATCTCACTCCCCTCTTTCTTGTCAATCTTTTCTATTTTAATTTTTTGACCCGGTGATACCAAATATTGTTTACCACCGGTTTTAATAACTGCTAACATATTCTATAATTCTTTTAAATATTTTTTATCTTCGGTCTCAATTATTTTCTCAACCCGTTCCCCTAACAAAGAAAGTCTTTTTTCTGAATTATCGTAAGCAGAGCTGGCGTTTCTTATATGACCGCCTAATTTCCGGAAGTCATCCATTAATCTTACAGCATCTTGACTGATTCTGGCAAGTCTTTTCACAATTTCCTGGGTTTGGCGCGAAATCTGTGTGTCTTTAAACCAATGCTCAATTGTTCGTAAATGCAAGTAAATTGTATTAGGTGAGGTAAGAATTATTTTCTTTGACCAAGCGTATCCCGAGACATCCAATTCGCGACCGATATTATTAATAATTTCATAGTAAATCGCTTCAGCTGGAATATACATTAGGGCAAAATCTACTGTGTTTTCAGAGGGTAAAATATATTTTGACGAAATTTCGTTGATTCTACTCTTAACGTCCTCTAAAAAACTCTTCCTGTAAAAGTTTTTTTCAGTTTCAGAAGCAGTATCTACCATTTTTAAAAAATTATCAGCCGGGAATTTGGCGTCAATAGGAAGGATTTTTCCATTTGGCAGTTTTAGTATCGCATCAACCTGCTCGCCGGAAGAAAAAAGATACTGTCTTTTACAAAGCTCGTGAGGGAAATACTGGCCTAAAATATGCTCTAAATTTGCTTCCCCCCACTGGCCCCGAAGCTTAGGGGCTTTAAAAATCTCTTGGAAAGATGAAACTTCTTTTACGGTATTTTGGATCTGCTTTAAATCTTCACGGATTTGGGTTGCTTCTTTGGTAAAAGACGAAATTTGTTTATTCATTTCCTGGGAAGTGCCGCCTACGGCTCCGCTAATTTCTTTTATCTGGCCCACCATAACATTAATCTGCTGTTCCAAACTTCTTATAGCTTCTGTCTGACCTTGGTCGGTTTTTGATTTCCTTCCGTAAAAAACAAAGAAAACTATCATTCCTAATCCAAAAATAAAAAACAGCAATAATCCTAGAAAAAGACCGTTCATTAGCTTAATTTAGCAAATAAAAGAAATTGGGTCAAATTCCTATAAAAACTTGATATCGAACAGCAACTGACGGTCAAAGAGCGTGTCCGGAAGACCGCCGCCGACTTCGCATAGTAGGCATCGCCCGGGGACCACACGTCTAACGGGGGCAGGCCCGCACAGCCTGCCCCCGTTTAATTTGTTCCTAATTTTATTTTTAAATCCCTTGTGGCTATTTATTATAAAAAAATACCTCCGGCGAATTTCGTCGAAGACTTGATCAAAGGTTCAGCTCTTATGGCCAGCTTAATCCATGTTGATGCAAGGTACTGATTCCGGGTTTAGCTAGCGTTATGTTCCGTACTAACGAATGGGCAGCGAAGATGGTCGCCCCCTTTACAAGACTTGATGCTCTTTCCATCCATATTCCGATATCTTTGTCTGACATACTCCACCCTGTTAGTATAGGGACCTTTCCCGTTCTTGGGTCTATTACCCTCTGGCCATCTTGTCTCATATAACTACAAGGGAAATTACTTATCCAGTTTGCTGCCTGCCCTATTGCATTGCGTAAATCTTCAGGGCTAAAGATTGGGATTACTGGTGCGTTGCTCACAAAGGATGACCAACCTTTAGAATTATATCCTACGGTAATATATGCCTCAAAAATTAAATGAGCTCCGCCGAGCCCGAAACCTTCCCTGAATGGGAATATATGTTCCGGGCATAAAGCATCCTGAATGAAGTGTATCGCATATCCCAAACATCTATCTGCCTCATCTCTATTACCGATAGCATATGAATTATGGGCTTTTGTGATAAATTCTGATGCCTGCCATTCTGCTCCTCGGAAAAAACAAACTCTTCCTCCGTATCTCTCAAATTCTCTCTGATATCTTTCAACTCTATGGTTAGAATGTCGGCAATGAGCAAATTCTCTATCTACTTCTGTTGCATACTTTAGAATCCCTCTGATTCGGTCATTATTAAAAAGCCAAAAAAGAGCGTCGTGAGTCATTTTTCCGTGAAGAATGCCGGGAGCCAAGCCAACCACCTCCTTTCCTTTTTTTGGTGGTATTTGCTGTCTTATTGTGTTAAAGAACAATTATTAAGTATAACCAAAATTAACTTTTTGTCAATTATTTTTTCTCTGGCGCCACTTATACCAAGTGACTAGAATTGGGCTGGCAATAAAAATAGATGAATAAGTACCCAGAGAGATACCTAAAATTAAAATTAGAGAGAAATATTTTAGGGTCTCTCCGCCAAAGAAAAATATTGCTATAAGTACTAATAAAGCAGTCAGAGAGGTATTAACTGATCTGGTCAAGGTCTGATTTAGGCTATTATTTACTGTTTCTTCAAAGGTTAAGTCTGACCTCCTTGATAAGTTCTCTCTTATTCTGTCAAAGACCACAATTGTATCATGGACTGAATAACCCAAAATAGTTAGAAGGCCAACGAAGATAGGAATTGTTACCTGGACGCTATAGAATTTTCCCAAAAGCGAAAAAATTCCTATGGGAATTAAAACATCATGGAAAAAGGCCACCAAAGAGGCAACTAGCCCATACTGCCAAGATGCTACAGGTCTTGAAGCTTTTCTGAAAGCAAATGCGATATATAAAACTATGGCGACCAGAACCAAGATTGCAAAAATCCTAGTCTTTTGTTCCAATTCCTTCCCAATTATAGGTCCGATTGTCTCAAAACGTTTTTCTTCAATGTCACTACCTAACCTTTTTAGTATTTCCTGATGTGTATCCTCATTAATATCTCTCATTCTTAGAATTAAACCTTTATCGCCAGCAGGCTGAGGAGGAGATAATTTTAAATCTAAACCAGAAAGTTTTTGCTCGATTTCTTGATTGGAAGGCCTTGTATTCTTAAAATCGACTTCTAAAATACTTCCTCCAGTAAAATCAATACCAAGATTAAGCCTATAAAAGACCAAGGAGAATAAACTAACCAGAATAAGAATTCCAGAAAAGAGATAATAAATTTTTCGATATCTAAGAAAATTAAAATTCATTATTTATAAATTAGAAGTATCTCAATATTTCTTTTACTTTATCTGTTTTTTCCCAGGTAAATTCCGGCTCTTCTCTCCCAAAATGGCCGTAACAAGCGGTTTTCCGGTAGATCGGCCGTAATAATTTAAGATCTCTAATTATACTTCCTGGTGACAGATTGAATACTTTCGGAATAATCTTGGCCAATTTCTCTTCGGGAACTTTTCCAGTCTGAAAAGTATTTATGTTTAATGAAAGAGGTTCTTTTCCTCCTATTGCATAGGCTATCTGAATTTCGCATCTCTCAGCTAAATTAGCAGCGACAATATTTTTAGCAATATAACGAGCTAAATAGGCGGCGGATCTATCAACTTTAGTAGGATCTTTGCCAGAAAAAGCCCCTCCGCCGACATGGCCCATACCACCGTAAGTATCAGCAATTATTTTTCTCCCAGTCATTCCGCAATCAGCCACTGGCCCGCCTATAACAAATCTTCCTGTGTTATTTATATAAAATTTTGTTTTATTAGTTAAATATTTTTTACAGACTGGCTTAACCACCTCCCTAATTATCCCTGTTCTAAGAGTACTTAATTTGACTTTTGGATCGTGCTGGGCAGCAATAACAATTGAATGAATTTTTTGAGGGAGGCTGTCTTTATATTCTATTGTAACTTGGGTTTTACCATCCGGCCGTAACCAGGAAAGGATTTTTTTCTTTCTTACTTCAGCTAATTTCCGGGCAAGTTTGTGAGCTAAAATTATTGGCAGAGGCATAAGCTCTGGCGTCTCTGAACAAGCAAAACCCGTCATCATCCCTTGGTCTCCAGCTCCTTGCTCCTTCGTCCCTGTTTTTCTTACGCCTTGAGCAATATCTGGCGATTGTTCATGGATAGCATTAAAGACTGCTAAGGTGTTGGCATCAAATCCATATTCTGGCTTATTGTATCCTATGTCATTCACCACTTTCCTGACTAAATTACCGATATCGACCCAAGTTTTAGTAGTAATTTCTCCTCCAACAACAACATAACCCATTCCTACAGCTACTTCACACGCTACCCTGCCGTAAGGGTCTTTTTTTAAAACATTGTCTAAAACCGCGTCAGCAATTTGATCAGCTAATTTATCTGGATGGCCTTCGGTCATTGATTCTGAAGTAAAAAGAAAATTTTTCACACTTCACTCACCCTTCGCTTCGCTCAGACCTCGTTCAGGGAAATCAAGTCGAAGTGTCCTGAGCTTATCGAAGGATATAATTAATTTCTTATCTCCAAAGCCAAACTAATTTTCCTAATTTTGTCCCCATAACAAATCTTAAGAAGTTATTGGTGATAATAATTGCCGAAAACATACTTATTAAAACCCCTAAAATTAAAGTAAAGGCAAATCCTTTAACGAAACTCGTGCCAAAGGTGAATAAAATGCCACTGACAATCAATGTATTAAAATTGCTATCTCTAATCGAAGGCCAGGCTCTTCTAATGCCCTCATCAATGCTGGCTAGAAAACTTTGCCCCCCTCTCATTTCTTCTCGCATTCTAGAGAAAATTAGAATATTAGCATCAACAGCCATACCAATTGATAAAATAAATCCAGCGATACCAGCCAAAGTTAAAGTTACAGAGAATAGTTTAAAGGCAGACAAGACTATAGTTAAGTAAATTAATAAGGCTAGAGAAGCTAAAATTCCCGGCAATCTATAAATAATAATCATAAACAAAATTACAGCCAGAAAACCAATCAGGCCTGCTTTTAAGCTCTGGTCTAAGGAGATTTTACCAAGGGTTGGTCCAACTGTCTGCTGAGAAATTAACTTAATTGGCACAGGCAGAGCTCCCGCATTAAGATTCCTCGCCAATTCCTGGGCTGCTTTAATGGCAAAATCACCAGTAATCTGGGCCTTACCTCCTGAAATAGCTTCTCTTACAACCGGGGCAGAAATTGGAGCTTGATCAAGATAAATTGCTATTCTTTTATTAACATTTCTTGAGGTAAGTTCCTCAAAAATCTTTGCCCCTTCATCATTAAATTGCAGTGAAATTAAAGGTTTTGAAGTTGTTTGATCAAAAACGACTTCAGCTCTCTTAAGATAACGACCCGTCAACTGGGTTGATTTAAAATAGGGGTCTTCAAAGGCCATTTGCCAGTCAGAAATTTTCTGGATTTCTTCTGGACTTTTCCCTTGAATCTCTTTTTGCTTATCAAGAATTTTCTGGGTTTCCTCTTGTACTCTTTCTTCTTTAAACTCAAGATAAGGAGTCTGGCCAATCATTTTAATAGCCTGGTTGACATCTTTAATTCCTGCCAATTCAACAATTAATCGATGGGAATTACCTCTTTCTTCGGTCTGAACTAATGGCTCTGAAACACCAAAAAGATTTACTCTTCTCTCAATTATATCTCTTAAGGCTGCCATTGCTTCCCCATAGTTTTTAGAATCTATCTGAGACAAATCAGCCTCATATAAAAGATGGCTTCCGCCTAGTAAATCTAAACCCAATTTAAAGAATTCGGGAAAACGAGGAATTTTTAATTTAGAATCTTGAATTCCTAATTTTTTATTTATAATTTCCGTCCCCCGATTAAAATATTTCGGATAACTTAAACTAACCGTAAAGAAAGCTAAAATTAAAATAAGAATGAGAATGAGATAATTTTTCTTTTTCGCTTCCATCTTTTATTATTTTAAATTAATTTTTTCTTTTTGATAAGGGCCAGAGCGACAAGATAAGTATTTTCCTCTATAAGCTGTCTTTTTCTTGATAATTTTCATGAGCTTAATATCCAGTAATGTAATATTTATAAATTACTTCCCGTGACACCTCTTATACTTTTTACCACTGCCATCCCGCACTAGAACAAGTTTAGCACGGGACTTCGCTAAGGTCATATTAAAAAACAATTGTTATTTACCGTGGCAATGTTTATATTTTATCGGACGGCCATCAGGATGTTTCGCTCCGCATGGACAAGGGTCATTACGACCTACTCTTGCTGGATTTTTAGTAGGTGGGCCAACTCTACTGAGTACAGACACCATTTGAGTGGGGGGCGCTGGTTCTTTTGCTAAGCTGGCTCCGAGGATAGTTTGAACAATAGTAGATTCAATTATCAAAAGCAATCCTTGGAACATCCTGTGGCCTTCATTCTTATATTCTACCAAAGGATCTTGTTGGCCATAAGCTCTTAATCTTACTGAATCCCTCAAACTATCCATATTCTCTAAATGATCCATCCAGAACATATCTAGAGTTCTTAAGGCAACTATTTTCTCAATTTGGCGCATATTTTCCTCTCCCACTTCTTTCTCTTTTTTTTCGTAATCTTCTTCTGAATAACCTTGTTTTTTGGCCATTTCTAGAATCTGATTCTTAAGATTTAAATTCTGGGCGTTTTCTAATAATTCTCTTCTTTTTTTATAAATAATCTCTCTGTGTTTATTCAAAACATCATCGTACTCTAAAACATATTTTCTGATGTCAAAATTAAAACCCTCAATTTTTGACTGAGCCTGTTCGATAGCTCCGGAGATCATATTAGCTTCAATTGGCTGGTCTTCGGGAATTTTTAAAATTTCCATTAATGATTTTATTCTGTCTCCGCCGAACACCCTTAATAATTCATCTTCTAGAGAAACAAAGAATTGAGAAGAGCCAGAATCCCCTTGTCTGCCAGATCTTCCCCGTAGCTGATTATCGATCCTTCTTGCCTCATGACGCTCTGTGCCAATAACATAAAGACCCTCAGCTTCTTTAACTTTCTCTGCCTCTTTTTGGTCTAGCGGATTTCCCCCAAGAATTATATCAACCCCCCTCCCTGCCATATTGGTGGCTACTGTGACTGCGCCAAGTTTTCCTGCTTGAGCAATAATCTGACCTTCTCTTTCGTGATTTTTCGCATTTAAAATCTGATGGGGAACTCCTTCTCTGTCTAGCAATTTCCCCAAGTATTCATTTCTCTCAACTGATCTTGTGCCTACTAAAACCGGCTGCCCCCTGAGGTTTCTTTCTTTAATCTCTCTAACCACTGCTAAAAATTTTCCCCCCTCTGTTTTATAAATCCTATCTGATAAATCAGCTCTAATCATTGGTTTATTGGTCGGGATAGCAATCACATCTAAACTATAAACTTTATCAAATTCTTCAGCAGAAGTAAGCGCAGTTCCCGTCATACCGGCTAATTTTTTATACATTCTGAAATAATTTTGAAAAGTGATAGAGGCTAAAGTTAAAGATTCTGGTTGGACTCTTACCCCCTCTTTAGCTTCAATTGCCTGATGAAGGCCGCCTGAATATCTTCTACCTGGCAAGAGCCTGCCAGTAAACTCATCAATTATTATAGCTTGGCCATCTTTAACAACATAGTCTCTGTCTTTCTTAAAAAGAAAATCTGCCCGCAAGGCCTGTTCTAGGTGGTGAACATATCTTATTCCTTTTTCTTGGTAGATATTGCCTAAGCCTAAAATCTTTTCTACTTTTTCAATCCCCTCTTCGGTTAAAGTTACCGCTCTTTGTTTTTCATCAATATTATAATCAATCTCTTCTTCCAAACGAGTGGTAATTCTAGAAAATTCAGTATACATTTTGGAAGATTCAGTATCGGGAGCTGAAATTATTAAAGGGGTCCTAGCTTCATCAATCAAAATTGAATCCACTTCATCAACGATGGCGTAATTGAATCCTCTTTGGGCCTGATCCTTTAAATCATAAACCATATTATTTCTCAGGTAATCAAAGCCGAACTCATTATTTGTGCCATAGGTAATATCGGCGGCATAAGCTTCTTTTCTTGAAACTGGCCGTAAATAACTTTCAATGACTCTAAATCCTCCAACAATATCACGCTCTTTGTCCCGTTCTTCATCTTGAATTTGAGACTGATATTCGGGATCGTATAGATAAGCTGTGTCATGAGCTATGCAACCAACCGAAAGACCAAGCGCGTGATAAATCTGCCCCATCCAAACTGTATCTCTTTTGGCCAAATAATCATTAACGGTTACTAAATGGCATCCCTTTCCTTCTAGGGCATTAAAATAAAGAGCTAAAGTTGCTGCCAATGTTTTTCCTTCTCCAGTTTTCATCTCGGTAATTTTCCCTTGATGAAGTACTATTCCGCCAATTAATTGGCAATCAAAATGACGTTGACCTAAAGTTCTTTTAGAAGCTTCTCTTACCAACGCAAAAGCTTCGGGCAATAAATTATTGAGACTCCCTTCCTTTTGAAACCTCTCTTTAAGTTCAGCGGTCTTCCCTTTAAGATTCTGGTCAGATAGTTTCTCAATTTCAGGCTCAAGGCTATTAATTTTTTCAACGAGAGGCTGAATTTCTTTTAGATACTTTTCATTAGCATCGCCAAAAATTTTACCTAAAATTCCCATACCCCGTAAGAAATTAAATATTTTCAGTTAATAATATATTTAGACCTTTAAATAATATGAAATCCACCGCCCTGTAGGCAATCTGGGATTTTTAGCAGAAAATATTTTAATCATTCTTATTTCCTACGAAAATCCCTCTGATTTCTTACGGGGCATATGGTGAATTATAGAATAATTTTCACAAAATAAAAAGGGCTGTTCGCCCGAAATTCCAGAGATAATAATCTTATTTTACTTTATAGAGTAACCTATAATTTTATAGATGAGTTTAGCTGCTAAAAAATCAGGCGCAACAAAACCCGGGATAGGAGAAAGCTCAACCACATCAGCTCCTACAATTTTTCTATTTTTTGCTACCTCCTTAATTAAATCTAAAACTTCATACCAACCCAATCCCCCAGGCTCTGGCGTTCCAACTGAAGGCATAAAAGAAGGATCAAATACGTCAAGATCTAGTGTCAAATAAACATTTTCTTTAAGGGTATTTATAACTTCCTCGTTAGAGAATCTCTTGTCGTAAAAAATATTGTTCTTTTTTGATTCTTTTAAGTATTCTGATTCTTCTTCGCTAATGCTTCTAATCCCAACCTGGGTAATTGGCATTTTTAAATCTTGAGATATTCTGCGTATCACGGTTGCATGATGAAATTTAGTTCCTTCAAATTCGTCCCTTAAATCAGTATGGGCATCGAGTTGCAAAACTGAAAGGTTGTGGCTAGAATATTTTTTCTTAAAAGCAGAGGCAGCCCCAAGAGTGATTGAGTGTTCTCCGCCTATCATTAAAGGAAATTTTTCATCATTTAGAATCTGAGTTATTACGTTCTCAATCCTTGAGATAGTTTCTTTTGGAGAATTTTTTGAGGGCTCTAATTCTTCTAGGGTGAAAATACCAATTTTACTTATATTTCTTCCATCTTCTGCATTATAAAGCTCCATGTGGCGGGAAGCATTTATAATCGCCCAGGGACCTTCTTTAGTTCCTGACATATAATAGGTTGTTGATTCATAGGGTACGGGGATAATAACAACTTTCGAACTCTTGTAATTCTGTCTTTCCAGCCCACCAAAATTATATGGTTCAAGTGTTGGATAAGAAAATCCTTTCATTTTCCATTACCTAAAAAGAAAAGGGAAATCAACACCTTTTCTTTTTGATTTTACCCTCTCGTGAAGGGCGTGAGTAATAATTGGTAGGGCGATAGTAGCATCACAATAACATTGAATTTTTGGAGCTGTCTCTGCTTCTTTTCCCCAACTCATAGCTTCTTCAAAAGTGCAGCCAGAAAGACCTCCCCACTGGGGAGCATCTGTAGTAATTTGAATAGCGTATTTATGGGGGTAGTAGCTTTCAATTAGTTCTGGTCTTTTCCCCCTTTTTGCTCTAAAAATCTCTGCTTTTCTCCCGGGAATCCGCCTTTCAGGATATAGAAGATTAGAAGTTACAGCTAGAAGCTGAATGAAATCTTTTGGTACCCCACCGCCAATATATATAACACCTGTATTTTTAATTTTTTCTCCCAATTTCATAAACTCAATGTAATCTTTCATGTTATCTAAAATTAGATTAAAACCCTGGGCCTTAGCAATTAGCCCTGCATCGCCATAGGGACTATCAACGATTGCTGGGCAGAAAATTGGAACCTTATTTTTTGCGGCTACAGCGACAATACTATCTATTCTTTTTTTTCTTAGCCAATTGCCAAAAAGATATAGGAATTCCCTCGAAGAATAAGGATGATTCTGCTCCAAATTTTCAGTAATAAATTTGGCAATCAATTCGGTCATCTCCATATAGTCTATCTCTGAACCAAAGACATCATAATAGCGATTAACATTAGTCTTAAGAAGTTCAGTATCATCAGCTATATGGCTCCCCTTCCAATAAGAATAGCCCATAGCCTCAACAATATCCTCTGAAAGGTTAGCTCCGGTAGCAACTAAAACATCAATAAATCTATTTTCGATTAGCCAATTAATAATTTTCCATTGGCCGGTTGTGCTTAAAGAGCCCGCGTAACCAAGAATAATAGTAAGACTTCTATCTTTTATCATCTTTTCCCAAACCTTAACCGCTTCTGCCAATCTCCGGCCTTGAAAACCAGTATCTGCCATTTCATTTAGAAGTTGAGAAACGCTTTTTTTACTAACTTCAATTGCCTTGACTTTTTCTTTGAAATATTTATTCTTTGGCATAAGATTTTAAGTCTCAGGGAATAAAAATAACAGCTGCCACAGCTGAAGTCCAAAGTCCATCTTTATTACCCCGAGCAGTTTGAGTAATATTTGAAGTATAAACGATTTTCCCACTTAATTTGTAAGCTTGCTTTCTTGTGTCCCAGGCATCCTCAGGATTAAATTTTAATCCCAAGGTAGAGGCTAACATTGAAGCCGCCAAATCTTCGGCATAGTCTCCAGCTTTTGGCTCTGTTTGGCCAAAGGAATGATGTTCAGAAAGATAGCCATATTTTTTATTGCCCTTAGGAACGGCGCAGCCAACAGCCGCAGCAATTAATCTGTTGGGTTCGTTAGTTTCGTTTCGGGCCATTACGCAAAAAACAACTTCACCTGGTTTTAAAATAGTTATTCCTTTCGCTCTGGAAATTTTTTTACAACCCGGGGGTAAAATACTAGAGACTGAAACTAAATTATATTGAGCGATACCAGCATCTCTTAATGCTAATTCATAAGAACTTAATTCTTCTCTTGCTATACCTACTCCTTTAGTAAGAAAAAAATTCGCCGGAATCATAATTTTATTTTTTAAAAAATAAATTTTAGATTTTAAAAGGATTATTTTATTATTCCATTTCAAAAATCTCTGTCAAGGCTTTTTATCGATATTTTTGTTAAAAGTAAAATAAAAAACCTACACCCTCTATGTCTCTCTAATATCAATCTCAAAAGGGTGTAGGAATAAAGAAAAATTTATCTCTTCTTTTTCTTTTTCGCAGCTGTTTTCTTTTTAGCCATTGTAAATTTTTACCCAAATATCTAAAATTTCCCTAACAACGACAACAACAAACCTTATCAGATTTTTTCTTCTTTGATTTCCTTTTCACTTTAGCCATAATTTTTTAATATTTGAGCAAAGAGTCATTAAATTTCAACAAATAGTCGACACTCTATTTGTTATTTCTTTGAAAATTCCTCGAAAAATAACTTTGATTACTTAATTATTTCACACCAAGAAAAGCTGTCAACCCCGTAGTGTCTTTTATTTTTGGGATTAATAAGGAAAAGTAAAAAAATAATTATTATGATCCCAAGTATTGAATCTCTTCTTCTAGAATTATACCAAATTTATTTCTTACTCTCTTTTTCGCTAAATTTATCAGCTTTATCACATCTTTTGCCTTAGCTCCGCCTAAATTTATAATAAAATTTGGATGTTTTTTAGAAATTTGGGCCCGACCAATTTTAAATCCTTTTAATCCTGCTTCAGAGATAAGATAGGCTGCGGGTATTATAGGAAAAGGGTCTTTTTTTATAATTCGAGAAAAAAATTTTTTAAGTCTTCGAGAAATTTTTTTTATATCGTAATTCTTAAAGACGCTCCCGGCACTAGGATAGTTTAGGGGCAATCTCTCTCTACGATATTTTATACAATCTTTCACAGTTTTTTTAATAGTTTTCTTATTTTTTTTCTTTAATTTTATTAAGGCAGATATAATAATTAGATTCCTTTTTTTAAAAATAGATGATCGATAAGAAAAATTAGATTTTTTTCTAGAAATCTTTTTAATATTTCCTTTTTTATCTAGAGTTTCTACCCACAAAATATTATCACCCGTCTCAGCGCCAAATGCACCGGCATTCCCGCGAATTGCACCTCCTATAGTTCCCGGAATTCCCGCCGCCCACTCTAAACCACCCAAACCCCTTTCTGTAGTTTCTCTTACTAAAACCCGCATTGGAACTCCAGCCTCGGCATATAATAAATTATTTTGCTTTCCCCGCACCGAACTTGTTCTGGTACGGGGTATTTTATATTTTTTATTTTCTACCTTAATAATTAATCCTTTAAATCCCCGATCCGAAACTAATAAATTAGTACCTTCTCCTAGAATAAAAAATGGCAAATTATATTTTCTTGCCACTAGAATTGCATTTATTAAATTCTCTTTTCTTCTCGCAACAAAAAAATATTTTGCCTTACCGCCAATTTTAAAAGAAGCATACCTCTTCATCAAAACATTTTTTCTTAACCCAGGCAATAATTCTCTTAATTTTTTAAAATCTATTCTTGACATATTTGATTAATTACGAAGTAATTACAGGGAGCGGGGCGACCGGTTTGATTAATTGCGGAGCAATTGCCCGCTGTTCGCGCAGAGAAGGGAGGGAAGCGACTGGTTATCATATTTTATCACTAAAGTCTAAGATCTAAAATCTTAAGATTTAAATTTAAAGGCCGGGAGAGTTTGACTCCAATTCTATGTCTTTAGTGAGTGCTATCCTCCCGACCCAATTTAATCTTAGCAGATTTGATAGGAGAGGCAAGCGATAAAAAGCAAAAAGCCTCGCTCGAGGGAGGCTCTTTGCCGACAAAGAATGGATCCCCACCTAAGCGGGATCACACTCACTAATTAGATATTAGCAAATTAGAATTATTTTGTCAACCCCCCACCAATCTTTGGCTGATTCGTTAAGACTACAATGGCCTAAGCCGATAGGCGGCTCCGCCTTAAGTCCATCGAAGATCCACTATCCTTTGCGGGGATTGGTGAGGGGTCAAGAGGTGAAATAAGGCGGTTTAATATCTTGCGGAGGGTTATAAGAAGGAATTAATTGTTTTAATGCATCTTTCAAAGTATCTGCCATCTCTTCGCCCTCACTCTTTTGTACTTTAGCCTCTAATTTTTCCAGGGATTTATTAAGTTTTTTCTCGTCCACTGGTGAAAGCTTCGCCCTAAAAATCTTCTGGTTTTGGGTAGCGATAGTCCCCTCTTCAGCGGTTAAGATTTCTTCAAATAACTTTTCTCCGGGCCTAGGTTCTGTAAAAACAATCGGAATATCTTTATCTGGTTCAAAACCAGAAAACCTAATCATCTCCTTCGCCAAGTCTAATATTTTTATTGGTTCTCCCATATCTAAAACAAAAACCTCTCCTCCTCCTCCGATCACGCCAGCCTGCATAACCAAAAGACAAGCTTCGGAAATAACCATAAAATATCTTTGCATCTCAGGATGGGTAACTTCTACCGGCCTCCTGCTTTTTATCTGGTCTCTAAAAATTGGGATTACACTCCCTCGGCTATCTAAAACATTGCCAAAACGAACTGAAATAAATTTAGTCTTATTTTTTTGATTTAGAACCTGGCATATCATTTCTCCTATTCTCTTGGTCATACCCATCACAGAGATTGGATTTACCGCTTTATCGGTAGAGATAAAAATAAATTTCTCTACTCCAGATTTTAGCGCTGTTTCTGCAATAATCTTTGTCCCAAAAATATTATTTTTTACTGCTTCATCGGGATTATTCTCCATTAGAGGTACATGTTTGTAGGCGGCTGCATGAAAGATAATATTGGGTCGGGATTCGTTAAAAATTTTATCAATTTTTTTAATCTCCCGAATATCACATATTACTGAAGAAAATCTTAACTTTGGGTATTTATATTTCAACTCTTCTGAGATATTAAAGATGCCAGTTTCATCTTGATCTAATAATAAAAGCTCAGATGGATTAAATCTGGCAGCCTGACGGCAAAGTTCAGAGCCTATAGAACCTGCAGCTCCGGTAATTAGGACCGATTTCCCCCGGATAAAATTCTCAACCGAGCCTGTGTCCAACGAGACTTGGTCTCTCTTTAATAAATCTTCTATCTGAACCTCCCGAATATTAGCAATAGAAACCGTACCGTTAATAATTTCTGATACCGAAGGGACGATTTTAATTTTTCTTAATCCTGCTACTCTTGCCATTTCAATTGCTTTTTTAATATCTCCGGATCCGCCAGAAGATAAAGCAATAATCATTTCTTTTATTTCAGAATCTCCAACTATTCGAGGAATATCATTTATTCCTCCTAACACTTTAATCCCATGGATTAATTCACCCCTTTTAGCTGGATTATCATCAACAAAGCCTACTGGAAAATAAGAACTATCTTTTAAAAGAGAAATACTTCTTAGAAGCTGCTCTCCGGCGTCACCAGCCCCCACGATCAAAGTTCTTTCTTTATTTTCTATGCCTTTTCCCTGGAAAATCTGGAGATAGATTCTCTTTGAAAAACGTATGGCACCACAAGATAGAAAAATCAAAAAATAACTTATAAAAAGAGCGGATCGAGGAAAAGTCTGAAATATCTTTTGATCTCTTAAGATAAAAAGGGCAGCGCCTGAAAAAAGAAAGCTTATAGTTGTAGCCTTTACTAGTGATATTAATTCATTGGTGCTCACATATGACCAAGAGAAAGAATAGAGTTTATAAAGATAGAAAATTGGAAGGGAAATTACTACAGCAATAACAATCATTCCCAAGATATTTAGAAAATATTGGGAAGGAATTTGGCCTTCAAATCTTAAAAAAAACGCTAGAAATATAGCAAGACTGATCAGGGCAATGTCCAAAATAAGTAAAAATGTAATCTTTTTCTTTCTCTGGTTTAAATTAAGCATACCCCGTAGGAAATTAAATGTTTTCAGTTGACAATATATTTAAGGTCTAAATAATATAAAATCTATGGCCCTGTAGATAGCTTGGGATTTTTAGTAGAAAATATTTTAGCTATTCTTTTCTTCCACGAAAATCCCTTTAGTTTCCTACGGGGTATAAAACTTTCTAATACATTCTATTACATAATTTATTTGATTATTTGTCAACTCAGGATACATTGGTAAAGAAATGACCTCTTTGGCAAGCTGTTCGGTATATGGAAGTTTAAATTTAGACAATAAGAGTCCTTTATGCCAGTGATTAGGCACTGGATCTTTAATTAGAGTCTCTATGCCCTTTTTCTTTAAAAATTCAAATAATTCATCTCGCTTTTTGGCTCGCAAGACATAATTCTGAAAAACATCATAGAATCGCGGATCTGAATCAGGTGCCGGAGGAAGCCTTAAATTTCCTATCATTGATAACCCTTCATTATAAATTCGGGCAATTTCTCTTCTTATTTTTATCCATCTTTTGAAATATTTAAATTTTAGGTTCAGAATCGCAGCTTGCAGATTGTCTAATCTGGAATTCCATCCATAGCAGACTATCTTTGTTTTTTTTACCCCGTAGCGAGCTTGCTCTGCTTTGGGGGTCTTTTGGCCATGGTCTCTTAAAAGGCGGATTTTTTCTGCAATTTTAAAATTATTAGTTGTTATTGCTCCTCCATCACCAAAACAACCTAGAATCTTAGCGGGGTAAAAACTAAAACAGGAAGTAAGACCAAAAGAACCCGCCATCCTTCCTTCAAAAGAAGCTCCTAGAGCTTGGGCGGCGTCTTCAATAACAATTAAATTATGCTTTCTTGCAATCATCATCAACTTTTCCATATCGCACATTCTGCCATTCAGATAGACGGGAATTATCGCCCTACTCCTCTTGGTAATGACTTTTTCTACTCTTTCTGAATCCATTAAAAAATCATTTCCTACGTCTATTAAAACGGGCTTGGCTTCCGATTGGACTATGGCTGTAATTGAGGCAATAAAGGTATGGGAAACAGTAATTACTTCATCTCCCTTGCCAATTCCAGTAGCTTTAAGAGATAAAAACAGGGCATCCGTCCCGCTATTCAAACCTACGGCATATTTCACCCCTACAAAATCAGCTAAATTCTTTTCAAAATCTTCTACATCTTTCCTTAAAATCAAATCACCACGAGACAGCACTCTTTCTATAGTTTTCTTAATTCCTTTTTTTGATTCGCGGTACTGTAATCTGTAATTTACAAAAGGGACTTTGTACATATTAATTAAATTCTTATTATGAACGAAGCGAATAACAAGGTTCTGATGAAATCAGATTCTTATTATGAACGAAGTGAATAACAAGGTTCTAACGAAGTTAGATCCTTATATAACAAGGCGAATTCATTTTGTATGTTTCTAGAATAACCCTTTTTACTTCTTTTGGGTCTTTTACGATAAATGACTTAATGTTTGGGAAATGCTTCAAAATTTTTATTTCCTCATTTTCAGTAATAAGATTATGGCTAAAACCCAAAAATTTGTATTTTTCGCTGCCCTTAACTCCAATAATTTTCACGTTGGCGTTATGCAGGCAAACAGCGTTTCTAAGTACTTCATAAGGCCGGAAAACAACAAAATTTATCATACTGTATACATAGGGTTTGAAACCCGATAGTGCCAAACCAGCAGCAATTGTCATCGTGCTTTGTTCAGTTACGCCTAAATTGAAAAACCTGTCGGGAAATTTATCGGCGAATAGATCTATGTAATTAAATCCTACATCAGGAATAATAAGAATAATTTTGTCATCCTTTTCTGCTAATTCAACCAAAGTTTTGATAAAAACACGTCTTGTATCTTCGGTTTGTATTATCTCAGCCATTTGATTCTAATTCTCTTAATGCCCTCTGATATTCTTCTTCGGAGGGCGCTTTGTAATGCCACATATTTTCTCCTTCCATAAAGCTTACTCCCTTGCCTTTAATTGTCTTGGCAATAATAACTACTGGCTTTTCTGAAGGCAAAGTCAATGATTTTTCTATTTCTTCAAAGTCATGGCCATCAATTTCCCGAACTTCCCAGCCGAATGCCGTCCATTTGTCTTTTAGCGGCTCAACATTCAAAATTTCTTTAACTTTGCCCATTGCTTGCAATCCGTTAAAATCCACAACAACAAACAAATTATCAAGTTTATTATGAGCCGCAATAAGAGCTGACTCCCAAGTAGTTCCGACTTGCATCTCTCCATCTGACATTAAAACAAAAACTTTCCCTTTTTCTTTTTTTAACTTTTTTGCAAGAGCAAACCCGATTCCAAAGGGAAAGCCAAAACCCATAGATCCTCCTGCCGCCTCTATACCCCTTACATAGGGCTCCACAAGTCCAATATAATTACTTCCTTCTTTACAATAATTTTCTAAATCTTCCTTTGGTATAATTCCTTTTTCAGACAAAAGTATATAGACTGTTGCGGCAACCCAACCTTTAGAAATAACTATCCTATCTCTGTCTTCTTTTAAGTCTTTATCTATATTGGCAATACTGTAAATAACGGTAAGTATGTCTATACAAGAAAAATTTGAACCTATGTGAGAGGTTTGAGCCTGATAAATTAGGCGGAGTACGGTTTTTCTTACTTCCAGAGCGAGTTTTTTATAACGAGCAAAACGCTTGATATATTGGGCATTCTGCCCATTGTAGTTTGCGAGATTATCCATTTTTTAAGATATATCGTTTTTTAGATCTACTTTATTGAGTTTTTACTACCGGACATATTTTAAGTATAAAGTGGCTATTCTAAAAAATCAAGTGTTATATTATAATGGGTAAAAAATAGGAAATAATCGATTTATGCCGATAAAGAGTTCTAAAAGTCAAATTCTGCTCGGAATTACGGGTACAAAGGAGAAAGATTGGCAGCAGAAATTAAACGACATAAACAGGCTAAGAATTCGAGAAGCGGCTTTGTTTTTGGAGAGATTTAACGAGGCTCAAAGAAGGAAAATTTACCGCGCTCTCTTGGATTCCACTATTAAAAAGATACCCCTTTGCCACATTAAAAATGACATGGAAAGAGAAGAATTAGTTTTTTTAAAGAATAAATTTAAGACAAAATATTTTACTATTCACGAGAGCAGTTTTGGTTTTTTAAAAAAGTGGCCTGGTTTTCGTAAGAAGCTTTATCTGGAGATGGATACCAATAATTATATTTCCCAAAAAGTTATGGTTGAGAAAATTGGCGGTTTTTGCGTAGATCTTTCACATTTTAAAGTTGCTCTAACTAATTTTACAAAAGAATTTGATTATACTTATTTTAGGAAAAGCAAAGCCAACTTTGCCTGTAATCATCTAAATGGTTATCGGAAAGAGAAAAATACAGATCTACACACAGTAAAAATCCTAAAAAATTTTGCTTACTTGAAGACTTTGCCTAAATTTATATTCGGCAAAGTAATTGCTTTAGAACTAGAGAACAATATTTACCAACAACTTAAATTTAAAAATTATTTAGTAAGATTATTAAATAATTTATTCTCCAAAAAAAGTTGATAAAAATTTTACAATTTCAGCAGTGTCTGTCACTTTAGTGATTATTTTTATTTTAATAACAATTATTCCTTTGCTTCTCAAATAAAAATAGTCCCCGTCAGACCGACGTCTGCAGGGACTTTTTATTCTATATTTCTTCTGCCAAAATCTGGCAGAGAGCTTCGAAAGATGCTATTTGGGCATCTGGATTTGGTAACCGAGGGGTAAAACAAGGAATTTCATTTGAACCAGAAACCTCAAGAACTAAGATTTCTGGCCTTTCCTTCAAGATATTTCTCAACTCTTGGCGGAAGCATTCGTCCTCTAGGGTAATAGGGGCATGAGAGGCTACCATATCAGCCTCAAGCTCTATTCTTTTCCCTTCAAAACATCCTCCAACATGATAAATCTCAGCTCCAATTTTTCTGATTTCCTCTTCAGAATCTCCAACCCGAGTCATAATTGGTACCCAGCCGGGCCTCAGGAAAATTCCAAATTCTTCCAGGAGAAGCTCTTCTTTCTCAGAAAGTGGGTCCGGGATTACTTTAGGAAGGTGACTATAATTGTATCTTCTAGTGGCAAAATTTACAGCAAAAGCTAAGTGTTCAAGGTCCACCAAAAGCTGACAATTGGCTCTTCTGCTTATATGAAGCATATCAGCGCTAAGACTCCCGATCCTCAAATCAAGATAGGTCTCCGCTATGAAAGAACCAGAAATTCTTGAGAAATTGGTGAATGCAACAGTCTCAAGCGCAACAGGAATCCCCATCTCCTGTAAATATTTTATAAAGGAGATCAATTCCTCAACAGCTTCAAAATAAGTCTCGGCTCCGATATCAGAAATGTAGTTTTTTTCTCTTTCTGAGACAGACTCATCATAGCCTAGTCGTGAATGACTTACCCTAACTCCATGCAAAACCGCATAAAGTGGTCTCGGGTTAAGCGAAGCCACTCTTTCCAGCTCTTCTTGAAGAGTTGTCCTTTTATTATCGTCTCGCCATTCGCTGGCAAGATTATTTGGAAGATGGACACCAAAGAGAAATGGTATGTTTAATTCTTGCAGGCCCTTGACACTTCCCTGAACCTGGAAGCCAAATTCTATTCCTGACCCTCTTAGACTATCGCAGATTGGTTTTTCGAACCATAGAACTTTTTGGGAAATTTCTCTCACTCCTGCGGGAACGAATACTTTAATTTTGTCCTCCTGTCCTCCTAGTTGTAAAGGTACTTATAAAAAATTCTACCTTATATTTACATTTCTGTCAAATCGCACAACGACTTACTTACTAAAATAAGTATTAAAAATCCTCGTTGGGATGCCAGCGAGGAATTTTTATTTAAATTTAAAAAATTAAGCCTTCAAAACATTCTCAGCAAGTTCTTCTTTGACGGGAGAGGGGCTTTTTTCGGCAAAATTTATCGCTTTCTTAACTAAATAATTTAAATATTGTTTTTATAATTATTTTAAAATCTAACCGGAAAGAGCGTTTTTTAACATATTCAATTTGAAGCCTGATTTTTTCTGGCCTTATTTTTTCCATATAAGTTTTTTCGGGGTCCAGGCTACCTTTTAAAATCTCGCCTTCCCTGAAATTCCACAAAGATGCCAAATCTGTCATTCCGGGTTGTATAGATAGAATAACATTTTTCTCTTTCTCCGTCATCATATCAACATAGAGAGAAACTTCTGGCCTCGGACCCACTAAGCTCATTTCTCCTTTCAAAACATTGATAAGCTGAGGTAATTCGTCAAGCTGAAATTTTTTAAGAAACTTCCCTATTCTTGTAAGCCTAGGATCATCTGCTGCCGTAGAAGGTCCACCCATTTCTTCAGCCCCTGCTACCATGGATCTGAATTTATAAATTTTAAATTTTTTACCTTCTTTCCCTACTCTCTCCCCTCGGAAAAACACCGGCCCCGGCGAGATAGCCTTAATAAGAATAGAAATAATTAAGAATAAGGGTAATGTAATTATTAGCCCGAAAATAGAAAATAGAATATCGAATAATCTTTTCAGCATAGAATTTTTATTTATTTTTCAAATAAAAGCGGCCAAGAATCCCGATTCCAGGCCCACTCCCCCTGAAGCCTTCTCCATGTCTTGAAAAACCGAGGCTTTCAATAAACGCCTTGGAGGGAATATTGCCATCTCTTGTAAGATACCAAAATTTACATTCTGTATTTTTGTAAGTTTCGATAATCTTTCCGACAGTGTAAGAGGCAAGCCCTTTTCTCCTGTGCTTGACATCTGTTCCAACGGGGCCAATTTGTATATCATTATCGTCCATAAATGGATATTTAAAGTGTTTTGGTAAAACTACGCTGTAATGAGCTATTTTATTTTCGTAATAAACTAAAAAAATCCTGTAATTGGTATTCTTAAATAATTTAAGATAATGCATCATTGACCATAAAATAAAAGGAAACTTTGGTAATCCTCTCGGGTTAAGTTCGGGAACGGAAGGTTTCCAAATTTTTAATTGGTAACCCGAAGGTAAATCTGGGCTGGAGATAGCACGGTTTTTCGAATAGATATAGAATATATATTTTTGTGAAGCAGGCTTCATTTTGTGGGGTTTAGATAAAATGAAAATAATTTATTTTTTGGCCGTCCGTAATTTTTATAATTATATTATTAATTTTATTAGCCCCAAAATCGATCCGATTCCGTATCCAATATGACGCGTTGCAAAAACTATTGGCATTATGAAGAAATATCTCCAATCTTTTTCTCTTAACGCTATTTTAGCTGAAAAATAAAAATTAATAGGAATATATAGCCAAATGCTTAATGGTAAACTCAGAACGAAAATTAATGGAATATAATGCCTTAATTTCAATGGTCTCTTTGCAAATTTAAAAGGAAGAATAGCCCAAATACCATCTTCAAAATTATGAATAAAGAAATCTTTTAAATTATCTTTGGGATAGTAATAGGTAATGATGTCCGGCGCTAAAAGGATTTTCATTCCTACTTTTTTCATTCTTAGGCTAAAATCCATGTCCTGGGATCTTTCCAATTGTTCGTTAAAAAGACCTATTTTTTCAAAAACCTCTCTTTTATAACAAGTTCCTGCGGTATCAATCCATCTTGGAGAATTTGAACCAATTCTAAAATAAGAATTACCTGCTCCAAAAAAATGGGATAAAGAAATGGCAATTGCTTTTGCTACAAGGCTTTTTTTTGAAGGCATAGCCTTCATTATTCCTATAACACTATCTGCCTTATATTCGTCTAGATATCTTATACAATTCGAAATATATCCTTTTTTATCAACAGTATGAGCGCTCATTAAAATAATGATTTCACCCTTTGCTTGTCTAATTCCAATATTAAATGCAAAAGGGGTGTATTTTTGGATATTGTCCAAAATTCTTATAAAAGGATACTTTTTTGTGTATTCCGTAACTATATCTTTTGTTTTATCTTCACTTTTTCCATCTACAATTAAAATTTCGATTTTGTCCAAAGGATAGCCATCTCCAAGTAGGGAATCCAGACGAGCTTTAATATGTTTTTCTTCGTTTCTACAAGGAATTATTATTGAAACTAATGGTAAATTATCTTTCATATTAAGGAATTTAAAATTTCAGCAAATTTTCTCGCCATTTCTAGATGGCTGTATTTTTTTATTTCTTCCCAATTCCCACAATAAGTTACCCTACCATTTTGTTTATATTCTAAATAAAATCTCTTAAGGGAATTTTTAATTTCTTCAATTTCTGAACAGCTGACCCCTGCTTTGGTTTCTTTAAGTAAATTTTCTGACACATCTCCGCCAAATCCACCGGTAACTAATATTGGTCTTTGGGCAACTAAATATTCAAAAATTTTTCCAGTATAAATGCCCTTTTCTTTTTCATCTTCCCAGTTTAATAAAAGCAAAATTTGGGATTCCCACTGTCTCTTAAGAGAAATTTCTTTCTGGACCATTCCATATTGTTTAACAATGGCCGATAGCCCCCGTTTTTCGATTTCTTTTTCCAACCAGTAATATTGAGGACCATAGAATCTAATCTCTACCTCGTTTTTTTCTACCACCCCATCCGAAATTAAATCTTTTATAGCGTCTAAGATCTTTAATGGATTCTGTTTCCCTGCATATATTTGGCCAGTATAAGTAACAGTAAATTTATTTGTTAATTTTGCTAGAGACCCATTTACCCTTTCTGGGTCAAAACCATTAGTAATGGTATAAACATCCTTTCCTTTATGTAATTCTTTTAATTGTTCTGCCATGGGTTGGGAAGTTGTAATCAAAACATCAGCTGAAGAAAGTATTTTTATCTCGAACTTTCTTTCAAATATTTTTCTCCACCAAGGGTAAGAATAATTATGATTTTGAGTCCAAAGATCGCGTAAATCAGCAATCCAAGGAATGTTAGATTTTTTTTTCAATTGACTAGCAATAATGTGAGCTGTAACCGGTGAAGAGCTACTAATAATTGCTTTGAATTTTTCTTTTTCTAAAATATTGCTGGCGATTTTAATAGCGGTTTTTTTCCAATGTTTGTATCCATCAGGATAAGCAAAAATAGTTAGATATAAGTTAAAAATCCGATCAATTAGTGATTTTTGAGAAGTAAAACCGATTTTCTCTTTTGCTTGGTTCAAAATACTTTCTTGCTGCTTAAAGCCCAGGGACTTAGATATCTTTCTCCAAAACCAAAATATATCTCCAGTATAAGGTGTTTCTATCGTTCTAAATTCAGGGGCTAATTTTTGAGGAAAGGGAACAGTAAGAACAACTGCCTCCCACCCGAACTGGGAAAGATATTTAGCCAAGCCAGGCACTCGTGCACTTGCTCGTATTAAATGTGGGTTTAGGTTGGTTATAATTAAAACTTTTTTCATTTCATATTTATTCTATTTACATCTAGGTTTATATGAATTTTAAATCTTTTTTACTCAATACGGGAAAGTTATTATAAAGAATAGGGCCGACTCCATTTAAGACTGAAGAGTAAAAATCTTAATTCGTGCCTTTCTTCTTTAATACAAGAACCTAATTTTATTTGGGAATCTCGAGCGGCTATATTTTCTTTATGAATTGAAAGTATGGCTTTTGATTTTTTTCTTTCTTTGAGATACAGAAATATCTCAGAGTGAATATAAAGATTAATTCCTTTCTTTCTATATTTCGGAGCTGTTAATGTCCCACCAATATACCCTGCAGAAGTATCTTTTGTGTTTTTTACAGAAGAAGGATAAAAATCACAAGAAGCTTCTTTATTTAAAGCAACCCAGCTCGTATGAGCTACATCTCCATTGATAAGGAGCAGAAATAATACTACCTCGTCATTTAATCTGGTTCTATATTGTAGAAGATCAGGAGGAAACTGCGTGAAATCAAAACCTTTTTTTAAAATAGTGTCTAGTTCTTCTTTAGAATGAATTATCTTGAATTGTGCCTCATTTATTTTGCAAGGAAATTTAGGACCATTCAGGGTGTTTTCATAGATATAACACACCACGTAGTGAAGTAATAAATGCCTAAGAAAAAGTAAGGGTCCTTTTCTGCGCAGGCTCTCTTTTCCTGTCTGGAATAACGATTTTACCTTTTTTATTAACGAGATACAAGGATTCATTATTGATCATTTTTAAGAAATAAATTTATATGACTTTCTTCTTTTTTGCAAAGATTCATAACATCCTCAACATCATTAATTTTTATCATTTCGCTTTTCTGGGCATCATAATCGTCGGGTATAATGTATATAGAAAAATGATAATCATTTAATAATTTACTTATAAATTCTCTCGGAGAATTTCCCATTTTTTCTATAAGAAGAGGGAAAAATTCAATAAACATTTTTGTCTTTTCATTTCTTCTTAGTAGCCCGTCCATCCCCGTTAACGCTAATGCTTCAGCTCCTTCAACATCCATCTTTATAACGTCAACGTGGTCTGTCTTTCCCTCCAAGAAGCTATCAAGGGCTACAGTTTCAATTTCAATTGAATGCTTTTCAGTATGTCTGCCCCGACTGTAAGCTTCAATGCCGTTATATTGGTTTATTGAGTGGTGACCCGTATCATAAGAACAAACATAAAGCTCGGTTTTGCCGTTTCTGTCTGATACGGCTTTTTGCAGTGTCTCAACATTGTTATAATTATTAAGTTTTATATTTTTTTTGAGATAACTATAATTTTGGGGTTCTGGTTCAAAAGCAAAAACTTTTCCATTCTCGCCGACAAGTTTTGCCGCTAGAAGGGTGAAATACCCAATATTTGCTCCTAAGTCTACAACCATATTTCCTTCTTTAACAACCTGTTTGAATAATTTTGTCGTGGCTCTTTCATGAACCAAATTTTTAGCATACCCTTCAAACGTCTCAAGTATTGTCGGAGAAACATCTTTTGAATCAATTAACATTTTACTCCCTTGTATTTCTATAACTTTGTCATATGGCCAAAATAGTTTGTAGAAAAAGTCGTAAATCCTTCCTGTACCGAAAATTTTTCTATTAATTCCTACTTTAGTAAACAAATGTGTTATTTTTTTAAAAACTTTAAAAAAAACTTGTCTTATCATTCTCATCTTTTTATTTTCTTTTTATTAGATTTAAATAAATTTCTTCCATCTTTGCCATTTCTTTATAATAATCATTCCTTTCTTCAATTATTCTCCTATTTCTATCACCAAATTTTCTTCTTATGTTCTCATTTCTCAATAAATATATAATTTTTTGGGCTAATAATCGGGAATCTTTCGTAGGAATTAGAAAACCATTCCCTCCATCCTCAACCCATCTCTTATTATCTGCTACATCGGTAATCACCACGGGCAAGCCGCATGCCATTGCCTCGGCGGTACTTGAAGCAATTCCGCCGTCTGACAGAGAAGTGGACACATAGACATCGGCAGTCCTTAGATACTTCGGCAACTCTTCGTTCGAGGCCCAACCCAAAAATTGAATACTATCTTTAACTCCTAACTGCTCAGATAGTTTTTTAAATTCTTCTTCCTGGGATCCTCTGCCAAAAAGAATAAATTTTGTTTTTGGGATTTGTTTCAAAATTGTGGGGATAGCTTTTATCAAAGTCTCAATATCGTAAACTGGTTCCAAATTCCTTAAACTAATGACAATTTTATATCCAGACAATCCGATTTTTTCCTTTAATTTTTGGTCCTTTTCGCCAGGACTAAACCTTTTAGTGTCTATCCCAAAATTGATGACCTTAATCTTATCGGACGCGGCTCCGAATCTTTCCATAGCTTCTTTCATATGCTCGGCATCGCAGGTGATTAAATCAGCTTTTCTGAGAGCATATTTAACACCCCATTTAGAAGGTAAAAACTTCTGGGGAGTAATCAAAATATCAGAGCCCCAAGCAGTAGTTACTAGAGGGTGAAATCCCAATAAAGAAGCTAATGTCCCATAACTTGTGACATAATGTGCGTGGATAACGTCGGGTTTAATTTCCTTTATCAATTTTTTGACTTTTATTAAGGTAATCGGAAGATTTAGCAAAGTATTAAAAGGCCACATCCGAATTGGAAATGTTCTATTAATGAGATGTAAATTTATTCCTGCTATATCATATTGCGCCACTGGGACTAAATATGAGATCAAGTGAACTCTATGGCCTTGGTCAGAGAAATATTTCGCCCATTTTAACATATGAATACTTTCTGCTGTTCCTATAAAACAAATAGTGAGTTTTGGCTTTATCATTTTTTTATTTGAAGGAAATTTTTAAAATTTGAAAATGCCCGATAATAATCTTGAAAATCCTGAGTTTTAATTAATAAAACTTCAAATAATGATTTTTTCGAAATTTTCAAAAAAGCCAGAATAATTATTATAGTATCTATCCAATAGGCAACGCTTGAGGCAAAGGCGGCTCCGGAAATTCCCCATCGCGGGATCAAAATAATATTCAAAATAACATTAACAATTATACAAGCCAAAGATGAATAGATGGCAAATTCTGGTCTACCCCTGCCACCTAAATCAGCGGCTAATACTCCACCCACACCAAAGGCAATAATCCCTGGCAACAAAATTAATAATGGTAAAACTGAAGGTAAAAAGGCCGGGCCAAAGAAAATTTTAATTAAAGGAGCGGCTAAAATAGTTAATAATAAGGAAACAATAATCATAATAAAAAATGTATGTCGAGCAACCTTTGGGGTAAGGGTATTTGCTTCAAGGCTAGAAAGAGAAGAAATTTTAGGAAATAAAACAATAGCTAATGTTCCTGACATCATAAATAATTTTTCAGCCATCCCGACAGCAATACTATAAAGACCGATTGCTGCTGGCGCTAAAAACATAGCTATTAAAAGCATATCCAGACGGTAATTCAAAAAAGACATTGCGTTCGCCAAATATACTTTTCCTCCATAGGAAGCCGAATCTTTAAGTAAATTTTTATTAAGAGAAAAACGAAGTTTGGCTATTTTTTTGATTAAAAAAATACTGAATAAACCAGCGCCAATACCAGCTAAAACATAAGAAAAGACAGCCCCGAATATGTTTCTTTTTAGAATTAATAAGAAAATAATAACTGCTAATAATAAAATCGTGCTTTCTAATATTCTTATTTTATTGTAATTTGTTATCTCTCCTTTTCCCCGGAGGATATTCCTAAAAAAACTCGAAAGCAAAGATATGGGAATAATTAAAACTACTAACCATAAATAGAAAGGGAGAATTTGGTTAGAAGAAATAAATTTCTGAAAAAAACTAAGTTGAGAGATTATCCAAAATATTAGAATAAGAATAAGGCCCAAGAGAAAAGCTAAAAATAAAGAGTTAGAAACAACATCTTGAATTTTGTATTTTCTGCTTCCAATAAAATAGACATTAGCAGATTCTATACCAAAGCTACCAAAAGTTAAAAGTAAGCCAGGAATTAGTAAAATCAAAGAATAAATTCCTTTTCCAGTCGGCCCTAAAACCCTAGCCAGAATAATCAGGGTGACAAAACTAAAAATAAATACTAAAATCGCAGTAAAAAAACTTATTAAACTATCTTTTGAAAAACTATTTTCCATACCCAGTAGAGGAATTTCGAAATTTTAAAAACTTACGAAGTCTTAATTTTAAAAATCTTCGACCTTGAGTAGTTTTCAGATAACCCTCTCTTCTTTTTGCATCTTCTTCATTTAAACAAGCTTCTACATAAATTAATTTTAATGGTAATTTTGATTTTGTTGAAAAAACCTTTTTGGCATTATGTTTTTGGATTCGTTGCTTTAAATCCCTTGTATAACCGATATACAATTCGTTCTCTTTCTCAGATAGTAAAACATAGACATAATGCCAATTCAAAATTCTCCTACTGGGCATAAAATTCTTTTATTTTTCTTATAATGAAATCTTGTTCCTTTCTTTTGAGTTCTGGGTAGATAGGTAAACTCAAAACTTCCCCTGCTACTTTTTCTGCTTCAGGGAAATCGCCATTTTTGTAACGCAAATACTTAAATGCCGGCTGTAAATACAAAGGGCGCGGGTAGTAAATTTGAGTTGGAATTCCCTGGTTTTTTAGATATTTTTGAAGTCTATCACGATATTTTGTCCGAATAGTATATTGATGAAAAATATGATTCCTTTTTTGGTCTACAATAGGAGTTATTATATCTCCTATTCCTTTTAAAGCTTTATTGTAGTAAGAAGCAATCTCTGCTCTTTTTTTGCTCCATTTAGGTAGATATTTAAGTTTAACTCTTAAAATTGCCGCTTGAATAGCATCCAGTCGCGAGTTAGTTCCTATAACCAAATTAAGATATTTTTCTTTTGGAGAAGAACCGTGATTTCTTAAAAGCCGGATTTTTTCTGCTAATTTATTATTATTTGTTATAGCCATTCCTCCGTCTCCGAAAGCTCCTAAATTTTTAGAGGGGTAGAATGAAAAACATCCTAAATCTCCAATCGTTCCAGCCTTCTTCCTCTTTACTTGCGGTGAGCTCACCGAACCGTATTCTGCCCCTATCGCCTGTGCCGTATCTTCTATAACGTATAGTCTATATCTCTTTGCTATAGCCATTATTTCTGCCATATCTGCCATTTGCCCAAAGAGATGAACGGGAATAATAGCCTTCGGCTTAGTTTTTAGTTTGTAGTTTTTCAAACCAGTCGCTTTACTCCTTGTAATTGCTTTGCAATTAATAGTTTTTAGGTATTCTTCTATTTTTTGAGGATCGATATTAAAAGTTTTGGGGTTAATATCTGCGAAGACTGGCTTAGCTCCTAAATTTGCAATAACTTCGGCTGTAGCAATAAAAGTAAAAGGAGTGGTTATGACCTCATCTCCTGCCCCTATCCCTAAGCTCTTTAGAGATAAAAAAAGAGCATCTGTTCCAGAATTAACACCGACAGCATATTTTGCACCACAAAATTTAGCTACTTCCTTTTCAAATTTAGCCACTTCATCTCCATCAATAAAGCTACCGCTATTTAATACCTTCTTAATAGCGGTGTCTATTTCTTTTTTTATTGATTTATATTGTTTTTTTAAATCTAAAAAATACATTTTCTTAGTTCTAATAAATCTTTAATTATAAAATCTGCTTTATGCTTCCTAAGGATCTTTCTACTTGTCATCCCTCCAGCGATAACGACCGTCCTTATTTTAAGTTTCTTCCCCGCCAGAATATCGGCCTCGCCATCGCCAACTATAATCGATTCTTTATCGTAGTTCCTGTATTTTTTTATATATCTATATTTAAGCTGCCACCTTGGACGATAAGATCCTGCTGGTATTGTTAATATCTTATCAAAAAAATCCCAGATTTTTTTTCCCTTCAATTGATCAAATAACCTCCTGGGATGACGCCTAAAAGTAATCAGAACTAATCTATGATATTTCTTAAGCCAGTACAGCGCCTTCTCTGTTCTTAAAGATAATCTATCTAAGGACAAATAATATGGTTTTTCAATCTCCTTTTCCCACTCCTTCTTAAACTGAGAAGAGATATTTTCTGCCTTAGTTCTTTTTAGAATCCGCTCAAGGGACATCTTTTCTCTCTTCATCCTGAGATAATCTTTCTTGGAGAGATATTTTTTATTTTTCTTTTTTAGAATATCTCTATAAACTTGATAACTCCTTTCTGACACATCTAAAATTGATCCATCTAGATCAATAAATAATGGCGTTTTTTTTACTTTCTGCATGATGCCAAGACAAACAGCATTGATCCAAGACCTTGAAGGTCCTTTCCCACTTCATAAAGAGCGTTACATATCTTAGGATCAAATTTTTCCATTTGTTTGTTTGATAATGGTTTAATAAAAAAAGTCCCTTTTTTATTTATCTTTAAGCCGGCTCTTCTAATGTCTTTCACAAGAGCGTGTAATGTATAGACTCTTCTGTGGCCGTGGTTTATGTCCACGGGGGTTAATTCATGAAGCTTTTTAATAATTCCCATTGCCTTTCCTACTCTTCTATGTAAAGACTCGGCATTTGGAACCATTACGAATAATACTCCGTAATTTTTTAAAAATTGAGCGGCTTTTTTTAATATTATTTTTGGGTCAGCTACATGTTCAAGTATAAATGACAATAAAACAACATCAAATTTTTCTCTTATATCTAAATTTTCAACTAAAGAAACTTGATAAAAAATATTAGGAGCACTATTTTCTTTTTTTGCCTGATTAATAAGGGCCTGTGAGCCATCTACTGCCACAATTCTTTTAAAATAAGGAGAAAGAGCTTTAGCTATTTTGCCGTAAGAGCAACCGAGATCTAATAGCGTCCCACGCTTTTTGCAATGCTCTAGAATTGTTTTTATCCTGTATCTCCCCATAAACACATTAAACCCTTTTTTTAGGGCAAATTGATTTGAAAATATTTTTGCTCTTTTTTTCTCTTCGGCTATATCTATTTTAGACATCTTTAAATCTTTCTTTATATTCTTTTTCGTATTTTTCGATTTCTTCCAGGGTAGTTAAAATAGGAAGAAAATCCATCCCTCTAATCCAAACTAAATTTTCTGGCAAGGGATTTATCTTATTTTTTATCTCTGGATAAGGCTCTTCAAAAGCTGTTTTTATAAAAATATAAGGCATATTCAGGCCAGCTTGTGTAAAAAATTCATGCGTAGTAAAAAATCTGCCAATATTTATTTCAGTCGGGTTGGAAATATTATTTTTATCATAAGTCATATCTACACTAAAAATTCCATGAGGTTTATTATCTATAGCGAAGATTGCCTTTATGGCTGTTTCGTCTACCTTGGGATCAGAAACTGTAATTGCTCCGCCAGTAGCTCCGCTTATTCCTGATGGCGATATTTTGGCAAGCTCCCAATATAATCTCTTTCTTGTTTGCGCTACAACTAACTCACCTTTTTTCCATATTGATTGCCAAGTTATAGACTGTGGCGACAAATATTCCGCGGCAGTGAATCTTTCCCAGCCATTTTTAAAATCAATCCATGCCTTGGCTTGTTTTAAATTATTCGTTAAAAGAGAGCCTTTTCCTCCTGATCCCTTTATTTCTCTTAGCCAAATATTACTACCTAAATCTTTAAAGGCTACTTCTAGATCTTTTTCATTATTTAAAAATAATGTTTTAGGTTGAGGGAGTCCTTTCTCTTGCCATTTTTTGTAAGATTCAAATTTGTTCTGACAGATTCTTATTGCTTCTTTACTAGGAAGAAAATATTTTGTCTTTAATTTTTCTCTATCTTTGGAAATAACTTCAATTTCAGCACTATTTTGGAAATGAATGAAATCTGCATTTGTTTTTTCTATAAAGTAATTCAAAAAATCTAAATAATTATCGTCGTCGTGTGACGGAATTAAATACTTTTCGTCAGTTTCTGCCCTTTGAAGGTGATATTTATCAGAATCTACTCCTATTAAATAAAATTCTTCGGGCGCCTTTCTTAAGGATCTTACAAAATTAGCTGATGGTGAACCTCCGGCATTTGTGATTAGAATTTTCTTCATTTTCAAATCAAGTTTATTTTTATGAATTATAGATTCTTTCTACTAATTCAATTGATTTTAGGGCTTCTAATGGAGTCACCCCTTTTCCTTTTAATAGATTTTGATAAACAAATTTGTGTAGATTTTCTTCTGCCAAACTATCTCTAGAAGAAAAATTATAAGATTTGCTATTTACTATAAATTCCCTCTTTTTTATTATTTCTCCATTGTTCTTTTTGTTTATTCCAAGATTCCAATTACAAATATAATTTCCCCCTTCTATAGTTCCTCTTGCTTCTGCGTCAGTTAGACCATTAACTATTTCTTCTCTAATCATCTTTGTTTCAATCTTTCTTGCATCGCCGAATAGGTGTAAAAGTAAATCAAAATAATGAATGCCTAAATTAAAAAGAAACCCACCAGATCTTTTCTTATCCCCTTTCCATCCTTTTGCGTAACTTTCGTCTTTCTTAAAAAAGATATTCATTTCGATTTTATGTTTAATATTTTTTATTAACTCTTCCTTTTTTATTTTCTTTACATAGGGATGATATCGCAGTTGGGCAACGCTAAAAATATTCGGTATTTCACTTAAAATTTTTGCATGTTCTGAATTAATTACTAAAGGTTTCTCGCAAAGAAGAATTTTTCCCTGTTCCGCTGAAAATTTTGCCATTTCAAAATGAAGATCGTTGGGAGCCAATATGATAATACAATCTGCATCGGTTGTCTTAACCATATCCTTCCAAACATCCTGTCCACGGACATCATTTACCACATCTTTTATTTCCCCCTTTATATCCCTTATTGCCTGGGCATGATTAGGAAATATAAAACCTGTACCAATAATTGAGAATTTCATTATAACTATCTTATTACATTTTTATATTTTCTTGATTTAATTGCGTTTCTGGTATCAACTACTAATTTTGAATTTTTAGCAATTTCATCATAATTAAATCCAGCTTGCGGTGAGCTTGTCGAATCCGAATGGTCAGTTAAGATTAAAACCAAATCATATTTTTTAAGGTTTTTTGGAGAATATTTAACCGATTTCAAGGCAATAGATTTCTTTAGAATCCTATGTTTTACTTCAAATTTTGGCACATATGGGTCAAAATAATCTACTTTCGCTCCTTTTCTAGCCAAATCTGCGATAATATCAAAAGCCGCGGATTCGCGAGTGTCGCCTATATCTTTTTTGTAACTTACACCCCAAACTAATACTTTTGAACCGCGCATCGGTTTTCCTTTCAGGTTTAGCACCCAAATAACCTTGGTCATAACATAATGAGGCATTTGTTCATTAAGCTCACCGGCTAATTCAATAAATCTTAGCCAGAAATTATATTCTTTGGCTTTATAACCTAAGTAAAAAGGGTCTAAAGGGATACAATGTCCACCTACTTTCGGAGAAGGATAAAAAGGCATAAAGCCATAAGGTTTAGTTTTAGCTGCCTCAATCACTTCCCAGATATCAATTCCCATTCTCCCGCATAAAAGGGCTAATTCGTTTATCATTGAAATATTGACTAATCTAAAGATATTCTCTAAAATCTTTGACATTTCAGCCACCCCAGTAGAACTTACAGGAATTATTTTTGCCTGAATAAAACTTCTATAAAATTCTGTTGCCAATTTTGTACATTCTTTTGTTATTCCTCCCACTACCTTTGGAATCTCAGAAAGGGGCATTTTGTTACCAGGATCAATTCTTTCTGGCGCAAAAGCTAAATGAAAATCTTTTCCTGCTTTTAGGCCTGTTTCTTCTAGTAATGACAATATAACCTCTTTTGTTGTTCCTGGATAAGTAGTACTTTCAAGAATAACGAGTTGGTTCTTATGAAGTCTTTTTTTGATTTCCTCTGTAGACTTTCTAATATAAGAGATATCTGGAATTTTATGTTTATCAAGAGGGGTAGGAACGCAAATAGTTACAATATCGGCAGCTTTTAAAGATTCAAAACTATTAAATGCCTTAAATTTTTTGTTTTTGATAATTTCCCGTAAATCTTCGTCACTTACATCTCCAATATACGATTTGCCTTTATTCAAGTTATTTACCCTCTTTTTTTGAATATCAATCCCTGAGACAAAAAAACCAGCTCTTGCTATTAGAACAGCATGCGGAACACCCACATAGCCCATCCCAATAATTGCTACTTTTGCTTTTTTATTTTTTATCAAATTTTTTAGATTCATAAAAATTTATAAAATAAAATTAAAAAGATCTACCATTGTTCGATAGTCTCTTTAGTTTTTCTTTTAATTCTTTGATAAATATTTGAGGCCTTTTCTTCAACTTCCGGAGAAATCAAACTTAAGACCTCTCGGCCCAAGACTCTGTATTGACCGCCGACTTTATTTGCTTTTATTATGCCTCTTTTAAGCATACGCTTAATTGTACTTTTGCTTACTTTTAAGTAGTCTTGGACTTCTTTAGTTGTATAAACTTCGTTTGATTTTATTTCTTTTTCCATATTATTCATATAACGTTATATTTATAGATGATTCTATATTCCTATAATAAACAATCTAAAAGTGGTGTCAAGAGGGGTCAACAAGGGCCAGAAGACTTTTTTATATCATTTAAGCTTTTCTTTTTTTATTTTTTATAGTAGTATAACTTATAGAATAATTTTACTTCCACTCAAATTATACAGTATTATGGGGGAAAAGATAGAATATTTACTTCAAAATAAATTTTATTGGATTTTTTTAGTTGGTTTTTTCCTAATTTTAGCTTTGCCGCTACTTGTTTTACCGCCCTGGTTCACACCTATTGGTTGGGGAAAGACTATAGTTTTTCGCATTATTCTTTCTATTTTGATTTTCCTTTTTATCAGCCAAGTTTTTCTTAAGAAAATATCCTTTGAATATATTAAAAATAAAATTAGATCTATCTCATCACTTTTTTGGCTTTTATCTGCTCTTTTTGGTATTTATCTTTTGGCAACAATTTTCTCTTTAGATCCTCATTATAGCTTATGGGGAGATCCTTTTCGTGCCGGTGGCTTTATCAACTTTTCTTTTTATATTTTTTTTGCAATTATAATTTTCTTAATTATTCGCCAAAAGGATTGGCAATTGATTCTAGATTTTTCAATAATTATTGGCGTTTTGGTATCAATTGTTGCTATTTTTCAACAATTTGCTATTTTCAGCAAATTTTTTATTCCTTTCGGAATTAGGCCAGGCTCTACCCTTGGTAATCCAATTCTTTTAGCAATCTATCTTTTATTATTAATTTTTTTTACTCTAACCTCTTGTCTTTTATCAAAAAATCGAATTAAAAAAATCTTCTACCTCTTTTCTCTTTTATTATTTCTCTTTATTTCTATTCTTTTATCGCAAACAAGGGGCGTTTTTGTCGGGTTACTGATTGGTTTTTTATGGTTTTTATTTGCTTATCCTAAAAATTTTAAAAAAGTGAAAATTTCTGTTGCGATTATTTTAGTTTTTGTCACCCTGGGTATGTATGTTACAAAAACTTATTTAGACTCTCACCTTTATGTTTATCAAAAAATGCCTCCAATTGTTAGCAGCACCGTAGACAGAGCTTTAAGCATATTTGAAACAACGAAAATAATGGAAGGCAGGATTTCTGCTTGGAGAGTCTCATTAAAAGCTCTAAAAGAAAAACCAATTTTAGGTTATGGACCGGAAAATTTCCATATTGGTTTTAGCCAATATTATGATCCTTTGCTACCTAAATTAGGAAGTACTTCGACAGAGGCAGGAGCAGAATGGTTTGACAAGGCTCATAATTTTATCTTTGATATCTCGATTGCTGCCGGCATTCCGGCTTTAATAATTTATCTTTCCTTTTTTATAGCTCTATTCTGGCAATTGCAGAGAATTAAAAAGGGGCGACCAGAAACAGCAATAATTAGTCATGGAATACAGGCAACTTTTATTGGTTATTTAATAGCTAGTTTTTTTAGTTTTGATACTTTTGATACTTATCTCCTTTCTTTTTTATTAATTGGTTATTCTTTTCAGCTGCTGTCTAATTATAATCTTAATCTTCAAGAAGAATCTAAATCTACGAATAATAAAAAAATAAGAATTGCCCCATATAAATACAGCGAAATTATAATTTTTGTGCTTTTTATTTTCTTGGCCTGGTTCATTTGGTCTTTCAATCTAAAACCGCTTAAAGCTACTACGAATTTGAGTTTAGCCGAAGATTTTTTAGGAAAGGGGAAATGCGAAAAATCTCTAAAAATAGCTGAAGAATATATAACTTCTCCGCCCCATACGATTATTGATAATTACTTAAGCATGAGCTATGCCCAGATTATGTGGGGGTGTAGTACTAAGCAAAACATAAAACCAGCCACAGAGCTTGCCAAAGAAGCAATCCAGCTTCTTAAAAAAAACGTGGAAATTAGTCCACGTGATGAAAGATACTGGCTATTGCTTGCTGAATATACCAATATCCTAATTGAAGAACAGATTAAACTTACCAATAATATCTTCCAGGATACCCCAGAAATGGCAAAACTAAGAGACGAGGCAAATTATTATTTTGAGAAAGCTCATTTATTAAGTCCTAAACGTCAGGAAGTTTATAAAGAGTGGTTAAAAACCGGTTTAATAAGCGGCGATTATAAAAGGGCGGAAGAAAATGCTCAAAAGTGTATTGATTTAAACCCGGGCTATGTAGAGTGTTATTGGTTGATGGCGCTAACGCAGGGTTATTTAGGAAATACTGGAAAATTTAATTATTTTGCAGCTTTAGCCAAAGAAAAAGGCTATAACATAGAATCAGAGACGCCTCTACAGCAACTAATTAATATGTACATTAGGACTGGGAATTACCCGGCTTTAGCCGAAAATTTCCCTAAATTAATTGAGATTACCGAAGATAAAGTTCAAAAAGCCCAACTCCACTCTTCTTTAGCTGCAGTTTATGTAGGTCTCGGGCAAATTGAAAACGCAAGAAAAGAGGCTCTAAAAATATTAGAGCTCATACCATACTTCCCAGAAAATCTTCGGGCACAGGCAAGAGCAGATGTTGAGGCGTTTTTAAAAAGTCTAGAACAATAGTCCAATTGTCAATAGCTAATAGTTATTAAAATCCGACCATCTGGTTTATTTTTGTTCTTGTAGCTTGCCCTACATATCCTGTTCCCTTCTCTAGCCCTAAGGGGACTAATATCTCTGGGGCATATTTTTCCTGGAAACGAATAACAGCTGCTTTTGTTAGAGAGAGAAAATTTCCGGTAACTAATCCTTCGGGATAGATATCAGGGCCTTGATTTTTTAGGAATTCCTGGAGACAATTAACTCCCTGATTGTCTTTCAACCCAAAATAAAGATTGGTTTCAAACTTTTGGCAGGAATTTGTTTTCTTGCCCTGAATAGCATCTATTTGTGCCTGGACTCTGGCAATTTCTGCCTTTAAAGCTGCCATTTGAGATAGAAGTTGGTTAATTAATTCTTCTCCCTGGCTTTGCAAATCAATTCTTACTTTCCAAGAAAACGAGAAACTTGGAGCAGGATTGTCAGAGTTTGAAGAATCATTTTGAGCTGAAGGAATAATAATCAAAGAAGTATATTTTGTATTAAAATCTTTAATTACAATTTTGCCCATCTGATTTTCATCCAAATCTAAAAATTTAACTGAACAAATATTCAAATAGTCACATATTATATAGGGAACCTTAAATTCCCCCTTTAGACTTCCCTCAAATTCAAAAGTTAAAGTGCCTCCTCCTCCAAAAAGTTTATGCCAATTTCCGGTCCAATTTTTTGTTACATAATTTACATATAGAGTACTTTGGGAATTAAGAGGCAAAAAATAGATTACAGGTAGTACCCTTAAATTATCTAATTTTTTATTTTTGTAGCAATATTTTGAACCAACCCCGGTTAGATGTTCACTATCTAACGGGGTAAGCGAACAGTCATTGACCAAAATAGCGATTGTCCAATCTGTGAAAATTTGGGAGAAATCTTCTTTAAAACCATCCTTTATTAAAGCGTAATTTATACTCTCAATTCCTTTTTTTGAAGTATGTAGAGAATCAACTAAAATATTGACTCCATAATGATCAACCAAATATTGAGTGAAAACACTTAAGGCGCCGTAGTCTGCAGAGGAATTATTCCAATCAGTAATAGAATCTGAAGGATTTTTTAAGAATTCACTAACCCTTTTTTGGAGATTACTTCCTTGGTATTCTGAATCATAACCCAAAAGAGTTGGGGCATAGTCTGCTCTGGCTTCGTTAAGCCAGATCTCCTCTTCTATCTTTTGAATATTGTCCTTCTGGTTAAAAGTAATCAAGTGCATAAATTCGTGAGCCAGAAAACTTTTATTTAGAGAGCTTGTGATATAATCGGAATTTAAATAAACCATTTCTCTTTCATTGGAATCTGTAACGATGAATCTTGAGTACTCATCTCCCAAACGGACATATCCTGCCCGATCTTTTTTCATTGGATGAATCAAGATTGTAACGTGTTCGTCTTTGTCAATTCCGGGCTTCCATTCAAACCCGAAAGTAGAGGTTAAGGTCGGGTAAATTTTTCTTTCGAACTCATCGTTAAGACCTTGCAAAGCGGAATTTATTTTGTTTTTGTCGTCGGAAGAAAGCCCTTGCCAGAAGCTGTTGTCAATATAAAAATAAAGTTGATTGGTAACTTTCTGCAGAACGGTTGAAATTTCTTGTCGGCCGGAAATATCATAAGAAGGATCTACATAGAAATTTTTTGTTTCGCCTATGGCTGCGGCTTCAGCAAAAGAACCCCCCTTCGTTAAGACTCCGGCGGGTAAGAGAATAAAAAGACCATAAAAAATAATTGATAGAGAAACTATCCAAAACAAAAAACTTTTTTTAATTCTTTTATTCTGATAAACCATTATAAAATTATAACTGATTTATATTTTTCTGACAAATCCAAAAACCGCCCTATGGGCGGTTTTTGGTGTCTCACAAGGAAAGACAATTATTTTCAACTACCTAAGGTCAGCATACGGTGTCTTCCAGTTGTCAGTCATATTACCTACTGTACCAAAAAGTCCTCCAGCGATAAGACCTGTTGTCCAAGTAAATTCTTCAACTTTAAACTGCATAAGTCCAACATTAGTAGTGCCGTCATCGGCAACAACTTCAGTTACAGTTATTGTGGCTGATCCTCCGTCTGGAATATTTAGATCGGGATTTGTGACAACGGTACGAGAGACAGCACCAATTGGACTTTCGTATACAGCACCAGCTGCAGTGTAAGCCAATATTGTTACCCGATTAGCTACACCAGAGACAAAAACGGCGGCAACGGGTTTAGTCATTGTGCCACCAAAAGGTTCAACTCTAAATGTGATGATTCCGGTAGCGGCGCCCTCGCCTACAGAACTAGCGACGGTATTTGTAGCGCTCACGAAAGTAATTCTAACACCCTGCTCAAAGAGATACTGGTTGTTGCCAGCAACAATGGCGGCATTCATTGTGTCGACTTGTGCTCCGTTTGCTCTTTCGTATCTGTTAAATGGAAGAAGGGCCGTGGTAAGTGGGATTGTTAATCCGTTTGTAGCCACCGGGCCTGCGACTGTGTTGATACTGCTATCCGTTAGAGCGTTGAAATCACCCTTAATCGTCATACTCTTAGTGGTGTCTTTAGGAACAAGAAGTCTGAAATTCTCAAAGGTGCCAACACCAGTAGTAGGATTAGCCGATGCCACTAAAGTATCACCATCGTAAAGAGCAATAATTGTCGGGACTGCATTACTAGCGCCTGAAGCCACCTGGGCTGATAATCTGGTAAGGATAGTATCACCAACTGTTGACTTAAGTTTAAACTTAAGCAGAGAAACATTTTGGACCCCGTCAGTCGCATTAATCTCGGAATTGTTACTAGTGGGGTTGTCAGTGCTTATTGACGCAGTTAATGTGCCCTGTCCCGGTACATTGAGGGTCCAGTTTCTCCAAGTGGCTAAAGCGGCAAATGTGTTTATACCTACCCCATCGACACCTCTAATACCATTACCAAAAACTCTAACTGCTAATGTTCGGCCTACATCAATGCTTGAAGTAGTATCTATTTTAACCAATAAGGTCTTGGTTGTATCTTTGGATACTAAGAAGTTGAATCCAATCACCCGGATATAATAGACACCAGTTGGATCTAAGGTTACATCAGCAGCTCCAACGGGCATTTCTTTTACTAAAGTACTACCATCATAAATAGCGACCTTAGTAATAAAGGTGGCGGGATTCAGCGTTACAACAACTGGTGTAGTAGCTACTGCTACTTGAAGATCCACCCTGCCAATAGTTATATCAGAGCCAAGGGCTTTGATGTCAATTCCGTAAACAGGAATGCCGGCTCCGGCAGTAACAGTTCCGCCAGCTGGGCTGGCAGCTAAAGCAACAGTGTATGTACCTTCAGTTACTGGACCTGCTGGACAATCAGCTGGGCAAGTTGCATGAGTTTCGCCAGTATCACAGGTTCCATTACCACAGGTTACGGCTGGACAATCAGCTGCACAGCTTGTGTGAGTTTCACCTACATCGCAGGTACCATTACCACAAGTTGGAGTAACTGGACCTATAGCAGTATATTTAGCCCGAGAAACCGGACCAAAATAACCGCAGTATGCTCCGCAGGCAACACTATTAGCAGTCTGCCATGCGCTGACAGCGGCTTGAGTAAGAGAGCCAAAGTAGATTGTCTCGTGTCCAGCAGAACCAACTCCTGAAGCAGCTACGGGGTGACCTGAAGAGTTTAAATACTGTTGTAAGCATTGTACATCTGCACCACTCATGCCTGGGTAAAGGTTACGAGTAAAAGTACAAGCAGTAGCGCCAGCTCCGCCAGTCAAGGCAGTTAATTGAGTTTGTAAGGCAGCTAATTGAACCTGTAAGGCAGCAATCTGAGCTTGAAGCTCTTCAGCTGTTGCACCTTGAGCTATACCGGGTCCTACTAGCCAAACAGAGACTGTTAAAGCAATAACTATGGCTATAATTTTTTTCATCATGTTTTTGTTTGTTATTTGGAATTTATTTTTATTATTTATTATTGGTCATTATCGACCAACCTCGACCTTTTGGATATAAAGAATTCTTTATGCTTGCTAATAGCTCCGCCTTCGTCCCGCCCTGCGGGACTACGGCGGACAAGCAACCATCCAAAAAGATAAGGCCTAACAACCTCTCTTAATTTTAATGTGAATAATATTTTATTATATTATAATTATAGCAAACCATTTCTATTTGTCCTGTGGATAACTTAAATTCAGTATTTTCTCCAAAGACTGGGAATAATTTCCAGCCTCAAAGAATTCTTTCGCTTCTTCTAAAGTTTTTCCTTGTTCCTCGGTTAAAGTCTTATTTTCCAAATCTTTAATTTCTCTTCCGACTAATGTTTTTAAAGTATTATCTAATTCCTCAACATCACCCACTACCACACCCAAAGATTCAACTTTCTTTTTGTTTTCTTCTAGTTTTTTGGTTTGAGCAACAATCTCTTTTGTTATTTTTGGGGGGTTCTTCAAATCTTTAGCCGCTTGAGAGACGCTTGCTTGAAATTCATTAATAGCTGAGGCTAATTTTTTAGTCTGGTTAGCTTCAGCAATCTTGGTTAATTCTTCTAGTCTTTTGTTCGCCAATTCCAGTTGGACTTGAGGTTTTTCTTCATCTGAAGCAAGGATGGCCCTACCGCTTTCAGCAACCCTTTTTAAAGGATAAAGAAGATCACCGGGCAGAGAAGTCTGGGCGAAGCTAAAAGCCCCCGAAACTAGGATCCCGAAAAACAGGAAAGTAGCTAAAACTAATTGATAACGCTGAAGAATAAAAGGGCGGAAAATAGAAAGAATAGAAGAAAATCTTGTTTTTTCCCCTTCATTTTCGCCTAAAATCTGGGTTTTAGCCAAAAAAACCCATTCTTTCCTGGGTTTAATCTGTTTGAGAGCCTGAATCTTCTTAATGAGTTGGAGTTCAGTCGCCACTAATATTATGACGTAAAAATATGGGTTTTATAACACTAAATAATTTCAAGAAACCTCTCTATTGAGCTCGCTTTTTAGGGCTTTAAGGGCCCGATGAAGCATTACCCTAGTATTTTCTTCTGATTTATCCATAATTTTGGCTATTTCTGGGACTGATAATTCATCTAAATAACGCCAGATAATAACTGTCTGATAATCCTCTTTCAGACAAGATAAAGCTCCTTTTATAGTCTCAAGATCTGATTCGCGTAGAGATTTTCCTTCTAAGTCTTGGTTTGGGTCGTTTATTTGACAATCTTCAGCTGAAATTACCTGAAAACGACCCTTTTCTCGATAAAAATCAATTACCAGATTACGGGCAATTTGATACAGAAAAGCCGGCGGGTTCTCAATTTTCTTGATTGTTTCATTCCTCTCTGACTGTCTCTTTTGAAAGGCCTGCCAACACCGTAGAAAAGTCTCTGAGGCCAGGTCTTCAGCAGTTTCCTGGGAGTTTACCTTTAAAAAAATAAAACGATATATTTTATTAATATATTTATCGTAAATCTGGCTGAATTCTTTTTTTAAATTACCCATATCGTGCAGTTTCAAACTTATTAGGTAGGACATTTGTCCTACCCTATCTCGTGTCCTACCCTTACCCCATATCACAGCTTTGCTGTGCTACGGGGTTCAACCTATAAAAAGTATCATTTCTCTCGCCTATTCGTTCAATTAGGCCCTGATGGAATAATTGTTCAAAGTCCCTTCTTAAGGTTCTTTTTGAAATTTCTGGAAAAATCTTTTTTATTTCCCAGACTTGGATTCTTTCTTTCTCCCTTAAAATCTCCAATATTCTCTTACAACGAGAACTTTTTTCTAGACCAGTCCCCTCTGAAAAATAAAGAGGGGTTTTAGCCGCTAAAGAGCTTTTCTGAAGTAATTGTTCTGGCATCACTATCTTTTCTTCTTTTTCTGCCCTATCTAACTCTTTTATCTTATTATATTCTTCCTGCATTTTCAATATCTCCTGGGGATTTACCCAGTTTTGGGCTTTCGCTACTTCAAAAAAGCCATCTAGAACTTCTATGTCCTCTTTAATTTGCCAAGAGCAATCTTTATCTATTTTATAGGGCGGATTATTGGTTTTTGCCTTGATTAAGTTCGCCAAAATATCATCGGCTAATTCTCTCATTTTATATCTTAATGGTTCTTTTTTTGGAAAAAGCAAGGTTAAACGATAAAGATTATTTGTAAGCTGGACAGAATCTTCTTTGTTCATACCCCGTAGGAAATTAAATATTTTCAGTTGTTATCATATATGGACCTTTAAATATTATGTAACCCAAAGCCCTGCAGATAACTTGGGATTTTTAGTAGACCCCGTAGGAAATTAAATATTTTCGGTTGTTATCTCATTTGAAAACTAGGTAATTAGATAATCCAGGGTTTAATAAATAATCTGGGATTTTTATTAGAAAATATTTTAATTATTCTTTGTTATTTACAAAAATCCCTGTGATTTCCTAACGGGGTAGAAAATATTTTAGCCATTCTTGTCTTCTACGAAAATCCCTTTAGCTTCCTACGGGGCGTATTGACTATTTTGTTGCTTTGGCGTGCCTCCTGGCTCTTGGCTATTTGACCAATTTACAGAGTTATTACCAGACGTTTGAGAATTCTTTCTTTCCATTGTCTTTTTTGTTGAATTATCCCCGGCAAACCAACCAGAACTACAATCAACTGAATCTATCAAATTTCCTGAATTATCATAGAGACCCAGATTCTCGCCATCATTTCCTAAGTCTCCAGTATATATTTGATCTGCCAAGATTTCAGGTAACGTGGTGTCATCTGTTCTTTCTAAGATATAAAATCCTTTGGCCGAAATTATTTTACTTAATTGGATATTCGGTGTACCGTCAGAGGCTAAGATTTTCCACCCTTCCAGATTAATTCCAGAATTTGTATTATTAAAAAGCTCTATCCACTCATTATTATAAGAATCAATGGTTCCCATCCAGGCAATTTCATTAATAACAACTGGCAAGGTATTAATTTCAATCGCTATCTCAGCCCAGCCACTCTCATTTCCGGCTTTATCTTTGGCTTTAACTTGAAAGTAATAAGTTTTTAAATCTTCTCCTTGAAAATTATATTGATTTTCTTGGCTATATTCAGTCTCTGATGGCCAATAAGACCAATTTTCTTTATCTTGGGAATAACGAAGAAAAAATCCCTCTATCCCACTAGTGATTTCGCTCTCCACAATTGGATCTTCGCCTTGCCAAGAAATTAAGAATGAAGGATTTGTTTGAATTGATAAAAAAGGGCTGAAAGTAACTATGGGCGGTGTAGCATCTGATTTTAAAGGCGCTTGACCTTCTTTGGGCGTTGGGTTTGACTGCAAGATAAAATCTTGAGAATTATCATCAGTATCTTGATTTTCTTTTCTCTCAATAGATTGGCCTTTCTTGGGATTTGGCGCAGGATTCCCTTCTGGGGAGAAAGCTTCTCCAAGGCCAACTTTATCAATTATATCAGGATCTTTACCATTTTCAATCTTTTCCTGATTACTTACTAAAAAAATAGTGTTATTGTCAGCTAAATCAAAACTGGAATGTTTTAAATCGGCTAAATTTAGTATATCTTCGTTAGCTTGAGAGTTAGCGATTAGAAAATATCCCAAAGCCGGAATTGTATTTTCCTTTTCAAAGTTCTTTTTGTAGATAGTGCCCGTGGAAGTCGCTTTCTGAATTGAGAAATTAGAAATATCAACCGGAGAATCATTTGGATTAAATAGTTCAATCCATTCATCTTTGACGCTATCTTGACTGGCAGTTTGGATTTCAGAGATTAGAATTTTAGGGGGCGGCAAGGAAGGTGTGGGTGTTTCGTTTTCGTTTCCTCCGTTTCCACCGCCTCCCCCGCTTGACGGAGTAGGCGGTAGACTATTTTCGCTCTTTGGCGTACCAAAAATCCCATTTTGACCCTGGCCATTATAATTATGCCAACTCAAATCACTGCTCCTTTCCATTGTCAGTCTCCCTGATTTATCACCGGCTGGCCAATCAGGATTAGCTTCAACTTCATCTTCAAGTTGACAATTGTTATTAAAAAAATACAAGGCTTCATTAGAATCTGAAAGGCTGCCTGTATAAATTAAATCAGCTGAAATATTAGGTACAGAGTCATCATTAGTCCTCTCTAAAAGATAGAACTCACCAGGGGGAATTAGGTTTCCTTTAAATATCGTCTTTATCTGTTCCTCTTTATCAAGAAGTTGCCACCCACTAAGATCAGTCGGAGCTGTTGAAATATTCTTTAGCTCAATCCACTCGTCATTAGCCGAGGAGAAACTGCCCATCCAAGCGACCTCGTTAATAATAACCATACTTTTAAGCGGATGTATTCCTATGACCCTCTCACAAAGTTCTTGTCCTACCCCTTGTCCTATCTCAATTTCTTCCTTTTCTGTGTCTTCTTCGGCTTCCTCTTTATTTTCTGGCTCTTCTTCGTCTGCCTGAGGAATTTCTTCAACGGTAAATTGAGACTCCTCAATTAAATCATCAACTTCTTGGCTTAAAGAATCAATCCTTTCAGCAATTTCTTCTATATTATTTTGGATTTCGGTTAAAATTATCTCTGGATGAAAAGAGTTTTCTTCTTCTGGGGTGCTTTCTTCTTCAATTTCAACCTCTTCGGGTGGCAAAAGAAAATCTTCTTTGTTTTCTTGAATTAAGTCTTTTTTCTCAGGTCCCAAAGGCAAAGTCTCTATAATTGTTGCCTGGAAAGGAAAATATTTATTAATTAAATTTAAAAAATTATCTTTTTCAATTAAAATTAAAGCTGTTATAAAAATTACTCCAATTAAGAAAAATAGTAAAACAGGGCGCATTTTTAAATTTTATAAGAAAACGGAGTAAAAGAAAAGCAGCCGTAATTCCATACGGCTGCTTTTGAGATATCAATCTAAAATTTTGAAGATTTTAGAGGTTGGTAAATTCCTTTATTTTCTCTATAGGAATAGCAGAAACCTGACCAGCCTTATCAATCGTAATTAATCCTACCACTTTCCCTTCAATATTAAAAAGAGGGCTTCCTTGAAGATTGCTATCTTCGACTATATTTGTCTTAATCAAATTCTCATCAAAACTTTTAATAATTCCTTCATTGACCACTTTTTTAGTTTTGCCAAGAACAATTCCCACCAAAAAAACTCTTTCGCCTAATTTTATTTCTCCTGAATCTGTAAAACCAGCAGTTGGCAAATCATTCTTGTCAAATTTTATTAAAGCCAGATTATTTTGGGAGTCCCTTTTTAGAATCTGGAAGGTTAAATTTTCCCCACTCCAGAAAAAATTAAAATCAGCACCTACGGGAACTAAATTGGCCAAGGTAACGAAGTGACCATCAGCAGTTAAAATTAAACCTGAACCTTCTGCTAAAATCTTCCCCTTTTTACTTTGGGCGCTAACTCTTACAACCATTTTTTCTACTTTTTCAATAGCTTTTTCCAAGGCAGTGTTCTCTTGGATAACAACTGTCGTTGGGGCTTGATTAATAATCACCTGTCTTTCTTTTAACATTTTTATAAATTCAAATTTTTGGAAAAATGGTACTGTTGTCAAATATGGCAAAATAAAAGCCTGGAAGATTATTCCGCCCAGGGCTCCCACGATTAAAATAAAAAAGATTCTTAAAAGAAATTTCCTCATTAGCTAATTTTAGTTAGCCTATACTTATTTCACCAAAACTTTCTTTAATTTTTTAGAGCTAATTTTTAATAAATCACGGGGTGTTCTGAAAATAATATTTCCATCTTCAGCATCGACCAAGACTTTCTCGCCTTCCTTAATCTCGCCAGAAATAATCTTGAATGAAAGAGGATCTAAAACTTTTCTTTGGATCATTCTTTTTAGAGGCCTAGCTCCTAAATTAGGATCGAAACCAGCTTCAGCCAAAAATTCTTTTGCTTTCTCAGAAAAGTTTAGCTGGATTTTCTTTTCAGAAAGCCTTGAAAAAACTTTTGTCAATTCCAAATCAACTATCTTTTTTATTTCAGGTTTCCCTAAATAGTTAAAGATAATAATTTCATCAATTCTATTTAAAAATTCTGGTCGGAAATTTTCTTTCAGAGACTCTAAAACTTTTTCTTTTAGGTTTTCCTTTCGGGAAATTTCTTCAGCTCCTGTTTCAAATCCAAGTTTTCCCATCTTAATAATCAGATCTGAGCCAATGTTTGAGGTCATAATTAAAATGGCATTCTTAAAGGAGGCTGTCCTCCCTTTGGCATCAGTTAATCTACCATCTTCTAAAATCTGGAGTAGAATATTAAAAACTTCAGGGTGGGCTTTTTCTATTTCGTCCAAAAGTATAACGCTATATGGTCTTCTTCTAATTTTTTCTGTTAATTGACCGCCCTCTTCATAACCAACATAGCCAGGAGGACTACCTATCATTTTAGAAACAGTGTGTTTTTCCATATATTCTGACATATCTAATCTTACCAAAGCATTTTCATCATTGAATAAAAATTCAGCTAGAGCCCGGACAGTCTCTGTTTTGCCAACACCGGTCGGCCCTAAAAACATAAAGGAGCCTAAAGGCCTGTTCTCTTCAGCAATACCAGAACGAGCTCTTCTTAAGGCATTAGCAATCGCAGAAATTGCCTCTGGCTGACCAATTACCCTTTGAGAAAAAATATCTTCTATCCTCTCTAACTTCTTGGCCTCTTCTTCCAAAAGCCTTGTAACCGGAATTCCAGTCCAGCGTGAGGCAACTTCAGCCACATCCTCCTCTTTGACCTCTTCTCTTATCATTGGTTGATGCTTCTGAAGTTGGACTAATTTTCTTTCAGTCGCCTTTAATTCTTTTAAGAGATCGGGAATCTTACCATATTTTAATTCGGCAACTTTTTGCAGATTAGCCTCTTGCTGGTATTTTTCCAATTCAAATTTAGTTGTTTCTATTTCTTTTTTAAGATTCTTTATTTTTGTGATAACTTCTTTTTCAGCCTGCCACCGGCTATCAATTGCTTTAACTTTTTCATTTAGATCGGCAAGTTGTCTTGAAATCACTTTCTGCCTTTTTTGGTCAGGATTTTTATTCTTCTTTAAAACTTCCCTCTCCACTTCTAATTTTTGGACTTCTCTTTTCAATTGGTCTAATTCGACAGGCTCTGACTCCACTTCTAATCTTCGGGCAGACATTGCCTCATCCATTAAATCTACTGCTTTATCCGGTAAGAATCTGTCGCTAATATATCTAGCTGATAATTCGGCTGCTGCCAACAGGGCAGAATCTTCAATTTTTACTCCGTGGTGAAGCTCATACTTTTCTTTAATCCCTCTTAAAATCATAATTGTATCTTCAATTGAGGGTTCCTGAACATAGATTGGCTGGAATCTTCTTTCTAAGGCTGGGTCTCTCTCAATATATCTCTGGTATTCTTTGAGAGTGGTAGCGCCAACAGCCTTTAGTTCTCCCCTCGCCAATGCTGGTTTTAATAGATTTGAAGCATCAATGGCTCCTTCTGCAGCTCCAGCTCCCACTAAAGTATGGAGTTCATCAATAAACAGAATATAACGGCCGGCTGCCCGATTAATTTCTTTTAAAAAGGCTTTAATTCTATCTTCAAATTCCCCTCTGTATTTTGTGCCAGCAACCATTGCCCCTAAATCTAAACCAATAATTTCTTTTTCTCTAAGACTTTCTGGTACATCCCCTTTAATAATTCGCTGGGCTAATCCTTCAACAATGGCTGTTTTTCCTACGCCTGCTTCACCAATTAAAACAGGGTTATTTTTTGTTCTTCGTGATAAAACTTGCATTAATCTCCTAATTTCGTTTTCTCTCCCAACAACAGGATCAAGTTTGCCCTGCCCAGCTAATGAAGTTAAATTTCTAGCGTATTTTTCGACAACTTGATATTTTGATTCAGGCTCAGGATCGGTGATTCTCTGTCCTCCTCGAATTTGAGCCAAAACTTTTAAGGCAGTATCATAGTCTAATCTATTAAATTCTAAAGTGGCAGTCTTGCCAGCCTGGAAAAAAGTAGCCTGGTTAAGAATCTCTTTAGCTTTTGTTTCGGTATCTAATAAGGCCAAGAAAAGATGTTCGACTGAAATAAATTCATCTCCCATCTTTATTGATTCTTGACGAGCTTTCTCTAAAACCCTAGCTAAGTCCTGGGTTAAGTAAAACTGACCAAAAGTGCTTTGACCTGAAATTATCACTGAAACTCTTTCTAGGGCAGACTTTGTTTTCTTCTTTAGGCCCTCAATGTCTATTCCTATTTTCTGAAGCAAAGTCAAAACAACGCTTCCCTCTTGTTCTAAAAGCGCGGCAAGTAAATGTAAGGCGTCAATTTGCTGTTGTCCCCGGCTAGAAGCTAAAGACTGTGCCTGCAACAACGATTCTTGAGCCTTGTGTGTAAAATTTGCACCATTCATATCAATTTATTTTATCTTAAAAATCTAAAAAAATCAAACTATGGAAATTAAAATTTTCCTACGGGCCGTAGTATTTCTCTTGATAAAATCTTAAAAGCTGCTCAATTTCGGGTATAACTTCGGGATTGCCAATTCCTACTTTTAATCTCTGTTGTAAATCTTCAATTGTTTTAGCTCCATCTAAAACACTTTCTTCAATATCTCTGTCAGTCAAATTAATTATTGGATCAATTACTCTGGCTCCCTCAATGATTATTCTCTGATGCTGGCCAGTTTTTCTGAAATAATTATTGATAGTTCCTCTGAAAGCCTTATCAGCTAAAACTGAACAATGAACTTTTCTAGCTGGTAATCCTCCAAGTTTTTTCATAATATCTTGAGGCCGGATTTTTAGAGCATCATCAATTTTCATCCCCCCTTTTTCTGTGACCATTACTGAAAAAATGGAAGTGGTGGCGATAGCTGAACCGCAGCCAAAAGTTCGCCACTTTAATTTCTTGATTCTTTCTGTTTTAGGATCAATTTTAAGCCATATTCTCATTACATCACCACAGGCCGGGCTTCCAATCTGACCTTCTGCATTAAATTCTCCAGATTTTGGATCCTTTAATAATAGATTACGAGGATGGAAAAAATGATCCTTAACAATTTCTGAATAGACCCAATTTTTACCTGTTGGTTCTAAAACCACATCGGCAATTTTTAATTTTTTTGATAATTTAGGCATCCCCGTAGGAAATTAAATATTTTCAGTTGTTATTATATATAGACCTTTGAATAACATGTAATCCAAACCCTGTAGATAATATGGGATTTTTGGTAGACCCCGTAGGAAATTAAATATTTTCCATTGTTATCTCATTTGAAAACTAGGTAATTAGATAATCCAGGGTTTAATAAATAATCTGGGATTTTTATTAGAAAATATTTTAATTATTCTTTGTTATTTACAAAAATCCCTGTGATTTCCTAACGGGGTAGAAAATATTTTAGCTATTCTCGTTTTCCACGAAAATCCCTCTGATTTTCTACGGGGCATTTTAAATTTTTACTTTTATTGGAGAAATTGTTCTTAATTTTTTTACAATTACTGGCAAAACTTTAAGTAAATAATCAATGTCTTCTTTTTTTGTTCTTTTCCCTAGAGTAAATCTAAGGGAACCATGAGCATATTCGTAAGGCCGACCTAAAGCCAAAATAACATGAGAGGGTTCAAGGCTTTTTGAGTCGCAGGCAGAACCTGTAGAAGCAAAAATTCCATATTTATCCAGCCATAAGAGAGCCGCTTCCCCTTCAATATCTAAAATCGAAATATTGGCATTGTTTGGCAATCTTTCTTTAGCATCGCCATTTAAAATTACTTTTGGGATTCTCTTTTCTATTCCAATTATCAAATAATCACGGAGTTTTTTTAATCTTTGAGATTCCTTGATCCGGCTTTTTTGAGCTAGCTCTAAAGCTTTAGCTAACCCTATAATTCCAGCTAAATTTTCAGTTCCGGACCTTAACCCATTCTCCTGTCCGCCTCCTAAAATTATAGGAGATATAGGCGTTCCTTCTCTAATAAACAATAATCCTACCCCTTTTGGACCATAGATTTTTGAGGCATTGAGAGTTAAAAGATTAACTCCTAATTTTTGAGCATCAAGATCTAGAAATCCAGCAGCCTGGCAAGCATCAGTATGAAAAATAATTTTATTCTTTAATTTTTGGTTCTTGGTCTTTATTAACCCCCCTATCTCTTGAATTGGCTGGATAGTGCCGATTTCGTTATTGGCATACATTATGGAAATCAAAATTGTTTCTGGTTTAATTGCCTTTTCTAAATCAGGAACTGAAACTATCCCGTCTCTATTTACCGGCAGATAAGTTATTTCAAAGCCTTCCTTTTCTAATTTCTGGCAGGGTTTTAAAACGGCCGAATGCTCAATTCGGGAAGTAATAATATGTGGCTTAAATTTTAATTTCTTATCATTAAAGACGGACGCTACTCCTAAAATAGCCAAATTGCAACTTTCGGTTCCGCCTCCGGTAAAAAATATTTCAGTTGGCTGGCAATTTAAAATATCAGCTATTTTTTTTCTAGCCTCATAGAGGGCATACTTAGCCTTCCGTCCTTCCTGATGAATTGAAGAAGGATTGCCATAGACATTATCATAGTAAGGTTTCATCGCCTCAATTACCTCGGGAATTAAATAAGTTGTAGATGCATGGTCTAAATAAACTTTTTTCATACCCCGTAGGGAATTAAATATTTTCAGTTGTTATCATATGTGGACCTTTAAATATTATGTAATCCAAAGCCTTGCAGATAACTTGGGATTTTTAGTAGAAAATATTTTAGCTATTTTGTCTTCCACGAAAATCCCTCTGGTTTTCTACGGGGCATAATCATCTAAAATAAGGAAGCTTGAAAATTTTACATTGTGGGCAGGAGTAATTTTTATTTAAGAAATAATAAATCTCCTTGCCAATTTTTTTTGATTTTAAAATCCCAAATCTCTTTAAAATTTTGAGATGATGGGAAATTGTCGGCTGGGAAAGCCTAAAAAGGGAATTAATTTTCGTAACATTAGCCTTTCTTTCTTTCTTTAAATAGGAAACAATCTTTGATCTGTTTTTATCAGATAATATTCTAAAACAATGGGGACAAGATTTTATTTTCATATTGATGGTCGTCTATATATTGTATTTTAGCTCAAGGAAATTTGTTGTCAATATCTAAACAAAAAGGCGCTCTATTGAGCGCTTTTAGAGGTTTTCGGATGCTTTCTTTGCAATCTCGACTCCCTCTTGAAGAATAGATTCTCGAGGTTCTTTAAGGGTTAGAAAGGGATGAAGAATAAAGGCTAGGGAAACCGAAGAGTCTAATATAACTATAAGAGGGGGGATCTTATATATTAATTGCGGTAAAAACTTCAGATCTCCAAAATAAAGGAAAGAAGTTAAAACTACGAAGCAAATGAAAAGCACAATTAATGCTAACGGCGTATTCCCGCAACGCAAGGAAGTTTTTGGCATCTTCTTGAGATTTTCTATTGTTGGTTCAAGTCTCTCGTATAAGAGATGAAGAACTTTATGTTCGCAAGCATGGTACTCCCACATTTTACCGAATTTTAAATAGAGAATAGCCAAAACATCTATTAACTGAAATATCAGAACCATTATTAAGAACCAGAATATCTTAACCGGAATTGAATTTTCCGTTGCAAAAATCAAAACAGGTAAAAAAATAGTCAGCTCTATTAAGAAAAACTTTCTAGCAAAGCTAGTAAGATTCTTTTCGTTTGCATCAACCATCTCTGCTAGGGACATCCCTTCACTGCCTCCAATAATTTTGTTGCCCTTTCTGATAATAAAGCTCTCGGCATAAGATCTACCATTTAGGTTTGCCGTAGACACCCATATCCTCAAAGAGCCAAAATACGGAAGAATCATAACAGAACCTCCTCAGAGAAGGTACGGAGTTATTATCCATCTTTAGCTGGAAAAGGACTAGAAATAGTCTATAAAATCTCAAAAATAAGTCAAGCCCAACAAAATAAAAAGCCCCACAATTTGAGGACAACAGATTAAGGTAATAAAGATAAAAAAATTAATATTCTAATTTTAGCCCGAGTTTATCGGCAATTTGTTTGAGCCATTTTTCGTGTCTGTCAACTTTATGAGCTAACATTACCATTTCTTGGAAATAAGCATCGGCCTTCTTGGCGTAAGCATCAACGGCAGTTTGCAGGCTTGCAAAATCCTGCCTTACCAATTCCAAATCTTGTTTAGTAGCGACTTCTTCTCTCGTCGCAAAAACCTCTATTAGTTTTTGGATATCTTTTTCATCAAGCATAATAACCTTCTCTTTACCTTATAACTAATTCAATTATATCTCCTCAATAAGAGGTGTCAAATTTTTTACTCCCCAATCCAAAAATTATTAATTTCGGAGAAATCAAGGTTCTGCGAAGCAGGTTCTTATAATTCTAGAGAATAGAGATTATATGGCAATGATGAAGGAGAAATTAACGGAGATTAAAGGGGTTTATAGGAGTCTTAATTTAGCTACTATGGATGGACGATGTTAGAACCTGTTTGGCAACTGCCTGATTGGCGATTCTTTTAGCTCCGCAATGTCTCATTTCCACCGATAGATATGCACCGCTATATACATTGCCAGCATCCCTAACAAAAAGCCGCTGGAGAATAGTTCAAAACTTTTTAACTTCGCCTCGCCTCCCACATACCACGCAATGTAGTTTATAAGCACGAGGACAATAATAACGCCAATTACATATAGATACAGAGGATATTTTTTCATTACGTCATTCTACCAAAAAATCGCCTTCTTGGCGATTTTTGTTTGCTCCCCTGGTGGGATGACGTTAGATCCTGTTGGGTAGGAAGCAAGAAAATAAAAGAGCTTACCTTACGATAAGCCCTTGTTGTGAGCCAAAGCTCTTACGGCATAAACCTTTATTAAATTAGAATTGTTGTCTCTACGTGGGTTTCAGAAACTTCTTTGAGCCCAGCCTGGAGAGAGAGAGTTCCTCTCTGGTCATCATAATAATACTTACGACATTTCGGGCATTTGTAATAGTAAATTCCTCCAGGGCTTATATACGGGACTTCACCAAGGTATTCTAATTTCATTCCGCAATCTGGGCAGACTTCTTGCTTGTCAAAGGGCATGGCTATTTTACCCTCCTTCTTTGAGTCTATATCAACAATTTATCAGTTATCATAAAAAAATCAAGCCCTAACGGCTTGAAAACCTTTGCTCCCCAGTTCAAAGCTTATTAATTCCGAAGGAATCAAGGTTCTGCGAAGTAGGTTCTTATAATTCTGGAGAATAGGGATTATATGGTAATGATGAAGGAGAAATTGGTTGAGATTAAGGGGGTTTATAGAGGTCTTAAATTATCTCCCTATGTAGTAATAAATTAAGTTATCAAATCATCGAGCTTAATCCTATTTCTCCTTATTAATACTTATTTTTAAGAACCTCAATAAGTTTTTTAGTTTTATCTCAGCATTATCTTTATTAAAGTTAACTATTATACCATTAATTCGTTTTAGTATTTTTAAAGGGTCCGCGTATTTTTTATTTACAACCTTAACTTTAACCTCGCTTTTAGGAATCATAGGAAATAAATATTTAACCTCATCTAGGATTTTATTAATTTTCTCTAAGGCTTCGAGCGCTTTTTTGTTATCTTCAATGGTCATTTTTTATTATTAATCGTTTGTATGGGTACAATATTAGAACTTGGCTTTGATTGGATTTGCTCTTGAGCTTTTTCTAATCTTTTCTTTTTAGTTTTCCATCTTTTAAATATTTGTCTTGCAAAATCCATAGGAATTACAGAAGCAAGACCTGAATTTTCTCTTGATAGACTAACAACCGTATATGGTTTTGTTTGGTGTGTATATAAAGCTTCCTCATATGGAATATATGATTTTACTAATCCTAAAAGATATACTGCAGAAACAATTTTTGTTCCTGTAAGAGCATTGGCAGGTGGTTTTGAGATTACGGGACTTCCGCTATTACCTGGGAATATAGAAGAATCAATAAAGAATGATTTTTGCTCTTTTTTCAATTCTCTGTCTAGCCGAGATATAATTCCCCATTTAAGGCACGGGTAGTTTTGAGTAACACCTGCCATACCTAAAGGGAAACCCAAAACATACACCTCATCACCAGTTTCAATTCCTATCTTCTCAAATTGGTTATAATAAGCAAAAAGTTCTTCTGGAAAGAATTTAAAATCAATTTCATTTTCATATAAAATTCTGGTGTTTATGTTTAAAAGAGCTATATCAACTTTTTTATTTGGATGGGCCAACCATTTAGTTTCTTTATTGGGAAAAAATAAACTTTGTCTAAATATTCTCGTTTTTCCATTTTTTTTATTAAATCTTAAACTTATATATTCTTTGTCTTCAAAAACATGTCTATTTGTTATTAAAAATGCATAATACAATTTTTTACTAGGGTCTTTTGTCTTTCTGGCGATAAACCCAATTAAAAAACCAGTAGCATAACATTGAAATTTCTTTTTATTCTCTCCTCCTACTGCTACCAAAGTCTTAAAATATTGTGGTCCAAATAATGCCATAATAAAAAATTATTACTTATTAATATCTTAATCTATCATTTTTTTACCTAAAAAACAAGATGATTTAAAATAAAAATTGCCCAGCGATGGACGGGTTTTTTGATCCGAGGGACGGACGATGTTAGGGCCTATTTAAGACTATAAAACCCCTAAACAGTCCACGTACAGCTCTAAAGCTCCTATCTGTAAAGCGAAAAGTTGTTTAGGATTTTTTAGCATTTCTTTAACCTCTTCAACGGGAACCCATCTTATATCTTTTACCTCGTCTTCCTGAGCTTTTATCTCTCCACCAATAGTTTCGCAGATAAATACAAAACCAATCCAGGGCTTTCCTTGTTTTGTCTGTTGTTGCCCGCAAAATGGAACGAAAGCAAAAGACTCATCATCTCCTTGTGGCCTATAAGTTTTAGAAGTTTTAAGATTTCTTATTTCTACCTCTAAGCCAGTTTCTTCTTTTACTTCCCTTTTCAACGCGTCCATCACATTTTCGTATTTTTCAATTACGCCAGCGGGTATTTCAATAGTCCCCGAATACTTGGGATCATTTTCGGGCTTCCAACGAGTTTGCATTAAAATTTCTTTCTTGCCCTTAATTTCTCTTTCAATAATTGCAGATACAACAGGGATTGATTTATTATTATTTTCAAGCATAATAATTGAATTTACATCAATTTTATTCTACCAAAAAATCGCCGAAATGGCGATTAACTAGGATAATTTGGTCTCGAACAAAGTTCGATGTCCTAGCGGGGTACGGCGATTTTTTCTCGAACCTTTCCAAAATGTGAGGCCTTTCGGTCATCCGAAAGGCTCACTAGCCTGCTCCGGGCGTAGGACTCGAACCTTTGGTTGCTTATTCGCTTCTCTCGCCTAAATTAAGAGAGACTGTTTTCTCTTGGCCGTTCCTCAATATCTTTAAAGTAACTTGATCTCCTGGATTATATTTTATAATAATTTTTGCCAAAGAATTATCAGTATTAATTTTCTCATTATTAAATTCTAAAATTATATCTCCCTCTTCCAGGCCAGCTTTTTGAGCGGGAGAGCCCGGGAAAATAGCCGCCTCTCCCGTTTGCTCGCTTCTTGCCACTAAGGCTCCGTAATTAACTGGTAAATTATTATCTTTTTGGATTTGATCTGTAATTATTACATAACGAACTCCTAAAAATGGGTAAATAATTTTCCCCGAAGCTTTAACTTGCTCAATATCTCTTTTAGCTTTATTAATGGGAATCGCAAAACTAATATTTTCGGCCCCCACTGCAGTGGCTGTATTAACCCCTACCACCTCTCCCCTTAAATTTAACAGGGGACCTCCTGAATTTCCTTGATTAATGGCGGCATCGGTCTGGATTACATCTTCTAAGGTCTCAACCACTCCTCCGCCAGAAGCTGTTATTGTTCTACCTAGGCCTGAAATTATCCCCACTGAAACAGTGTTACGAAATTCGCCCAAGGCATTACCAATGGCAATTACGGTCTGACCAATTTCTATTGTGTCTGAATTGCCCAGTTTTACTATCGGAAAATTATTACCTTCAATTTTTAAAACAGCTAAATCTTGGGCCGGGTCTATGGCTAAAATCTTTGCCGGAAATTTTTTACCATCATTGGTTAAGACAGTATAATCTGCTCCCTCAATTGATGCCACATGCTTATTAGTCAAAACTAATCCATCTTCTGAAACAAGGAAGCCGCTTCCTCCGCCAATCTCTTGTTTTTGAGTTCCTTTCTGCCGATATTGAGGCACATTAAAAAATGGGAAGTCTGGAAGCGGCGCCAAATATTCCTCCATAACTGGTAGGTTTTTGCTAATAATAATACTTACTACTGCCGGCGAGACTTCTTTAACGACCTCTATAACTGTTTTTTCTTCCGAAGTCTGAGGAATATAAGAGGGAGGTTCATTACCTTTGTTCTCCTGGGGTTGATTTGCCTGGCTAGAAGATAAATTAATATTTAATTTTTGAAGGTAATCTTTGATTTGAGTGGAAAGGGAAGTGCTAGAAATAGCTCCAGCTAGAAAGCCGAAGAAAGAAGAAATTAGAATTATTGCTAAAACAGAGAAAATTTTACTTTTCCAGAAAGAAAATTTTGAAGACTTTACCTCATTAGAAATTTCCATCGGTTTTTCTTTTCTTTTAAATTTTTGGAAAAAATCTCTAATTGAAGAAAATTTTGGAAGTTGTTCGTTTGACAAATTCATATTTTAGATAATAATTTTAATTAGAAAGGGGGTAAAGACCCATGGTTCTTTGAAGGTGAGCAGATCATGCTCTCGGCAGTCAACAGACTAGAACAGGAGGTGAAGGAAAGCCGAGGGCAATCCCTGTTTATGTTAGAACCTAACACCTGGCTTGAAGTCGCGATTCTTATTGCCATTCTCGCTGAGATAGCACTCAGCTGGGGATGGCATCGAGAAGAGATGACACAGTGGCGTCGGGAAAATGGCGACAAAGAAAAGGAGGAAGAAGGCAATTAGGGGTCTTGCTCGCCCCGACCCATCTTATGGGTCCAAGGTCTCGCAGCGCGTTCCGTGTTGCGAGACCTTTCATTTTATTAAATTTTAGACTTTCTTGTCAACCTTAGGTAATTTATTATTATTCCATTTTTTTAATCTCTTTTCTTGACTGTAATACTTAAAAATATCGGCTTTAATCTTCCCTAAAAAAAACATGTAGAAACCGGCTAAAATATAAGTTGTGTAAATTCTCAATCTTCCTTCACATTCAAACCTTCTAGCAGAAGTTAAAAGTGCTGGCACTTTATTTAAAAAACCGAATCTCCCAACCTTGGCTCCGGCTCTAGCATAGGCATGATCTTCGCCAATTTTTACATCGAGATCAAAACCGCCGATTTTCTGATGAATTTCTCTTTTTATTAAAATAGTCTGGGTAGCATGGGCTAAAATTCTCTGTGTTAAATTGGCCCAAGTGTTATAAATCCAATAGAGAAATTTATCAATTATGTTGCCTTGAGGATAAACCGGAAGCGAAGCCAAATCCAGTTTCCTTTTCTTAAATTCTCCAATAAGTTGAGATAGAAAATTAGGCGGTAGAGTCGAGTCAGCGTCAACAAATAATAATAGATCTCCTTTGGCAATTTTCGCACCCTCATTTCTACCTTGGGCAGGAAGGCCACCACCAATCACCCTACAAGCAAAACGCTTCGCAATTTCTAGGGTTGCATCGAATGAACCACCATCAGCAATAATTATTTCATAGTCTGTAAAATCCTGCCTTTTTATAGATTCAAGCAGTTGAGGAAGATAATTTTCCTCGTTTAAGGTTGGAATAATTATACTAATCATTAGATTTTATTGCCAAAGTTTTCTAGCCTCTTCCCAGATAGAATCATCATTCTGCTTTGTTTTTAACCAATACCACCATTCACTTCCCCACAAATAAAATCCTCGGAGGCCGGTTCTTTTGGCAAAATTGATGTTTTCTCTAAATTGCTCCAAGTTCATTGTCTTTCTCTGCTCTTCAATTGGTGAATCATAAAGCGTCTTTGGTCCCCATGGCTCTGCTTGTAGTTCAACTACCATCACTTCTTTACCGAATAATTTCTTAATAATTTGAGCTTTTCGCCAATAGAAAGTCGGCGGAAAGGGATAATGGACATATATTCCTATTTGTCTGAACCAAACTCTCTTATACATTGTTGTTCCGACAATATCGCCAAATCTGGCAGCTGTTATCCATAGAGACCCTTCCCCGCTATCTGTGACAATAATCGGCCTTTTTAAAGAATCTAAAGATTTTACCAAATCTACCTCTTTTTTAAAGAAGACTTTGTCAACCCAGGGGCACTCTCCAAAAGGGAAAAAGGGTTCGTTCTCTAACTGCCAATATTTAATGGTTTGAGAATCTTTGTATCTCGAAACTATCTTTTCTAGCATTTCTAAAATCTTCTCTTGCTGTTGAGTTTTGTCTAAGCTCTTTGCCCAATCAGGAATGTGGCATTCTGGCCAGCGAGGAGTTTTCATACCAATTGCCAGAAGAATTTTAGCATTTCTTTTTTCGGCTTCATTGATTTGCCAATCTAAATCTTCGAAATTAAAATTTCCATCAGTAGGCTCAATCAAGTCCCAGTGAGCGGCTACTTTCAGATTTTTTATTTTCAAATCATCTAAAAGAGCTAGATAAGTCTCTTCCCAATCTAATCCTAAAAGTTGAGCATGTTTCTGGGAAAAATTTACTCCCCAAGTTATATCTTTGGCCACAGGAGGTTTACCAATTAGAAGATAACCAGCAAAAAGTAAAAAGAGAGTAAGAAATCCCAATAAGATATATTTTAAAATTTTTTTGAATTTTCTCATCTACTTTAAGGTTAAAATAATCAATCCCCCAGCTATTAATAAAATTGCGGAAATTTTCTGGAGAATAATCTCTTTTGATGCCTCTTCTTTTATAATCTGGGGAAACTTAAAAGAGATGATTAAGGCAAAAATTAAAAGAAAAACATACTGGGTCCCCTGAAGGGCATTAATAACCGCAATATAGGCTAGGGGCGCTAAAGCTATTGCCCAATTCTGTAATATAATTGCCAAAGCCCCGAAACCCTGATTAGTAAGAAAAAGAATGGTAGTCCCTTTAGAAAAATTTTCTTTTGTCTGGAAAATTCCTTTTCGAATATCTTTAAAATAAAGCAATAAGATTATAGCCATTAATACCCCTCCTATTCTAATCCAGATAAAACCTGGCCAAAATGTTTGGTTTAAATAGACGTACTTTGCCAAAACGAATGACAAAGCAAGAAGGAAAGCTGTTAAGATTGAAACCCTTAAGCACTTTAAAGAAATGCTTTTTCCCTTTTCATAGGTAATTAAAACGCTTCCTAAAACCAATAATAAAAATGCTATTATTCCTTTAGAGTTTAAGGTTGCTTCTCCCTGAGAAAAAATAAAAGCAATCCCAAAAGTAAAAATGGGTAAAATGCCAGTTATAGCTGGTACTACCCGGGAAGCTTCAAAAAGCTGCAAGCCCTTGTAAAACCAAAGAAGGGCAAAAATATAAAGAGCGCCAGACAAAAGAGAAAGAAAAATCTGAGAGATTCCAGGAACCGAAAAGCCTACAAAGGGAATAAGTATCAAAGCAATCCCTCCTAATAACCCAACCAAAAAAGCATAAAGCTTGGGGTCGGGAATTCTCTGAGTCAAAAGATATTTATCTACCAAGAAAACAACAGCTAAAATTAGATAAGTTGAGAGAGCAGCGAAAAGCCAAGTCATTGTGAAATAATTTTTTTGATATTAAAAGTTCCCAATTTCTCTCCCTCAATAAAACCCTGCATGGCAGCTTCAGCAAAATATCCTTGGTCCAACCAGTCAAAAAGCCATTGATTTATATAGTCTGGATTTTCTTGTAGCATCCCAAAACCTGATTTTAAAAGCCATCTCATATTAAACTCTTCTTGGGATCCAATTGCAGGGGCAATAATTATCGGAATTCCTAAGGCAGAATAAAAGGAAAGTTCGCTCGGCTTTGTCCATAAAATGTCGGTTTTCCTTAGAGCCCAATTAAACTTTTGAAAATAACTTTCGATATTTTTTTCAAAAATTATTTCAATGCCCTTATTCAATCTATCCTTTAAACCTAATTTTTCGATATTTCTTTCAAAATACTCTTTTATACTTTCCTTAATACCAGCTGATAAAATTATTTTAATTTCGTCGCTTTTTATTTTATTGATTAAGTTCTTTAGAATTTTAACTCCGATTTCTTTTTGAGCGCCTGCCCCACCAACTGAAAATAATATTGTTAATGGATGATTTATTTTGTCTGGAAATTTATTTAAATTTTTTTCTAATAATACTTTATACTTTTCGAAATATTTCCTTTTTGGATCTAAATTTAGGATTCTATAACCCAAATCTTCCTTTAAAACCTCCATTTTTTCAGTCCCAATATTCTCTAAGGGCAAAGGGTAACCAGTTAAAAAAATATTTTCGGGTTTCAATCCATAAAGTTTGAGTCTTTCTACCACTCTCTCATTTGGAGCAAAATATTTGATTTTACTTAATTTGGGTTCTGGGGGCGCCCAAGCCCGAGAAATATCGGCATCACAAACAACACAAAAAATTTCCCCTGGGTAATTTAAAAAATCCGCCATAAAAGATGGAATAAAAAAAGTACTAATTAAAGGCAGGGGTTTTTCTTTTAATTTTTCAATTAAATGACTCCCCCATCCTTTTTTAATAAGAGAAAAGGTCTGTTTTAGCTGGAAATTTGGTTTTGATAAATCTCTTTTGGGATAAAAACCGAGAATTCTCTGAAATTGATCGAAAATAAAAAAAACAATTTCACCAATTAAGGGAATCTTTTTGAAATCTGAAATAAATTCGTAAGATTTCCTCGTGCTTTCCCAGATGCTTCGGTCCTTTATAGGAATACCCTGATAATCGTTAGCATTAATAACTTCCCCTCCAGGCGCTAGATTTCTTAAAGGGAAAGCCGTCCTCTGATGACCGTAACCCATATTCACCGATACTATCCAACACTTCTGTTCCATACATTTATTGTATCTAATTTTTTATAATTTACCCAGTGGTAAAGATTTTTCTCACTGGTGGATTTAAAAATTTTAGCCTTTGCCCTTCCTGTATTCGCCAAATTATGAACCCTAGAATTAAATAAGAAATTACTAGCCAAAACCAATGGATATTTTGTAAGGCTAGAGAGATGAATGGAATTCTAGAAGAGAGATCAATGATTTTTGTTACGTAGGTTAAGGAAAGCCAGGTTGGGAAGGAAAATAAAAAACCTAGAAACCAAAGAATCATTCCAGCTGCACCGAAAAGAAAAATTAAGATAGTCAGTGGAGCCAAAATTGGAACAATTAAAATATTGGCAACAGGAGAAAGTAGTGGCATCCTGCCAAAATTATAAACTAGAATTGGCAGAGTAAGAATTTGAGCTGCTATTGTAGCTGAGAGAGTAGTTCTCAAAGGAAAGATTTTTGGGTCGGGAATTTTTTTGAATAAATCGAAAAGGGCTGGCTGAAAATAGATTAACCCAAAAATAGCCAAAAAAGAGAGCTGGAAGCCAACATCTAGCCTTAAGAGAAGAGGATTAAAAAAGAGCATAAAGGTTGCAGCAAAAACTACAGCCCGATGAGCTTGAGAAAGCCTACCAAAATATTGAGCAGTCATTAAAAGAAATCCCATAATTCCTGCTCTGATAGCAGAAGCAGGAGCCCCAACCATCAAAATATAGAGAAAGATTAAAAAGATTGATAAATAAAAAGCTTGATGCCTCCAAAGGCCTAAATTTAAGGCAAAAGCTAAGATTAAAAAGCTAATAATAGTAATATTCATCCCCGAAACTGCAGTAATATGGCGAGTGCCGGTTAAATTTAATTTATCTTTCCATTCCTGTGAAATATTTTCCTCATCGCCGAAAATTAAAGCTTCTAAAATTCCCTCTTGCGGGGATGATATCAAGCTTTGAGCAGCCGTTTTAAATTTATTTTTAAAAGAAAATAAATTACTCATTAAAGGATTCCCCAATCCTCTATCTAATATTTCAATTCCCGGGAAGTACATTACCGAATAAATTCCGTCTTTTTTAAGATAATCTCTATAATTAAACCCTTCAAATATTTGAGGAGTTTCTAATTTACCACTAATTTTCAATTTATCTCCATATTTATATGCAGGATATTTGTTGACCGTGACCAAAACTTTTCCGGAAATGGCAGTAGTCCCTTTTTTTGTTTCAATTTTTATATTATCTATGGTTAATTTAATACTTTTTTCTCTAATATCTGGTTCTGTTGACACTATTCCGATTAAAGTAGTTTTTTTATCTAAATCATTGATTTTTCTTAATTCATTATTCATAATTCTTAATTCCGTTAATTGATGCCGCCAAATTCCGAATACGAAGAAAAATAAACAGAAACCGATAACCGCAATTTTTTTACCTGCCCCGTAGGCCCCGTTCTCAATTTGAGGGCGGGGTCCTATGGGGTATTTCCAGAAGACTAAAATAAGAATTAGCCCCAGAATTAAAATTCCCAGCATAATAAGCTGAGAAATTTGAAATATCGAACTCAAAAATATGCCCGAAACAAAGAAGAGACAGAGATACAAAAAAACTCGCGAAGCGCTCATTTTTTTATCTTAACACAACAAAAAACCTGAGAAAATCAATATAGGGCAAGCCCGAGAGATAATTCTAGGAAATAATTATAAAAGTTTCTTATTATTCCCCTTTAGGTTGAGATTTCTCAAAATATTCTATTATTTTTTCAAGCATCTTGGTCTGTTTTTCCAAGTACGCGATAATAACTTCGGCTTCTCTTTCGGCTTTTAAATTGACTTCGAAGTCGGCCTCGGCCCTTGCTTCAGCATGACGGCCCTGGATATTTTGGCCAATCATAATTAATGGCATTAACAGAATTTGGATCATATTAGAGATAAAAAGCCACAAGACAAAAGCTGGAAATGGATCAAAACGCAAATGACCCGGTCCAAGGGTATTCCAAGTTAGCCAGAAAACCGTCCAAATAAGAATAACAAGAAAAAATCCCATCGAACCAATATGCTTTGTAATCCAAAGCGCTAATTTTTCAAGAGATCCAAGATGTTCTTTATGCTCAATATTCACATTTCTTACTGGCTTTCGTGTTCTTTTTAACTCTTGGAATGTTGGAATATCTAATTTATTTTCCATAATTTTAAATTATTTAATATTTTAAAAAATAATCGACCATATTTAAGATTATCATAAATATAGCAAAATTAAAAAGAGGCGGTTATGTTAAAAAACCGCCCATTAAAAGACACTAAACCTTTGTAATTTATTACTTCTTTTTCTTTTTTATCGTAATTCCCCATTTTTTCATACAGGCATCGTGTTCCTTCGCATTGCCACAATCACCGTGCTTTTTGTGCCATCTTTCATGTTCTTTTTCCATAACAACCATACCTTTTTTAAATTTTCCTCCTTTTTTAATTTTATTTAGCATAAATTTTACATTTATTTTAAAATCTATTTGACCTTTATACTTATTAATACGTGAAATGAAAGGTTTTTGGTGCATGCCCCGACCAGAATGGCGATTTTTTTGACAGCTCCCCTGGTGGGATCCCTACCTGCCTCTACCTGTCGGTAGACAGGGGCAGGCAGGGATGTTAGAACCCCGTTTTAAAACAAAAAGGCCTCCTACCAGGTAGGAAGCTTAAAGTTCAAGAATATTAAACGGTTCTTCTCGGAATTCTTTGGTTCTCTAGAAGTTTTGCTGTAGGAAATACTACAAGGTCTCCTTTAATCCTCTTTTCTCTTAGGAACCCATCTCGAATCAGCTCGTCTATATACCATTGCTGATAACTTCTTTCTGCCAGTAGCTCTAATTCTGCTTTCTTGACTCCGACTAGACTAGTTCGGTTATCATGAGCTGCTCTAACAAGAACTAGAAGTTTTGCAACTAAGACTTCTCTTTCGGCCTTACCTAGAGTTGAAAGTTGTTGTTCTCCATCGCATTCCCAAATTCTAAACTGTTGGTTCAGTTCCTCTACCTCTTCATCAATATAGACTCGGCTAAAGAATGATTTGATTTCAACTCTTTTACCTCTTTCGTCAGTCCAAATCTCAACGCCTTGGCTTTTTGTCACGGCACTTCCCTCCTTTATGCCAAAATAAAAGTACTAATATATACTCAACACTATTACAAGTTTAATCTTGTGTCAAACAAAAACCCCGCAAGATGCGGGATAAATCGGCTCCCCAGTTCAAAGCTTATTAATTTCGGAGAAATCAAGGTTCTGCGAAGCAGGTTCTTATAATTCTAGAGAATAGAGATTATATGACGATGATGAAGGAAAAACTACTAGAAATTAAGGGAGTTTATAAGAACCTGAAATTATCACCTGTGGCAATAACTCGTTAAATTCTCTTGGCGATTTTATTTAGAAAGTTTTATTAAAAATTATAGTGGATTACTACATATTGTGCGTAAATAGCAATGTTATATAATATAATTAAAGGTCAATATAAAAAATATTTAATAATTATATTATGAATCAAAAGAAAATAATTTTAATTGTCGTTGTCCTTATCATAATAGCAATAATTTTAGGGTTAGTTTTTTATTTCCAGGGCAGAAAAAAAGAAGGTATACCTGGAACAGAAGGAACATCCGGCTTAAAGGAAGAGAAAAAAGAAGAAACTATTACTCCCCTGCGCCTTGACTATACCATTAATAATTTTGGCCCCGGCGGTGCCAACACATTCTCGTATTACATAGAAAAGAAAAAATCCTGCGACAACCGCGAAGCTTATCTCGGATTAATGAAGGCCCAGAGCAATGATAAAAATTCTCAACCACAGTATGCGAAAATCACGATTTTTACCGATAACGGAGAAATGGCTGTCACCAGTTGGAGTAACGAAACAAATATGGCTTTTGACGATATCACTCCCTTTTACAACGAATTGAATTTCCCCCTGATGTTAAATGAATTATTCGTCTACGCCGGAAAAAATTTCAATTCCAATGAATATTGGAAAACTGAAAACCCCATATTATTAAAAAACGTTTCAACCGGCAGATCCAAGGGTGACTATTCTATCATTCCACTGGAAGAGGACAGTAGCGGTTTAGTTCCGTGTAAAAAATTTAAAATAGTTATGAAAACGACTAATACAGATGGTTACTTTACGGCCTGCGTGGCAAGAAAGGTTGGCGATATTTCTCTACCCTTTATAGTTTCTTTTGCCTTTCAAAACGAACAGGGTCCCAGCTGGGAACTTAAAAGTTTTGCAAACGAAAAGTCAGGTATAGCCTGGGTGCCTCAGTGTTTAAAGCCTGTTGTCTGTAATTATACAACTGAACCATCCCAAGCAGAGAGGACTTCATGCAGTTCTAAAGGCGGGCAAATTGAAAATGATTTTGACGAACAGGGGTGTATAAAAGAATATAAATGCCTGACACAGCTGGAAATAGCTAAGACGGCTATTGCCAGAGTTCAAAATCCGGCCTGTCAAATAAACCAGACCGTCTTGAATAAATACCTGCAGTGCCGAAAGAATAATATGCCCAACTTTGATCCAGTAGCATACGATAACCAAGGTTGCTTGACTGACATAAATTGCCGATAATTTTTTTCTGTAACCCTAAGTAAAAAATCGCCCAGCCGTCAGCTATTGGGCGATTTTTGTTTGCTCCCCGTATTGGACGCATTTAGAACTGTTAACTGGAAGAAAATAAGAGAAGAAATTGAGCCTTTTAAGGTTATGGTGGAACAAAAACTCTCAACAGTAGGTGCCTGACATTTCCAGCATACCCCACCCTGAGCTTGTTGAAGGGCTACTCACTATTTCTTTAAATTGCCCAGCAATGGGCGAAATTTAACTAACAACTAAAAACTATAACGCCAAAGGCGAGATATCGAGCAAAGCTCGTTATAAACTAATAACTGAGTTGTCGGATCTCAACTTCGGCCTAAATTTTTACCCCGCACCAAGCTTCGCTCTGGTGCGGGGTTGATTATCATTTTGGCCTACTTTAGGGAATCATTCCTGCCTTATTCTTTTTCCCCTTCTCTAACTAAAGAGGAGTAGCGCCATTTTCTTTTGAGGGCTCAAGTAGCTTTTTCTCTTTTGGCAATTTGTCTTTTTTTGTATTTTTTTAAGAGCAACTGAAGTTCATCTTTCACTGTATTAATTGCTTTGTAGATATTTTCCTCTCTTGCTTCGGATCGAAGAACCCTGCCCGGAACTTTAATATTTGCTTCGGTATAATAAATATTTCCTTTTTTGTGGTGCCGAGTCTCAAGAGCAACTTCAACAAAAGCCTCAACCGACGTATCAATATGAGGAATAAATTTGTCTAAAGTAGTAATTTTCTCTTCAATTGCTTTTTTTATTGCCGGAGTTAAATTTAAATTTGTTGCTTTGATAGTAACTTTCATTTTTTTTAAATAACAATTTTGGACCGACTATTTAAAATTTTAACAAAACTATCCATCTTTTATCCTCAGAATAACCCGATTTTTTAAAAAAAGCAAACAAAACCGCCCAGCACCAGCAATTCGAAGAGTTGCCCGAAGGTATTACCTCCTCGTTTCGCTCGTCGCAATTCGGGGAGTAGATTCTCACCACACCAAACAGAGCAAACCTAAACCCCCACCAAAATCTGGTGGGGGTCGGTTTGCTCCCCAGTTCAAAGCTTATTAATTTCGGAGAAATCAAGGTTCTGAGGAGCGAAGCGACGTGGGTTCTTATAATTCTGGAGAATAGGGATTATACGACTATGATGAAGGAGAAATTGCTGGAGATTAAAGGAGTTTATAGGAATTTGAGGTTATCCCCTTTAGCTGGAGGGTGTTAGAAGCTGTTTTAGGTGAACAAAAAGGCCTCTTAGCGTAAGCCAGAGGCTTAGAGTAGTCTTCTCTTTTAGACAATTTTATGGGCTATAGCAGACCCAACAAATACGAAAGAGGAAACAACACAAATAGGAATTGTTACCCAGAGGCTGAGTTTAGATGTTTTATCGTGTTCTGGAGATATTCCAGCAGTCACCACCAGCAGAAAAGACATCCCAGCGGCAACACATGAATAGAACATCATATTATTTGTAGCACTTTCCATTTTCTTCACCTCCCAGTTTGGAATGAACTATATTGATATTTAAAAATACAATAGGGTAAGCTCTTTGTCAAAGAAAAAGACCTCGGCGTGAGCCAGAGGCTTAGATGAAGATTTTTTAATTAACTATGACGGGATAGTGTCAAACTCTCTCTCACAGGAATCGCAACAGTATTGTTTTCTATTCTCTGTTACTTTTTCAACAACCTGTTTTCGTATTGAACTTCTCACTAAAACAGCGAAGATCGCCACAGCTTGTCCAAAATTATGGATATTTCCTCCACAAAACGGACACTTTCCTACTATTGACGAGTCCATAGCTTTATCCCTCCTCCAGATGTGGAAAGAACTAATATCAATATTTGACCATATTATAAATTTAATCTTTTGTCAATGAAAAAACCCGCAAGATGCGGGGAAAAACCAGGGTCGTCTAGCGGACCAGATTAGAACCTGTTTTTAGCGTAAACCTCCCCTGGTGGGACAACGTTAGAACCTGTGTTGGCTTATAAATTATTGATTCCAATCAACGAGTTCGGTGAATCTTAGATAAAATCCGAATGGGTCAACAATACGAAAGTCCTTTTTCCCCCAACGCTTAAGCGTCAAATCTTGAACTAATCTCGCTTTTATATCGGGTAACACTTTTTGATAATAAGTTTTGATATCTCCAACAGGAATGGTTATTTCCACTTCGTATCCTCGCTTCGTTTCTTTTGGGAAATCTTTAAAAAAATTGTGATTATATACTTTTTCATCTCCCCCATAAAAATTTATAATAGTATCTCCTAAGCTATCTTTCCTTTTCATTACTAAATAGCCCAACTCTTTGCCAACAGGTTCTTCAGATATCACTTCAAATCCTAGTTTCGAATAAAAATCTTTAACTTCGTCAAAATTTGGGACGTGTAACTCTAAAACAAGATTGTTTTTTATTAATTTCATTTTTTTATTCTACCAAAAAACCGCCTGATTGGCGATTTTTTTTATCATACAATCTATTGCCTTAAATACTTCTTTCCCTTTAATTGATCGGGCAGATAATCTTCTTTAGAATACTTCTCGTATCCCTTTCCGTAATTCAAATCCTCCATAAGCTTTGTTTCCGCATTCCGCAATCTTAAAGGAATGGGCAAGTTTCCATACTTCTTTACGTCTTCCATTGCAGCCATATATGCGCTATATGAGCTTCTGTCTTTCTTGCATTGGCAAAGATAGACAACTCCGTGAGCTAAGTTAATACCACACTCCGGCAATCCGATAATTTCCACTGCTCTGAATACGTCGTTAGCTACAACCAAAGCCGTTGGTTGAGCCAATCCTATGTCTTCCGAAGCAAAGATAACCATTCTTCTGGCGATGAATTTCGGATTCTCTCCGGAATCAATCATTCTGGTCAGATAATACAAAGCGGCATCAGGTTGGCTGGCTCTCATGCTTTTAATAAAAGCTGAGATTGTATTATAATGCTCCTCCCCTACTTTATCGTATCTTAAGAACTTTGACTGCAAGGCGTTCTTTAGATTCTCCACGGTGATCTTCTTATAAAGTTCGTTCGTGTTTTCAAGCATGGTAATGGCCTGCCTTGCGTCTCCGTTTGCCATATTAATCAGCCAGTCAATTGATTTCTTGTCTAATTTGAATTTGGTTCGCTTAATGATGGTTTCCATCTCTTTATCTGAAAGTTCGTACAAAACAAAAATCCTGCAGCGGGAAAGCAAAGGCGCAATTATTTCAAAGCTTGGATTTTCCGTAGTGGCTCCGATTAAAGTCATATCCCCTCTTTCCACGTAAGGAAGCAGAAAATCCTGCTGGGCCTTATTGAAGCGGTGAATTTCGTCCAAGAATAAAACCTTGGGATAGTCTTTCACATCTTCCTCGATTATTTTCCTGATATCTGCTTTGCCGGCGGAAACCGCAGATAATTCGTAAAGCTTGGCATCCAAACTTTTGGCATATATTTTCGCCAGAGTTGTTTTTCCGGTTCCCGGCGGACCCCAAAAAACAAACGAAAACAGATGCTTTTGCTTTATGGCAACATTCAAAGGTTTTCCTTCACCAACTAAATGATCCTGACCCACGAATTCTTTCAAGGTTTTTGGCCTGATTTTTGAAGCTAACGGTTCCATTGATCCACTCTATCAAAAAACCGCCTTCTTGGCGATTCAGTTTATAAAATGATTTCCCGAACAAATGGCTCAACTTATAAAAACCTTTGCTCCCCAGTTCAAAGCTTATTATAACTTTAGAAGATTGGAATTATATGAGTATGATGAAGGAAAAACTAGTGGAGATTAAGAAGGCTTGTGGGAATTTCAATTTGTCTCCTTTAACTACATAATAATACGCTTATTTCTTTAAAAAAGCAATCCTTATAAACTATCTCTTCTGTTCTGTTTTCTCCGAAATTAAGCTATTGAGTATTTTTTTGACAAGTTCAATGCTGTCCCAATTAAATATGGAAATCTGTATTATATTTTTATTTAATTTTTTGAGATTCCCTGCCACTTCGTTGGCGGCGTTCTCTGAAACTACGTCTTTTTTGCTTATAAAAAGATATTCCGGCTTTTCCAGAAACAGTTTATTGTATGTCTCTAGCTCGCTGCGCACCGTTTTATAATCCGAGACGGGATCTATCGAATCTGCGGCTACAAAATGAAAAAGGATTTTCGTGCGCTCTATATGCCGTAAAAATTTAATACCGAGGCCCTTGCCTTTAGACGCACCCTCAATAAGCCCGGGAAGATCGGCAAGTATCAAATCATAATACGCGCCTAAATTCGGCTCCAAGGTCGTGAACGGATAATTTGCCACTTTGCTTTTGGCGTTGGTCAGTTCATTAAGTAAACTTGACTTGCCGACATTGGGCAGTCCTACAAATCCCACATCGGCAATCAATTTTAATTCAAAACGGATTTCAAGAAATTCTCCCGGCTCTCCGTATTCAAATTCTTTCGGAGTTGTATTGGTCGAGGAACGAAAATGGAAATTACCCTTTCCTCCGGCTCCCCCGCGGGCAATTACCACCTGCTGCCCGATTTTAGTTATCTCAATATCTTCGCCTGTTTTTAGATTATGCGCCACGGTTCCGACAGGAACCGGCAGAACCAGATCTTTCGCGTCGCTACCGTCGCGAAATTGCGAACGACCGTCCTGCCCGTTTTTAGCTTTAATTTCTTTTTTAAAACGGAATTTATTTAGCGCGTTCAAATCAGAAATCCCTTCAATATAAATACTGCCGCCTTTGCCGCCACTGCCACCAACCGGACCCAAAGACATCAGGTTTTTATTAAACGCCACTGCTCCTTTTCCGCCAGCCCCTGCCGTCACCCGTATTTTTACATCATCAATAAGCATATTGTCAGTATAAACTATTTTAATCCGCATTAAAATCAAATCCCGCTTAAAGCGGGACTTGATTTTCATTTATTTGATCTTACTGAATTAATTATTAAATGCGGGCGACATTTGTTGCGTTAGGCCCTTTTGGAGAATCGGTCTTTTCAAAAGACACTCTATCGCCTACTTTTAACTCTTCGTAGGTTACCCCCTTCAACTCATTCTTATGAAAAAACAAATCTTTTTCTTCGCCATCAACGGTAATAAATCCGAATCCCTTATCTGTAAGATTCTTAATTGTTCCTTCCATATTATAGTTAAATATGAATTAACTTAATTAATGTTCTAAGGTTTTATCCTAAAGTTTAGTTCCCCAGATAAACTCGACTAAATTCTCATCAGGCAACTATCTTATGTAAACAATGTTAACATTTAAAAATCGACCAGTCAACCTAGAAAAATTAAGGTTTGAGATTCTGCTCCGGAGGTAGGACTCGAACCCCCCCTTCTAAAATCTACCTTATTTGACAGGTATCAAAAAAGGGGGCGATGGCTTTTTGAATTTCTAAGAGACGTTTTTGAGAATAAGATTTAATCTTTTCCAAATTTGGATCAATTGTTTTTTCCGGCCGGAAACTCTGCAAAAAATATTTTGGCGCGCCCTGAATCCAACGGGCAATTTGCAAAATATCTTCTTTCTTATGAAATTTTGGAACTACGGTCGTACGAAACTCAAAATCTACTCTTCCTTCTTTTAGAATCTTTATACTTTCTTCAACATTATCTAATATTTTTCTGCTTAAAAAATCAAATTCGATACTAGGGCTTTTTGGTTTGTATTGATTAAAAATTCCAATAGTTTCGCCATATTTTTCTTTCGGCGCTTTAATATCCATTGCAACATAATCTATCAATTTATTATCAATTAAATATTTCATCATTACAGGATTTGTACCGTTGGTATCAAGTTTTACTAAATAACCCAATTTTTTAATTTTTTCTATAAAGTCTGGTAAATCTTTATTAATAGTTGGTTCACCGCCAGTCAAGCAAACTCCTTCTAAAAGTCCTTTTCTTTCTTTCAGAAAATCAAAAAATTCTTTTTCGGAAATTTTAGGCTGTTTTTTTATTTCTTCCGGTAAAACTATCTCTCGGTTATAACAAAAAGGACATCTAAAATTACAGCCAGCGAGAAAAACAGTGGCCGCTAAGCGGCCAGGATAATCAATTAAAGTTAATTTTTGCAAGCCACCTATTTCCATTTTTATAAGACTATTTTACTAATTCTAATTCCTTCGGCAACTTAAATTCTTTTCTTTGTCTGAATTCTTCCTGTTTGCCCAAATTCCATTGCTGAACTGGCTGTAGGTAACCAACAATCCTTGAATAAACTTCACAAGGTTGTTTAATCGTGCATTGAGGGCAGTTAAAGTGCTCTCCCGATAAATAACCATGGACAGGACAGATTGAAAAAGTAGGGGTAAGCGTAATATAGGGCAGGTGGAAATTTTCAAAAACCTTCTTTACTAAATTTTTGACTGTCTGGATATTGGAAATTTTCTCGCCCAAAAAGAAATGTAAAACCGTACCTCCAGTGTAACGAGACTGGAGTCCGTCTTGGAGCTTTAATGCCTCAAAGGCATCATCAGTAAAGCTTACTGGCAATTGTGAACTATTAGTATAATATGGTTCTTTCTTTGTACCAGCCACAATAATATCAGGATATCTTTCTTTGTCTTCTAAGGCTAGACGATAAGCAGTAGATTCAGCAGGCGTTGCCTCTAAATTATAAATATTTCCGGTTTCTTTCTGATAATTAACTAATTTTTCTCTCATAAAATCTAATATTTCAATAGCAAATGCCCTTCCTTTTTTTGAAGCAATGTTCTCGCCGATAAAATTCAAAAGGGCTTCATTCATACCGACCAAACCAATGGTTGAGAAATGATTAGCATAGTACTGCCCCCTCATTTTCTTAATCCCGGCTAAATAGAATCTTGAATAGGGATATAGACCTTTTTCAATAAAGTTTTCAATGGCCTTTCTCTTTATTTCCAGACTCTCTTTAGCTAAATCCATTACTTTTGCTAATCTTTCAAGGAACTCTTTCTTTGTTTTAGATAAATATCCGATCCTTGGCAGATTTATCGTTACTACGCCAATACTACCAGTAAGTGAGCCTGCGCCAAATAGCCCTCCTCCTCCTCGATTATGAAGCTCGGTTAACTCAATTCTTAATCTACAACACATACTCCTTACGTCCTCTGGCTTCATATCTGAATTAATGTAATTAGCGAAATAATTTATCCCGTACTTTGCTGTTGCCTCCCACATTGGGTCCAAAACCGGATTATCCCACTCAAAATCTTTTGTGATGTTTATAGTTGGAATCGGAAAGGTAAAGACTCTTTGACTTTTGTCACCTTCAATCATTACTTCATAGAAAGCCCGATTAAAAATATTCATCTCTTCTTGGAATTCTCCATATGTCTTGTCTTGAGGTTTGCCACCAATAATTACAGGCTGTTTGGCAAAAACGGGAGAGGGTTTAATGTCCAAGGTGATATTACTAAAGGGTGTTTGAAATCCTACCCGTGTGGGTATTGCCATATTAAATAAAAATTCCTGGAGAGCTTGTTTTACTTGTTGATAATTTAAATTATCGTTGCGGATGAAGGGAGCTAAAAGAGTATCAAAGTTTGAAAAAGCCACAGCCCCTGCGACTTCACCCTGAAGAGTATATATAAAATTAACTGCTTGGCCCAAAACAGTTCGAAAATACTTAGCTGGTTTTGATTGCACTTTTCCCGAAACTCCGCCAAAACCTTTTAGCAAAAGATCATATAAATCCCAACCAGCGCAATAAGGACCTAGTGTGTCTAAATTATGCAAATGAAGATCGCCTGATTCGTTTGCCTCCCTTATTTCGTTTGGATAAATTTTATTCAACCAATATTTTTTTGTAATATAAGAAACTCCATAACGATTTAATCCCTGGAGAGAAAAAGCCATATTGGCATTCTCTTGAACTTCCCAATCTAATTTTCCTAAATACTGATCTAATCTATCTATTGCCTCTTCGCTAAATGTCACCGCCTCCCTTATTTTTCTTCTTTGCTCGCGATAGAGAATATAAGCTTTTGCAGTTTCGACTAAACCATTAAAAATTAAAACCTCTTCAACAATGTTTTGAATCTGTTCAACGTTAGGGATTTCGTCTTTTTTAAACCTTCGATTTAAGATTTTAACAACTTTATCAGAGAGCCTTTTTGATTTTTTACCATCTCCTTGGTTGGTAGCAGTTATCGCCTTAAAAATAGCATCGGTAATTTTTGATTGATCAAAATCTACAATCGAACCATCTCTTTTTTGAACTTTTAAAATCCTATTTTTTGGCATACCCCGTAAGAAATAAAGTATTTTCAGTTAATAATATATTTAGACCTTAAAATAATATATAATTCACGACTTTATAGATAACCTGGGATTTTAGTAGAAAATATCTTAGCCATTCTTGTCTTCCACGAAAATCCCTTTGGTTTTCTACGGGGCATACCCCATAAGAAATAAAGTATTTTCCGTTATAATATCGGATAATCTTGATTTGGCAAAAAATACTTTACCTAAATTATGTTTTAGAATCCTTTTTTGAAGATTTTCAGTAAGGCTGTATATAATTTACCATCTCTGAGACTCCAGAAAACATATACGTAAAACATAATTATTTCCTACGGGGCATAAAAAAAGAAAAAACAAAAAGGTTATTTCATTTTAACTTATAAAAAAATCGGGTCAAGCCCGATTCTAAGTTAAAATCTGGGGAAAACTTAAATTTTCTGAAGGCCGGTGATAAAAACAAGAATTTTTAGTTCATCTGGCTCCATTTTCTTGTCCTCTACTGCTCCAAAAATCACTTTTACCTTAGGAGAAAGGCTTTTGGTAATAATATTGGCTGCTTTATCTACTTCTGAAAGGGTAAGGTCTGGACTGCTGATATTAAATAACAAAGCCCTTCCCTTTTTCCAGTGAGTATTCTCCAGTAAAGGAGAAAAAAGAGCCGAATTTACTGCTTCTTCTATTCTATTTTCACCTTTCCCCTTGCCTATCCCCAGAAGAGCAGGCCCAGAATTTCTCATAATCGTTTCAAGATCTGCAAAATCAATATTAACAATGCCAGGAACAGTGACCAAATCAGAAATTCCCTGTACTCCTTCTCTTAAGATTTCATCGCAAAGCCAGAATGCAGAAAAAACTGAAGTTTTTTCATCAACCATTTTTAGTAATCTATCGTTTGGAATGACAACGAGAGTATCTGATCCCTCTTTTAATCTTTCTAATCCCCTTTCGGCAATATTCTTTCTAGGAATTCCCTCGAAAGAGAAAGGTTTTGTAACTACAGCAATTGTCAAAGCGCCTGAACTCTTGGCAATTTCAGCAATAATTGGTGCAGCGCCCGTTCCTGTCCCACCACCTAGACCACAGGCGACAAAAACTAAATCTGTATCTTTTAAAATTTCTCTAATTTCTTCTTGGCTCTCTTTCGCAGCCAACTCACCAAGTTTGGGATTCATTCCAGCGCCTAGACCATTAGCTATTTTTTTACCAATCTGAAGTTTTAAATCTGCCTGAGCATTTTTTAAATCTTGAGCATCGGTATTTATGGCAATCAATTCCACCCCTTCAATTTTAGACTTTGCCATTCTTGAAATCGCATTCCCTCCTGATCCTCCCACTCCCACTACTTTTATTTTGGTTGAAGATTTCATAAATTAGTATCGGCCAAGACCGAAAAAATAAAACAAAACATAAATCCGTAATAATGACAAAAATGGTATTAAACCCAATGATACTCCAATTATACTATACTTCCTTTTTGATGAGCTGATACCCATTATTCCAAAGACTATTGCTGCAACTCCTATAATAAGAGAAGCAAAAGTAATAGGTGGGTTATCAAGATATAAGACCATTGGGATGTTCGTCAAAATTAGTAGGTTCGGTGTAGCAGCGATTATCCCAAGTACAAACGAAGCAACAGCTTTTCCTTTGGGGTCAGGTTTAGGTTGTTGAATATTTTGATTATTATTCATATTTAAGGTATAAAAATTCTAAATATTCTTTTTATTCTTGAGCCGATCCCTCCGCCAATAGAATGAAGCTTTTTTTCCTCCGAGTCAACGCTTCTTAAAATTAAACCAGAAACAACAGCTAAAGAAGGATCCTCTTCTAATCCTAAGATTCCTTGAGGATAGCCAATCTGGCAGGATAATTTCAATTCCCTCCTCGCTAAATCTGAAACTTTAGGAAGCTTGGCTCCTCCGCCAGTTAAAACAACGCCAGCTGGCAATTTTCCCTGGCGTGAAACTTTTTTTAGCTCTTTATTTACTAATTCAAAGATCTCTGAAATCCTAGCCTCAATAATCTCATTGAGAGTCTTTTGAGAAAAGGTTAAGGGTTCCCCCTCGATTAATTCTATTCTTTCTCTCTTTTTTTGATGACTTGAGCGACCTTTTTTTCTTTTCTCTCGAACTGGACAAGAGCCAAAATCTAATTTTATTTTTTCTGCTGTATCAATGTCGGTTTTTAAACCAATGGCTATATCATTTGTAATATGACCAGAACCCACTGGGAAAATAGTAGTATGAATTAGACTCCCTTCGTCAAAAATTGCCATTCCAGTAGTGCCAGCTCCAATATCTATGAGGCAAACTCCTAATTCTCTCTGGCGTGGTTTCAAAACTGATTTAGCCGAAGCCAATGGCGAAACAATTAAATCGTCTATTTCAAGCCCGGCATTTAAAACGGCATTAGTTAGATTTTTAATATAAGGTGCGAACCCACAAAGAGCTGAAATTTCAGCCTCTAATCTAATCCCTTGGAGACCTAGAGGTTCTTTAATCCCTTTTTCGCCATCAACAACAAATTCTCTGGGTACAACTTCTATAATTTCTTTATTTGAAGGTAGAGAAAAAGTCTGGGCAGCCTGTAGAACCCTATCAATATCTTCTGGAGAGATTTTTTGATCAGCTCTAGAAACAGCTACTACTCCTTTAGAAATAGTGGTAAAAATATGATTCCCGCCAATATTAGTATAAACAGAATCAATTTTTTGGCCAGTTAAATTATGGAATTCTTCTAAGGCAGATTCAATGGCTTTAGAAGTTTCTTCGGGATTTATTACTACTCCTCTTCTTAAACCAAAAGAGGGTGTCTGGACCAATCCCAAAATTTCAAGTTCTTGTGTTCTTTTTTTAATCTGGGCAGCCAGAATTTTTATACTACCTGTGCCGATATCAAGAGCTGCTATTACTTGCCCCCTAGCCATACCCCGTAGGAAATTAAATATTTTCAGTTGTTATCATATATAGACCTTTGAATATCATACAATTATTACTTATATTTATTAAATGGTTTTAGGTAGAAAATATTCTAGTTAATACATCCGTTGAGGAAATTTAATCTTTAACTTTCTGTTTTATCTTTATCAACGAAAACCTTCTGGTTTCCTACGAGGCATAGAAATTAAATTTGATTTAAATAATAATCTTCCTTTTTTCTTATTTCTTCAGCCTCTTTTTCGTTTTTTTCGTGGTCGTATCCCAAAAGATGCAATAGACCATGGATTAAAACCCTATTCAATTCTTTTCCAAAGTTAGAACCGTATCTCTTCGCATTCTTCTTTACTTCTCTTAAACAGATAACTATTTCACCAAGGCCCTGGATTTTTTTAAGCGGGCCGACTTTAAATTTTTCTTTCTGGACTTTTACTTCAGCAAATGACAAGACATCAGTTACTTTGTTTTTACCACGATATCTTTTATTAATTTCTTGCATTCTACCGGAGCCTAAAAGAGCAATCGATAAATCTACCTCTTTCTTTATTTCTTCTCTTATAATTCTTTCTGCAATCTTTCGTAGAAATTCTTCATCAACAATGGTAGTTGTTAGGTTGTTAATCTCAATCATAAGAGAAATGAAGCTTTTTTAGATAATATCACATCTTTCAGATAATATTAATCCCAGAATTTTATAAATAAAATTTGATTAAGATAATGATTCTTTCACTATTCTGCTAACTAAACTACCATCGGCTTTTCCTTTAACCTTGGGTATTAGCTCTGCCATTACTTTTCCCATGTCTTTGGGGCTAGCGGCGCCGGTCTTCTCAAGAGCTTCTTTCACCAATTTCTGAATTTCTTCTTCTGATAATTGTTCTGGCAGATATTTTTCTAAGATTCCAATCTCTTTCTTTTCTTTTTCTACTAAATCTATTCTTTCCCCTTTCTCAAATTCTAAAACAGACTCTTTCCTTTTTTTAATTTCTGAAGAAATTGCCTCTATAGTTTCTTCATCAGTTAACTGACTTTCTTTAACTAGCTCCTCTTCCCTTATCTCTTTTTTTTCCTTGGCAAGCTTTGCTCTTTTATCTTTTTCTTTATTTAGAATGGCAGCTTGTAACATTCTTAAGGTTAAAATTGCAAGATCTTGTTTTTCCTTTAATGCTTCTTTAATATCAGAATTAATTTTTTCTTTTAGATTCATAATTTATTTAAATTTTAATTTTATAAATTTTCGAGGGCCAACTTGTAATACAATTTCTTTTAGAGGTTCAACCTTATAATAAATATCTTCAATTTTCTTTTGGTTAACCTTTACTCCTCCCTGTAGAATTAATCTTCTAGCTTCGTTTTTACTTTTCACTAAATTCAGGTTGGTCATTAATTGAATTAAGGGAATTGCCTTCTTTAGAGATAAAGTATGCTCTAACATTTTTACAGGAATTTTCCTTTCTTGGAAAACAGTTTTAAAATATTCTGCTGCCTCAATAGCTTTTTTCTCTCCATGATATATCTTTACTATTTCAAAGGATAATTTTAATTTAAGATCCCGGGGATTCGCTCTCTTTTCCTTTAAATCTTTTTCGAATCCTCTTATAGTTTTTTCATCAACGTCAGTGCAAAGCCAGAAATATTTCAAAATTAAGCTGTCGGGAATAGACATTATTTTACCAAACATATCTGAAGGTTTTTCTGCCAAACCAACATAGTTACCTAAACTCTTTGACATCTTTTCTTTGCCATCAGTACCTTCTAATAAGGGCATTAAAAAACAACATTGGGGAGGTTGGCCAAAAATTTTCTGGATATCTCTACCTACTAAAAGATTAAATCTTTGGTCTGTCCCACCCATTTCAATATCAGCCTTGATCGCCATTGAATCATACCCTTGCAAGAGGGAGTATAAAAATTCGTGGATAGCTATTTCAAGTCCCTTCTGGTATCTTGTTTTAAAATCTTCTCTTTCTAGTATACGGGCAACGCTGTAGCTGGCTGTCAATTTTATTATTTCTTTAAGAGTCATCTTCTCTAGCCATTTACTGTTAAAAACTACTTCAGTTTTGGCTGGATCAAGAACTTTTGAAAGCTGTTGTATATAAGTTTTGGCATTAGCCACAACTTTCTCTTTTGAGAGCGTAGGTCTTGTCCTTGACCTGCCACTAGGGTCACCAATTTGAGCAGTAAAATCACCAATGATAATTATAACTTTATGGCCTAATTCCTGAAATTGTCTAAGTTTTCTTAAGCATACAGCGTGCCCCAAATGTAAATCAGGGACTGTTGGATCAGCCCCCAATTTAACTCTTAAAGGTTTTTTCTCTTTTTGAGCGGAAATAAGTTTCTTCTTTAAGGAGTTTTCGGGTAGAACCTCAACCGCTCCTCTCATTAAAATTTTTAGCTGCTCCTTAACTGATTTCATATCTTATTAAAGATGGCTCTTTAGAGATACCTTTCTACTCTCTCAACAATCTCTTTCGGGTTAAAATCAGTCTTAAGTAGGTAGTCTTTTACGCCTAAATCATAGGCTTCTCTTACAGTTTTTGGCTCTTCATAATTAGAGAAGGCTATCACCTTTGAAGAGGAAATTTGAGGATCTGTTTTTAATTTCTTTAGGAAATCAATCCCATTATCTTTCGGCAATAAAATATCTAGCAGAATCAAGTCGGGTTTTTCTCTTTTTGCCAATTTTATTCCATCTTCAGCAGTCGGAGCCAAAAAAGTCTTATAGCCTGACTGAATAAAAATATCCTGATACATATCAGCTAAAAGTTTTTCGTCTTCTATTATTAGAATTTTTTTCATATTTAAGAAGGCCGTTCTTCTATTTTACCTAATTTTTTTAATTTCTCATACTCTTTCTTTATCTCTGCTCTTCTTAGGGCTGCTTCTTTTTTGGCAAGTTTACTTTGAGGCTTTTTTTTAAATCGGGTTCTTCTCGCTCTAAGCAAAATGCCGCTTTCTCTAATACTCTTTTGAAAACGTCTAAGTAAACTTTGCGATGTTTCCCTTTCTTTTTTTCTAACTTCTAAAGTCATAATTTTGGTCTCCAAATTGCGGACGCAATTGGAGTAAGTTTTAGGGTATTTCTGTAATTTTCCCTGAAAGTAAATGTAAATGCAAGTGGTCTATTATCTGACCACCGTCGCGACCAACATTTATCATAAGTTTATATCCTTTCAAATTATTTTTTTCAGCTATAACTTTTGCAGTTAAAATTAGCTCACCCATCAAATCTCTATCTGGAATTTCTAAATGATCAACAGAGGGAATATGCTTTTTAGGTAAAATTAAAAGGTGGATAGGAGCTTTAGGGCGGATATCTTTAAAAACAATAATTTTATCATCTTCGTAAACAATATCAGAGGGCAGTTCTTTATTTATGATTTTACAGAAAAGGCAATTCTTCATATTCAAACATTATTTTTTTAATCTCTTTTTCATTTCATTCACTATTTTCTCTAATTTAAATGTTTCCTGTTTTCCATTCTTCATATCTCTAATAATAATCGTTCCATCTAAAGCCTCCCTTTGACCCAATATCAGGGTATATTTAGTGCCGATTTTATCTGCTGATCTCAATTGGGCCTTTAGAGAATCTCGACCGAAAGATTCGTCAACTGGAATTCTAGCCTTTCTAAAGTCTTCGAAAAGTTTTAAGCTCTTTCTCTTTGCCAGATTTCCCAGTTGGGCCAAAAAGATTTGAGTAGAAGGAGATTGAGACAGCTTGGTTGATTTAGCTTTCAATGTTTCAATGATTCTCTCAATGCCTGCTGCTGCCCCTACTCCAGGCGTAGCATCTCCGCCTAAAACTTTAATCAAATTATCGAATCTTCCTCCTCCAACCAAAGCATTGGTAGTAAAATCCCCTTCACATTCTTTTGGAGTTTCAGCCTGGGTAGAAAAAATTTCAAAGACTGTCCTGGTGTAATAATCTAGACCTCTTACTAGAAAAGGGTTGAGACGGTAAGGAAGCTCTAGCTCGTCTAAGAATTCTAAAACGGCCTTAAAATGGCTATGGCATTCTTCGCAAAGATGGTCGATTAATTGAGGAGCTTGAGACTTTATTCGCTGGCATTTCTCTTCTTTACAGTCGAAAAACCTTAGGGGATTTTCTTTCGCCCTTCTTTTACAGTCAGGGCAAAGACGGTCAACACGATATTTCAGATAACTGACTAGAAGCTTTTTATAATAAGGCCGGCACTGTGAATCTCCGATACTATTTACCTCAATAATTATATTTTTAAAACGAAGTTCTTTTAAGATATTGAAAAAGATTTGTATTATTTGGCTATCAATTACCGGACTTTTCTCTCCAAAAACCTCGAAACCTAATTGGTGAAACTGTCGATATCTTCCTGCCTGGGGACTTTCATAGCGGAAAAAAGGTCCAAAATACCAAAGTTTCACTGGCTGAGGAAGATTTTTCATTCCCTGTTCGATATAAGCTCTGACGATTGAAGCCGTACCTTCTGGTCTTAAAGCTAACCAATCTCCTCCTTTGGTTCTAAAAACATACATTTGTTTTTCAACAATATCGGTTGTCAGCCCTACACCTTTAGAAAAAAGTTCAGCCTCTTCTAATATAGGAGTATCTATCTTCTGAAAATCATAAAAATCAGCGACATCCTCAACGACGCTATAGATCTTCCGAAAATATCTCTGGTCTGCTGGCAAAATATCGTGCATTCCAGTGGGTTTTTGATATTTGGGTCTCTTCATAATTTAGTAAGCTGGGGCTTCAATTTTGGCGAGGGCGGCGACTGGCCAAGCTCTTAAAAATACTCGACCAATGATAAATCCCCTTGAAACAAGCCCCCATCTTCGGGAATCAGAGGAAAATTCTCTGTTATCACCTAAAACAAAATATTCACCATCTTTTAAAGATTCCTTGAGTTCTCCTAAAGTATGGAAAGATTTTGGCAAGTAAAATGATTCATCCAATACTTGGTTTTCATCCCCTCTAGAGATAATTATCTTGTCAGACCTTATCTCAATTGTATCGCCCGGAAGCCCAATTATCCTTTTGATATATCGCTGCGAAGGATCCTGGGGGAATTTGAAGACTATTACATCTCCTCTTTGGGGTTGGCTAAAACGATAGGAAATTTCATCGATAATTAAATAGTCGCCACTATGAAAATTAGGTTCCATAGAGGCTCCTTTAACAATAAAAGGCTGAAATAAAAAATAACGGATAGGGACAACAACTACTAAGGCAATAATAATAATTTTTGAAACTTCCCAGAGGAAAGATAAAAGATTACGCATAACCTATCTTATTTTAGCTTAGAGTTTTTATTTTGACAAGCCCTCTCAAATTTTGTTTTAAAAATTGGGGGGGGCAAATCCCACATAAAATTTTGGTTTTGGGATAGGGGAAGTGGTATAATAAATTAATGATTCTAATCGTTGGTTTAGGTAATCAGGATAAAAAATATCTGAAAACTCGACATAATCTTGGTTTTCAAGTGATTGATGAATTCGCAACAAAAAGAGGGCTAAAATTTTCTAAAAAAAATACGACCCTAATCTCAAGGGACGAATTTTATGGCAAGGAGATTATTATTGCCAAACCCTTAACTTTTATGAACAACTCTGGGAAGTCTGTAAAATCATTAATTACTAACTACAGAATAAAGATTACAAATATATGGGTAGTTCATGATGATATTGATATTCCCTTAGGTAAAATTAGGATCGTCAAAAATAGAGGAGCGGCTGGCCATAAAGGAGTTCAGTCAATAATCAATGAGATTGGAACAAAAGATTTTGTCAGATTCAGAATTGGAATTTGTCCAAAAGAAAAACCAAAAAGTGTCGATAGATTCGTCATCCAAATATTTAATAAAAAAGAGGGGGAGATTATTGAAAATGGCTGTCAAGCAATTGAGATAGCTCTGATTGAAGGCTTAGAAAAAGCAAAACAAAAATATAACCAATAGAAAATCCTTCTTGAAAAAGAGTTTTACCCTCTAGTCTGCCTGAGAGTCTTAGAGCCAAACTGACATTAGCCAATAAACTCTAAGTTTTACTAACTAATAAATAGCCAGTAAAAGCTTTAGGCTAAGGAGGGATTGCCTATTTTAAACCCGCACAAATTTTTAAAAAATTTAGGCAAGCAAGCTCCTCCCAGACAGGCTAGAGGATCCCTCTCTCTGATTACCTAATATTATAATTTAATTTGATGGAATTGTCAACCCCAACATTTACTGATAGGGTGCTGATTGTAAGTCTCACCCCCTATTTTCTGGATAAGGGGAACTTTTGGTTTGAAGAAAATTTCAAAAAAATTTTAGAGGCAAGAAAAACCCAAGCTTTTTTCGAAGATAATACTTTGTTGGCCCAAAGAAATCAAAAATATAATTTCTCTCAATTCTTAAGGAAATTAGATGAAATGGGATATGAAAAAGTTTACAAAGTTTCGGATCCTGGCGAGTTCTCCCAGAAAGGAGGCTTAATTGAAATTTTCCCAATAAATTTAAATCAGGCTTTGAGAATAGAATTCTTTGGTAATATAATTGAAAGTATTGAAAAATTAGATATAAAAGTTAGAGATGGGAAGTTTGCAAGAGATATTTTAAAGAAGAAATTAAAATCTCAAAGATTGTTCTCTGACTTGAAAGGTTTAAAACCCGGCGATTACTTAGTCCATTTAGACCATGGTATTGGTGTTTACAACCAACAACTTACAATCAACCCCGAGAACGCCTCGCCAGTGCTCGGCTACGGGGCAGGCAACCAACAATATTATGTACTCGAATATGCTCAAGGAGATAAGTTATATGTCCCACTTGGTCTAGAAAGAAAACTTTCTCGTTATATCGGCTTTGTCGAACCTAAGATCTCAAGGCTTAGCTCTTCTCTTTGGCAAAGAACAAAAAAGAAAGCCAAAGAAGAAGCTGAAAAATTAGCCAGAGAGCTTTTAGAGCTTTATGCCGAGAGAGAAATCTCTATCCGTCCTCCTTATCTGCCTGTTGATGAAATTGATTCTCAATTGGCTTTATCGTTCAGATATAGTGAAACCCCCGATCAAATACAGGCAATTGAGGAAGCCACAAATGATTTAGAATCTGATCGGCCAATGGATCGGTTAATTTGTGGAGATGTTGGTTTCGGAAAAACAGAAGTGGCCTTAAGAGTGATGGTAAAAATAGTAAAATCTGGTTATCAGGTAGCGATGATTTGTCCAACCACAATCTTGGCCAACCAACATTTTAATAATTTTAAAGAGAGACTAAAGAATCTGCCAATTAAAATTGATATTTTATCAAGACTCCAGCCTAAAAAAGAGCAAAAGAAGATAATTGATAAATTACGAAGGGGACAGATTGATATTTTCATTGGTACTCATCGAATTTTGTCAAAAGATGTTGAATTTAAAAATTTGGGGTTATTGGTTATTGATGATGAGCAAAGATTTGGGGTTAGACAAAAAGAAAGATTTAAAAAATTAAGGGCTTCTATTGATGTTTTGTCTTTATCTGCGACCCCCATCCCACGGACCCTATACCTTTCTCTTTCTTCTCTAAAAAATATAAGCTTAATCCAAACTCCACCTATAGGTAGATTACCAGTAAAAACTTTTATTTCCCCTTTCCAGGATAAAATAATAAAAAAAGCTATTAAAAATGAAATCTCTCGGAAGGGCCAGGTTTATTATCTTCACAATCGAATTGAGACAATTGAGATTGTAAAAAAAATTTTAGATAATTTAGTTCCGGAAGCAAAAACTTCTGTTGTTCATGGTAGATTGAAAGAAAAGGATATAGTAAAAGTGATGACTGATTTCCAGAATAGAAGGATCGATGTTCTGGTGGCCACTACTATAATTGAGAATGGCCTAGATTTGCCAAATGTTAATACATTGATTGTTGCAGATAGCACAAAGCTTGGGCTGGCCCAAGCTTATCAACTTAGGGGGAGAGTTGGAAGATCTCACATTCAAGCTTTTGCTTACTTTTTATATGGAGGCCATTTATCTAATTTAGCAAAAGAAAGATTAAATGCCCTCAAAGAGGCAGAGGCCCTGGGCTCAGGTTATAAGATTGCTCTAAAGGATTTAGAAATCCGAGGAGCCGGAAATATTTTAGGCAAAGAGCAATCAGGAAATATAAACCAGGTCGGCCTAAATTTGTATTGCCAAATGTTATCCGAGGCGATAGAGAAAACGAAAAGGGAGTAGCACGAAACTACTCCTTTACCTTACGAAAACAGTAGATATTTCTATGAATTTATGCCCCTTGAGAGAAAGAAGGAAAGAAAATTACACATCTGAATACCCTTGTTTCATTTGCTAAATTTCCCTCAACTGAGAGAGATGCACAAGATTTCAATCCTCTATCAAGCTGAGCATTATGAGACCAGGGTTCATAACCAGAAGGATCACCGGCGGTAAAGAAAATGCAACTTTCTTGTCTTGGACATTTTATCGTGCCTTCTTTGGTAAAAAGCTCGGGCGGTATTCCCTCTGTTTTCATCAGCTCCACTTTTCCCTCCTTCTTCAGTTGTTCAGATATTAATATCTCCATTTCTAAAATAATATGTTCCATAAAGGATGTCAAATTTTATAATTTTTCAAAATAGTGTTAAATTAATAAAATGGTAGATGATATAAAAATTATTAATATAAAAGATAAAGAATATCCGAGCTTTTTAAAAGAAATTCCTAATCCGCCAGAAAATCTCTATGTTAAAGGAGGGCTTAATTCTGAAGAATTATGTTTTGCCATTGTCGGCACAAGGAGATATTCTTCTTATGGAAAACAGGTGGCTTTGGAAATTGCTGGAGATTTAGCTGAAGCAGGGTTAACCATTGTTTCGGGTTTTGCTCCAGGCATTGATACTTTTGTTCATCAGGCGACGATTGAAAGAAATAGAAGGACAATCGCTATTTTAGGAACAGGATTAGATGAAAAAAGTATTTATCCAAGGTCAAATTTTAAATTAATGAAAAAGATTATTGAAACTGGCGGTTGTCTAATTTCTGAATATCCTCCGGGCACCCGGGGCACCAAATTTACTTTCCCTCAGCGGAATCGAATAATTTCTGGAATTTCTTTAGGAGTTTTGGTGATTGAATCAAAAGAAAAATCAGGGTCTTTAATTACGGCTAATCTGGCCATCAAACAAAGAAGAAAAGTTTTCGCTGTTCCTGGTTCGATTTATTCGTCAAACTCCCGCGGCTGCCATCTTTTAATTAAAAATGGGGCTAGGCTAGTAGAAAACGCCAACGATATCTTAAAAGAATTAAACCTTTCTTGTTTAACGTCGGGTGTTAAACACGTTGGAAAAACGCCCGAAGAAAATCTAGTATTGGAGGCACTAAAAGAGGAAGCTCTATATATTGATAAAATTATTGAGAGAACAAAACTAAATCCAGCCACTGTAAATTCAGTATTGACTATAATGGAAATAGAGGGTAAAGTAAGAAGTTTAGGAGGAAATATTTATGCTTTATATAAATAGTAATAATAGTAACCATGAATTTAGTTATTGTTGAAAGCCCCGCTAAGGGAAAAACAATTGAAAAATTCCTAGGCCCTGATTATCGGGTCCTCTCTTCTTATGGGCATGTGAGGGATTTGCCGGAAGGTGAATTCGGGGTAGATATTAAAAATGATTTTAAGCCAAAATATATTATTATTCCCAGGGCTAGAAAGAATATCCAGCTATTAAAGAAAGCATCTAAGGAGGCAAGAGAGGTAATTCTGGCAACCGATGAAGATCGAGAAGGAGAAGCTATAGCTTTCCATTTAGCTGAAGTCTTAAATTTAGATAGAGAAAAAGGGGGCAAAAAATCTAATTCCCCTTCGGGAAAGGAAAAGCCAACGATTCAACGTGTTACCTTTAATGAAATTACCAAACCGGCTATTGAAAAGGCTTTTAAGACTCCTCGGCAAATTGATATAAATTTAGTCTTCTCCCAGCAGACAAGAAGGATTTTAGACAGAATTGTTGGCTATAAATTATCCCCCTTTCTATGGAGAAAGGTTGCCAGAGGATTATCAGCCGGTAGGGTTCAATCAGTGACGGTAAGATTTGTTGTTGAAAGAGAAAGAGAAATCAAAAATTTTATACCAGAAGAATATTGGACAATAGAGGCATTACTCAACGGAAAAGGCACAGGAGAAGGAAAAAATGGATTTAAGGCAATTTTAGCTAAGAAAGATGGGGAAAATATTCCAAAATTAGGAATCAAAACAAAAAAGGAAGCTGATAAGATAATTAGAGACCTAAAAAAAGCCGAATATAAAGTAATCAAAATTAATAAAAAAGAAATAAAAAGAAACCCTTTCCCTCCTTTCGCTACTTCTACCCTTCAGCAAGAAGCCTGGCAAAGATTCCGCTTTCCGGCCAAGATGACAATGCGAATTGCTCAACAGCTTTACGAAAAAGGACATATAACTTACCATCGAACAGATTCTTTAAATCTTTCTGATCTTTCTCTATTTTCAGCTAAAAAATTTATTATTGGGGAATATGGTAAAGAATATTGGGCTGGCTTTTTGAGGAGATTTAAATCCAAGGGACGAGTCCAAGAAGCTCATGAAGCTATCAGACCAACCTATTCAGAGAAAGCACCAGAAAAATTAAAGATTCAGGCCAAATTAGATGATAATCAATATCGTCTTTATGATCTTATCTGGCGGAGATTTATTGCTTCTCAAATGGCCCAGGCAATTTTTGACTCAACGATTGTTGAGATTGAAGCTAAAAATTATATTTTTAGAACTACTGGGCAAATTTTAAAATTTGATGGCTTTCTAAAAATCTATCCGATAAAATATACGGAAGCTGAACTTCCTCAGCTCAAAGTCAATGAAATATTGGAACTAATAAAATTAATCCCCTCTCAACATTTCACACAGCCGCCACCGAGATACACTGAAGCAACTTTAATTAAAGTCTTAGAGGAAAATGGAATTGGAAGACCTTCAACTTATGCTCCAATTTTATCTACTATCCAAGAAAGAAATTATGTGGCGAAAGATGAAAGTAAAAGATTTTATCCCACTGAAATTGGATTACGGGTTAACGATATTCTAGTTAATAATTTCTCAAAAATTGTTGATATTGGTTTTACAGCCAAGATGGAAGAGAACTTAGATAGAATTGCTTCAGCTAAAGAAAACTGGGTGAAGGTATTAAAGGATTTTTATGATCCTTTTAGTGAAAATTTAAAGAAAAGAAACAAGGAAGTATCAAAAAAAGATTTCTCCACAGAAACTACTTCCGAAATTTGTCCAGAATGTAAAAGCCCCCTAGTAATCAGAATAAGTAAATATGGCAGATTCTATGGTTGTTCAGCATTTCCTAAGTGTAAATATAAAAGAGATATCCCTCAATCTCTGGGAATAAAATGCCCAAAATGCAAGGATGGTGAGATAATAAAAAAGGGGTTAAAAAATAAGAAATTCTTTTATGGTTGTTCGAATTATCCCAAATGTGATTTTGCCTTATGGGATAAACCAACCGGAGAAACCTGCCCAAAATGCAACAGCGCTCTTTTGGCAAGGAATAAATGGGGCAAAATATATTGTTCAAATAAAGATTGTGAGTATAATGCTAAATATTTTAGAAAAAATCAAGAAAAATAACAATGAACCTGAATTGGTTGAAAGAGTTTTTCAATTTGCCCAAAAAGCTCATTCGGGCCAAAAAAGACAATCAGGAGAAGATTATATTTTCCATCCCCTCCGAGTGGCTTTAACATTGACTGAGATAAATCTCGACCCTAAAACAGTGGCAGCTGCGATATTGCACGATCTTCACGATGACACACCGATCTCTTTAGATGAGATTGAAAGGGAATTTGGTAAAGAAATCGCCTTTTTGGTAGAAGGGGTCAGTAAATTGGGCCGACTCCGTTACCCAAAAGAAGGACTATTAATAAAACCAATAAAAGATCTTTTAGCTGATAGAGCCAACCTTCAGGCCGAGAACTTGAGAAAAATGTTCTTTGCTATGGCCGAAGACTTAAGGGTGATTCTGATAAAATTAGCCGACCGCCTTGATAATATGAGAACCTTAAATTACTTACCAAAAGATAAGCAAAAGAGAATTTCTCTGGAAACTCTTGAAATTTTCGCGCCCCTAGCTGATAGATTAGGAATGGGAGAAATGAAAAAGAGACTTGAGGACTTAGCCTTTCCCTATATTTACCCCCAAGAATATAACTGGCTTATGTCTCAAGTAAAAGAAAAATATGAAAATAGAGAAAAATATCTTAAAAGAATCGAACCTAAAGTAAAAGAAATTTTAGAGCGAGAAAGTATAATACCTTTAGATATTCATTCGCGAGCAAAAGGTTATTGGAGTCTATATCAAAAACTTTTGAGAAATGAAATGGATTTTGAAAGAATCCATGATTTAGTCGCTTTAAGAATTATTGTAAAAAATCTTGAGTCCTGCTATAAAGCCTTAGGAGCTTTACATAAAAACTTTAAACCTCTTCTAGGAAAAATCCAGGATTTTATTGCATTGCCAAAGCCAAACGGTTATCAAAGCATACATACAACATGTTTTTGCCTTGAGGGAAAATTGGTAGAATTCCAGATTAGGACTGTTGAAATGCACGAAAATGCCGAGAACGGAATCTGCGCTCATTGGGCATATAAGGAAAAAGTGGATTTAAAGAAAAGAGGTAAAAAATTTGCCTGGGTAGAACAGCTAAGGGATTGGCAGAAAGAGATTTTTGAATCAAAGGAATTTCTTGAAGGGCTAAAAACTGATTTCTTTAAAAATAGAATTTTTGTATTCACGCCAAGGGGCGATGTTATTGATTTACCAGGGGACGCAACTTCAATAGATTTTGCTTATCATGTTCATACTGAAGTCGGTAATCATTGCTCGGGAGCAAAAATAAATGGGGAAATGGTTCCCCTTTTAACTATCTTAAAAAATGGAGATGTTGTTGAGATTATAGTTGATAAGAATAAATCTCCAAGCCGAGACTGGTTAAAGTTTGTTAAAACAAGTTTGGCCCGTTCTCATATCAAAAAGGAAATTAAAGGAGGATTTCTAGAGATTATTGGAGAAAAGATTTCTCCAAAAAGATTAGTAAAAAAAATATTTAGAGAAAAGGGTGGATTAATACCCTTGTCAAAGAGAATTTCTCCTCGGGTTATCATAGGGGGAAAAACTGATATTTCTTTCGTTTTTGCTAAGTGTTGCAACCCTAAACCAGGAAATAAAATTATAGCCTACGTTACAAAAAATAAGGGGGCCTCAATTCATCATCTTTCTTGCCCAAATTTAAAAAAGCTCCAATCAAAATGGCCTCAAAAAGTCATTAAGGCATCCTGGTTATTGTAGGGGAAGAATTTTTATGTTAAATTAAAGGCTGGGCCGCCGTGGCGGAATGGAATACGCGTACGACTCAAAATCGTATGAGGGAGACCTTATGTGGGTTCAACTCCCACCGGCGGCACAATTCCAAAATGGTCTAAATATTTAAAATATAACTTTTTTTCGCAACAAAATGGTAGATAAAATAATAAAAAAAATAAAAAACCTAAAAGAAATTAAAGAGACAGGCGAGGAATTTAGAAAAACAGTAATTACTTTAATATTAGGAGGCTTTGGATTAGTGACGGCTTTAGCTTGGAATGAAGCAATTCGAAGTTTTTTTGATACCTTTTTCCCTAAAGGAGGCGGCGGTTTAATCGGTAAATTTATTTATGCAATAATAATCACAGTTGTTGTTGTTATCGTCTCCTTACAGTTAAAGAAAATATCTGAAAAGGAAGAGTAATAGATAATAAAAAATACTTGTTAAAAAGGAATTAAATAACCCCAGCAAAACCAAATTTGCTGGGGTTTAATTTTCTCTTAATCTTTATAAATTAATCTTTACTAAATTCTTAATTAGGCAAGCTACTGTTAAAGGCCCTACTCCGCCGGGAACCGGCGTAATGTAGCTTGCTTTTCTCGAGCAACTTTTGAAATCTGCGTCGCCAACCAATCTCCCTCTTCTGAAACTTGTACCGACATCAATCACTATCGCTCCTCTTTTTATAATTTTCCCAGTAATTAGATTTGGTTTCCCCACTCCAGAAACTAAGATATCAGCTTTTTGGGTAAAGAAAGAGGTGTTTTTTGCGAATTTATCCAAAATAGTAACAGTTGCTCTATTCTGAATAAACCATAAGGCTAAGGGTTTTCCTGTTAATCTTCCCGATCCAATTACTACTACGTTTTTCCCCTTAATTTTTATCTTATATTCTTTTAAGATGCGGGAAACTCCGCTTACTGTCGGCGGTAGAATCGATAGATTGGCAGTATAAAAATTACCTAAACTTTCATCTGATAAACAATCTATATCTTTCTTCAATGGAATAACATTTAAGATATCTTGGGATTTGATATGCGAGGGCAGTGGTAACTGAATTATTAAACCTGAAACGCGTGGTATTATTTCTTTGACTTCTTTTTCAAGATTTTTGGTGCTAATTCTTAATGGAAACCTAAATAATCTAAAATTAACGTCAACAAATTCGCAGGCTTTTCTTTTTTGATTAATATAAATCTTAGAAACTTTACTTTCTCCTACTGAAACTATACCTAAGGCCAATCTTAGGCGCTTTCTTTTAATTTCTTTTTTTAAATTACCGAGAATCCTTTCTGATATTCTTTTACCATTTAATATCTTAGCCATTAGGGTATCGGAAATTTTTGGCAGAGCTTTTTAACTTCTTTTTTGATTCTAACAGAAGATTTTTTATTGGAGATGACTTCATTAATCCATAAAGATATCTTCTTCATTTCTTTTTCTTTCATCCCGCGGCTGGTTATAGCAGGCGTGCCAATCCTGATACCAGAAGGATCAAATGGTTTTCTCTGATCATAAGGAATAGAATTTTTGTTAAGGATAATACCTGACTCCTCTAATAAATCTTGAGCTTCTCCACCAGAAATTCCTTTGTTTGTCAGATCAATTAAGATTAAATGATTATCGGTTCCTCCTGAAATTAAATCAAACCCATATTTTTTTAGCTCTGCAGCCAGGGTTTTAGCATTTTTTACAATCTGCTGAGCATATTTTTTGAACTGTTTAGTCTGGGCTTCTTTTAAGGCGACCCCCAGACCACAAATCGTTTGGTTGTGAGGCCCTCCCTGAAGACCGGGGAAAACTTTTGGAAAGATTTTATCTTTTAAATCCTTCCTACAGATAATTATTGCTCCTCTCGGCCCTCTTAAGGTTTTATGGGTAGTTGTTGTTACAACATCTGCCCAGGGAAAGGGGCTAGGATGAACCCTTCCAATAACTAAGCCGGAAATATGGGCAATATCAGCCATAAAAGTAGCACCAACCTTTCTGGCAATCTGCCCGAATTTTTTAAAATCCACTTTTCTGGGGTAGGCGCTGTAACCAGCGATAATCAAATTTGGCTTTTCTTTTCTTGCTAATTTTTCAATCTCCTTATAATCCAAAACGCCCTTTTTATTCAGGAGATAATTAACTACTTTAAAATCCTGACCGGAAAGAGAAACTCTTGCGCCCTGGCTTAAATGTCCTCCGTGCGGTAGAGCCAAACTCATAATCTTATCGCCAATATTAAGAATTCCTCTTAATACTGCGTAGTTCGCCTGACTGCCAGAATAAGTCTGGACATTAACCGCCCAATTCTTATTTAATCTAAAAACTTTCCTAACCCGCTCTTCAACTAACGTCTCCAATTCATCAATGTTTTCTGTGCCGCCGTAATATCTTTTATATGGCCTGCCTTCAGAATATTTGACAACAAAAATAGAGCTTAAAGCTTCTCTAACTGCAGCAGAAGGATAATTCTCCGAAGCCACCAAATTTAAAGTCTCTTGATGTCTTTTCGTTTCTTTTTCTATAAGATCCGCAATTTTAGGATCCTTTTTTCTGATTAATCGAATATCCATAGATTCTATATCCTTAGATTGGCATTGACTTTTATGTTTTGCCAATTTTTTATTCCTTTTTTAAGGCTGCGGAAATAGGCGGTTGCCCCTACCATTGCAGCATTATCAGTGCATAATTTTATATCTGGCATAAAATATTTTGTTTCCGGTAACCCTTTAAAAATCCTCTCCCCAAATTGTTTTCTAAGCTCTTTGTTGGCAGTTACACCGCCTGACAAGACTATTGTCTTAACTTTAAATTTTTTGGCTGCTTTAATGGTTTTTGTAATTAATACATCAATCACTGCTTGCTGAAAACTGGCGCAAATATCGTTTTTGTATCTCTTTATCGCATTTTTATTATAATCCTTTAAAAAATAAAGGACAGCGGTTTTAAGACCGGAAAAGCTGAAATCAAAATCTTTGGTATAAATCATTGGTCTGGGGAATTTGAAAGCTTTTGGATTACCTTTCTTGGCAAGCTTTGAAATTATTGGCCCACCAGGATAACCAAGTCCTAGCATTCTTGCAACCTTATCAAAACATTCTCCGGCTGTATCATCCCTTGTTTCTCCCGATAATTTATATTTCCCGTAATCTTTAACTAAAATCAATTGAGTATGACCGCCGGCCACCGATAAACACAATACTGGAAAGATGGTTTTATCTTTAATTCTAAAGGGTCTTGAAATAAAATTGGCGAAAATGTGGCCTTCTATGTGGTTAACGGGTACTATTGGTAAATCCCAGAAATAAGAAATGGCCTTGGCAAAATTTACTCCCACCCACAAAGCAGGTTCTAATCCTGGCCCTACCGTTACAGCAATCAAATTAACTTTTGGTTTTTGATAATTATTTAAAAATCTTTCTAATTTTTTATAAAGATGCGGCTCTCTTTCCAATATTCCTTTAATTATTCTAGATTTAGAATCTGGGATTTCTCGTTCTCGGCCTTGGATTTTTCTCAATTGGCTAGCTCCTCTCAGAGCTTTTCCTAAAACTGGTATTAGATTTTTTTGGTGTTCTCTTTTCGCTAAATTCGGTACAACCCCTCCCCATTTTTCGTGGATTTTAGCTTGCGAGGAAACAATATTTGATAAAATTTTAAAACGAGATTTTCGGAAATTAATTAAGGCGACGGCTGTCTCGTCGCAAGAGGTTTCAATTGCAAGAATAATCATACTTCTAGGGCCGGAGAATTTTTGGCGGAAAGATTGTTAAATCTAAAACGGTTGAAGGTTTATTTTTAGGCAAATTACCGGCATCAACTACCAAATCTGGCTGATTCCTCTGATTTTTAAATTGATTTAAAACTCTTTTAAGATTATTTGAAATTACTCTGCCGGAAATATTTGCCGACGACTCAGCTAGGGGAATATTTATTTTTTTAAGCAAAAGATTTATTGCTTTAAAATTAGGAATTCTTAGAGCGACCGTTTTTCTATTAATACCGTATAGTTTTGTTTTTGTCTTTTTTCTTTCTAAAACAACCGTTATTCCCCCCGGCCAAATATTTTTCAGAAAATCTTCTTGTAACCTATTTATTTTAGCTATCTTTTTTGCCGTTTCAGTGTCTTTAACGAAAAGAGGGATAGGATTTTTTGAGTGCCGTTTTTTTATCCGAAAAAGCCTTTTTACGGCTTTTTTATTTGTGGCATCGCAAATTAATCCATAAACAGTATCTGTAGGGAAAACTAGAACTTTCCCTTCTTTAATTTTTCTTATTATTATTTTAAGATTTTTTGAATCAAATTTTATTATTTCCATTTTAAATCATCTATGGCTAATCTTATTGCTCCCCTAACCGGTCCTTCTCTCGGCCGGATAAATTGAGCTTTGGGTGCTATTTTTTTAATATCTTTTTTAATTTTATTTAAAACAATTTTCGATTTAAACATACTGCCAATTAAGACTAGGGGAAATTTTATTCTTTGAAATTTTAATTCTTGAATTACTTTTTTAGCTGCCAGAGCAAGCTCTTTTCCAGCTTCTGCCATTATTCTTTTGGCTATTCTATCACCTTTTTTGCTGGCCTTGTCGCAAATAATCGAAAATTTCGGGACAATTTCAGTTGGATTTTGAGAATAAATTCTTTTCAATAATTCTATTTTATCTTTTGTCTTAAATTCTCTGAACGCCAATTCTGTTAAAAAGGTTTCCGAGCCTCTTTTATCAAGATTTTTCAAAATCGTCTGGAATACCTTTTGACCAACCCAGAAAGCAGAGCCTTCGTCTGCCAACCAGCCCCAGCCACTAATCTTTGCTTCTTTTTCTCCTTTCCAACCATGAGCAACACAGCCCGTTCCAGCAATTAATAATACGCCGTCTTTCCCCTTTGTTCCCGATCTAAAAGCTGCTATTTGGTCTGACCCAATTAATATTTTTCCTTTTAAAATTTTGGAAATCCCTTTTTGTTCCTTTAATTTTTCTAAAATATCCCCTTTCCGCTCTTTATATTCTTCTTCAATAGACGGCAGAGCCACAAAAGTGGAAATAATTTTGCCTCCTTTCCTGGTTTTCTTCAAAACCTCCTTTATGCCCTTGGCAATGTTAAAAACAGATTCTTCAATGCCTAAATTACGAGGGCTGGCAGAACCTGGCCTGGTAATGGCCAAAATTTTCCCTCTTAAATCTGCCAAAGCCACATCTGTTTTTGTGCCGCCAGCGTCAACGCCGATTACATAAAGCTTTGGTTTTTTTGATCTTCTTTTTTTCTCCATATTCTTTTTTCAATATATCATTTTTTAAAAGAAAAAAAAGCGCTTTCAAAGAAAAAGAGCCTCTGGGTAGAGACTTTAGCGCTAGGGATGTTCTATAGACTTCCTAACGAAGTCAATTTCATATTCGGGAACTTCTGTAAGATTGAATGGTGATGCGAGTATTCCGCTTTGGTCTTCTTTGTAAATGGTCTTGCAGGTAGGACAACTGTAGTATTTAATACTTCCGCAGATAACGCTGGCGTCTTTTCCGATATATTCCAGTGGTGTTCCACACTTTGGGCAATGATACATCCTTTTTCACCCCCTAGTTGTGAATGAGCTATTATTGATAGTTAAGACTATAACGAGGTAAGCTCTTTGTCAAATAAAAAAGCCCCCTTTTGAGGGCTTAACGAGAAAGCACTTTAATTTATTTGTTCTTTAAATTATTTATTAAGCACTAAGGCTTGGAATATTTAGCAGTTTTCTGATTTTGTCTAACTCTTTATTATTTTCCATTGCTTTTCCATGGGTTAGACTGTTTGATAATCGGGTGAGCGATCCAACCGCCTCTATCACTTTCCCCTTTTTTTCTTCATCTTTGAAAAAAAGATTTCTATAAGACGATTCTAATTCACAAGATAATCTTCTTAGTGTTTTATGGCATTCTAAATAATGCGACCTTTCAAGCCCATCGGGGGGAAATATGTCGTGGGGATTCGTAATTATGTTAGCATAGAACCTTAACTGAGTATCTATTTCTGATATAACCCGTTTATGTTTTTGTATGGGCAGAATAATAAAATGAAAGATAGTTTGGCTGATAATAAAAACGATTACACTGCCAAATATAGTTAAACCGGAAGTAAGAAATATTTGCTCTAATTCGGTCATGAATTTATTTCTTACATAGATTTATTTTTCTAATCCGTGTTCGCTTAAGCAAGTTTTATAAAATAATTCTCTTGCTTCTATGCTACCTCCTCGTTTTAACTCGCCACTACATTCTTTCCTAATCTGACTCGGTCGCCATTCATACCAATAGAAAGCACCGAATGTCACTTTCAAGATAATAATGATTATGACTAATTTAAACCAATTTTGTTTTAACCAGTTCATACTTTAGCCAATAAGATTAGTATATTTCATCAAAAACAAGATTATCATTATGATAATAAAGGTGATTAGTCCCGATAAAAAATCAAAATGCCATTCTTCTTTCATAGATTTATTTTGCTCTATATTTCTAATTATTTTGTTGTTCATCCATTATAACGACTCCATCTTTACTGACATCCTGACATAATTTGGTTATCTGATAAAACTTGGAAACAATAACATATCCCAACAAAAGAAATAGTATTGCTTTAATAGTAATGAAAATAGAAAAACCATTAACAAGTTCTTTTAAAGACCAGAAACCATCAATAAAGACTAAATAACAGCCGAAAAGATAAGGTATAAAACCTCCGAATGCCAATAACATAGCAATAAAACTTTTCTGCTTTTTTACTCCATACTTTAGTTCAGCAATAATATATCCCATTGTCGCGATAAAAGATAAAATAGAACCTACAAAAAGCAGAAGATAATCGCCTTGATTACCAAAACGAACTAATTGGACTATGGAATAAATGGAGATAGGGAACAAAACAATCAAAATCCTCCCTCCCAGAATAGAAAGTTCTCTTTGTATTTGAGAAGTTGTAATGGTAATTTTTTCTTCCATAGAGTTATTTAGTCTTATGATTCTTTAAAAATCTTTTAAGTTATGTCTTTGTAGTCCAAGGTAGTTTAAATATTCACCGAGAGGTTTAGCCTTTGAAACTTCTTGAAGGATTTTATTCAAAATATCATCTTGCCCTATTTTTAATTTATTCTTGTAAAATTGGTCAAACCGCCACGAGTAGGGAAATGTTTGGCAGTAAATCATTTTTACATACCGACTTTCCTTTTCGCCCATTGAAGGAATTAAAGCTACATATTCGTCAGCTATAATTGCTAAAGGAATTCCTATAATTGAAATAAATGGTCTCGTGATTGCGACTCGCTCATAAACATAAGAAAGACCAAGAAGCGGGACAAAAAATAAAACTACCCAGATTAAACTTAGTGGCAGGAGCAATAAGAAGCCGACAAGTGGTATAGAAATGACCAAGCCCAAAACAAAAGTTGTTATCATTTGAACAGGGAGAAGAATCAATCCTATAAATCCGACAAGTAGGAGTAAAATCTTATTCGCAATCATATTTTACTTAGTCTTATGATTCTTTAAAAATCTTTTAAGTTCTGATTCTTCGATTCTAAAATACCGAGCAGATATCTTATCTTTTCTTTTTGATTTTTCTAAATTTAGTGTAAAAGATAGTTTTATCTGGGACATTTTTTGCGACTAAAGAGCTTGGTCCAATTGTGGTTTCTGAACCTATAAAAATGCCGGGCATTAAAGAAGTTCTGACGCCGATTCTGCTATTTTTCCCAACAACTACGCCAAGGAATTTTTTGCCTGTATTGATTCTTTCGCCTTTCACTTCTGATTTTATTTCTCCCCTATCAAGCCTGACATTAGCTGTAACAGTTCCTGTTCCAACGCGACAACCTGTATCAAAGATTGAATCGCCAAAAAAGCCAGAATGAATATGAATATCTCTTTGGAAAATACATCTTTTTATTTCGGCGTTAGCGCCGATAACGCAGCTATCTTCAATGTTGCTGTAATCTCTGATCAAAGTGTTGTTCCCGATAACTGAATTTGGGCCGATATAACAGGGCCCTTTAATCACAGCGTTTTCAAAGGCCTTAACATTTTTACCGATAAAAACTTTTCCTTCAATAACAACGTTTTTCTTTTTCTTGAAGCTTTTATCAATTTTCTTTTGTAAGAATTTATCAAAAAGATACTTTTCTATATCAAATAAATGCCAGGGATATTTTAAAGAAGGGCTATTTTCTTTAATAATCTTTACCCTGACGTCATTTTTCCTAACATACATTGACAGCGCGTCTTCAAAATCATAAATGTGTTTTTTAACTTTCTGGTAAGTTTCGAAAAAATCTGGAGATAAAAGATATATTCCTACCACTCTTATATTTGATACCTTCTTGTTCTTTTTCGGTTTCTCTACAATTTCTAAAACCCTGCCTTTTTTTATTTTCATTACTCCGTAAAGTTCGGGTTTTTCTGTTTTCTGACCAAATAAAATAGCTTTTGAATCTTTTCTTTTTAAATTATTTATAATCTCTCCTGAATCTATTCTTTCGGCATTTAGAACGAGAAATGGACTTTTTAAAAGATTTCTACATTGCCAGAGAGCGTTTCCCATACCTTTTGGTTTTTTTTGAATAACGTATTTTATTTTAAAGCCGGCGGGTTGATAGTTTCTAAGTTCTTTTTCAACATCTCGCTGGAGATCCTGAACAATTATTAAATCTTTAATCTTCGCTTTCTTTAAGCTGTTTAAAGTATACAAAATCAAAGGTTTCCCCATTATTTTAATGAGGCTTTTGTGTTGCTGATTTAATGGCCAAAAACGAGAGCTCTCTCCCGCAGCTAGGATTACTGCCTGCATATAATTATTCTAGTAACTTAAGTAATGTTTTTGCTAGATTATTTGGATCGTGACGAATAAATCCCTTTTTTCTTAGAAAGTTTCCTTTTATTATTTTAAACCTTTCCTTTTTACAATCTTCTCTATTACATTTAACAAAAACTGCTCCTTCTTTCTCGTATTTCGCCACCCTACTGGCAGGTGGTTTCTTATTATTTAAAATAACATAATCCAGGAACTTTCCCCCCAAATATTTTTCAATCTCCCTTACAAAATTCATTCCTGTAAAATTATTTGTTTCTCCAAATTTTGTCATTAGATTACAGACATAAACTTTCTTTGCTCGACTATTTTTAATGGCCTCTGGAATACCTTTCACTAAAAGATTGGGAATAATGCTCGTATATAAATCACCAGGCCCAATAACAATTAAATCAGCTTTTAAAATAGCTGATTTTGCTTTTTTATTCGCTTTTGCCTTTGGTTTTAAATAAACTTTTTTAATTTTAAGGGTAGCGTCATGCTTGGGAACATCTATATTGTCCTCTCCTTTAATAATCTGACTATTCTCTAAAACCGCGTATAAATGGCTATTCTGGAGGGTGACTGGAATGACTTCTCCTTTGATATTTAGAATCTTTCCAGCTTCTTCTACTGCCCCCTCAAAGCTTCCTTTTATTCTTTCTAAAGCTGTAATTAAAATATTGCCGAAATTATGACCGGATAGACATCCCTCATTAAAACGGTAATTAAATAAGTCTGAAAGTAATTTTTCTGAACGAGAAAGGGCAACCAATGTTCGTCTGATATCGCCGGGAGGAAGAATCCCAAATTCTTCTCTTAATATCTTTGTTGAACCCCCGCTATCAGCCATCGAAACTATGGCTGAAAGATTAACTGAATATTTCTTTAAGCCAGAAAGTACAGTAAAACATCCCGTCCCCCCGCCAATAACTACTATTTTTTTATTTTTAAGATCCATAAATCCAGCTACCCGTAAGGTTTTTCTAATCTTTATACGCTCTTGCTAATTCTATAGTTTTAAGATTGATTTCTAAATATTTTTCTGGAATAACTTTTTTCATTGCTTCAATCATCGAATCTGGCCTTAGGTGAATTTGATTCCTGAAACTGGCATAAAATAATAAAAAGATGCCTCCCGTTACTTGAGTACCTAACTCTTTTTGCAAAATTTGGTTAGCTGATATTGAAATTGCTTTTTGAGAAACTTTTTGAAGTTCCTTTATAATGTCATCCATCGAAGGCGTTTTTTTACTCCCTGAAATCGGGCTTAAAAAATCATTTACTAAAAAAATAGTTCCAGCTTCCTTTGACCCAAAATAAGATACTCTTAGGGCCTCTTGTGCCTCTAAAGAGATTATTAAATCAGCCCCTCCTTGCCTTACTAAGGGTGAATAGATTTCTTTCCCTGAACGAATGTGAACTTCTACGCTCCCTCCTCGCTGCGCCAGACCATGAAGCTCAGATGTTGCAACATCGTAACCTTCTGCAAGAGCCGCTTCGGTTATTATTTTAAGTAAAGTAATCAGACCCTGCCCGCCAATTCCGGCTATTACGATATTAAGGTCTTTAGTTTTTGTTCCTTTGTCCATATTTTACTTTCTTAATTTTTTTGCAAAAAGCGCGCACATTCCTTTAGCAATAATTACCGAAACCTCCTCTTTTTCTAAAAAATCTTTGATAGTTGCTGACATTTCTTGGAAATTCTTGGTTTCAACAACTCTCCAATTTTTTACACCAAGAGCCGGAATAATATCTTCTATCTTAATCCTTGTTGTTTCTTCACCCATTCCTGTCTTCCCCATCCCAGGATGAGGCTGATGGCCAGTCATAGCTGTAGTTCCATTGTTTAAGATAATAATAAGAGGATTTGATTTATTAAAAACAGCATTGATTAAGGCTGGGATACCGGCATGAAAAAATGTTGAATCACCAATCAGAGCTATAACTTTCTCTTTGGCAGATTTCTTAATACCATGAGCAATACCAATTGAAGCACCCATCGAGAAAAGATAATCTTGTATAAAATGAGGAGGATTTGCAGCTATCATATAACACCCGATATCTCCGCCAAAAACAGTATTTTCGGGAGCAGTTTTTTTTATCGCCGAAAAGAGTAGCCAATAAGGACAACCAGGCGGAGCAATTTCGGCTGAACAAAGTTGAGGATAACGTCTCGTAAAATTAATTCCCTGAATTTCTTTAAGGTGTTTATCAAAATCAAAATTTATTTTCTTTCCTGTCATTTCGGAAATAGCCACTATTACATTTTCGGGTTTTAGTTCTCCGATTTCTGGTATATGACTCTTCCCAAAAATTTGAAGTCCTGGATTAGAATTTTTAGCTAACCTTTCGACCTCTTTCTCTAAATACGGTTCTAACTCTTCTACTATTAAAACTTTTTTAAATTTCTTTATGAAGTTTTTTATTTTTTCTTCCGGCAAGGGATAGAAAAAACCAATCCTCAAAACCGGCAAACTAATATCTAACTCTTTTAAAGCTTCCATCACGTACAAATGAGAGATTCCTGATGTAATAATTCCGATTTCTCGCTTTTTTTCTCTTGATTCACGCTCTTGGATTAAATTTGTTTCGCTTTTTTCAGAAAGTTCTTTTATTTTTTTTACTTTTTCAAGTAATTCTTTCTTCATTCTTAGAGTCCTAGGTGGCATAGTCGAAAATCTATCAGGGTCTTTAATAAACTTTCCTTCTTTTTCTGTCTTAATAATTTCTCCCAGAATAACCGGAGCTGATTGGTGAGCCACTCTTGTGGTTGTCCTTACCATCACCGGGATATTAAATTTTTCTGAAATATCAAAGGCTAATTTTATAAAATCTTTACATTCTTGAGGTTCTGAAGGTTCTAAAGTTGGGATATGAGCTAAGTAGCTAAAAGCTCTTGAATTTTGTTCAGATTGGGCAGAGCTCCAGCAAGAAGGATCATCAGCGACCAAAAGAACAAAAGGGCCTTTTGTACCAGTATAGCAAAGGGGCAGTAAGCTATCTGAACAGACATTTAATCCAAAATGTTTCATCGCCACCAAAACTTTTAACCCAGATAAACTAGCGCCAATTCCGGCCTCCAAAGCTACTTTTTCATTTGTTGAAAATTCGAAATAGACTCCAGTTTCTTTGGCAATTTGAGAAAAAATATTACCAACCTCTGAAGCTGGAGTTCCGGGATAAGTTGAAACAAACTGAACTCCTGACTCCAAGGCACCTCGAATAATGGCTTCGTTCCCAAGAAAAATCATCTTTTTACCAACTTCTTTTGATAAAATATCGTCCATAAATTTATAATATAAATAATTTTACTCTACTGTTACAGATTTGGCGAGATTCCGTGGCTTGTCAACGTCACAACCACGAAGAACGCCCATATAATAGGCGAAAAGCTGCAAGGGGATAACGCTTAAAATTGGAGTAAGCATCTCAAGAGTTTTCGGGACATAAATCACATCATCAACTAAATCCTCTATCTTTTTATTTCCTTCGGTAGTCAAGGCTATAATTTTCCCTTCCCTGGCTTTTATTTCTTCAATATTAGAGATCATTTTTTCATAAACGGAATCTTCTGGACAGATGGCTATCGTGGGGAAATTCTCGTCAATCAGAGCAATAGGGCCATGCTTCATTTCTCCCGCTCCATAACCTTCAGCATGAATATAAGATATTTCTTTGAGTTTTAGTGCTCCCTCTAAAGCCACAGGAAAATTATATTTTCTACCAATGTATAAGAAATTATTATATTTCTGGTATTTTCTTGCTAATTTTTCGATTTGGGAAGATTGGTCTAGGATTTTTCTAATCTTAGAAGGAATTTCTTTTAACTCTTTGGCAATCCTTTGACCAATCACTTGCGACATTTGCCTTTGCCTCCCCAAGAAAAGAGTTAACAAGACTAAGATTGCCAATTGAGAAATAAAGGTTTTAGTTGAGGCTACTCCGATTTCGGGTCCGGCATGATTATAGATTCCAGCATCAACTTCCCTCGCCAAAGAAGAGCCTATGACATTAACAACTCCCAAGCTTAAAACTCCCTTTCTTTTAGCCTCTTTAAAAGAGGCTAAAGTGTCAGCTGTTTCTCCAGATTGGGAAATTGCCAGGATCAACGTCTTTTCATCTAAGATTGGTTTTCTATAACGGAATTCTGATCCATACTCAACTCCTACGGGAAGACCAGTATATTCTTCTATCATATATTCTCCAATTAAACTGGCAAAATAAGATGTGCCACATGCGATAATTATTGAATTTTGAATGTTTCTTAGTTTTTCCTCAATGGCTTCAAGGCCTCCCAATCTAGCTAAACCATCTTTTTCAATTAATCTCCCGCGAATAGCATTTTCAATTACCTCTGGAGCTTCAAAGATTTCTTTTAACATGAAGTGGGCAAATCCACCTTTCTGAGCCTCCTCTAAGTCCCACTCTATTTCTTCAACTAGTTTCTCTTTTTTATTCTGTTCTAAATCTGTAATTAAAAAATTGTCAGGGGTCAAGACGGCAATCTCTCCATCATCCAGATAAATAACTTTCTTTGTCCTGCCAATAATGGCAGCTGGATCTGAAGCTACAATATATTCTTCATCGCCAAGCCCAATTACAATCGGCGAATAATTTCTTGCCACGACTATTTTCCCCGGATCATCTCTAGAGACTATAGCCAAACCATAAGTTCCTTTTACCAGTTTTAAAGCTTTGGCTACCGCTGTTTCCAAATTACCACTAAAGAATTTTTCAATCAAATGAGCCAGAATTTCGGTATCAGTTTCTGAAGAAAATTTATGTCCCTCTTTAATTAACTTTTCTTTTAAAATCTTGTAGTTCTCAATAATCCCATTATGAACAAGATAGATATTTCCTCTGCAGTCTACGTGGGGATGAGCATTTGTTTTATTTGGGACTCCATGAGTTGCCCACCTTACTTGGCCTAAACCAAAGTTGCCTTTTAAATATTGGCTAGTCATTTCCTTTTCTAAATTTTCTAATTTGCCAACTGCTTTAATACAAAATGGCTTATTTCCGTTGCAAACTAAAATCCCGCTTGAATCATAACCACGGTAGCTTTCTCGCTTAAGCCCCTCCATCAAAAAGGGGGTCGCGTTTTGTTTGCCAATATATCCAATGATGCCGCACATAAAATTACTTTTTTATTTTAACTTTAATTCAAAAAAAAGAAAAGAGCGGAGCGATAAAACCCCGCCGCTATATAAGAATAAGAAACAGCTTTGAACCCATTCAGTAAGTAAGTTTTATATTTTACTAACGGTTATCTAGAATTTAAATCGAGGCGGACAACCATAAAGTCCATCCGGCGATAATAACAGCGAGAATGGACACAATCAAAATGTATCCTAGATTAGTTTTACCTTCTTTAATAAGCATATTATCTTATTATACCTCCTTCCCTGCAAAACAAAAAGCCCCGCAAGATGCGGAACAAGTCGGCTCGCTTGGCGGGACAGCTTTCGAACATTTGATTGGGAGAAAGCGTTACCTACTCCTGAGATAGTTATCAGCCAAGTAAGGCAGCTACTGACCTTAGTTTGATTTACCCTACCCTGCTACTCACTATATATCTGACTTATGATAACAGGTCTGTTTATAAACAAAAAGGCCTCTGGATAGAGGCTTAAAGGCTAAAGCATCGAAGAGATTACCTTCTAAGGAGACAGAAGCCGTCTTTTCTTAGGTTGAATCTCTTTACGGCCACTTCTACATCTTTGTTTTCATTTCCAGAGAGCGAACGGAAACGAACAGCGAGTCGTTGAGCCAGTAATTGCCTTACCCTGAAATTCCTCTTTGGTTTATCAAAAAGTAGCTCCACGATTATCGTTACCATTACTTCATCAGAGGTTACTAATGGATCTTGCGGAAAACTGAAGGAAACGTCTTTTTCTTGCAGTTCCAGCTCGGGTATCCCCTTTATCACCCAAATAAAGGCTTTTTCAATCGCTTCAATCTTTTCTTCGGTAAAATCATCTTTCGTGAGATTATAGACAACGATTAGTGGCATTTCTGCCCTCCTTCTGTGGAAAGAGCTGTTCTTCTTACTGACCTGTATCTTAACAATTTTTACTAATAAGTCAAGCAAAAACCCGAGATATCTACTCTCGGGCGTTGGCTCCCCAGTTCAAAGCTTATTATAATTCTAGAGAACAGGGATTATATGACAATGATGAAGGAGAAATTACTGGAGATTAAGGGGGTTTATAGAAATTTGAGATTTGGACGATGTTAGAACCTGTTTGTAAACAAAAAGTCTCCTAACTGGCAGCCAGGAGACATTCTTGAGCCGAAGCCCTTGTTCAGGTCTACGGACCATCGATTCGGTTGATACTCTCAAGCATTTCGTGCCCGACTGTGCGGCTGGCAAAGTGCTCGGGATCGAACCCATCGAGGATCGTGGCGATGTAGGTGCGAAATCCCATCCACTTGCCACTGTCGGCGACCGCCTGAAGGTTGAACATCGGAAGCTCGCCGATGTCGATAGCTCGACCGACCGGGGCACACATCGCAAGGACATGATAGACGCGGCCCTTGAGATCGCCATCGAACTCCTTATCGGCGAAGACTATACGAAGCCTATCACCAGGCTTAACCGAATTGATAACCTCAAGCATCTGCTTGTAAGTCATCACTTGCCTCCTTTCTCCGAGATTACTCGGAATCCGCATTTCTGCGGAATTATTCTATCTATTGCCTATATCATACACCTATATTTCCATTTTGTCAATCCCCTCCCCCAAAAAACAAAAACCCCGCAAGATACGGGGAAAAGTTGGCTCCGGAGGTAGGACTCGAACCTTTAAATCACTATATTGATCAATTTTCCAGGAACGAAAATTATTTTTTGGACAGATCTACCTCCTATCCATTTTTTAATTTTTTCTTGAGATAAAGCTAGTTCTTTGGCTTTTTCTTCTGGAATGTCAGCTTCAACTTCTATTTTATCGCGAACTTTACCATTAATCTGGATGACTAGCTGGATAATTTCTTCTCTGATTAACTTCGGATTATATTTCGGCCAAGGCTGATTATGAACGGAGTTTGCGACATTGAAATGTTTGTCCTCCGAATTCTTGGCGAAGGAGGACCATAATTCTTCTGATAAATGCGGTGCAAATGGCGCTAACATCAAAAGCAAGTTTTTGAGATACTCCAAACTCTGGGCCTTAAACTTTTGCATTTCGTTGACCAGAATCATAAGAGCAGAAATGGCTGTATTAAATCTCAAATTCTCAATGTCTTCAGTAACTTTTTTTATAGTCTTGTGTAATAAATTCTCCAATTTCTCATTTTTCGAATCATCTATCTGCGCCACGTGAAAAATGGCCCAAACCTTCTTTAAAAATCGGTCTATTCCTATAATTCCTTTTGGATTCCAGGGTCCGCCCTGATTGTAAGGACTCATAAAGCAAAGGTACATTCTAACTACATCAGAACCATATTTTTTCACCTGCTCATCAGGATCAATAACATTACCCCGGGACTTTGACATTTTTTGACCATCTTCACCTAGAATTATTCCCTGATGACGCAGAGTTAAAAAAGGCTCTGGAAAATCTAAATAACCAAGATCTCTTAAGGTTTTAGTGAAGAAGCGAGAATATAAAAGATGCATCACCGTATGTTCAGCTCCGCCAATATATATATTAACTGGCAACCAAGTTTTTATTTTTTCTTTAGAGGCAAATTCTCTCTCATTTTTGGGATCAGTATAGCGAAAATAATACCAAGATGAACAAACAAAAGTATCCATAGTGTCTGTTTCTCTCTGAGCAGGACTTTGGCATTTAGGACATTCTGTCTCAATAAACTCTTTTGATTTTGCTAAGGGGGATTTTCCCTCGCCCGTCGGACGGAAATCTTTAATATTTGGCAATAAAATTGGTAAATCCTTTTCTGGCACCGACTGCCAACCGCATTTCTGGCAGAAAACCATTGGTATTGGCGCCCCCCAATATCTCTGTCTAGAAATTAACCAATCTCTTAGCTTGTAATAAATAGTTTTTTTAGCCTGATTTTTTTTAGCCAGCCATTCAACAATTCTTTCTCTAGCCTTTTCTGATGAAATCCCATTAAATCTTTCGGAATTAATCAAGATACCTTCGCCTTCATAGGTTTTTTCCATCCCGCCTGAAATTACCAAAGGCGGTTTTTCTAAAGGTTTATCCTGGGCTTTTTCTGGTTTAATAACTTCAATTATTGATAAATTGTACTTTTTTGCAAAATCAAGGTCTCTTTGATCGTGGGCAGGAACTGCCATTATGGCTCCTGTACCATAATTAATTAAAACATAGTCTGCCACGAAAATTGAAATTTCCCGATCATTAACTGGATTAATGGCCTTTATTCCTTTAATCTCTACCCCCGTTTTTTCTTTTATCTTGGAAATTCTTTCTCTTTCAGTTTTCTTTTTAGATTCTTTAATATACCGTTTAATGCTTTCTAGATTTTCAATTTTGGGTTCTAAATTATTAATTAAAGGGTATTCTGGGGCTAAAACCAGATAGGTACAACCAAACAAAGTATCAGGTCTGGTAGTGAATACGGCTATCTCATATTCTGTGTCTTTTATTCTGAATTTAATTTCTGCCCCCCCTGACTTCCCTATCCAATTTCTCTGCATAATTTTAGTAGTCTCTGGCCAATCTATTTTATCTAAATCTTTTAGTAATTCTTCGGCATAATCAGTAATTTTAAAAAACCACTGCTCTACATATCTTTGCTCTACTACGCTTTCACAACGCCAACATTTACCTCCTTCTGCTTGTTCATTGGCTAAGATTGATTTACAATTCGGACACCAGTTTGCCGGCGCTTTCTTTTTATAAGCCAGCCCTTTCTTGTAAAACTGAAGAAACATCCATTGGGTCCACTTATAATAATCAGGCTCGCAAGTAATTACTTCCCTTGACCAGTCGTAGCAAGCACCAATAGATTTTAATTGTTCTTTCATTCTCTCAATGTTTTTATAAGTCCAGACTTTGGGGTGAATTCCTCGTTGTATCGCAGCATTCTCTGCCGGCAACCCAAAAGCATCAAAGCCGATAGGGTTCAAAACATTAAACCCTTGCATTCTTTTTAGACGATTATATGCATCTGGAGGAGCATAATTATACCAATGGCCGATATGAAGATCGCCTGAGGGGTAAGGAAACATTACTAAATTATAAAAATTTTGTTTTTCTGCGACCTTATCAAGAGCATGATAAATACCGCTTTCCTCCCAAGTTTTCTGCCACTTTTTATCAAATTTTTGCGGATTATATTCTTCCATAAGATAATCTAATATTCTTCAATTTATCATAAAAAAACAGCCTTCTCAAGCTGGTTTTTTATTTCTAAATTCAATTAAATTTTGAACAGATTTTTAGCGTTCTGCGTGGTAATTTCGGCTAATTTGTCATGGGTTATATCTTTTAGTTCAGCAATTTTTTGGGCAACATATTTTACGTATAAAGGCTCATTTCTTTGATTTTCAAACGGAGGCGGCGTTAAATATGGGCAATCTGTTTCGATCAAAATTTTTTCAAGGGGTAATTTTTTAATTATTTCCTGCCAATCTGGTACGCCTTCAATCTTTTTGAAGATTAAACCATTAAAACCAAGATAAAAACCTAACTCCAAATATTTTTGGGCTTGCCGCCAATTACCGGTGAAACAATGGATTACCCCTTTTCGTTCAGAAATTGGAAATTGGAAATTGGAAATTATTTCGATAAGATCATCATGAGCTAAACGACAATGAAAAATTACTGGTAAATTCAACTCTTTAGCTAATTCTAGTTGTTTTAGAAAAATTTCCTTTTGTTTTTCTTTAAACTCTTCTAATTTCTTTTTGGTTTTGGGTTTATACCAATAATCTAAACCAATTTCACCAATCGCCACTACTTTTGGGTTTTTGGCTAATTCTTTGTATTTTTCATAATCAAGATCTTCTGCCCGAGTCTTGAATATGGCTTGAGAGTCAACTTCTGAATGGTCCACTTTTCTTTCTTCTAAATGAAGAGGGTGTAGTCCTATAGCGGCGAAAACTCCTTTTTCGTATTTTTGAGCAATCTCAACGGCTCTTCTACTAGTAGAATATTGAGAACCAACATTTATCATCCAAGTATCGTCTTCTAAGGCTCTTTTTATAACTAAATCAGAGTCTTCTTTAAAGGCGTTGAAATTTACATGGGCGTGACTATCAATTAACATAATTCTATTTAAGACGGGGGAATAATGGTTTACTCTTTCTAATTTTAAGTTGTTTTGATATCCTCTCTGAAGTTTCTGGTAAAAATGGCTGCAGCATTTTAGCGATATTAGCAATGGCGTACAACAAATTACTAATTACAATTTTTTGATTCTTACCTTCTTCCCAGGGTTTTTCTTTTTCAATGTATTTATCGCAAAAACTAATTAAATTCCAGATTGAAGCTAGGGCTTCATTAAATCTAAAATCATTCAAGGTCTTTCTGTATTTATCCCAAGCATTTTTAATTATTTTTGCGTTCTGGATTGTAGTTTTTGATTTTGAGTTTTGGTTTTTGGATTTTTCGGCTAAAGTTAATACTCTTGCCACTAAATTTCCAAGGCCCGAAGCCAAATCAGAATTGTATCGCTGTTCAAATTTCTCATAAGTGAAATCGCCGTCTTCCGTAGACGGGATCTCCCTCAAGAGAAAGTATCTTACAGGATCTGTGCCATATTTTTTAACCAATTCAAAGGGATCTATAACGTTTCCCAAACTTTTTGACATTTTTTGGCCTGCTACAGTGATAAACCCGTGGACAAATATGGCCTTTGGGAGAGGTAATTTTAAAGATAGAAGCATCCCAGGCCAAATTAGGCAATGAAATTTTTGAATGTCTTTTCCAATACAGTGAACGTCGGCCGGCCAAAATTTTTGGAATTTCTTATCATTTTCGGCATAACCAAGGGCTGAAATATAGTTTGAAAGGGCATCTGCCCAAACATAAATCGTTTGGGTGTTATCATCAGGCACAGGAATGCCCCATTTTAGATCTTTTCTTGGCCGAGAGAAACTAATATCTTCTAGTCCCTGTTTAATAAAACTTAGGTTCTCATTCTTCTTTGTCTCGGGAATTATTTTAATTGTCCCCTCTTTAATAAGTTTCTCTATTTCCCCCGAATACTTGGAAAGTCTAAAGAAATAGTTTTCTTCTTCAATCGCTTCAGGTTCCTTTTGGTGAATAATACATTTTCCGTCTTTTAAATCTTTTTTTGTAATAAATGCTTCGCAACCGGAACAATAAAGACCTTTATATTTCTTTTTATAAATATCACCTTTTTCTTTCAGTTTTAACCAAACCTTTTTGACAGAGGGCCAATGTCTTTTTTGATCAGTAGTTCGAATGAAATCATCATTAGATAAGTTTAATAAATCTTTCAGCGCTTTATACTTATTTGAAATCTCGTCGACAAATTCTTTCGGATCTTTTCTTTTTTCCTCTGCAGATTTAGCCACCTTTGCTCCATGCTCATCGGTCCCTGTCAAAAAAAAGACATCTTTATTTAAAAGTCTATTGTAGCGAGCAATGACATCAGCTTGAATAGATTCTAAAGCGAAACCTATATGAGGAAGCTCATTAGTGTAAGCTATACTGGTTGTCACATAAAACTTTTTATTTTGGTTAGTCATAAACCAATACTAATTAATTTTTCCCAACAATTAGTGTAAATTCACCTTTTATTTTGTCTTTCTTAATCTTTTCAATTACTTCTTCAATCCTACCTCGATAAGTTGTCTCAAATTGTTTAGTTAGTTCTCGGCAAACCACTATTTCTGTATTTTGTATATTATATTCTGTATATAGGGAGTTTAATTCCCCGAGTGTCTTTATAATTCTATGAGGAGACTCATATAAGATTACTGGATATTTTGATTTTATTATTTCCTCGAAAAATTTCTTTCTCTTCCTTTTCTTTGGAGGAAAACCTAAAAATAAGAATTTATCCATCGGGAAACCAGAAATTGAAGCTGCTGTTGTTACTGCTGATGACCCAGGAATTGGAATAATTTTCACCTGATTACCCAATGACTCAACCGCTTCTCTAACTAATTTTCCACCTGGATCAGAAATCCCTGGCGTTCCCGAATCTGAAGCCAGGGCTAAATTTTTACCTTCTTTGAGAAATTCTAAAATATATTTTATTCTTTTAACCTTGGAGTGTTGATGATAGCTTAGCGTCGAAGTCTTAATATTGTAATGCTCAAGGAGTTTCTTTGTTACTCTCGTGTCTTCGCAAAGAATTAAGTCAACTTCTTTAAAGGTCTTTAAAGCTCGGGGGGTTATATCATTAAGATTACCAATAGGGGTTGCAACAATATATAAAATCATAAAGCTATTGCTTCTTCTTCTCTTTTCTTTCTTAAATAATCCCTCAAAAACTCAACTAAGATTCCTGTGAAAGGAATGGCCAAGATCGCGCCCCAAAAACCCAAAAGTTTTCCGCCAATAGCTAAAGAAATTAAAACTAAAACAGGGGAAAGATCAACAAACTTTTTAACCAAGAAAGGAGTAATTATATTGTTCTCAATCTGTTGGACTAAAGTGAAAGCAAGCAAAGCAAAAATTGCTTTTGATATACTATCTAGAGAAATTAACAAGAATATTAATCCACCGGTTATAATTGGTCCAACGAATGGAACAAAATTCAAAAATCCAGCTAACAACCCTAATGAAAGAGGATACTTTGTGTTAATAATCAAAAAAGCTACATAAGAGACAACTCCAACAAATACACAAGCTAAGATTCTACTTAAAAACCAACCACTAATTTTTTTCTGAGATCTGTGCCAGAGGTTTAAGACGAAATTTTCATATTTTTTAGGGAAAAAAATAACCAAACTTTTTTCAATGGCTCTTTCTTCTAAAGATAAAAAAATAGCAATAGTAACGACAAAAAAAGTTGAAAGAATACCGCCAAAAATAGACGAAGCTGCTCCGAAGAGGCTAATTGCCATTTTTTCTAATGATTTATTTATTATCGTAATGAAGCTCTCAAGGTCTTGAAGGGCTGTAATGCCTAATGTTTTCAAAAATGGTGAAATTTTCTCGAAATATTCAGGAAAAATTTGAGAAAAATTCTTAAGCTCATTGATAAAAGAAGCAGATAAAGAATAAATAAGGATAGTAATTATAGAAAAAGTTCCAATGTAAAGAAACAGGACAGATATTATCCTGGGGATTTTTTTCTTTTGCAAGAAATCAACTACCGGATTAAATAAAATGGAAATAACCAGAGCAAAAATAAAGAGAACCAAAACATCCCTAATTAAATAGAGAATATAGAAAGATAGAGCAGCTATCCCAATTTTTAAAATTGTTGACCAAGATATATCTAGAACCTGATCTCGATTCATATTTTTAGCAGTCTTTTAAATTTTGATTTATCTTTAAACGGTCCAATTAAAGCTAAATTTAATTTTTTAGCTTGGAAAATATCTCGGGCAACTTTTTGAATATCACTAGCTGTCACTTCGTCAATTTTTTTTAATTTTTCTTTTAAAGTTAAAATTTCCCCTTCTAATAGCTCTTGACTAACATAGAAACTAGCTTGGACATCAGAAGACTCCCAAGATAGAATTAAACCTCCCTTTAAATAGTCTTTAGCTTTTTGAAGCTCGTCTTTATCTACCTTCCTGCTTTTTAATGATTTATATTCTTTTAATATGAGATTTATTGCCTTCTCTACGTTTTGATTATCTACTCCGCTCTGGGTGACTAAATAACCTGTATCTGTCGTATTCTCAGAAGAAGTGCCAATATAATAGCAAAGGCCTGATTTTTCCCTCACCGAAATGAAAAGCCGGGAACTCATACCCCCTCCTAGAATAGTTGCCAGAATCAATTGAGCGTATCTTAAGGGGTGAAACAAATCATATCCTCTTACACCGAGAGAAAAATGGGTCTGGTCAGTTTTTTTGTAATAAATTAGACCCTGGGGACGATTTTGTTTTTCTGTCACTTTTATTTTTATTTTAGGAGAACCAGTTTTTATACTTTTAAAATATTTTTTGATTTTCTTTCCAGTAGCCACTGGATTTATATTACCAGCCACGCAGACTATAGTGTTTTTAGCTAAATAATGATTTTTAAAATAATTTAGAAGTTTTTCTCGCTTCAAATTTGCTATTATTTCTTTCTCGCCAGTTATCATCCAACCGGCAGGCTGATCACCATAGAGTAATTTTTCCCAAAGATCGTGAACGTAACTCATTGGGGTGTCTAGATACATATTTATCTCTTCAATTATTACTTTCCTTTCTCTTTCCATTTCTTTCGCTTCAAATTTTGAATTTAATAATATATCTGAAACCCAATCTAAGGCTAAATCCAAATGCTTAGAATCAACTTTTGCCCAATAACCTGTAATTTCTTTAGAAGTGAAGGCGTTATAAGAACCTCCCACCCTATCTAGCGTTTCCGCAATTTTCTGGGTGCTAGGCCTCTTTTTTGTTCCTTTAAAAAACATATGCTCTAGAAAGTGAGAGATTCCATTAGTTTCTTTTTCTTCATATTTTGAGCCGGTCCCAACTAATACCAAAACTGTGGCTGACTGAATATTTTTTATAGGGACAGTAATAATTCGTAAACCGTTTTTTATAATAGTTTTTTTAAACATTTTAATTAGAATAAAGAGGTTTTTAGTAATTAAATTTTAACAAATTTTTAGCTAAAAAACAAAACCCCGTCCCGTTTAGTGGGACGGGTTAGAGATTAGAGAATTTTATTTGCTTATCTAGCCAAATGGCTAGAAGAGCAGAGATTAAGCCGACGATTGTTCCTCCCAAAACATCGCTGGGGTAGTGCATTCCAGCATAAATTCTAGCAAAGGCTAAAAATAAAACAAAAAGAACTGCAGAAAGTATTAACCACTTTTTCCGAAATTTTTTGAATAAATAAAAAAGAACTATTAGAGCAGTAGTAGAGGCTGCTACGTGTCCCGAAGGAAAGGAACAATTCTCCCATACCCTCCCTATAATTTTTACACCTTCGATGGCTCCGAAAGGTCGCACTCGGCAAAAAATAACGATTTTAAATAAAACATTTACTATCCAAGAATTTATAAGCAAAGCTAGTAATATTAAAAATATTTTCCGCTTTTTTTCAACTTTATCAAAAAATAATATTAAAAAAACTATAAAAAACCATAACAGAGCAAACTCTGTAATCGAGTTCATCCAGAGGGTTAAATAATCCAAGAATCTATTCTGAAGATGATTAATTAAGAGAAAGAGTTTGGTATCAGCCTGAATTAAACAATTCATTATTTTATTTTAGCATTTTTAAAAAACTATGTCTCATAAAAATATAAATATGTTATAATAATCTAACTAATATGAGAATTGGATTTTTTACTGATACTTGTCCACCAAGGGTCCATGGGATTGAAATTTCGATTGAGGCCTTTCGGGAAAGCCTAGAAAGAATGGGGCATAAAGTCTTTATTTATGCTCCTTCAAGCCCTGGCTATAAGGACGAAAATTCAAATGTTTTTAGATTCCAGTCGATAAGAGTAATAAAGAAACCAGAGATGAGACTAGCCTTTCCTTTTTGGGCGAAAAATCACCTAGGTAAAATTATTGATTTTAAACTGGATATTGCCCACTCTCATACACCTTTTTCAATGGGTCTTTTGGCGAAATATATTGCTGCCCAGCAAAAAATTCCCTTAGTTTATACCCATCATACCCATTATCCAGAATATGCTAAATTTTATCTTCTTAAAGAGAAAATAATCACTCCTTTTTTGGCAAGATTTCTCAGCGGCTGGTATGCAAATTTAGCTGATGCCATTATCGCTCCTTCTTACAAAATGAAGATGTTTCTACAAGATTATGGAGTCAAGAAGGAAAAACCGATTTATATTTTACCCACAGGAGTCAATTTAGAAATATTCAAAAAATCAAAAAAGGCTGGTTCACAGATTCGTAAAGAAATCAAAATTAGTCCTGAAAAAAAGATTTTAATATTTGTCGGTAGAATGGGAAAAGAAAAGAATCCTGAGTTTCTCCTGGAAATGATGGTAGAAATTTTAAGAAGAAGAAAAGATGTTATCTTATTGATGATTGGCGACGGACCAGTTTTAGGAGGACTTCAAAGGATAGCCAAAAAAAATAGGATTAACGAAAATGTAATATTCAAGGGGGTTGTGCCCTATAAAAAAATCCCGCTTTATTACCAGGCTTCGGATATTTTTGTTTTTTCGTCTTTAACTGATACCCAAGGCATAGTTATTTTAGAAGCCATAGCTTGCGGATTGCCAGTTGTTGCTTTAAAAGACGATGCCTTTAAAGAAATGGTAATTGATAATAAAAATGGTTTTTTAATAAAGGGTGGATCTAAAGAGATCTTCGCCAAAAGGGTCTTCGAAATTTTAGATAGGCCTCTTCTTTACCGAAAATTCTCGGCCACCTCAGAGAAAATTGCTCATAATTTTTCGGAAGAAAATCAAGCTAAAAAATTAGTAAATATTTATAAAAATTTAGTTCATAATTAATTTCAAATAAAATAAAAAACCCGTCCCGCTTTGCGGGACGGGTTTTTCTGATTAATTTAATTTTTCTCTAAAGAAACTAGCCAAATCCTGAATTTTTATCCTTTCTTGTTTCATTGTATCGCGATCCCGAACTGTCACATCATTCTGCTTTAAAGTTTCGAAATCAACAGTTATCGCATAAGGCGTACCGATTTCATCTTGCCTCCGATAGCGTCGACCAATCGAGCCTAATTCATCGTATTGGCAGATAAAATGGGGCTTTAATAATTGATAAACCTCTTTGGCTCTTTCAACTAATTCTGGTTTGTTTCTTACCAAGGGCAAAACCGCAATTTTAACTGGAGCCAACTTTTTATCAATTTCTAACAGAATCTCAATTTCTTTTGCGGCCTTAGTGGTTTTTGTTCTTGCTCCTTTTATTTCTTTATAAGAATCAACCAATAAAGCCAATAACAATCTTTCAATGCCCAACGTTGGTTCAATAACATAAGGAATATATTTTTTGCCGGCTTCTTCGTCAAAATATCTTAAATCCTTCCCCGAAAATTTAGAATGTTGCGACAAGTCAAAATCGGTTCTATTAGCAATACCAGCTAATTCCGACCAGCCGAATGGAAATTTATACTCAATATCAACTGTTCTTTTTGAATAATGAGCTAGCTCTTCTTTTTTGTGTTCGTACTTCCTTAAATTTTCTTTTTTTAGCCCCAAATTTATAAAAAACTTTCCCCATTCATCAACCCACATTTCAAATATTTTTTCATCGGTGCCGGGTTTTACGAAATATTCAATTTCAGCAATATCAAATTCCCGAGAACGGAAAATAAAATTTCCAGTAGTTATTTCATTCCTAAAAGAACGGCCAATTTGGGCAATACCAAAAGGAATTTTCAGTCTCATCGCCTCCTGTATTTGGGCGAAATTAGTGAACATTGATTGAGCAGTTTCTGGTCGTAAAAAAGCCTGATGCGATTTATCCTCAACCGGACCAAGGAAAGTTTTAAACATTAAGTTAAATTGTTTTGCTTCAGTAAACTCTTTACCTCCACATTGAACACATTGATTTTTTTCTTTCGCCTTTCCCTGGCCAATAAATTCGCCGCTTGCCATATGATCTGCCCTGAACCTGTTGTGACAATTTTTGCACTCAACCAAAGGGTCAGTAAAATTCTTAATGTGCCCCGAAGCTTCCCATACTTTTGGATGCATGATAACAGTCCCGTCAATTAAAACAACATCATCTCTTTCCTGAACAAATCTTTTTAGCCATTCCTGCTTTATATTATTTTTCAAAAGAGAGCCTAAGGGACCGTAATCCCAAAAAGCTTCCACCCCGCCATAAATCTCCGACGATTGAAAAATAAACCCCCGTCTTTTAGCCAAGGATATAATTTTTTGCATTAAATTCATAATTTAAAAATTTTTAACAGACTAATTGTTTTGCCTTTACTTTAATAGGTAATCCCTTTTACTCTATTTATACAATCGTCTCTATAATAAATCTCTTTTATTATGTTACATATTTCTAAATTCTTCGTCTTAAGGGCGAGCTCTGTCAAACACTCCTTTAGGAAAAATTCATCTTTAATCATTTCGCATATTCTCGTATCGTTTTTTTCAAATGCTAATTTTTTAAGACATCCTGAGAGATATCCAGCCTTGCATATTTCAAGATCATTTCTTTGAATAGCAATATTTTCAACACAATCGTCATCTAGATAGATACGGCCAGAGATTTCTTTTTTACACTTGATTAGATCGTCTTTATATTTTTCTGAAACAAGGAAGGCTTCTTTATAACAGTCCGATCTATACTCAGCACTCCTACCTTCAGGCATATCATGTTCAATATTGATAAACTTCTCAGGTGATAGAACGTCACAAAAAGATGCATCTTTTTCAGCAACAGCAACACCAGTTACGCATCTTGCACGAAGTCGTTCAACGCTCAGTTCTACTGCTGGTGGAACAAGAAAATAGGAAATTAAATAGGAAATTAAAGAAAACTTCCCTATACCAAAACACTTTCCTGCATTTTTTGTACTCAAGGCCTCTTTGCTTATTCCTTCTGCCTGGATATTAAACAATGGAATCTGAACAGTAGGAAAGCCAACGCCACCAGTTACTCGTAAAATAAAAGGTAGAATAACAAGAATTGTAATTATTTTCATCTTAATACCTTTCCCTTTTATAAGAAATAGAATTATTCCAAGAAATAATAATATCAAAAAAAGAAAGCCAAGAATACAAGAACCCATATCACAATATAGAAAATCGTGTATAGTCTCGGTGTCCCCAACTATCATATTAAGCATTCCTATACTTACTATTATCAGCCCTAATCCTAACCATCCTACCCAAGAAGTTTTGGTTTTCTTTGTTTTTTGAATTTCTAAATTTTTATTTTCTTCCATAATTTTACTGGACGATTCCTTGTCCGTTTACTGTTGGATCATCTGGTAAAGTTGTATTAACGGCTGATGATGAAACTTCTAGTGTTTTGCCCGTCCAACTATCCTCACCGGTAAGCCTCGCTCCGGAGATAATGTCCGGAGTTTGACCTCTTTGATCTAAACTGGGAGTGAAGGCAATCTGAAATTGAATTTCTGATCCTGAATCTCCGGCAAATAAATCTCCGATCTCCCAAACAATCTCCCTACTGTTTGGGTCAAAAGAGAGCTTGGCTTCTTTTGGTATAAATTCACCGGTAAGCTTAACTTGACTTGGTATTGTAGCTCTGACTTTAGTATTTTTTAAATCATTATAGAGACTTTTAGCCTGCCAAGAGATATTGTAAGTTGTAGTAGTCCCTACCTGAGGAGGATATGGACCGATATTTTCAAATAATCCCTGGCTATAATAGCCTTTTTGAGAAATGATTAATTTTGAGTTAACTTTGGTAACAATTTCTTCACTTACCTTACTAAGGTCAACTTGAACACTGGCTACAGGATTTCGGACTTCTGAAGGAATATTATTTTTCGATTTGACCCAAAAATCAACCTTACCTTCTTCTAAAGGTGACAAAATTTGAAGCTGAGGGAGAGTAGTTTGATCCCAAATAATAGTTCTTATATCTTTTTGAAATTGGCCAGAGTCAGATTTCACGGTATCTAAGTCTAAAACTCCTCCTAAAGAAGCTTTTAAAAATAGGTTTTCTAGAGTGTTATCTCCAATATTTTTAAAGAAAATTTCGTAATGCAAATAATCACCGACATTAGCTGTATACTGAGGAGAACCATTAATCTGCCAAGATATATAGATTGAGGGCTGAACCAATTCTATCCCTTTTGTCATTTCTTTTAAGACAATACCTTTATCTCCCTGCCAAGCAACAAGCTGGGCTTTAAAAATCTTTTGGGCTGAAACTTCTGCCGGTAAACTACCTTTTATTTCTATTCTTCCTCCCTCTGCTTTATTTAAAAGACCGATTTCCCACTCGTCTTGATCTAACCCTTTTGGAGTTGACTCTGAAAACTGAAAGCCGGCAGGATATTCTGCTTTTATTCTTAGATTAGATAAAGGATAACTGGCGCTCGAAAAATAATTAATCCGCAGGGTGATTTCTCTTCCAGCTTCTAATTTTGATGGAAAGTCAAATTCAAATGTAAGGGGGATAATTTTAATTTGAGAAGTATTAGAAGTTGTTCTTTCATAACGGGCGCTTAAATTCTTTGGCCGCCAACTTAAGGAGGTTTTGGCCGTCTTTGTCTCGTTTTCTCTCCCTAAAAGCCTGGCCTTAAAAGAAATCGTTCTCTCTTCGCCAGGATAAATAGGATCTAGATTTATTTCCTCTCTTTGAGGCTTCCCTTCTTCAAGAATTGAGAATTCAGGATACTCGAAAATTAATCGTGGATCTTCCAAAACAACGCTACTATCGTTTTTATATTTAAGTGTATACTCAATTTCTTCAGCTAATTCAACTTGATTTGGGGCTAAAATTTCCAATTTTAAAGAACCTCGAGAATAAATATTGCGCCAATAAATCCATATCGCAAGACCTATGGCGATAAGGAAAAGTACGCTTAAAATTTTAGTAATTCTATTAAATTTCATATCTAATATTAATATAGCAAAAAAAATTATAATTGGGGAATAGTTGATTTGGGCAGAAAGGAAAGGTATTGATCAGAAATGGTTTTAATATCTTTCAGGTGTTTTAATTCGATTTTAAGTCTTTTTACTTCAGAGAAGTCATTCTCTAAAATAAATCTTAATATTTTGACAATCTCTGGTGAAATTATTCTGCCTTTCCTAATTTTGTTAAAACAATGCTGGCAAATTATTCCACCTTCTTGAAAATTAAAATAAAGTTTGTCTGGAATTAGTTTCTTTTGGCAATGAATACAGTTGTAAAGCTGGGGTTGATAGCCTAAAAAAAATAGAAGTTTCCCCAAAAAATAGTAATACAATATATTCTGGCTATCAGATAATAGCTCTGGCTTATCTAATTCTCTAAACACGCTTATTAATAAATTCCAGATATTCTCATCTTTCTCTTGACCCCTTACTAAATCATCGAAAATATAAGAGGCTTGGTATGCAATTTTAAATTTTCTCAGATCTTTTCTGAGATTGCCAAATTTTTCAATCAAAAGAGCATCTGTTAAAGTTTTATTAGTTTTACCTTGGATAAACTCAATATCTGAAATATAGAAGATTTTTGCACCCGCCCTAAGTTTGGACTTAATTTTCCTAATTGCCCTGCCTAAAATTTCTAACTTGCCGAAATTTTTTGTATAAATTGTGAATAACTGATCCGCCTCGCCCCTGTCTCTTTTCCTAAGAAATAGCCCTTCTGTTCGATAATGAATGAACATTTATTCTTAACGATTCCCTGATTCTTCTTTTAGCCACTTGATTTGGTCGTCAATCCTTGCGCTCTCTTGTGGGCTTTTTCCCGATTTTTCAAGCTCCAGTTTTCTAATGACTTTCGGTATGTCTGTTTGTTTAAAATATGAGCCACACTCTTTTTGTAGTCTTTCAGCAATTGCAAATCTATCTTCTTGAGAAAGAAGTCTACTAGTACCTGGGATCTGACTAGAAGGCCCACGCCATCTATTCTTTATATCCTGTATTGGAACATATGGCTTGCCGCCGAAAATTGAAGTATCTTTTGGCGGAGGTGGTGCTGCTTTTGGTGGTGCTGGTCTTAGGGGTGATACTGCCCTACTAGGGCCCGGCATTGGTTTCCCGGCTGATAATTCTTGTCTTTTGTCGCCTAATGCCATATTATTTAATCTTTTTAATTCCTAATAATATCTTCTGTTGCTCGACCTTTAACTCTTTTTCTATATCAAAAGAGTCTTCTAATTTTTCTTTTAATAATAGATCTTTAACTCTAGCTTCAGCTAAAATAAATTCTTTATTTTTAGTTAAGATTCTATTAATTTCTTGGGAGCTAGAATATTGAACTAAAATTTTATCTTTAGGTTTTAAGCCTATTTTTTTTCGCATATCTTGAATACAACGAATAACTTCTCTTATCATCCCTTCCTCTTTTAATTCGTCGGTAATTTCTATATTGAGCTTTATTTCGGTTTCTAGATTCTTATTAAAGAATACTTCCTTAACATTAATCTCGTCTTTTATTAAATCTATAAATTCTCTCTCTAACTTTCCTCCTTTAATTTCTAACTTTTTTAATGGCTGCCTGACCTTTATCCCAGCTTTTGCCCTTTCTGCCAAAGCTAGAGCTATAATTTCTCTTATTTTCTCCATCTTGTTTTCGAGAGCTTGATTTATCAGGCTATTGTCTGGTTTAGGATAATCTAGTAAATGGACTGATCCGGTTTCTCCGTTATTTAATTCTTGGTATATTTTTTCAGATGTAAAAGGGCAGAAGGGAGCTAAAAGTTTAGATAGTTCTAAGATTACGTGATAAAGAGTTTGGTAAGCTTCCTCTCTTTCTTCGGATTTTTCAGGATGGAATCTTTTTCTAGAACGCCTTATATACCAATTTGACAAATTATCAACAAAATCATCAAATAATCTTGCTGCGCCAATTATGTCATAATTATCTAATTTTTTAATTAATTGTAAGTTCAAATCGTGAAGTTGGGATATAATCCAACGGTCAAGAAGGTTTTTTGATTTAAAATCTTTTTTTGGTTTAAATTTTTCATCAGCATAAGTTATGAAAAAATTCTTTGCGTTATATAGGGTATCAAAAAATCTCCGATACAAAGACTGCACATCTTTAAAGTCAAATCTTTTAGGTTCAGCGATCTGATTTATTGTATAGAAATAGAATCTTGCAACATCAGCTCCGTATTGATTGACAACATCCTTTAGCCAGACAACATTCCCCTTAGATTTCGACATTTTCTGGCCTTTGGCATCTAAAACAATGCCATTAGAAACTACATTTTTATAGGATGTACCTAGTTCCAAAAGAGTTGAGACTGCTAAAAGAGTGTAAAACCAACCTCGTGTTTGGTCGATTCCTTCGGCTATAAAATCTGCCGGGAAGGAAATATTTTTATCAATTCTCTCTTTATTTTCAAAAGGATAATGCCATTGAGCAAAAGGCATACTCCCTGAATCAAACCAACAATCAATCACCTCTTTTACTCTCTGCATTTTTTCTCCACACTCACATCTAAAAGTAATACTATCAATATAAGGCCGATGTAAATCGTCTAAATTTTGGCCTGATTTTTCTCGCAGCTCCTGAATACTACCAATACAGACCTTTTTGTCGCATTTGCAGCATTCCCAAATCGGCAAGGGTGTCCCCCAATACCTTTCTCTTGATAAATTCCAATCCTTTATTTCTCTAAGCCATTCTCCAAATCTTCCTTCTTTTAAATAATCTGGTACCCAATTTATTTTTCCATTGTTCTCAATCAATTTTTCTCTAACAGCTGTCATCTTGATAAACCAGGAAGTCTTTGCATAATAAAGTAACGGCGAATCGCACCTCCAGCAAAAAGGATAATCATGTTCGTATATTTCCTCTTTATAAAGCAGGCTTCTCTTTTTTAAATCTTCAGTAATTGGAACATCGGCGTCTTTAACATAAAGGCCTGGCCACTTTTTCACCTCTTCTTTGAATTTTCCTTCCTCGTCAACCGTCATTAGAACTGGTAAATCATTTTTCTTGCCGACTTCCATGTCTTCTTCGCCAAAAGCTGGTGCTATATGAACCAATCCTGTTCCTTCTTCCACTGACACAAAATTTCCCGAAATTATAAAATAAGCTTTTTTGTCGGGTTTTATAAAATCGAATAGCGGCTCGTACTCCAAATTTAAAAGTTTATCTCCCTTAAATTCGTCCACTATTTTATATTCTTTATTAAATACCCCCAATCTTTCTTTAGCTAAAATCAAATAAATACCATTTATTTCCACTTTCACATAAGAAAATTCAGGATTAATTGCAATTGCTACATTTCCGGGCAAAGTCCAAGGCGTAGTAGTCCAAACCAGAAAATAGGTATTTTTTTCTTTCTTCAGCTTAAATTTTATATAAATTGAATTTTCTTTTATAGTTTTATACCCCTGGGCAACTTCATGAGTAGAAAGAGAAGTACCACATCTTGGACAATAAGGGACGACTTTATAATCTTTATATAATAGACCTTTGTCCCAAATTTGCTTCAGAATCCACCATAAGGATTCAATATACTCATTACTACAAGTAATATAAGCTGCCTTTAAATCAAGCCAAAAGCCAATTCTTTCTGTAAATTCTTCCCACTCTTTTTTATAAGTAAAGACGCTATTTCTGCATGCTTCAATAAATTTTTCTATCCCGATCCTTTCAATATCTTTTTTAGATTTGATACCTAATTTTTTTTCGGCTTCTACTTCTGTAGGCAAACCATGGGTATCCCAGCCAGCCTTTCTTTCAACAAAAAAACCCTGCATAGTTTTATAACGTAAAATTACGTCTTTTATAGCTCGGGACAAAAGATGATGGATGCCGGGTAATCCGTTGGCATAGGGCGGTCCCTCGTAAAAAACAAAACGCGGACCATTTTTGGTCTTTTCTAAGCTTTTTTCAAAAATTTTATTCTCTTTCCAGAACCTCAATATTTCTTCCTCAACTTTTGGTAAATTTAACTCCATGTCCCGTAGAAAATAAGGTGTTAAAGTTTTCTTAGTTCGCCTACCCTTATATAGAAACTCTTAAAAATCTCTTTTATTAATTTCTCGTTTGGCCATTTTTTTATCAATCCCTCTAAAAGCCAAAGTGGATCTCCGTGGCTAACAATGAGAATCTTCTTGTTTTTTTGCTTTTTATCGGTTTCTTTAATAAAGCTGGATAATCTTTTTCTAACATCATTCCAACTTTCTCCTCCTTTGGGTTTTTGAACGAATCTTTTAATACTAAGAGGATATGCGTGATAAAATTCTTCTTTTAATTTACCGTGATAAATTCCCAAATTTATATCTCTTAATCTCTTATCAAAGTTCATTTTCAACCCTAGTTCTTTGGCTACAATTCCAGCAGTCTGCCTGGTTCTATATATATCAGAAGAATAGATTAAATCAATTTTTTCTTTTTTGAGTTTTTTTGCAGCCTTTCTTATTTGATTTATTCCTTTGTTTGTCAGTTTTACAGGTGAAATATCTGGCCAATTATAAATAAATTCTTTCTTTTTAGTCTGTTGGGTTGTCTGGCCATGACGTAAAATGAAATAATAATTATTTAATTTCAGTTTCATTGTATTCTTTAAATTATCATTTCCGGAGTAAAATTTCAACTAAAAACCCGAGATTTTCTCGGGTAAAATTATATTAAAAATATGGTAATATCAAGGGCTTTGAGAAGTTATGCATTCGGTCCCATCGAAACATTTTCCCTCTCCGCAATCGCAAGTTTTGATTTGATGGCTATTTTCTGGTGAACAACCGCAGGCGCCAATAAGGCATAAGTTTGGAAAGTCACTAGCGCTTTCGCAGCACAAAGATGTTTCAACCGTCCCGCCAGAATTAACACAGGTATCTTCTTTTTTAGATGTTTTTTCTAGTTCAATAAATTTAAAGGTAGATAGAATCTGCTGAAGTATTTTTTGGTGATATTCTGAGGGAGGCTGGTCAAAATTTTCATACCAGAAGCTCGCAACAACTACTTCGGTTTCACTTTTTGGTATATATACCTCAATGTGTTTCGCACCTGGCCCAAGACTCCCCACGTACCAAAGAGAATTTCTGCCATCAACTTGAATTGTTTTCTTCTCGGCCTTGGCAATATACTCTGGAGAATAAAATTCGCCACTTTGTTCTTTAATTGTTTTTTCTATGAAATCTTCCAATGTTTCGGTTGACTTTTTAGGACCCGAGACGAAACCAATCCTAAAATCTTTCTCATCTGTGAATGATGCATTCCAGGGAGTTTTTGTAGACAAGACTCCTTCATCTTTCCATCCTGCAAAAAGTAAAGATATATGCTCTTTTGTTTCGTAAAGCTCTGACGGATATTTTAAAGTAAATATACTATGGGAAGATGTATAAATTTTCCAATTGACGGTTCCGTCTTCAACTTTCTTTGGTATTTTTAATTCGAGGAATTCAGTTAATTTCTTCTCTTGTTTTCCTATCCACCATTGCGTATAACCTAGAATTCCTCCGCCAATAATAGCAGCTAAAATGATAATGATTAGAATGTATTTGATATTTGTTTTACCTTGTGTGATAAATGGCATACCCCGTAGGAAATTAAATATTTTCCGTTTTAATATGTTTAAACCTTTGAATAATTTATATTTCATAACCCTGTAGTAGTCAGGGATTTTTGGTAGAAAATACTTTACCTGAATTATGTTTTAAGATTCTTTTCTGAAGATTATTTGTAAAACGTGTATATAACCTATCATCTTTGAGGACTTGAAAAACATACACGTAAAACATAATTATTTCCTACGGGGCATATTAATTTATTATACACGTTTAACACCCGACGTTCAATGTTGAGCTACTACATTTTTTCTGGTGCGGAAATTCCCATTAAATCTAGGGTGTTTTTGAGAACCTGCTTTGCTACTAAGACCAAGGACAGTCTCGCCTTTTTTAAACTTTCTTTTTCATCTAAAACTCTACAATCCCTATAAAATTGGTTAAAGACAGTAGCTAGGTCAACGGCATATTTGGGAATTCTCTGAATTTGGTAGTCCCTAGCTGTATCTTCAATAACTTCGGGGAATCTAATAAGCTGCTTAATAAGTTCTAATTCGCTTGGGTGTTTTAATAATTTATAGTCCATATTTTCTGGTTTGTATTTTAAAGCTTTATTCAGGATGCTACAAATACGAGCGTGAGCATATTGAACATAATAGACTGGATTTTTCTCTGATCGTTCTTTAGCCAAAGATAAATCAAAATTTAAGTGAGTATTGGCTGATTTTGTTAGGAAGAAGAAGCGAACTACATCTTTGCCTACCTTATCTAATAATTCATCCATAGTTACATAAATCCCGGCCCTTTTTGACATTTTGAGTTTTTCGTTTTTCTCAAAAATGGTAACAAATTGTAAAAGAGGGATCATTAGTTTATCCTTATCGTGGCCTAATGCATCTACCCCGGCTAAAAGACTTAGCTTATCGTCCAAATGATCTGCTCCCCAAACATCAATAACTTTGTCAAACTTCTTATCTTCAAATTTGTATTTATGATAAGCGATATCTCCTGCTAAATATGTTTTCCAGCCATCGGCTTTTATTAACACCCTATCCCTTGCATCTCCAAGAGCTGTAGATTTAAACCAGACTGCTCCATCTTTCTTATAAGTTAAATCTTTTCTCTCTAATCGTTCTATAATCTCATCCACTTTCCCTTTCTCGTGAAGTTCACTCTCTAAAAACCATTCATCATATTTAATCCCCATTCTTTCGGTCGTTTTTTTAATCATTTCATCAATAATAATTTTTGCTGCTTTTTGCCCCGTTTTGTAAGGATCTTTTTCTTTTATTTTTTTATTTAAATAATCAATATATTCTCCTTTATATTCGGCTTTCTCATCCTTTAATACCGAGTGACCGAGAGTTAAAATTTGCATTCCATAATCGTTTATATAATAGGCTTTTTCTACTTTAAAACCCGCCCATTTAAGGATATTGGCTAAAACATCACCAAAAACGCCTCCTCTAGCATTTCCAACAGTTAAGGGTCCTGTAGGATTAGCAGAAATAAACTCAACTTGAACTTTTTTATTCTTCCCAATATCTAATTGTCCGTATATTTCACCTTGTCTTAAAATATCTCTAATTTGTTCTTGTAAATATTCTTTTGAAAGAAAAAAGTTAATAAAACCAGGCTCAGCTATTTTGACTTCGTCAAAAACCTTAGACTTTAAACTTCCAATTCTAGACTTTATTAAAGTTGCGATTTCCATCGGGTTTCTTTTTGATAATTTGGCAATCTGCATCGCAATATTTATTGAATAATCACCGTAGTCTTTATTTTCTGGTTTTTCCACTAAGATATCCTGAATCTCAAAAGCAGGAAGCTCGTTTTCTTCCTGAAGATTTTTGATTGATTTTTCTATCAATTTGATTATTTCTTTTCTTATCATTATTCCAGTTTACCGTTTTTTAAGCTAAAATAAAAGCGTGGACGTAATTACCGAGAACAAAAAGGCTTATTTTAACTATCAAATCCTGGAAAAATTTGAGGCGGGTTTGGTTTTGATTGGCCAGGAGGTAAAGTCAATAAAGTCGGGGAGGATAAATTTGGCTGGCTCTTATGTAGCATTAAGGGGTGGAGAGTTTTTTTTAGTCGGTTGCAATATCCCGCCTTATCAGCCTAAAAATGCCCCGTCTGATTATAATCCGGAAAGATCTCGAAAGCTCCTTTTAAGAAAGCAAGAAATAAAATGCCTGATTGGAAAAGCAAGACAGAAAGGCTTGACTTTATTGCCTTTAAAAGTATATACTAAAAGGGGTAAAATAAAGCTTGAATTCGGGATAGCTAAAGGAAGGAGAAGATTTGATAAAAGAGAGTTAATAAAGAAACGGGAGGCAGAAAAGACGATGGAAAGAACGCTGAAATCGAGGGGGTGAAAGGCATCGACAGTTATTTTTTCCAAAATAGGCAGACCGAGCGACTCTAGAATCTCGTTAAACTTCTAGAAAAGAAATAAATGCCAATTTATTTCAAAAACCTGCTTTAGCATACGCATAAAGCACATCTGCTTTAGTGATTCTCGATAATTAAAGCCAGGTGTCATATCATCGAGATCGATAGCTCATAATAAGGTCTAGAAAAGCTATTGAATCAAAATAGACCAAAGGTAGAAAGGTTTCGCCCAATTAAAACTTTCTATCGCTAACTAATTGGGATATGTCTGTAGATCTATTTTGGTAAAATTTCTGCATCCGGGTTCAATTCCCGGCACCTCCACTAAACCAAGAATAAATTCTGATAAAAAAACCTCTAGCTAACAATCAAATAAGGGCCTTTAGAGTGAGAGTTGTTGACGAGACCGGGAAACAATTAGGAATTATGGATTTAAGGGAGGCGCTCCAAATAGCTCGGGAGCGCAATTTAGATTTAGTCCAAGTGACCGAGAAAGTAGAACCGCCGGTCTGTAAAATAACAGATTATGGTAAATATATTTATTCTGAAGAAAAGAAGAAAAGGAAAGGACAGAAACAGACGGGTGGAGAATTAAAACAAATAAGGCTTTCTTTCGCCATTTCGCTCCACGACCTGGAGACAAAGGTTAAAATGGCAGATAAATTTCTAAAAAAGGGGGACAGGGTAATGGTGAGGATGCTCTTAAGAGGAAGAGAAAAGGCGCTTCATAGATTTGCTGAAGAAAAAATAAAGAAGTTTTTTGAAATTCTAGAGAAGTCTTCCCCGATCAGAATTGAAAGAGAATTGAAGAGAGAACCGAGGGGACTTACGATAATTATTGCAAGGGGTTAATACTTAATTACAACATGAGACTTAAAAAATCTATCTTAAAAAGATTTAAAATAACTAAAAGAGGCAAAGTTTTAAGAAGACCAACGGGCCAAGATCATTTTCGGGCGAAAAAATCTGGAAAGAAAATCAGGGCCAGCAGGAAATTGGTTCCGGTTTCAAAATGGGAGGCTAAAAAAATAAAAAAACTAATCTATGGCTAGAGTTAAACGGGGTAAAATTGCGCACAAAAGACGCAAGCATTTATTGAAATATGCCAAGGGGTTTCGTTGGGGAAGGAAATCAAAATATAGATTGGCAAAAGATGCCCTACGTCATGCCTGGAGTTATGCTTATAGAGATAGAAGAGTAAAGAAAAGAGAATTTAGAAAATTATGGCAAATAAAAATAAATGCGGCAGTTAGAGATTTAGAGTTGAGCTACAGTCGATTTATAAATCTATTGAAGAAAAATAACATTGAACTTGATAGAAAAGTATTAGCAGAATTAGCAGTAAACCATCCCGATGTATTTAAAAAGACGGTCGAGAAGATAAAAGAGAATTAATCTTGAAACCTTCAGTAGTAAAAAAATCGCCTGGCAATCAGGCGATTTTAATTTTAACAGGGATATTCTCCAGTAAAACAACCTAGACAGAGTTTTTCTTTAGATAGACTTGAAGCCTTCACCATTCCTTCAAGACTAAGGTATCCCAAGGTATCAGTTTGAATTACTTTTCTCCCTACCTCTTCTTCGGTTAAATCTGCTGCCACCAGTTCTCCATGGGTAGCCATATCTATTCCCAAATGACAAGGAAAACGAATTGGTGAAGAGCCAACTCTTAAGTGGACTTCTCTGGCTCCAGCCTCTCTTAGCATTGCTACCAGCTCTGGTGAGACATTGGCTCGAATGATTGAATCCTCTGTAATAACTACCCTTTTTTCGTGAACAAGTTCTCTCAAGATATAAAATTTAATTCTTTGGAGAGATTTCCGATCAGTTTCTCGAGGGGCTAGAAATGTTCTTCCGGGAAAGTAACGATTTCGGAAAATCGCCCTAACTAATGGCAAACCAAGAACTTGACTAACACCGATGTTATAAATTTCTCCTGACTCAGGAACTGCACAGACAATATCTGCTTCAATTGGATGTTCTTCTGCTACTATTTGACCGGCCATTTCTCGATAAGAGTAAACCCTCTGGCCAAGGAGCCTACTATCGGGTCTAGCGAAATAAATATATTCAAAAATGCAAAATCGTAGCTGAGGGTTTTCTGCCCAAGTGAGAGATCTTTCTATGCCGTTTTCCCCTAAAATAATTAATTCGCCTGGACATATTTCTCGGATGAAATTCCCTCTTAATGTATGGAGAGCGCAATCTTCAGAAGCTAAAATAAAACTTCCTTCTTGCCGCCCAAGACAGAGAGGTCTAATGCCAAATTTATCTCTGATTCCAATAACCTTATCTTTGAATAAAATAACTAAGGCGAAAGCTCCTTTTAGTCTTGGCAAGACTCCCAAAAGAGCTTCTAGAAAATCTTTTTCTCGAGAAGTTGAAAGTAGAGCGATAATTACTTCGGTATCAGAAACTTCTGACTGGAAATTATATCCTTTCTCTTCGACTTCTTTTCTTAATTCTTCAAGATGAATTAAATTGCCATTATGAGCTAGAGCAAATGGTTGACCGTGAAAATCACCGATCAAAGGCTGGAAGGTTTTTGGCTGTTTTTCTTCTCCTCCCTTGCCAATAGTGGAATAAAGAGTATGGCCAACGCCAAACCTTCCGGGAAGTTGCCCTAAAATCCTCTCTCCCTCTTCTTCATTAAAGACTTCGGCCACTAAGCCTTTTCTTCTGCATTCTTTAATATTCTTAACATCTGAGACAACTATTCCGACAGCTTCCTGTCCTCGGTGCTGAAGGTCATAAAGACCAAAAGAAATTCGTCTGGCCACATCCTGCTGGTTGCTTACCATCCCAAATATTCCACACATACCCTATCTCCTTTCTAAGTTGTTAATGTTCAATCCCTTCTATTCTGGATTAACATTTTTTATTTTTTTAGTAAAGTGCCTGATACAACTTTGTTTTTAGCAATTCTAATTCCTTCTTTTTTAAACAAAAAGGCTTTTCTTTTAATACCTTGATTATAACCGCCGATTTTTCCATTAGATATTATTACACGGTGACAAGGAATTAATGGATTTCGATTTTTGTTTAATATATTTCCAACGGCTCGCCATGCTTGAGGAAAACCTGTTCTTTCAGCAACCTCTTTGTAGGTCATTACTTTACCCCTGGGAATTTTTCTAACAACCCTATAAACCTTCTTTTCAAAAACTGTTTTATGTTTCATGTTTCAAGCTTTAAGATTTAAACTAATTCTTTAAAGAGCTTAAGATAGTCCCTTAAAAGACGGGGCATCAGGAATTTCTCTCTTGTTCTTTCTCTGGCCGCTCTCCCCAATTTTTTAGCCAATTGGGGATTCTTAATTAACTGGACAATTCTTTTGCCTGCTTCATCGGGGCTAGAAACTAAAAATCCACTCTTTCCATTCTCTATTTGAATTTTTATTCCGCCCACTTTTCCGCCAATCACTGCTTTCCCCTTCCACATCCCCTCTGTAACGCTTAAGCCGAAACCCTCTCTAATGGATTTATGCAAAATAACATCGGAACCAACTTGTAGGGCATTAACAAAAATATCAACCTTTAAATTGCCTAGTTTCTTTGGATCGGCAAAAAGAAAAATATCTTTTTCTCTCTTGATGGTTTTTTCTACGTCTTTAAAAATTTTTATAGCATCTGGGTCGTCAAGAGCTAAAAATAGGCCAGCATAAGCTAGTTGTAGAGTTGGGATCTTCTTTTTCGCTAATTTGAAGGCTTTAATTACCCCAAATGGATCTTTCCATGGGTCAAATCGAGCAATTTGGGAAACTAAAGGTTTCTTAACGTCTATCCCTAATTTTTTAAGAATCTCCTTAGCTCTAATTAGGAGCAAAGGATTATTTTTTTCTGTTGAAGGATCAATCGCTGGCGGAAAAACAACAACTTTTCTTTTCGGTAAATTCTTGGCAACGAAATCTTTAAGAGAGAAAATAACTTTATCATACTTTAAAAGAAATGGTTCAATAAAATTCCAAGCGGATTTATTAGGATGAGAAGTATCAATGTGGATATGGGAAATCGATGGATGAAGATTCGGAAGACAAGAAATAAGGCCAGCAGGTTGAGGGTCATGTAAAACCCAGATATCGGCTTTCATATCTTTAAGAAGTTTGGACAATTTCTCTGTATGTTGAAGGTAAAGCTTTCTTGAGGATTGAGATAGGGTGTATTCTTTTCCTTGGAGGGCATTATGTATTTCTTTTGTTAAAAGACCTGAATATTTTCTGCCAGGCGGTATTACATGCCAATAAGCTTTAATTCCTAATCCTTTCATTAACGGAATTAGGCTCTGAAGAATTTCAGCTACTCCACCACCTTGAGGAGTAGCATTTATTATAACTAACCTTAAACCTCTAAGATCTTTAGCCAAGCCTTTAACCTCTTTAAATAAACTGTCTTTAACAATTCCTTTATATTCTTCAAGTTTTTTGACTCCTGTTTTAACTTCGGGCAGCATTTTTTATTAAAAATTCATTAGCTTTTTTAAAAATTACTTTTGCGTTCTTAAAGGTAAGTTGATTTAGGGCCTCTTTATATGATAGCCATTTATAACCGATATGTTCTGAAGAAATTTTAATATCTTTAGTCTTAGTTTCTGCTAAATAAAAAGTGACTATTTTAAAGATAGTTTTACTCTCAAATCTAAAGAAATACTTTATCCACTCTTTGAAGCCGCCAATAATTTCAATGTCTTCCAAGCCAGTTTCTTCCTTTACTTCTCTTTTGACGGTATCTAGCTCTTTTTCTCCTTTCTCAATATGGCCCTTTGGTAAATCCCAATAGTCCTTATTTGCTTTCGCACTTGAAGGATAGTGTAATAATAAATATTTTACCTCTTTATCTTTTCTAAAAATTATAGCTCCAGCTGATTTTTCTAAAGGCATACCCCGTAAGAAATAAAGTATTTTCCGTTATTATCCAAAATAGCCTTACAAATAGACCTTGGCTTGCCCCTAATAAACCACTTCCAATTCCAGTCTTAAAAAATACTTTACCTTAATTATGTTTTAATAATCTTTCTAAATATTATTACTAAAATCTATGTATAGTTATTATATTTAAGGTTTTGAATAATGCCTACGTAAAACATAATTATTTCTTACGGGGCATATTTTTTATAATTATAACAGCTTAAACAACAAACTAAAATGGCTCGCTAAGGCGAGCCATTTTAAGGTAAAAATAATATAAAACCTATTTTTTCCATTGACATTTACTATCTGTACATTTACATTCAAATCCATAATTTTTTGCAACATAGCAATCTTTGAATTCGCAAGTAGTTATAACTCCTTCTTCGTTTTTTGATTGACAAACCTGCCCCGAACAACCACCAGTTATACAATCTGAATTAGATGCACAGCCTCCATTGGTAGAACTTCCACAAAATTCTTCTGTAGTTTCAATAAATTTAAAAGTAGAAAGCATTTGATCAGTCTGACTTGACGGCACATCAATAACATAAGAATACTTTCCATTATTTATAATTACAATAGAATGAGATATAACTGCTTCTCCAGAAATAATCTCATAATCAATCCTTACTCCATTATTCCCATCTTTTGTTATTGGAGATTCATTCTTTATCTCATCGGCTACATGACCGATAATTCTCCATTTCATATATTCTAATTCGGCTGATAAGTCTGAATCTCTAACCTCAATACTTATAGAGGTCTCGAGGTTATCTCCGAAACGAACTGATTCCAGCGCAATGTCTTTAGGTTGGGTTGGTTCTTTTAACTCTAAATCGTTTGGGTATTTTATCTCAAACCCGTATTCCTCACTTCTATAAGTCTTCCAATTGGCGGTTTCGTCTTTTATCTTTTCTTCACCTGCAACACATATACTATTTTCACATTTTACATCACGGTCAACACAATCATAAATTACTCCTTCATCGCCGCATATCTCATTTTTATTAATCGCACCGCAACCACAAGTGAATATACAGTCCTCGTTTGTCTGGCACGATTTATTACAGTTTTTCACATCAATCCAGAAAGCTTTTCCCGATGGACCACATATAGATACCGGTTTTTCCTCAAATCGGTTACTCCAGCCCCACCATAAAATCCCTCCACCTACAATAACGGCTAGGATAATAACAATTAATAGATATTTTATATTAGTTTTACCTTGGGTAATGAAAGGCATACCCCGTAGGAAATTAAATATTTTCCGTTTTAATATGTTTAAACCTTTGAATAATTTATATTTCAGAACCCTACAGCAGCCAGGGATTTTTGGTAGAAAATATTTTAGCTATTCTTTCCTTTCTACGAAAATCCCTTTGCTTTCCTGCGGGGCATGTTAAGCTATTATACATAATTTACCTGAAAAATTGAACTAATTTTTCTAGGGGTTGAGTGTTAATAATATCTTCTTTCTCGGCCCATCCGTCGCTCCGCTCCCCAGACACCTCTCGGTTTCTGGCGTTTTCACCTTCGGCGAAAGCCTGTTTTTCTATACGGGAAAACACCCAGTTTTCCCGACCCCTTTCTGCGATTGTGCAACTGCTTTTATTGTTTTTATTTAATGTCCCTTAAAAAATTTTATTATTTTATCTAATGGATGAACATTAATAATGTCCTGAGCAGTTGCCCAACCCCGGCGAGCTTGGGCTATACCATATTCCATATAACGCATTTGGTCAATGTGATGGGAATCGGTATTGATTATCATTTTTACGCCGGCTTCTTTAGTGCGACGAATATTTTGGTCATTTAAATCTAGCCTTTCGGGATATGCATTAATTTCCAAAATTGTTCCGGTTTCTTTGGCCACTCTTAAAATCTTGTCAAAATCAATTTGATATTCATCGCGTCTTTTAATTATTCTTCCCGTGGGATGGGAAATAATATCAACATTTGGATTTTTCATAGCATTTATTATTCTCTCTGTCATTTTGTCTTTCTCTATTTTGAAATTAGAATGAACGCCGGCTATCACAAAATCAAGTTTGGCCAGAGCTTCATCTTTAATGTCAATTGAACCATCGTTTAAAATATTGGTTTCGCAGCCCTGTAGGATTCTAAATTTTTTGTTTTTTGATTTTTCGTTCAGTTTATCAATTTCTTTTTTTTGTAAAGCTAATTGTCTTTCGTTTAGACCATGTTCAATTCTTAAAAACTTTGTGTGATCAGAAATTCCAATATATTCGTAACCCATTTCTATCGCTGCTTCAGCTATTTTCTCGATTGAGTTTACCCCGCCATCCCATTTTGAGTGGCAGTGTAAATCACCTCTAATATCGTTATAATCAATTATTTTTGGCAATTTTCCTTTCAGGGCAGTTTCTATTTCTCCTTGATTCTCTCTCATCTCGGGCTCAATATAAGAAAGACCTAAAGCTCTATAAATTTCCTCTTCAGTTTTACCGGCAATCATTTTAGATCTTCTAAATAAGCCATACTCATTAAGTTTAAAACCTTTATCAATCGCGATTTTTCTTAAAACAATATTATGCTCTTTAGAACCAGTAAAATATTGAAGGGCAGAACCGTAGCTTTTCTTAGGGACCACTCGAATATCCATATCAAAACCCTCTTTCGTTCTGACTGAAGCCTTGGTAGAACCTTTTCCCCAGACTTTAATTATTCCGGGAAAAGAAACAAAAAAATCCATCACTTTTTGGGGATTTTTAGAGATAACTAATAAATCTACATCACCAATTGTTTCTTTCATCCTCCTAAGAGAGCCTGCCGTTGATATTTCTTCAACCTCTTTTAATTTCTTTAATTTTTCATAGACTTCTTTAACTCTCGGTATTATCTCTCCTAAAAGAAATCTTCCTCTGCTTCTTTTTAAAAATTCAATTCCCTCCAAAATATTTTTTTCAGTTTTCTCTCCAAAACCAAAAAGCGGGGCAATTTTTCCCGCTTTAGCTGTTTTTTCTAAATCCTTTAAATTGCGGATATCCAATTTTTGGTATAAAATTTTAACTTTCCTGGGCCCCAAACCCTCAACTCTAATTAATTCTTCCATATTAACCGGCGTTTTCTTTTTCAACGACTCATAATATTTTATTTTCCCCGTTTTCAGGTATTCTTCAATTCTTTCCGCTATATTTTTTCCTACGCCTGGAATTTTTTCTAAAGCTTTCTTTCCGCCCTTTTTATAAATATCAGCTATATCTTCTTCCAGAGTTTCTAAATTAATAGCTACTTTCTGATAGGCATAGGGTTTAAAAGACACACCTTCCATTTCCAAGAAATCTGCTATCTCGTAGAATATATTAGCTATCTCTTGGTTCTTCATAATTAAAACTTTACTTGACAGAGATTTTATTTTTTTGATAATGTGGAGATGCTTTGGGATGTGGCCAACAACGGCCTCCTTTATACCCAGAGGGTATACTGGGATGGATAACTTCTATCCCGAAGCTAACTGTTCTTTGTGAGGGGTGTTTTATGCCCCTCTTTTTGTTTATTAAAAAAATTCAGCCTTATTAGGGTTTGTGGTTATTTTTTCTCTTTTTGAAATAATTCTTTAAAGCTAAAAATCATCCCCTTACCTAAGCTTCGTGGGGAAAGGAATTTGAGAATAGGAAGTAAAATAAGAGCCCCCGCAATCCCAAAGATTCCAACCAAGATAAAAAGTACCTTGAAACCGAAACTTGCTGCAATTAACCCTCCTAAAGCTCCAGCAATTCCTCCTCCTATTCCCACCGAAGTACCATCGAGTCCCCACTCAAATGCTTCTTTCCTCTTGTCGATGTGGCGTGTAAAAATAGCCGCCCAGCCAGAAATAGTCATTGCCATACCGACACCATAAACAGCCTGGAGTAAAAAAATATGCCAAAAATAAGTTGCAATTAGGTATCCGAAAGGAACCAGTGCTGCTATAAGTAGGCCAAAAAACAGAAACCAAAAATCGTCTTCTTCTCCCTGACGACTATCTAAAAATAAACCGATTGGAATTCTTAAAATAGAATTTGAAATCCAATAGATAGCTGAAGCTATTCCAACTACCGCAACTGTCCCTCCTTGAATTTTTTCAACGACAAAAACAGCAAAAATTGGGCTAATTAGCCCCCAGCCAGAGTAAAAAATTAAATCGGACAAAATTAAATATTTAATAACCCGATTTATTTTTATATCTAGAGATAATTTCATTTTAGCTTTTTAATACTTTTACTAATATTTCTCTCTCTCTTGGCCGAGTGTCGAAATCAACCAAAACTATCTGTTGCCAGGTACCTAAGGTTAACTTTTCACTTTCAATCGGAACTGTTAGAAATGGCTTAATTAATGCAGATTTTAAATGAGAGGGAGCATTTTTTTCTCCCCAGGTTTGGTCATGGCGATAAGATTTATTAGAAGGAACAAGTTTTTCAAGGAATTCTTTAAAATCTTCCACTAAATTAGGTTCATATTCAAGAGTAGTTAAGCCCGCCGTAGAACCGGGGCAAGAAATTAAGCAAATACCCCCTTTGATTTTCGAATCTTTTACCGCTTTGGAAATTTGATCGGTAATGTCAATTATATCGTTAAATCCCTTAGTTTTTACAGAGAATTTCATACTAGTTTATAATATCAGAAAATCGCCTGATTGGCGATTTTTTGGCTCCCATAACTATATCAAACTAGAAGACAACCAATGGACTCGTTTTCAAAATAGAGTTTATTCAATTACAAAAAATGCTGCTGCCTTTATTTGAATATACCTTGGTTCAGGGTTATCTACAACGTCGTAACATACATTCTGGAAATATTGATAATCTTCTAATGCAAAATCAGGGCTGATGTCCCAAATTTTACCTTCTATTACAGCTTGAGAAAGTTTGAAATTAGCAAGTTTAGCTGTCATTTCGTCGCAAATACCCTTTCCTTCGGTATTTGTAATTAAATCTCGGTGGCGAGTTGCGCCGATATTTTCAATATAGCACTCAGCTAATTCAAGGGGTGATATAATTTTTGAACAATGATTTTCCCAAAAAGAGACATTTTCTCTATTTTGTTCTGCTTGAGCAAGTTTTATATAGCATAAATCAGAAGGCGCGTTAATTTCTACTATTTCCGCAGATATAATTTTATTATTTTCATCGCGTTTATCATCGCTAAAACTTATATCCAGACTATCATATTCTGAAGAAAACAAATCACAAAGTTTTTCTGAGCCGATGTTATTTTTTAATATATCGGATATTACATAATAAGTAAGACTCTCTTCAGAAATAGTAATATTATTATTAATAACTGGCATTTTAACATCACAGGGGGCAAGGCTTACATCCACATTATAAAAAGAATCTTTGGACCACAAATAATAATTTTTAATTGGTATCTCGTTACAAATGTAATCTAATCTATAAGATACGAATCCATTATCCTTTAGGATCTGTATGTCTTTAGCGTTATATATACTATAATCCTCTGTGTAATCTTTAACGATGCACTCTTTTAAATTATTTTCTGTTAATAAAATTAATTCATTTTGACCGGTAGACCTGTTTTGACCAGCTAATTTTATTAATTCTTCTGAAGCAACAAAAATGTCTTGAGCGGGATAAATTGCGTTAAAAATTATACCCATACAATCAGCGTGTGGTATTGGTAGTGATGGTATATCCCCTTCTTTCCAATACCAATAACCCAAAATCCCTCCGCCAACAATAGCAGCCAGAATAACAACAATTAAGATATATTTTAAGTTAGCTTTACCTTGAGTGATAAATGGCATTAGATTATTATACCTCCCCCACTGCAAAACAAAAACCCGAGATGTTCACTCCCGGGTGGCGGCTCCGGGGGAAGGACTCCCCGAAGTACAAATACTTCATATTTGACTACGGGGCAAGGCGAACCTCGCGCTCTCTTTTGTTATTTTTTATCTGCTGCGTTATTTAAATCTTTTAAAAATTTATTTAGGTCTAGTTGGTGGGTTTGAACTGCCTGTTCAATTGTTTCATCTGGAGCTACGGGACAACCAATACAATGCAGACCATAATCAATAAAAACAAAAGCTGTTTTTGGATATTTTTGGGCGACTTCGCTTATTTTCATTTCTTTATTGATTTTTATCTTTTCCTTCATATTTTTATTTTACCCTATTCGGGTTAAACCCAAAAGCGTCCCGTCCAAGCGGGACGCTTTTGTCAAATTAAATAAAAACACCCCGATATTCAGGGTATTTAATTAAGGCAGAGTGTGCGATTTTTTTCTTTAACAACGGAGGGGTAAATTAATTCTTTTGTCTGGGTTGGCTCATACAAGATTTCATACCAAATGTCGTTTGTCCAGTCATTTATGCTTTTCGTCCAAAATGATTTATCGCCTTTGACTAGTTGATAAACTTTTACCAGTTCTCCTTCTTTCAGCGTCCCGACAACATTATCTGGCGACATTTTTGCTTCAGACCTAACTCTTGCGCCCTGAACCAACACTTCTCCGCAAAAAAGGATTTTTCGTTGTTCTTCGGTTTCAATTCTCAAACCGAAACCTTCGGTTCCCCGAACAATATTCCATTTTTGAAGAACTAGCCCAATAGCAAGGACAAATAGAATAAAAGCTAAGATTACGAAAGAACAGCTTTTCACCTACCCTATCCTCCTTTTAATGTACCATCAAATATTATCTAATAATTTCGGGAATAAGTCAATACACTGTTCACAATCACTCTGATAATCTTTTAGCCGTGAAATAGACGAAGTAGATAGCACTTTACCTTATTGCCAACAAAAAGCAGGCCTGAGGGCCTGCTAAGCTTACTATAAATAATTTTATCTTTGGTATAGAATTTTTTTAAGAAACGGCTTTATCTCTTTCGGCCCAATATTTTTAACAAACTTTCCTTTTTTAAAGAATGCTGCTTTTTTATTTTCCATTCCAACAAATGCAAGGTCGGTATGACGGGCTTCTCCTAATCCATTAACAATACACCCCATAATGGCTATTTCAATAGGTTTTTTAACCAAATCAGAAAATCCCTCAAGGTATTGGGCAATTTCAGCTACTGGAATTTTTGTCCTAGCACAAGTTGGACAGCTAATAATTGTTAGCCCTTTTTCTCTTAAGCCTAGGTCTTTTAAAATCTCCCAGCCTACTTTCACTTCTTCAAGTGGAGGACCGCTCAAAGAAACTCTAATAGTGTCCCCAATTCCCTTTAAAAGCAAACTGCCAATTCCAATTGATGATTTTACGATTCCGGTTCTTGCCATACCTGATTCAGTAATTCCTAAATGAAAAGGCCAATCTCCTTTTTTGGCTAAAATCTCATGGGCTCTAACAGTAGTTAAAACATCTGTTGACTTTAGAGCGACAATGATATCGTAAAAATTAAATCTTTCTAAAAACCTGACTGACCGCATTGCTGATTCAACTAGAGCCTCGGCTGTAACCTTATCTTTGTATTTCTTTAATAAATCTTTTTCTAAAGAACCGCTGTTTACTCCGATTCTGATTGGAATTTTTTTCTTTCCAGCTTTCTCAACTATTGCTTTTACTCTTTCTTTTCTTTCCCGAGGAGATGCTGCTGAACCCCCGATATTACCGGGATTAATCCTTATTTTGTCTACTCCTTGATTTATTGCTTCAATTGCTATCTTCCAATCAAAATGAATATCAGCCACCAAGGGAATGCTTATTTGTTTTTTAATTTTTCTTATTACTTTAGCTGATTCCATATCTGGTAATCCAACCCTTATGATTTCACACCCTGCTTTTTCTAATTCTTTAATCTGCCTCACTGTGGCTTTTATATTTCTGGTATCAGTATTAGTCATTGACTGAACCGAAATTGGATTATTCCCTCCAATTTTAACATCGCCAACTTTTACTATTCTTGTTTTTCGCCTTTTTATTTCTTTCATACCCCGTAGGAAATAAAGTATTTTCCGTTATGATAATAGATGACCTTTAAAATAATGTTTGAGCCTGTTTTTGATAAATATTTTCCCTGTTCCAGTTTTAAGATATTTTTCTCTTTGTTTAGCGTCTTCTTTATTTAAACAAATTTCGATATAAATTAATCTAAATGGTCTTCTTGGTTTGGTAGAAAATACTTTACCTGAATTATGTTTTAATATTCTTTTCTGAAGGTTATTTGTAAAACCTGTGTACCCCGTAGGAGATTTAATATTTTCCGTGGATATTTATCAGACCTTTTTTATCTATCCGTAAATTTGTACTAATTATCAGTTTGAAGAAAATTAACGGGAAAATATTTAAAAATTAACATATTTCCTACGGGGTGTATAGTTTACTATCTTTGAGGCTTTGGATAACATATACGTAAAACATAATTATTTCCTACGGGGCAGGCTTCTTAGCTTTTTAATAACATCTTTTATAAGCCAATCGGGGGTCGAAGTCCCTCCGGCTATACCAACTTTTTCAATACCAGCGAACCAATTTTTCTTTAACTGGCTCGCATCCTCAATATGATAAACTGGTTTTTTGCTGAATTTAGCAACTTCGGCTAACTTATTTGTATTGGCACTGGTTTTGGAGCCAACTATTATCATTAAATCTACCCTAGGGACTAATTTTTTAACCTCTTTTTGGTAATTCTGAACTGTAGGACAAAGAGTATTACGAAATTCTATCTTTCCAAATTTATTTTTAAGTTTTCGCAAGATTTTTTCAACCCTTTCTGGATTTTGGGTTGTTTGGACCACAACGCCTAATTTTCCTTTTTTAATTTTGAGAGAAGAGGCATCTTTTTCGTCTCCAACAATAATTCCTTCATTCTTTATTGCGGCATTAATTGATTTCACCTCTTTATGGTTTTTATCCCCTATAATAATAACTTGATATCCTTTATCTTTAAGTTCTTTTGCTAAATTTTGTGCTTTTATCACCAGAGGACAAGTGGTATTAACAATTTCATAGTCCATCCTTTTTATTTTTTCTAAGACTTTAGGGTCTTCACCATGAGCAGGAATTATTATCGTTCCTTTTTTAGCTTCATTAAGCGAACCTATAAATTTTACCCCTTTTCTTTTAAGTTTCTCTATCACAAACTCATTATGAACTAAAGGTCCCAAAACCTGACAAGGCTTGGGATTGTTTTTTAACGCCTCAATACTCATATCAACAGCTCTTTTCACCCCAAAACAAAAGCCAATTCTGGGAACTAAAATTATTTTCATAAAATTATTTTACACCTTGATCCTCAAAAAATTTCTTAAATGAGCGGTCGTAGGTTTTTTCTGCTTCTTTGGAAAAACAACAACCCGGAAGCTCATTATTCTCCAAATGATGCCTTATGCATTCACAGCATATTCCCTTCCTCGGACAACCAACGTAGGTGCAAGGGCAAGTTTTAAGGTTATTATTTCTTTGGCACTCCATATGTTTTATTATAGAATAAATATAACCCCGTAGGAAATCTTAGGGATTTTTGTGAACAATAATGAACGTAAAGAGTTTAAGATTAGTTTCCCAAGGAAAATAGCTAAAATATTTTCTGCTAAAAATCCAGAGTTATTCATCATACCGTGAATTATATACTTATTTAATGGTCAAACAAAATAACAACGGAAAATATCTAATTTCCTACGGGGTATAGATTTATGAATAATGATTTAATTGAAATCGATGGTTCTTTCGGTGAAGGTGGCGGCCAGATATTGAGGACGGCAGTAGCTTTAGCGGTAGTAACAAAAAAACCTTGCCGAATTTTTAATATTAGGAAAGGCCGGCCAAAACCAGGATTAATGACCCAGCACCTCCTGGGAATCCAAACTTTAGCTAATCTTTGTAATGGAAATTTAGAAGGAGACTTTCTGGAATCAAAAGAAGTTAAATTTTATCCTGCTGAAATAAGACCAAAAGATCTTCATATAAAGATTGAAACGGCTGGAAGTATCACTTTGGTTTTACAAACCTTAATTCCTCCAGCTATTTTTACTCAAAGCCCGATTAAAATTTCTTTTGACGGAGGGGCAACCGATACTTTCTTTTCGCCGACAACTGATCACTTCCGCTATGTTTTTTTAAAAATTTTAGAAAAAATTGGAGCGAAAGTTGATATTAATATTATTAGGCGAGGTTATTATCCCGAGGGCGGGGCAAAGGTTGAAATCGTTGTCTACCCCCTCCTTCGTCCCGCAAAGCGGGACTCCAGAGAGAAAGCTTCAAAATTAAAAAGCCTCAATTTGGTTGAAAGAGGTAAGTTAGAAAAAATAATTGCAATCTCTGGGGCTTCAGAATCTCTAAAAACCAAAAAGGTAGCTGAACGTCAAATGGCAGGGGTAAGAGAAATTCTGGGGAAATTGAAATTACCGATAGAAGAAAAAGTTGAATATTATCAAACTAAATCTCCAGGAAGTCAGGTTTGTTTAATTGCTGAATTTGAAAATACAATTATTGGAACTGATAGTCTGGGAAAATTAGGAAAAAGAGCCGAAGATGTAGGGAAAGAAGCTGCCTTAGAACTATTAAAAGAACAAAAATCTGAAGCCTGTTTAGATAAACATCTAGCTGACCAAATTTTACCTTATATGGCTTTAGCCAAAGGAAAAAGTTCTATAACGGTTTCAGAAATAACAGAGCATTGCAAAACCAACATCTGGGTAATTGAAAAATTTATTGAGGGAAATTTTAAGATTGAAGATAACTTAATATCCTGGAATCCAATTATCACTTAAAGGCATTCTAAAAACTAATCTTAAAAAAACCCGCGCTAATCGCGGGTTTTTTAATTCTTAATTATTTCAGGCTGGAAGAATTTGTTAATTTGGATATTAATTGGAGCAACTTCTTTTATTTTAGCATTTTTGACTATAACTTTCAATAACAATCCCTGCATTGTTTCTTTTGAGAAACTCTGGTCAAAAACAAAATTCCCTAAAGAATAAGCAATATATTTATCCTTATACTCTTCTATCTCCTGGGTAACGTGAGGGTGATGGCCAATAACTAAATCAGCCCCTGAATCAATTGCTAAATGAGCCCAGAAATTTTGAGTAGAATTTGATTTTGATTGGTATTCATCTCCAAAATGGAAAGACACAACCACTAAATCTGTTTCTTTTTTAGCTTCTTTTATATCTCTTTCCAATATCTCTTTTGTTAATCTGGTAATGCCTGACCTCTCTTGATTAGCTATCCAATGTTCCGAACCTAAATTTGTATAGGCCAAGAATCCTATTTTTAGTCCATTTACTTCTTTAATTACAGGCGAGTGAGCTTCTTTTTCGTTAAATCCGCCGCCGACATAATCTATTCCAGCTTCTTTTAACCTAGAGAAATTATCCTCCATTGCTTCTTCAGAATAATCAAAAATATGATTATTGGCTACCGACAAAACATCAAATCCAGCATAATTTAAGCCTTCAATTGCTTTGGGATCTGCCCGGAATGAATAAATACTGCCGACTTTTCTGCCTTTATCAGAAATCGGTCCCTCTAAATTACCAGATAAAATGTCGGCTCTTTTTAAATCGTCAGCAATTTTCATAAATGGGAATTTCCAATCTCCTTGGCCGTACTTGTTAACTTGCCATTCAACCCCTCGATCAAGCATAATATCGCCAACGAAAATTAAAGTTGTAGGTTTGGTTTCTTTCTCAAAGGGTGTTGATATTTGAGCAAGGGAAAACTGGGTAAATTCTTTATCAAATTTCTTAAATTCAAGAAGAAAAAAGCTGCCGAAAAGGATAACTAATAAAAAAATAATTAAAGTAAAGAGGGAAAAGTTCTGATATTTTTTTGTAAAAAAGTAAAGCATTACAAACACAGAACCCCCGCCAAGCGGGGGTTCCTCATTCTATCTTTGGAATTGACTTCTTCTTTTTGCGTGACAATCTCTACAATAAATTGGTCTATCAGCAGATGGTTGGAAAGGAAGTTCGGTTATCTTTGTACCGCAATCTGCACAAGTCCAATCACCTTTAAACATCTGACGAGGGGGAAAATCTCCCTGAGGACGATCAAATTTTTTGAAGGCCATAATCTTCCTACGAATTTAAAATTACTCGTAATTCATAGGTAAATTTAATTAAAAAGCGACCTTTCGACACTTCGATAAACTCAGAATCATCCCGAGTTAGTCGAAGGATGACTTATAAGTCGCCCTACTTAATTTCGACCTTCAATAATTTTAAAAACTACGAAGATTCTGCTTAAGATACCTCGACTTATTTGTCCAACGACATTATATCATTTCTTATAAACAAGTCAAACTAAACAGCCCGCGTTATAAACGCGGGCTGCTCCCATCCTTGAACCTATTTATTAATGCGTAACTGACATACCTTTTAGCAGTCCAATTGCCGTAGCTAGATCTTGTAATATTTTCTCGAGAATTTTAATTACTCCATCTATGTCTGGATTTGGTTGGGGTTTTACCTCACCGGTAATAGTAAACGGACCATCGCTTTCGTCCCAATTTGCTGATGTGTCTGGCTTTGACCAGATTTCTTCTGGGTCAATCTTCGCGCCAGGAGATAGCTCTTGGTGCCAAAGAGGAACGATATTCTTCCCAACGCTAATCCTTATTACATAATCTGAACCATTAAGTATATTATTATCTATGTTCCAGGAATAGGTTCCGTCGAAAAAATTAACAGTGGTTATATGCTTGACAAAAACTGAGTTTATCAGAATCATTTCAGGGCAAGTCTGACCCGATGAACAGGGAGGAGTAGATCTTACTGTCCGAAATAGATCGACAGATGCTTTTGACCAAAATGGAGATGACTTCATTCCCTCAACAACTGGTGATATAACTTCCCACTTAATAGTCTGAACCTGATTCCTGTCCCAAGTTTCTCCTCCATTTGGAGACACAACCCGGACTTGATACCCTATTAGGTAAATACACTTTAGAGTATTTGGATCAACATTACCGGTATCCGAAATCCCACATCGTTCCTGAAGTTTTTTTACAGCTTCTTCAGTTAAACGTCCGTAGTAACCAGTAACCAGACCCTGAGGATAAATAGTCGAATCACTCTTTAAAATTTCCTGAATATTTTTTACTTCCTGATTTTGCATACCCTGAGATAGAGTTTGCGCCAAAACTAAACCAAAGGAGCTAGATAAGAAAGCTACACTAACGATAGCGAATATAGTAATTTTAAATTTTCTCATATTTCTCATCTCTTAATTTTAAATCGACCTTTCTTAAAAGAGAACGGGGAGCCACTAAAAAGGTTGCATTATTCTCCGGGTTCTCCTACTAAGTTTGTTGATTCAATTTTCCCATTATCTAAATCAACTTTACTCTCCCATTGTTTCTTATTTTGTTCGTAAATCACCCAGACTTTATTTTCTCCGTTAGGTTCTGGAACAACTTCGACTGAATCTCCTTTTTTAATTATAGATAATCTAGGAGGAGGAGTTGGAATTATTTTCACAATTTTAGTCTCTTCTGGTATAGCCTCTTTTATATCGGGGCTATTTTTGAAAATTTCAGTCACTTTTTCTTTCTCTTTTTCTGTAATAGGAAAAATCTCAGGGGTTATTTTTTCTATTTTCGCTATCTTTTTGTCTTTAAAATCTACCTCAACTAAAGCGCCGAAGAATTCTTCTTTTATTTTCGGAGTTTGAGGCTCTGAAATAATTGTTGTTTCTTTAATGCTTGCAGGCTGAACCAAAACATATGCTTTCTTTTCTAAAATTTTAACGTCTTTTATGGTAGCTCCTTCCTCCAGCCATTCTTTAATCCGGGGGTCTTTTAAGACAATTTCTCTTGCTTGGGCTAAATTATATTCAGGCAAAATTAGATAATTATAAATTAAAACGGCTAAAATAGTTAAAGTAACAGCAACTGGGATAGCTTTTTTAAGAATACTAAAAACCTCCCAGATTCTCTTCTCTTGGAAATATTTATTAAGCAGGGTCGTCCTAAGCCTTCTTTTATGGCTAGAGATTTCTATTTCAGGGAAAGAAGTTTCCTCTAATTTTTTAATTAAATCTTCGTTTGTCATCCTTAAATATAACGCTACCAATATCTAATTGGTAGCATTAAATTTCTCTCTCAATTTCTCCAAACCCCTATGGAGTAAGGACTTTACCGTTCCCTCTTTTCTACTTAAAATCTCGCCAATCTCTTTTACCTGTTTTTTCTCTAAGAATCTTAAAACAATTACTTCTTGATATTTAATAGGGAGTTTTAAAATTTTCTCTTGCAGATCTAAAAAATCTTTATGCCTCTTTAATTCTTCTTGAGCTTCAATAGTCTCTGCTAGAAGATCATAATTTGATACGGGCTCTCTAGTTTCTTGCAAAGAAATTGTCTTATATTTCTTCTTTCTAAAAAAATTAGCTACCTCATTTGAGGCAATTCGATAAAGCCAGGACGAAAGAGAGATATTCTGCCAACGAAATTTCCAAATATTTCTTAAAGCCTTTAAAAAAGTTTCTGATGTAATATCTTGAGCAACCTCCAAATTCGCTGTTCTTTTTAAGATATAACCGAAAATTCTTGGATAATATTCATCATAAAGTTTACCAAAGATTTCCGGATCTTTCTTGGCTCTCTCGATAAGATATTTTTCTTCTTCTAAATTCATCGGAAATCTCCGAGTTGCTAACAGGTTAGATGAAAAAGCCCTATCACCTTGCTCTGTCCCCCCTCCTCCTCTTCTGACTCCTCGCTTATTATATTGAAAGTCTTTGTTGCCTCTTCGGTAAGATCAATAATTAGCTTAATTCCCCTTTCTTTTATAAAATTCTGGGCTTCTCCGGTAACTTTTGCTACACCCGATTCTCCTGTACCGATAACAATTGTGTCTGGATTCTGTTCTACTGCCCTCTTTACATCTTCAACGTCAACAATGTGCGATTCTTCTCTCCGCCATTCCAAAACCTCTCCGCCCCAGCGAACTTCAACATCGTGATTATAGGTTTTACCATCAATTGTTATTGAACCAAATTTATACTCCTCAATCATATAAACCAATGGGTCTTTTAAAAAGACGCAAACCTTAATATATTTATTGTGGAGTAAGGCTTGAATATTTACCGCAGCGGTCATTCCACCTAGAGACCACTTTCCCTTCAATTCTGGCCTCAATCACCTCGCACATATTTGGACAACCTTTGCATTGAAAAGAAGTGCATTTTATATCCTGGTCTGATACTTCCCAACCCCTGAATTTACTTGGTCCAGAAATATTTTCTTTGGCTAAAAGAGCCACCCCCAAGGCTCCCAAAACAGTATTGTATTTAGGAACGACAATTCCTTGACTTAAGACATCCTCAAAGGCTCTTCTCATACCTAAGTTTTCCGATACTCCGCCCAAAAAGACAATTGGCGGTAGAATTTTTTTTCCTTTGGCAACATTAGCTAAGAAATTTCTGGCTAATCCCTGGCAAAGGCCGGCTATAATATCTTCTTTGGAATGACCAATCTGTTGCTTGTGAATCATATCTGATTCACAAAAAACGGTACATCGAGAACCAATAATAGTTGGCTGTTGCGATTTTAAAGCAATTGAGCCGAATTTCTCTACCGGAATTCCTAATCTGAAAGCTTGGGCATCAAGAAAAGAGCCAGTGCCAGCTGCGCAGATTAAATTCATAGCGAAATCAACAACTACTCCATTTTCTAATATAATAATTTTTGAATCCTGCCCTCCAATTTCAATAACCGTTCTAACGTCAGGAATAAAAAACCCGGTTCCCTTGGCATGGGCTGAAATTTCATTTTTGATTAGGTCGGCTCCTACAATTACTCCAGCTAAATATCTGGCTGATCCTGTTGTACCCACTGCAGCAATTTCAACATTCTCTGAGATTTCTCCTTTTAATCTTTTCAAACCTTTTTGAATAGCACTAATTGGGTCCCCTTCAGTCCGAAGATAGAGAGAGTGAAGAACAGAGTTTCTCTCATCAACTAAGGCCAATTTTGTTGAGACAGAACCAACATCTATTCCAAGATAAGTTTTCATAGTTTCTTATTTTAAACTATTTATTAATTTTTTTCTTGATTTAATTAAATCTACAAAAGCTTCTAATCTGGTTTGGATACCCACTTCAGCAGTTTGCTCATCAAGAGATACAGAGAGAAAGGGGATATTTTCTCTTTGGCTTATTTTCTGAAGAATTGGCCTAACGGTAACTTCTGGCATACATCCAAAGGGTAAAAGTTGAATAATCCCATCAAATCCTTCTTTAATGTAATCCAACATCTCATCAATAGCCTGACGTCCGTGGCCGCCCACCGTTGTTTTTAGATAGGAATTTACCCTTTTTTGGAGAAGCCATTCATTCCAAGGAGGAAATCCGCCCCTTAAATGTCTAGTTAAATTCAACTTACGATTAACTTCAACTCCCATTGCCCCTAATTTTTTATCTAAGCCGAGATTGACTTCACTGTCAACAATAGTATAAATTTCACCGATTATGCCAACTTTCAAAATAGGACGGTCTTTTTCTATTTTAACCAAAGAAAGTTTTTCCCGTGTGTCTTTGATCAAGCTAGAGAGATTTTTTATAGCAAATGGTGAATTAGAATTTAGTCTTTCTAAAGTATCGTTCAAAACTTTATCTACCTGACCTCTCTCTTTCTCTCTTGGCCTTAGATAATGAGATTTTTCTTCTAATTTTTCAATAAAATTAACTTCTTTGAAAAAGAGGCGAGCAGCATCTATCATTTGCCAGAGTGAGGCTTGATTTATTTTTTTTATTTCTTTAAAGCGGGAAATAAGATTTTTGGAATTAAAATTCATAACCTTTACATTAAAACCAGCCTCTCTCAAGACTTTTTCTTGGATTATCCAGTAATATCTCATTCGACAAGATCCCCCTATATTCTCCCACATCAAAATAGTATCGGCTCCTTTTCTTAGAGCGGGGAGATAATTCCCAATATTAACCTTGAGGGGAAAACAAAAAAGCTCTGGCGCTAACTTTGCGCCTTCTTCAATTACTTTGGGATTAGTCTTCTCTGGCACAATAACATCGAAACCTAATCTCTGAAGCAGGTTTTTAAAAGCAATGGTATAATTTCCCCAATAGGCAAAAGTAATTTTCATAGCCTCGCCCTGACCCCCGTATTAGACACCCTCGGTTTCTAACGCAAGCAAAGCTCGCTGTTTTCCAACACGGGGCGAGTTTTAATTTTTATTTTAAAGTGTCAAAGAATGCCTCCAATCTTGTTTGGAGACCAGCTTCTCCGGTATGTTCATCAATCAAAAGATATAAAAATGGAATTTTATTTTCTCTAAATTCTTTTTCAACAAACTCTTTTAAAGTAGCATCGCAACCACATTGAAAGGCTGAAATTTCAATCGCTCCTGCTATATCTTCTTTTAATATTTCCCTGATCTGTGAGGCTATTTCTTGCCCAAATTCCCAGTGAAAATTTGGCCAACTACTAATTGATTCCCTACTCTTTTCCCCCGACCATTGATTCTCTATCGGCACTTCATTAATTAATATAGTCTCTCCGCCCAGATCTTCAATCTTTTTTTTCGTCCTCAGGTTCACATATTCATCATAGAGATTATATGGATGACTAATTAAGACTATCTTTCTTTTAACTGATCGGATTTTTATGGAATATTCATTTTTAAGCTTTTCTTTATATTGTTGTTCTCTTAGGAAACTTATTTCAATTGCCCTTTCTGCGACCCCTTTACTTTCACCTAATTTCTGAGCTAATTTCAATAAGGTATCTCTAAATTTTTCTTTTTTTGAATCAATCCAGGCAGAAATTATTGGTGTCTTTATTAGGAGGAGAAATAGATCGGGAAGGGCAAAAAATTTCGGACAATATTCTAGGCCCAATTCATTTTTTTTTAATCTTGGGATAAAAATAAAATCAACCTTCCCTTCAAGGGACAAAACGTGGCCGTATAGTACCTTGATTGAAAAACAAGTCTCAGTATCTGCAGCCATCACTCCCTTTCCGACAATCTCTTTGTTGGTTTCTGAAGAAAATACAACGTCAAGACCGAGGTTCTCAAAGAATGTTTCCCAGAAAAAAGGTCTTTTCCAATAAAAAAGCGCTCTTGGGATTCCTATTTTCATATTTAAAACAGAGTTTTCTGTTTTGGTAATGTTTTTTCTTCACCAGAGGAAAAAATTCTAATTCTCCCATAAACCCCATCGTAACCAGGCTTAATGTGGATTTTTCTTTCTCTAACCCTCATAATGCCTTCGGCAACTTCTGGCAAAGTAGCTGACTTTAAATCTTCGAAAGAAGCATCTAGTAAGATTGAAAATTCATTTGTAAATCGTTTAATCATATTTTGATATTCTTCTCTAACTAACTTCGTGCCAACCATTTGACCGAGAGCGTCAGCAATTATTTCCTCCAGGGGGATCAGACTCTTAAAGGGGATTGCGCCTTCGGGCCTAAACCCCTCTGGCCGGTCAGCCAGACTCTCGATTCTATTTAGAACTCCAATGGTTAAAGATCGGCCACAGTTTGGACAGATATTGTTATATCCTTTTGATTCTAAAGGAGATAGGCTAATTCCGCAAGCCCTATGGCCATCATAATGATATTTCCCTTCTTGAGGGAAAAATTCAACTGTGAATAAAAATTTCTGGGGATTCTTTTCTTTTATCGCATTAATAATCGAAGAGTAGCCTAACTCTGTATCAAAGGCATTTGCCTCTCGACCTATCCGAGATGGTGAATGGGAGTCTGAGTTTGAAATTAAAGTAATTTTATCTAAAGAAGACAGCCGCCAATTCATAGCTGGATCTGAAGAAAGGCCCGTCTCCCCAGCAAAAATATATTTTGAATAATCTTCAAAGCATTCTTCAATTGAATCAAATCCTGACCGAGAGCCAAAAATGGAAAACCAAGGAGTCCAAATATGGGCTGGGACAATTAAGCAATCTGTGGAAGCATCTAAAACAATTTTTAACAATTCTTTAGCATCTAATCCTAAAATTGGCCGGCCATCAGCAGCCAGATTACCAATCCAGCTCAAATGAACATTGATTTTCTCTACGATCTCGAAAGATGGAGCAAACAAAATAATGTGGACTTTCCGTACTCGTCCCCCTTTTGAATAAATACAGCTTATTTCTGTTGTAAGAATAAATCTAATTTCGCTATTAGAATTCTTTAACTTAAAAAGCCCAGGTTCTACTGGTTCAAGTTTTTCTTTTAGGATTTTTAGCCATTCGGGGTGAGTAAAATCCCCTGTGCCTAAAATATTTATTCCTTTAATTTTTGCCCACCTGTCCAAATTCTCCAAATCCATATCCCTTGAGGTCGCTCTTGAGTATTTGGAGTGCAGGTGAAAATCAGCAATGAATTTCATGACTCTTATTTTAAACTAGGCAGTCTTTCTTGGAAAGAACCACTTATTTCTTCGTTGATTCTATGTTTTCTATATTTTTACCTCTAAAAATTCCTTTGAAAAATCATAAACCTACCGAAATCCGGATTTGAGGACTTATAAAAAAATCCATAGATTCACTCTAGTATGCCAATTAAGCGCCGATGGCATAGATTTTTATTGGCGTTCAACTACTTTTGGACTAAACTTTATATACTTTATAATCTTCTTTTACCTTCTGTCCAACCTTGAGACCTACGCCTTCACCGGATTTTGCTTCTTCAACCTTCTTATGCTCAACTTCCATTGATTCCACTTTTTGCTCAAAATCAGTCTCGCCTCCAACTATCCGGATAGTATCTCCTACCCTTAAAGTATTAGATAACTCTATAACTGCCACCCCAATTTTTGAGAAATAATGGGTGATTTTACCAATTAATTGACCTTCGATTTCTTCTGACATAATTTTCAATATTAAAAATTTTTAACCCGTCGACCACGGGCTTTATTCATCTTTTTCTCTTTGTCAATTAGTTTTATTAATTTTTGGACTAATTTTCTCGGATTCTTTTCGTAAACAATCTTTTTTACTCCCCGGAAGGGTCCTGTGGCAATAATTCTTATTTTATCAGCTGTCCCGCCAGTCCCTTCTAATACCCCAATTGGCTTTTGATCTTCAAAGGCAGTGGTGAATTCATTAAGAGTGCCCATTCTGCCGCAAATTATGATTACGCCATCAGCAGCATTGGTCATTAAGAGATTCCTGCCAGAATAATCAAAACCAGTATAGACAATTATATCAAAATAATCAGTTGGGAGTTTATAGGCTCTAATATGGGCAGATTCTGAAGCAGCTGGAGAGAAGCCGACGCTAAACCCTCCAATTTTTTTACAACCCCTAGCTGAAAAATGGGGAATGCCGGTTGTCGCCCCCGTAATTAAAATGCATTTTTGGCGAGCAATCTCTCGGCCGATCTCTTCGGCTAATTTGGTAGCATTAGGAGAACAATGGCCAATTTGGGCAGCCCCAGAAACAGCAATTTTATAACTCATAAATCTATTTTACCCCGTACCATTTTCCGCGTCAATTTCTTGAAAATTTAAACACGATGTTTATCTCTGTTAATCAAAACCTTACAAATTCTCTGCAGAATAGTACGGGGTCTAGCAAAATCTGATAAAAAATAAATGGGTAAGATTACTTCTTACCCACTTATTTTTGAGGGGGCAACGGCCCTGGCTGAACTTGGTCTGATCTTTCGGCTGGTTCGGACATTAACCAGGCAGCTGCTTTTGACCTCCTTCATTTAGTTCCGTCTGTCCTTTTGAGAATATTTCTCGCACCCCCTCAATTTTAAATATTAATTTTTTAGAAATATATGTCAAGTAGTTATTTTCCCCACGATATCCCCATAAGCAAAATACGATATGCTCTATATTGAAAATAGTTCGAACGAATTTCGCCGCCGAAGGCGGCGAAAAAGAGCCAGCCTGATTTTGCTTGCCCCGTAGGGAACCGAAGGTTCTACTTCTGGGGCGGCTCGCCCGCAAGCGGGCTCGCCGCGTTCTTTGACAATTTCAAGTTTTTCTTTGGCGGCAAATTACTCCAAAAATCTAAAATTTGCGGCAACTCTAATCTACTAATAAGAAACGTAGAAATGTATCGGTCTTTACTGAGGATTAAGCACGGCGGGTTCTTTCTCGAGTATTTCATCAATACTTTCAGGGCCGTACGAATTTTGAGTAATTCCTGCTACAGTTTTCGTATACCCTTCTCCATTCCAAGTGTAAATTATGAATTGTAGTGGACTTGTGCAACCAGCGCAATAATATTCGTAGTTCAAACCCCACCAATGTTCTGCTCCGATAATTTTCTTTCCTAATCCATTATCACCGTCAAACTTACAACACCGCCAGTCATGTCCGCTAAACTTCGGCCCTTTTATTATTTGATATTGCCCCTGGCGGTATGTAAGAAAAGTAATATTTACAGTTGAACCAGAACCTCCTGCATAACTTACATCTCTTATGAGTACTGCTTTTGCTCCATCACCCCAGAAATCCGAAAATACTTGCGTGCCCCACACTACATTTCCTGTACCTTGATAATGAAAGAGTGCCTGAGGACAATCTTCGTTACCAGAGAATATTTTCACTATAATTGGTTTATTACCAAGATCTTCCTTGTCTTCTATATAAATTCTGATAACTTCTTGTTGGTTATCTCCATCTAAATCCTCCTTTACTATTTCTTCAGTCTTGTACCCTTCAATTTGTGTGGAAGAGCATTTTGATGTATCGATAAACCTAAGGGTAGAAAGCATTTGATCAAAGATTTTTAAAATGTCGAGGTTATCACTGTCTGTATAAACAAAATTTGAAATAGAAGAGACAAACTGACATTTTGTATGATTTTCTGAAGGATCGCAACTCACCTGATGGCCTCCAATAGATATAAAATCGTTTCCTGTCGATCCACTTCCAGGAAATATTGCTAAACCTATGTTTTCTGGAGGCTCTCCTTTGGCTTGTTGGGCTGGGGTTTGGTAATAAGTTTTCTCTACGGTCCAATTTGATGGATATTTAAAACTTATTTCACTCCATTCATAAGTGTTCCAATTGGCGGTTTCGTCTATAGTTACTTCTCGATAAATGCATTTTTCTCCATCAAAACATCTACCTTCCCCACAGTCGCAAACTTTAACTTGATTACTATTTTCTGGTGAGCAACCGCAAGCCCCAATAAGACAGGAATTTGGGAAATCATTAGTTAATTTACAACATAATGAAGTTGATATTTTTCCTCCAGAATTAATACACTTGCTTTCTATTAATCGTTCTTCCATATTCCAAGGTTCAAGAAATATGTGAGTTAAGCTCCACCAAGAAAACACAGCAAGAATAACAGCTAAAACAAAAACAATTAATAAGAACTTCCAATTGGTTTTACCTTCTTTAAAAAGATTCATATTGCTGTTCTATTTGGTGTCATTTTTAACTCTTGATTTTATGTAATCAAATTTATAAAAATTTTCTTTTACACAATATGGTTCGAAACGATATTTTTTCGGTTCTTTGGCAGTTTTTAAAATCGCGGCGAGCCCGCTTGCGGGCGAGCCACAAGATTACGGGGGCTTGTTTTCGCCGCCTTCGGCGGCGAAATTCGTTCGAACTATTTTCAATATAGAGCACATTTCAGTAAAAGTCAACGATTTATGGGCCGCCTCGCTTTGCTCGGCGACCAAATTATACGGAAATTTCCAGCAAAAACTTAATTTTCGGTTTTGTGTTCTGCTTCGCAGAACTAGTAAAAGAAAATTTTAATCAAAATCTATGAGATATATAATTTACACCCGAAAATCTACGGAAGACGGAGATAAACAAGTTTTATCTATTGAAGCGCAACTTGCAGAGTTGTGGGAATTTGCCGCCAAAGAAAAACTTGAAATTGTCGGTCCGACTTTCGTCGAGACCAAAACTGCCAAAGAACCTGGGCGAACGAAGTTCGCCGAGATGTTGTCATTGATTGAAAAAGGCAAGGCAGACGGGATTTTAAGTTGGCACCCCGACAGATTAGCCCGAAATTCTGTTGATGGTGGTAAAATTATTTACCTAATAGATAGAGGAGTTATCAAGTCCTTGAAGTTTCCCACTTTCTGGTTTGAACCAACTCCCCAAGGTTTGTTTATGTTGAGCATCGCTTTTGGCCAGTCAAAATACTATGTAGATAATCTTTCTGAAAACGTAAAAAGAGGAATGAGGCAAAAGATAAGAAATGGTATCTGGCCGGTTTGGGCCCCAATTGGATATTTAAACAACCCAAAAACAAGAATGATTGATATTGATTTAAAGAAAGCACCAAAAATCAGAAAACTTTTTGGACTTTATGCTACTGGCGAACAGAATCTAATTTCTCTTGCCAATTGGTGTAAAGAAAATCATCTTAAAGGAAATCTCGGCAAAGAAATTTCAACCAGTAACATTCAAAAAATTCTTCAAAATGTTTTCTATATTGGCTTAATGAAATACAAGGGAGAAATTTTTGAAGGAAAGCATAAACCTTTAATATCAAAGAAACTTTTTGATAAAGTTCAGGAAATTTTGAAACAACGAGGTAAACCACAAAAAATCAAAAAACATAATTTTGTTTTTCTTGGCTTAATGAAATGTAGTTCTTGCGGGGCTTCCATAACTGCTGAAGCGCAAAAAGGACATAATTATTATCGCTGTACCAAAAAGAAAGGAATTTGCCAAGAAAAACACTATTTGAGAGAAGAGGCACTTATTGAACAAATAAAATCTTTTCTTCAAAAAATTTCTTTATCTAACCAAATCACAAAGAAGGTTTTAACAGAATTAGAAAAAGAGGAACAACAAGCCAAAGAACAAGCAAAATTCGTTGTTCAAAATCTCAAAAAAGAATTAGTAAAAGTGGAAAAGCAATTAGAAAAACTTCTCGATGTTTATTTGAACGAAGTAATTTCTACCGAAGAATATACTAACAGAAAACAAAAAATCCTAACTCGGAAGTTAGAATTACAGGAGAAAATCAAAGATTTTGAACAAAAAGGATTGTCTTGGCTCGAACCGGCTCGGGAGTTTGTTTTGAAGCTGAATTATGCGGGAAAACTACTTAACTCTGAAAACTATCAAGAAATGACAACATTTCTGAAAAATATCGGCTCGAACCACATTTTACAAAACCAAAAATTAAGTTTTTGCTGGAAATTTCCGTTCAATTTGGCCGCCGAGCAAAGCGAGGCGGCCCATAAATCGTTGACTTTTACTGAAATGTGCCCTTGAGAGGAGTCGAACCTCTATCTCAAGCTCCGGAGGCTCGCATTCTATCCATTGAACTACAAGGGCCCATCTTTTTATTATATCGTATGTCTTAGAAGCTTAAAATAAATAAGGCCCTTAGTTCTCTTTGTTTTTGGGCCTTTCGTTAAATATAGCATATGCCATTCTCGTCATTTCGGCGTACCGCCGAGGGGGAATATATGTTCTTTCAGGGCCCCTTGTTCCTTCGGTATTTATTTTTCCAGAAACAACAGGATTTCCATCACTTCCGAGAACAAATATTACTTCTACAAAATTCCATCTAATAACTGCTCTAAAAGCTCTTTTGTTTCTTCTCTCGACACTTACTACTTGAAGCTCCCCCAATCTTTCTTACCTCCTTGCGTTATTTAAAACCTTATGAGCTTTTATATTTTATTTTAATTTTTGGGTTTTGTCAAATTTTCTCTGTTACGATATAAATATTACTTCCTCTCTCTTTCTCTCTTTCTAAAAACCCGGCCATTTTTATTGTTAATCCTATCTTTTTACAAAGGTTTTCTAGCTCTCTTTTGGTAAAAAGGTGAAAATAGCGCTGAATGATAATCCCCCCCTTTGGGTTTTTCCAGGGATAAAGTATATCTTTAAAGTCTAGTTTTAATCTTCCTAAGAATTTTAAAGCAGTATCTTTAATAAGTATTTTCCAGGCTGTTTTTGTCTGCCACAAATTCCAGACAGTTAAAATTAGGAGACCGCCAGGTTTTAGAGCTCTTCTTGCTTCTTTTAGAAACTGGATCCTAAACTCTTCTGAGGGTATATGATGCAAAACGGCAATACTATAGACTTTATCAAAAAAATTATCAGAAAATGGTAAACTTAAAGCATCCGCAGTCTGGAAGTTGTGGTTCGGATATTTTTCTCTGGCTATTCTAATTAATTCTTCTGAATTATCTACTCCAAAATATTCTATATCTTTTTCTCCAATAATCTGTAAAAACCTACCATTACCACAACCTAAATCTAAAATTTTATCTCCTGGCAATATATATTTTCCTAATAACCTTAACTCATCCCAGATAACAGAACGAGTCCTTGAAAAGTCTTCTGCAAGTAGGTTATAATCTTTCTTAGTCTTCTCTAAAAGATATTTAGCGTATTTTGGGTCCATGAAAATAGAAGAGATAATAATCCAAGAGGCGATAAAACTGGGCGCTTTCAACCCAGCTACTTTATCTTCAATAAAAAGGAGAGCATCTAAGAGGCTTGGAGTTTCACTACCAAATAATGTTGAACTCTTAAGAGCATATCATAAATTAGTCAAAGAAAAAAGGATAAAAGAGAATAAAAAATTAGAAGAATTATTAAGGAAAAGGAAGGTTCGTTCTCTTTCTGGGATAGTAGTGATTTCAGTTTTAACCAAACCTTATCCTTGCCCAGGAAAATGTTTATATTGCCCAACCCAAAAAGGAATTCCAAAGAGCTATTTAGACAATGAGCCGGCAGTAATGAGGGCTGTTTTGAATAAATTTAATCCTTATTTACAGGTCAAATCCAGACTCAAGGCTCTAAAAATCACTGGCCATCCAACTGATAAGATTGAATTGATTGTTATTGGCGGGACCTGGAGTTATTTACCCAAAAAATATCAAAATTGGTTTATCAAAAGATGTTTTGATGCCTGCAATAAACGTAACTCAAAAAATCTAATTATAGCTCAAAAGCTAAATGAAAAAGCTAAACATCGGATTATCGGGATCACCCTAGAAACTAGACCAGATTTTATTGATGAGAAAGAAGTAAAGAGAATGCGGGAGTTGGGAGCAACCAGAGTTGAAATTGGAGTTCAAAGTCTTTATGATAATGTCTTGAAATTAAATAAAAGAGGGCATAAAGTTGAGGCTACAATTCGGGCAACTAAGCTTTTAAAAGATGCTGGCTTTAAGGTTTGTTACCATATGATGCCAAACTTACCTGGCTCTAATTTAAAAAGAGACGAAAAAATGTTTGAAGAACTTTTTTCTAATCCTGATTTCCAGCCAGATCTTTTAAAGATTTACCCTTGCGCCATTTTAAAAGAATCAGATTTGTATCAATGGTGGCTTAAAGGAAAATATAAACCTTACCGAGAAAGGCAATTAATTAATCTATTAAAATCAATCAAAAAGAAAATTCCCTATTATTGCAGAATCCAAAGATTAGTTAGAGATATCCCTTCTTATAGTGTGATAACCGGTCCTGCCAAAATTTCTAATTTGCGTCAGGTTATTGTAAAAGAAGCTGAAAAAGAAGGCTGGCAATGTAAATGTATTAGATGCAGGGAGGTTAGAGGAAATTATAATCCTAAAGAAAAATTATTTTTATTTCGTCAAAATTATGAAGCTTCGGATGGAAAAGAGATATTTTTAAGTTATGAGAATAAAAGCCGAGAAAAACTCTACAGCCTTTTACGTCTCCGAATCCCCTCTCAAGTTTCCAACAATAAAAAACATTTTTTACCGATTTTACAAAATACAGCTATCATTCGGGAAGTTCATACTTATGGCCAGTTGGCACCAATTTCGGAAAAAATAATAGCTCCGCAACATCGGGGCTTAGGTAGAAAATTAATAAGAGAAGCAGAGAAGATAACTAAAAAAGAATTTAATTTAGACAAAATCTCCGTAATTTCTGGTATAGGAGTAAGAAATTATTATCGGAAACTCGGCTATAGGCTAGAAGATGAATATATGATAAAAGAGCTGGACTAAGCTAAAGGCCTTCCTGATGGGAAGGCCTTTTGGCGAGCCGTAGAGCATCACTTGCTGCTACAAGGTTCCCAGGATACGAATCCTGGGGGCGGAGGTCCCTCAGCTTGAGGGAATTGTGTAGCGGTTACGGTAATTAACCCGTCCAATGGAGGCTGGCAGGGCTCGTAACCGGACTGGCGGAACCATTCATAGGATTCCTCCGCCGCCTGGACGAACGCCTCCATAGTGGCAGGATCCACCACTACAACATTGAACATACCAGCGACTGCCGAAGGACTGTCTTTGTATTCTATTCGGTAATCGTTCCCTTCCGGCAGCGGTTTTGGGAGTTCTTGGTAGATCTCCCGAACCCGCTGGATATTCTCCGCTGTGGGGTCCTGGAAATCCGCTGTAGCAGGAGTTGCTGCGGTCTGAGTCTCAGCTGTTGATGCAGGGGGGATACGAATTGGGCTCGGTGAAGATTGAGCCCGACCATCGTCCCCGCAAGCACCGCACCCGCACAGCACTAGGATCGCAAGGATGCTCCAAATAAATGTGATTCTCACGTGCTCACCTCCTAAGAACTATCTATATTCTACCTCTTCTAAAATATTTTGTCAAGGAAAAGCCGCCTTCAGGCGGCTAATAATCTCTCTCCAAAAAAGCCTATTCGCAAGGCTCCCAGACTTTAGTTCCTGGAGATGGTGGTCCGGTATAAAAATTTTTCGTAGGGATTACAAAAATTAATCCAGCGAGAGGAGAAGAACAAGGTTCGTGCCTTGATTGGCGGAAAGAATTAAAGCTTTCTTCTACTGCCTTCTTGTAAGCATCGAAGTTATCTGTATCAACCGTGACTTTAAACGTATTAGCCAAAGTACCCATTGGTCCATAATCTATCTTCCAATCTGTTCCGGAAGGAAGAGGTTTATGCATTGTATTGTAAATATCTGAAACCTGTTGAATTTGCGCTTGGGTAGGGTCTTTGAAATCGACAGCTGCCACTGGCGGTTTTCCCGGCGGTTTCAATTGTGTAATAAAAAATATAAACAATCCGATTGCGATAACAGCTATTGCAACGACAGAAAGTATTCCGGCTAAATTAAATTGTCCATGAGATAATTTTTTCATAAAATATTTTATAAATTACTGGGGTAAGCAAGGAATTACTGTTCTAGGATCAATATTAGTAGAGCCTGCTTGCAGACAATCTCCTGTTCCGTTTTTCTCAACACATAGGTGTAAATGGGAAGCAGTAGTTGATCCACCACTGTTATCAATGTAGCCAACTAATTTTCCCGGTTCAACCGTATCTCCAGTCGACACTGCCAGGTAAGGAGGACCATACATATGGCAGTATCGTATTCCATAAGTATTACCATCAGAACCTACTGTTTTCATCTTGACCTGATAACCACATAAGCTATCATAACCAGCGAAAAGAACATCTCCGTGAGAAATTGCATAAAGGGGCTGAGCATCAGTAGCCCCTGCGGTACAGGTGAGATCGAGAGCACCGTGACTTCCTTGAGCATAACCTGAACTGATGTTAATCGGACAACTCATTGGGCAAGCAAAAGGTGGCTCCCCGCCTTTATTAAATTTAACTTTTAAATTGGCGTATCCTCCTTTTTCGTTCCAGATTACCTCCACCTTTGTTCTACCAGAAATATTGCCAGCCGAAACGTTACCGCAGCCAGTGTACTTTGAACCGTCGGGAGCTAAATTATCAAAAATTACGTTATCGTTAATAATAATTTTTAAGCCATCATCTACGCAATAGTCAATATTATAATTTCCTTGCTCAAAGTTAAAATAACCTCGCCAGGTACCAGAAACATCATCGCTTCTAGTGCCAACTACCGGTCCGTCTTTCCAGTCATTATTAATTTCTGTTCCTGACGTTGTGCTCTCTTTTATACAGTTTGTGGTACTTGTATATCCATTTGTTCCGCCATAATAACAGACTTTGTAATATCCATCACTGGGATCACAATTACAAGTGATTATTGGCGGCGCTTCTACAACGGTGAATGATCTACCAATGCAATTATTTCCTTCGTTGCTTTCTGATACATTATTATTAATATCGGCACACAATTCAATAAAGTGATTTCCCGAAGAAGCTATCCAGGGAGGGCTTGAAGAAACAGATTGCAAGCTTCCTGCAGATAGACTATTTACAGTAGGACTATTTAAAGGGTTTCCGTCAATTTTCCAGCGGGCAGAAGAAGAACCAGCTGATACAGTCCCGTTGTTTTTAATTGAGCCAGTAAAAGTAACGGACGAACCTCTTGCTATGGTACCGGTATCATTGACTAAAGATATAAGATCAGGCTGATTGGCAATTACTTTCTTCCATCTCAGAATCATTTTAGCCCCATAATCTGCCTCATACCATCTTATTCTCACTTGATGGTCGTACCAACTAAGATATTTTGTAGCCTTATGAGTACCGACCTGATCATACCATTTATCAATAATTAAAGCTCCATCTACCCAAACTTGGACCCCATCATCGGTTTCTACTGTAAATTCATAATCGCCTTTCTCTGCGTCAGAAATAGGTATTTTCCCCCTGAAAACAGCTGAAATGCGATTGGTCGTAGTGCCGTAGACTGCTCCGGACCCCCAGTTTTGACCCATTTGGTTGTTAGAAATGGAGAAAATTTGAGAGCCAAGATAGCCTCCAGTGTCTGGGTTGGTTCCTGAATAAAAGCAGGCACGGAATTGACCAGAAGGAAAAGAGGTGTCGCAGGTGGACGGTGTGCCACTACACACGCCGCTTCCCGAACAAGTCTGACCAGAAGGACAAGAGGAAGTAGAAGACCATTCTAAACAAGAATCAGAATCGTAGTTCCCGCAGGTTTTGTAATGAGTACTATCGGTACATTGTTTAGAGCCAGAAGGTGAACAATCATTGCTACAGGTGGCACAATTTTGGGAAGTAAAGAACGCACTATCACTGATTGTTTCTCCGCCAGTGGAATTAGCATGTATATTCCACGTGAAGTAAACGTTAGAAGGCATACCATACCAGGTTCGATATGCTATAGCATATGTACTACCCCCTGAGGCCCAGCCTCCTCCAACGTTACCAAACCAAACCCAGAGTTCATAGAAATAAGATGAACTAGTATTTCTATCCCAAGCGAAGGTGACATCAACCTTGCCATCACTTCGACAGGTCTGGGAAGAAATCCTTAAGTTGGTTGGTTTTACCGGGGGGACACAATTTTTTGATGTAAAGAACGCACTATCACTGATTGTTTCTCCGCCAGTGGAATTAGCATGTATATTCCACTGGAAGAAAACATTAGAAGGTATACCATACCAGGTAAGAGATGCTGCATATGTACTACCTCCTGAGGTCCAAGTTCCTCCAACGTTACCAAACCAAACCCAAACCTCATAACTATAAACTGTGCTAGTGTTCCTATCCCAAGCGAAGGTAACATCAACCTTGCCATCACTTCGGCAGGTTTGGGAAGAAATCCTTAAGTTGGTTGGTTTAGTGGGAGCTGCTGCCTGGGAGAATTGAACCGAGATCAGAATAAAAAAGAAAATAAAGAATACGGTAAGCAAAATTACCTTCTTTTTAATTAGAGCATTTTTTACAAAATTTATTTTTTGTCTCATCTATGTGATTTTACTTTGGGAATGGAAAAGTTTTATACTCTAATTTGAGCTCGTCGGGATTGTAGCCTTGAGATCTAATCCAATTTAAGGCTGCTTCTTTTGACTGATTAAAATCTGAATTAGCATTTATTATAATCCGGATTGTCCCATCTTGTTTTGGCGGCGGGATAAAGAAAGAGGCACCCTTTGTTGGTCCGCCATAAGGAAGGACCTTAGCAATAGGATAATTTTGTTTCGTTGTCGCACTATCTTCTTGAGCTTTTTGTTTAGCTTCTTGGACAGCTTGTAAAGATAGGCCGGTTCCTCCTCCCGTAGGTGGGCTTGGTGGTTTTGCGGTGCGTAGAGATAGTAGAACAAAAATTACTACGCCTATTAAGACTAAAGCTATTAAAGCTACAGCTATGTAGGTATTGCCATTTTTTTTAACATTCTGAATCATTGTATATTCTTAAATTTGCTAAGGATATATAACTTGGCCAAGTTGGATTACGGAAGGATCAGATATTGCCTGCCAAAGTCCTCCATTAGGATCGTTAACATACAAGGTGACATTACCTTGCCCATCTATCCTATATCCTTTAACCACCATTGCATGGATAAAACCATAATAATTAGTGACATTAACAATAACGGGGAAGCCTGCTGCGATTGCATCGGTTATTTGGAATAAATCCTCTTCCCTAAAAGGATCCCCCCCATTTGCTTCATTCCAAATAAAATAAGAACCTAAACCGGCAGCTTCAAATACCGCTGAGCAGTAAGGATTTGAACCAGAAGAATAATATGGTCTATTCGGATCGCCACAATTTCCGTTTATTGGATGGCAACTATTATCAGTGCAGCTATTTACTGTATTAACTACCCCCATATTTTTACCGTAATAATCAAGAACCATTGCAGCTGAAGTTGGGTAACAACCTGTATTGGAGATAAGGCTAGCTGACCCACCACAATTATATGCATAAGCTGACTTTCTTTGGCCAGATTCTAAGACATAATATTCATTATCATAACTACCTTGGCTATATAAAGGTACATTAAGGATTACTTCTGGGGGTGTAGAACTACAAATCCCTTCAGAGCAAGTCTGATCAGAAGAACAAGAAGAAGCAGATGACCATTCTAGGCAAGAATCAGAAGTATCATAGTTGCCGCAGGTTTTGTAATGAGTACCGTCAGTACACTGTCTAGATCCAGATGGCGAACATTCATCAGTACAAGAAGGTCCACCACTACAAGTCCCTCCAGAGCAGGTCTGACCAGAAGAACAGGCAGTTGTAGATGACCATTCTAGGCAAGAATCAGAAGTATCATAGTTGCCACACGTTTGGTAACCTGTATTATTATCTACGCATCGTTTTGTCCCAGAAGGAGAACAGTCATCAGTACAGGAAGGGACGGTAACCTTTTCCCATTTAAGGACGAGTTTGGCTCCTCCACCATTTTCATACCAATGAATCTTCACCGAATGAGAACCGTAACTAAGAGATTTGGTGGCAGTATGGGTTCCTACCTGATCATACCATTTATCAATAAGTAAAGTTTCCTCTACCCAGAGTTTCACTCCATCGTCAGTCTCAACGGTAAATTTATAATCTGTAGCCAATGCAGTTTCGGGAATAAATATCTTCCCTCTAAAAATGGCTGAGATCTGATCAGATCTCCCCCCGTAGATTACTCCGCTTCCCCAATCTTCTCCGATTTGGTTATTAGAAATAGAATAAATTTTAGCTCCTAAATAAGTTCCATTGGGAGGGTTGGTTCCTGTATAAAAGCAGGCTCGGAATTGACTTAAAGGATAAGAGGTATCACAAGTAGCTGGAGCTGGAGGACAATCAGCAGGACAATTGGTAGAGTTTTCTCCAGATTCGCAGACGCCGTTACCACATACCGGACCAGCTGGAGGACAATCAGCCGGACAATTTGAGGAATTTTCTCCGGATTCACAGACCCCATTACCACACACTGGACCTGTTGGAGACGGGGTACTACAAATTCCGTCAGAGCAGGTCTGGCCAGAAGGGCAGGACTTTGTAGAAGACCATTCTAAACAAGGATCAGCGTCATAGTTTCCGCATTCCATATAGTGGGTGTTATCGGTGCATTGTTTCTCACCAGAAGGAGAACAGTGATCAGTGCAACAAGGTTCGGTTTTTACTGAAATTACATTTGAGCGCTGGACACCGTCCCAATTGAAAATTTTTGCCTTATAGGTACTATCTTCATCGGCGCTTGTCCAAGTAGTAAAATCTTTGCCTTGTATGCTATAGCTCCAATCAGATTCGCTGATTGTGGGTTCATAATTTTTCCTGACCGCTAAAGCATCAACGTCTCCTGTTGGAGTCCAGGAAAAAGTAATATTACTGCATTTGTTCCCGCCGGTAAGATTTCCAGCCGTAGCTGAAAGAGAGTAATAATAAGAGTGGGCGTTAGTTATTGGCCAAAGAAGAAAAATAGAAAAAATAAAAAGGCTGAGAAATAAAATTGCCTTTTTCTTTGAAAAAATATATTCCAGAGATTTTATTAGTGTTCTCTTCATATTATTTAAAAATACCAATAGCTAAAGATATATGCAAGTAGGTTTTCCACAGGGCTTAATACTTTCTGATTCCTTCGAAATCTTTTTCTAGAATTCTCTTTATTCTTGGAAATCTTAAGCCGGCAGCTGGATGATAGGTGATGAAAAATTCCTTATTGTTTTTTTTAGTCACTTTCCCACGATAATCTTTTAATTTTTCGCCTTGGAAAAATACTGAAAAAGCGACTTCTCCCAGTAAAATAAATCTCCGAGGGTTAATCATTCCAATTTGTTTATTCAAATAAGGTAAGCAGGCTTGAATTTCTCTTTTGGTAGGCTTTCTATTTTTAGGGGGAAAACATTTAACAATGCTGGTTATAAAAACTTTCTCTCTTTTAATATTGGCTATTTTTAAAAGCTGATTCAATAACTGACCAGCTCTTCCAATAAAGGGCCGGCCAGTTTTATCTTCATTAGCTCCGGGCGCCTGTCCTATTATCATAATCTTAGCATTTACCGGTCCTTCTCCAGGGGCAGCATTTTTTCTTTCTTTCCATAAAATACATTTTTTGCAATTCCTGACATTTCCATTTATTTTTTTTATTTTCTGAGCTTGCATTTAGAAGTTTTTAAATATTTATAATATCTAAATGTACTTGGCGTTCGGTAGGCCAACTTTCCTTTTTTCGCCTGTTTTGAAGAATATTTTTTCATTGTTTTGAAAAATAATTTTCTTCTAACCAAGTATCAATTTTTTCTACATCTTTTTTAAGATTATCCCATCCCAATTTTAACCCTTTTGATCCTAAAAGGACAATTGCCACATCTCGTTTGGTCCCTTCTTTTGTGTTAAAGCTAAATAAAAAAATCCCATTGTAGCCTGAGGTGGCAATAAATCCTGTCTTCCCTCCAATAAAATTTGAGCTGTCGAAAAAAAGATTTTTATTATTTAGATTCTTAAAGCTGACTTCTGCAAAACTTGAACCTTCCTCTCCTCGGGTAATTTTCCAAATTGGTGGCCTGTTAATTAATATGTACCTTGCTAAATAAAAGAAGTCTTGGCTGGTAGAAATATTCTCCGGAGCAAAACCGTGCGGATCAACGAATTCAGTGTCCGGCATTAATATTGATTTGGCTTTCTCATTCATCAATTTAATTGTTTGCTCTTTGCCCAAAATAGAACCCAAAACTTCGGCTGCATCATTTGAAGATTCTATCAAAAGAGGATAAAAAAGTTCCGCAACGTTAAACCGTTCTCCAGCCTCTAACCCCTGTGTATAACCATAGGATTCTAACATCCATTGCTTAACCTGTACTGATCTTTGCAAATCGACGTTTTCTGCAACGACAACAGCCGTCATTAACTTTGTCAAAGAGGCAATGGGCAGTTTTTCTTTAGAATTCTTTTCGGTAAAAATAAAACCAGATCCAACGTCGGCCACCAAATAGCTTTCTGCTGAAATTCTAGGTAATTCTGTTATTTTTTGGAGTGAATATATGTAATCATCGTTTTCTTTGTCAATTACCAAGATCGGCATTCCTGTTTCCGCCTCATTAAAAATGGTCTTTGCGTTTTGGTTTTGAAGCTGTACACATCCGCCTGAAGTTTCAGAGATTAATGCCCCTCCAGCAGGATAGAAAGGTTCTCCATGGATATAATATTTGCCATAAAAATGTATGGAATAGGGCATAAAAACTTGGGATGCATTAGAATAAGCAGATCTGTATTTTGCAATTGCCTTATATAAACCGGCGGCCGTCCCTCCCCACATCTGAGGATCTCCCCTTCTTAGAACGGGTATTTCTTTTGAAATTTCGCCATTTTTATAAAGTCTTAACTTCATATGCGGGAGGTTTACCTCTAAGAAATTTTGCCTAGTAAGCATAAGTTCCTCTCTGAAACTTTGAAAATCTTTTAAAAAACTTAGTTCATCTTTAGGCGGAGATCCTTCTGCCAAGGGGGGTGAGGGGGTAATGGCGGGTGGTTCAATGTAGATTTTCTGAAAAATGGATAAATAATAAATATAAAAAACGCCTAAAAGAATAGGCAAAATAACCAATAGAAAGAAAATAATCTTTTTCATGGTCTATTTTTTGAATCTAGCCTCCTTAAGGCGTGCAACTTTTCTCTTTGGTTTATTTTGCTAATTTTAATTCCTCTTTCTATTACGGCAAGGGTTTCATCGTAAGTATCCTTTTCAACAAAATAGGGGGTGCCGTCTTTTCCGCCATGGGCGAAAGTATAGCGAGCAGGGTCTTCATAGGAGGGTTTAGCACCGTGGATTATTTCCGAGACCAAAGATAAAGCTCTGATTGTTTTTGGACCGACTCCTCTCAATGATAAAAGTTCTTCAAAGTTTTGAGGACTTTGTTGATTGACAAAGAAAATGGTTTTTTCTAATCTTTTTAGATCGAACTTCTCTTTCACAACTGAGTGCCAATGGAATTCGACATTGTTTAATTCTATATCAGTAAATTTCTCAGATTTCTTCTGTTTTATCAGAGAATCAGATTTGCTTAAAATCATTTTTAAATCTTTTAAAAAAATTCCCGGCTCTTCTTTCACTAACTCAACTGAAATACTCTTGTTCTTCCTACTTTTTTTATCAGTTAAATTTAAGGGGTTAACCTTGCCATCAGAAATAATCCCAGAATGAGGTTCTTCGACGAAATCTTTAATACTAGAAGACAACCAGTGATAACGTCTTGCTTTTGATAATTTTTCATTCATTCCTTGTTGGATAACAGTCCAATTGCCAGATTTTGTAAAAACTAAATTGTGATGATAGAGTTGGAAACTGTCTTGGAGGGCGTTATTATCAACTTTAGCAGATATTTTTGAAGCATAAATTAAATTATCAATCTTCTCCATTGGCAATCCTAAAAATTCTCCCCAATTTTGGATTTGTTCTGGAGTTTTTCTTGAGGTTTTTCCTTTGCCACCGCAGATAAAAATACCAAGGTTTGATTCTAAGCCTTTTATCCCCTCTTTTAAAGCACCGAGAGTAGTAGTGGTTAAACCGCTGCTGTTCCAATCAAAACCCATAACGCATCCCAAAGATTGAAACCATGTCGGATCGGAAAGCCTTTTTAATAATTCCTCAACACCAAACTCTTCAACAACAGCTAAGGTTATCCCTCTTGCTAATCTTTTCATTCTCTCAAATAGCCAATAAGGACACTTGCCATAATCTAATGGAACCGTAGCGATTCCTGTTCTCATTGTTTTTATTCTATCAAAAAACTGGCTTTCAGCCAGTCTTTTGATTTACTTTTTCTTTATCTTTAGTATTGTCTCTTAAAAATCTTTGATAAAGTTCATTAATTAGTTTCTCTTGCCCTTTTGAATCTAAAACTTCCCGACGAATTCGGGATTTTTCTCTGCGTATAAATTTCCTTATTGATTTTGACAGTTTCTTCTCGACGGCCATAATCTAATTTTAGTCCAAAATAAAAAAGTCTATTTTCACACTTTTCATTTTTCATTTTGAATTTAGTCCCATCCCGTTTAACAAGACAGAACGCTTATTCTCCTTTTATCACAGCTAAAGGAACAAGTCTAGCCACTTTTTTTGCTAAACCAGCTTGATGAACAACCTCTATAACCTCATCGATATTTTTGTAAGCCTGGGGTGCTTCTTCTGCTATCCCCCTAAGCGACCAACATTTAACAATGATCCCTTTTGACTCTAAATTTCTGATAACTTCTTGGCCAGAAACTGCTCTGATAGCAGCGTGTCTAGACATTGCTCTTCCTGCTCCATGACAAGTTGTATGCCAGGCTGTTTCTGATTCTTTTGTCCCCACTAAAATATAGGATGCTGTTCCCATTGATCCTGGAATTAAAACTGGCTGACCAACTTCCCTATATTTTTCTGGAATTTCCAAATGGCCCGGCGGGAAAGCCCTAGTTGCTCCTTTTCGATGAACACAAACTTCTGTTTCTTTGCCATCAATCTCATATTTTTCAATCTTGGCAATATTATGAGCTACATCATAAAGGGCAAGAAGGGGAGAATCTTTCTTGCCTAAAACCGAATTCCAAGTTTTCCTTATATAGTGAGCTATCATCTGACGATTGGCCCAGGCAAAATTAGCCCCACAGGCCATAGCTGATAAATACCTTTGGCCTTCAGGTGAATTGATTGGACAGGCGGCCAATTCTCGATCAGGTAAAATTATATCGTATTTTGACATAACCCCCATTATTAACTTTATATAATCTGTCGCTATCTGATGGCCAAGCCCCCTACTGCCGGTATGAATCATAATAGCTACTTGATCTTTGAATAAACCAAAGGCCTCTGCTACTTTTTCGTCAAAAATTTCACTAACTTTTTGAATCTCCAAAAAGTGATTTCCTGATCCGAGAGTTCCAACTTGGTCTCTGCCTCGATTTTTAGCATGATCTGACACCATTGAAGAATCTGCCTGCTCTAATTTTCCGCCTGATTCACAATTTTCTAAATCTTCTTTCTCTCCGTAACCTTGTTCAACTAATCTTTGAGCTCCTCCTTCTAAAATTTTATTCAAGGAATTAATATCAACTTTTATTTGTCTTCCCCGGCCCAAACCTGAAGGAACTTCTTTTTGAATTTCGGTTGCTAAATCTTCCAAATAAGGCTTAATATTTTTCTCTGAATATTCAGATTTTAAAAGCCGCATTCCGCAATTTATGTCGTAGCCGACACCACCTGGCGAAACTACGCCATCAGAAAGGCTCATTGCTGCTACTCCGCCGATTGGAAATCCATAGCCCTCGTGCATATCGGGCATTGCCATACTATAATTTACAATCCCGGGCAAAGTAGCGATGTTTACTAATTGTCCAAGCGATCTGTCTTTAAAGGCTTCTTTCAGCATTTCTTCTGAAATATAAGCTCTTGCCGAGACTCTCATATCCGGCCTAAAAGATTTAGGTATTTCCCATAACCAGTTATTTATTTTTATAAAATTATTCTTGTCCATAATTTATTTTTGATTATAATGTAAAAACTAATAAAATTCAACTCTAAGAAGAATATGGAATAGATGGAACCTAACCAAAGAGCAGGCCTTCCGGGCCTGCTTTTTGGGAAAGAAATTATTATTTAGGGATTAGTGCAACTCTTTCCCAGTAATGGTTTAAAAAGCAGAACGTCTGAAATGTCGACTTCACCATCAGTATTAAGGTCATATCTTTTATCGTAAGGGTTAGGCAAGAGTTTTGGTTTATATAAAAGCACATCGAAGATATCAATCTTAGTATCATTATTAATATCAGAAGGCCAAGCAGGATCCAAGGCATTATCCGGACAGGCATCAAAGGGATCGGTGCCAAAGTAATTTTCAGAAAAATCAGAAAAACCATCCTTATCGGAATCAAGAGGCGGAAAAACCCCTAAATGCTGTGGGCCCTGTCTAAACATCGGCCAATCAGCGACTAATAAAGAAATAGAAAAAGGAAATTCGATGGCTGTAGTATAGGCCGGCCAATAACCCGCTGCCACAAGATCAACCTTGCCATTTTGATCCATATCGCCCAAGGCTGGAGTAGCAGCATAAAGCCAGGAAAAAGGAAACGATACCCCCCTTAATAAAGGTTGGCCATCGAATTTCCAACCAAATAATGTGGAACCAATCGCTTGCACAATAAAAATTTCTTGTTTGCCATCACCATCTATATCTGCTGTAACAGGAGCTTGAAACATAAAACCGGGTGTAGAAACTGGCCACCCTGGGGATACTGTGCCATCCTCTCGAAAGACATAAACTTCATGATCTGTCGCAACGATAATTTCTAACTCATTATCGTTATTAATATCAGCAATGGCCGGAAAAGAGGGGGCCCATTTAATTGAACCTATCGGATACTCCCAGTCTAAATTCCCATCAGAATTAAAAACTTTGAGCATTGAGGAACGGTCTTGAATATTAACGACGATCTCGTGTTTGCCATCATTCTCAAAATCCGCAGCAACCAATTGGATTGGCCATCTTTGGCCTGCGCCAGATATACAAATAGGCCATCCAATGACTTCGCTCTCATCAAAATTAAAAGCATGAATACAATCTCCTTCGGCAAATACTATTTCTGGGAAAATATCATTGTCCATATTAGCAATAACTGGTATCCCGGCAAGTGGTGTATCTAGACGTTGAAAAATTAATGTCCCGTCCTGAGCCCAGATTTTTATACCATCTTCTACCTGCGATATTATTTCCATTTTGCCATCTAGGTCTACATCGGCAAGTAAGATTGCATAATCCAATGTAAAGTTATCGAAATCCAATCTGCCAACATTTTTGGGCCAACCATTAGTTATTTCCGTACCATCACTATGAAATAAATGAATATTATAAACTGGTGGGCTTGATAACGAGAGAGTCGCTAACTCAAGGCCGGGATATTGAGAATCGAGTTCACCAATAGACACGGTTCCTTCTTCTAAAATATTTAAAGGAGTTCCTTGAGCCGTAATAGAACGAGGCCAATTGGGAGCATCCTTGGCATCTGCCCCAATAACGTAAAGTTTACCAATTGTACTTGCATCTGGAGGATACTCATTCATATGAACAATCAATTGTTGATTCTTCAAAGTAAGGAGGGGAGTTAAAGTTAAACCAGTAAGAGGCCCCGCATGAGAATCGAATGTTCTTGGCCAACCTTGTTTTATTAAAAGTTTTCTTATAAGAACTCTGTCTTGAAATTTATGCCCATCCATATCTTCTACGGTTAATCTAACAGTGAACTCGAAGGTATCGGATGACAACGCAGTTAAATTCAATGTTGCCAGATTACTTTCGCTAATGGGAATACTAGAAGAATAAAATGTATTCCATTTTTGAGGTTCGTTCCCAACCCCTATATCTATTACGTAACTTTGGAAACTATCTCTGCAAGAAGCTGAACCAATGACATTGAGGTTTTGTGTCTGGCCTATAAAAGCGTAGGGTTCGGGAGAACTTATTTTGGCAATACAGACATTATTCAAGGTAAGAGACTGAAAAGCATTTAGGCGCCCATAACCGCTTTCTCTATCCCATCCAAGTTTCATGATATCATCAGCGCCAAAGCGGATGGCCTGACGTACTTCTTCGGGAGACCAATCGGGATGCTTGGCTAAAATAAGGGCAGCTACCCCAGCAACATGAGGAGTAGCCATTGAGGTCCCTCTGGCTCGATAATACTGATTATCGACTACCATAGTATTACACCCTTCGCTTGGAGAGCAATACATATCTGTTCCCGAAGCCCTGAGAGAAAGAATATTATTGTAAGGATCTGGAGGACCTGAATATCCACTATCTCCCCCAGGGGCGGCAACATCAACTTTAACCCCAATACTTGAAAAATCGGATATCAAATCATTATGATCAGAAGAAGCAACGGTTATAACATGTGGGTCTTTTGCTGGATATATTATCTCTACATCTGTGCCATAACCGTTTCCGGCAGCAGCAACCAAAACAACTCCTGAAACATAAGCAGATGTCAGGGCTTCTTTAATAACCTGGCTTTCTCCAAGACCTCCCCAGCTCATATTAATAGCATCTGCTCCCTCAAAAACCGCGTAATTAATAGCATTGGCAAGCCAAGAAGTATAGCCCCATCCTTCACGGGTAAGACCTTTTAATGGCATAACTTTTGAATCCCAAGAAATACCAGCGATGCCTTCGGCGTTATTAGTTAAAGCATTGATAGTGCCTGCAACATGTGTCCCATGACCATGATCATCCATAGGATCGTTATCGCTATTGGTGAAGTCCCAACCTTTTACATCATCAATATAGCCATTATTATCATCATCTAATCCATTGTTTGGAATCTCATCTTTGTTACTCCAAAGCTGACCTTGTAGATCGGGATGGTTATAATCAATGCCGGTATCTGTTATTGCAACTACTATATCTTCGCTACCAGTAGTGATACCCCAAGCTTTCTCGGCCTGAATTTTCTTGAGCCCCCAAAGATCATCATAGTTCTGCCCCCAAGATCCTGAAGAAGAATAGTAGGGATCGTTAGGAACAGTCTGATTTATCTTGTAAACAAAATTGGGTTCTGCATATTCTATGTTGGGGTCCTGACTGTATTCAGCTGCTGATTTAAACGGATCTAGTTTTGGATCTGAGAATTTTATTAGGTAGATATTGAGAAGATTGGGAATATCTTCTTCTGAAAGCTCTTTTTGGGTTGCTTTTAAGAAGTCTTGCCTGCTTTCTTTTAATAATTGAGAATAAGATTTGTTCTCTCTAATAGATTGTGATTTTAAGACCTGTAAAACGGGAGTTATATTTTTTACTTTGTATTTCTTGTTTAACTTATCGAGGGAGCTAATATTGAGCGTGGTGGGAAGTTCAATGTTGTTTTTAAGCTTCGATTCCAGGGCCGATCCTTGGCCCCGGGTCTTAAATTTAACAAGAATCTCTCCTGAAACCACTTTTTGGCTCATAAACTCCTCTTTCTTAGCGGAAGCCAAAAGAGTTTTAAGGTTTGGCTCTTCTCCTCCGAAAATGTCGAAAATAGAACTAAATAACATTGGGTCAGAGCCAACTTTTTTTGTAATTGGTTTTTCAAACTTTTTGAGGGTTTTCGACCCAAGAAAAGTAGTTAATTCCCCATCAAGGTCGGCTATAATGAAGCCTATCGTTATTACAACTAGAAAAATGAGAATCGTAAAAAATGCCAAAGGTGATTGATGCTTTTTATAAAGAAAAAAGTCTCCGTAAAATTTTTGGGTAGATTTTATAGAGTTTTCAAGATAATGGTTCGTATTTATTGACTATCTCCACAATTTTTGGCTAAATAATATTCCTTAACCAAGTATTTATGGAATAGTAGGTTTGCTTTGTAAAATTCTATACTTATATTATATCGCACTCTAACCAAAATTAGAAGAGATTCGTAGGTCGGTGAAATTCATCGTTTCATACATCAAATATTACCTCCGCTTGCCACAATCCTCTAGAATTTTGTTTTATATCGAGGCCATGATATGTCGCGGCTTTTATATCCTCATCAAATCTTTCTACTTTTTGCCCAAGAACTCCGTATTCTAATTCTGTATCGGAAAATTTCCTAAACTCAATTTTCTGGTATATTTCCCGATTTACTTGCGATGAATATAAACATTCATTCAAAAAATCCACTAATAACGCGTTGATGTCGACGGATTTTATTTTAAAATTTTTGATATTTGCCGCCTTTAGCAAGCCTCGCCCTTGACGGGATTTTTGATTTTTGATTTTAGGCCGCGAGGCCGATATCATCCCTTTCATCATATTCAAGAAAAGCTCTTCTTTTGTTTTGCCAAAAGCCCTAATCTTTAAATCTGCCTTGTGCTCAAGTATCTCGTATTCCTTCATTGTTTTAGTCTTTCAAGCTCTTCTCTAATTATTTTGCGATCATCCCAGGGGATCTTTTTACCTCCTTTAACGCACATCCAAGGTTCGCAGCCCTTGCCAGTAATTATTATGACATCTCCGCTTTGAACTATTTTCAATGATTCTCTAATCGCCTCTCTTCTGTCTAATATCTCTTTTGCCTTTCCCCCTGTACTTTTGGCGACTTGTCTTATTATCTCTAACGGATCTTCATTGTAGGGGTCTTCATTAGTCACAATTATTTCTTGACAATATTTCCCAGCTAACTCCCCTAAAATCGGCCTTTTCCACTTATCTCTACCTCCGCCCGCTGCCCCCAAGACACATATCATTTTGGTAAGGTTATAATTATCTCTAATTGTCTGGTAAACTTTTTCTAAGGCATTTGGGGTAAAGGCATAGTCAACAAAAACTTTAAAAGGCTCTGAAATTACTTCTTCCATTCTTCCTGGAATTCCCTCAACTTTTTCTAAGGCCAATTTACAAATCTCAAGCGAAATGCCCTGTGATAGCCCGACACAAATTGCCGCCAAAGCATTATAGATATTGAAGTCACCCAATAACTTGAGATTGAATTCTGTATTATTTACAGAAAATCTTAGTCCGTTTTCTAAGGCCTGAATATTTCTTGCTCCGATTGTGGCAATTTCTTCTTTATTTTCCCAAAGAATGGTAAAACCGAACTTATTTTCGGCGGGGAATTGCAAAAAATAATTAGAGTTTTCATCGTCAAGATTAATAATGTGAATATTTTTAGTAGTCTGAAATAATTTTCCTTTTGCTACTCTGTAATTTTCAAAACCGCCATGGACCTCAATGTGCTCTGGAGTCAAATTGGTAAATACCGCAGCATTAAAATCGATGAATTTATGACGATACTGTTTAATCCCTTCCGAAGTCACTTCCAAAACCGCATATTGGCAACTAGAATTTACAGCTTTTCTCAAAAATTTTTGCAGTTGAAAGCGACCGGGCATTGTCATTTTTAAATCATTCAACCATTCCTTCTCTATAATTTTAAATCTGATTGAAGACAAAGAAGCAACCTTATAACCCGCATTTTCTAGGATTTTTGAAGTTAATTCAACGACAGTCGATTTTCCATTAGTTCCAGTCACCCCAATAACCTTTAATTTATAGGAAGGAAATTGATAAATGACAGCACCGGAAAATGATAATAAAAAATGGTACCAGTCTATTAAAAAAGATGGTGCAACTTTTTTTATGAGCTCTTTTAACATTAAATTTTCTGATTTATTTTCCTAAAAATTTCAGAGCCTCCTTTATTTTCTTTTCAGGCTCTTGAACCTCCTTAGGAATTCTAGATAAGACCTCTTTAATTTTTTGGCGAGGAAAGCCAAGCTTTATTAAAGCCTGGTAAGCTTCATCTTCAGCTATGGGCTTTTCTTTTGACGGAGCTCTCTTTATCTTTCGCGATAATTCTAAAATTATTATCTGAGCTTTCTTTTTACCAACATTGAAAATTTCTTTAATTATCTTTTCGTCCTCTCTTTCCAAAGCCTCTTTAATCTTTTCTATGGGGCCTAAAGAAGAAATTTCCAAAGCTGCTTTAGGTCCAATACTTGGAAGACCAATTAGTATTTCAAAAGATTCTAATTCTTCAATAGTTGGAAAACCATATAGCTCTAAGCCCTTCTCTTTAACATTGAGATAGCTAAAAAGCTTGAAATTATCATTTTTTTGTGGTATTTTATTTAGTACTTTCTGCGACAGAAAAACCTTATATCCTATACCGTTTACTTCCAAAATAATGAATCTTTCGGTTCTTAATATAATTTTCCCTTCTAAGTACGAAATCATAAATTTCCTACGAATTATTACAAATATATGAATGCTCTAATTATTTTATCATATTTGTATAAAATCTCTATCTTAATTTGTTTGACTTATGTTTAAATTAATCTCAAAATTTAAGCCGACTAGCGATCAGCCTAAGGCAATTAAAAAATTAACGAAGAATCTAAAAGCTGGTATTAATCATCAAGTTCTTTTGGGTGTAACAGGGTCAGGCAAAACATATATTATGGCTTCTGTTATTGAAAAAGTCCAAAAACCGGTATTAGTAATTTCGCCAAACAAAACCCTTGCTGCTCAACTTTATCAGGAATTCAAAGATTTTTTCCCAAAGAATGCTGTCCATTATTTTGTCTCCTATTACGATTATTATCAACCAGAAGCATATATCCCTCAAACTGATACCTATATTGAAAAAGATGCCAAAATTAATGAAGAGATAGACAAATTAAGACATGCTGCCACCCAAGATTTATTAGCTAGATCAGATGCCATTATTGTTGCTTCCGTTTCTTGTATTTATAACATTGGCTCTCCTGAAACCTACCAGAGAGTATCTTTGGGAATTAAAGTGGGGCAAAAAATGAAGAGAAAGATTTTTATTTCCCATTTAATCTCTCTCCAATACCAAAGAAATGATATCGATTTTAAGCCTGGCAATTTTAGAGTAAGGGGAGAAATAATAGAAATTTACCTGGTAACTGGCCAAGGAATTTTAAGAGCTGAATTTAGCGGTGAGAGAATCGAAAAATTGTCAATTTCTCGAGATTCTTTAGCCCTAAAATATAAAATAATAAATGCCAAATACCAAATATTCCCGGCCCACTTCTGGGTGACTCCTCCTGAAAAACTGAATATTGCTATTGAGAATATAAAACTAGAGCTAGAAGAAAGGTTGAGTGAATTAAAAAAAGAGGGGAAATTATTAGAGGCCCAAAGATTAGAGCAAAGAACAAATTATGATTTAGAGATGTTAAAGGAAGGTGGATATTGTTACGGAATTGAGAATTATTCAAGACATCTAGAGTTTAGAGGGTTAGGAGAGCCCCCTTACACTTTAATTGATTATTTCTCTAGAGGCTTTTTAATTTTTATTGACGAATCCCATTTAACCATCCCCCAAATAAAAGCAATGGCTGTCCAGGATAAAGCCAGAAAAAGAACCTTAATTGAGTATGGATTTAGATTGCCTTCGGCTGTTGATAATCGCCCCTTAACTTTTGAAGAATTCAATAAGAAAATAAGTCAAGTTGTTTATATCTCGGCCACGCCTGATCAATACGAGAAAGGAAAGTCCGGCAAAGAATATATTATTGAACAGCTAATCAGGCCAACAGGTCTTTTAGAGCCTTCAATCGAAGTAAGACCAATTAAAAACCAAGTAAAAGATTTAATTGAAGAAATAAAAAAAGCAGCAGCAAAAAAACAAAGGGCTTTAGTCTTGGTACTGACCAAAAGACTTGCTGAAGATTTGGCAGATTTTTTAACAGAAGAAGGAATATCTGTACGGTGGCTACATTCTGAAGTAAAAACTTTAGAAAGGCCCCGGATTTTAAAGGAATTAAGAGAAGGAAAGTATGATGTTCTGGTGGGGATTAATCTACTAAGAGAGGGGCTAGATTTACCAGAGGTTGCTTTAGTCGCTATTTTAGACGCTGATAAAGAAGGTTTCTTGAGGTCAGAGACAACCTTAATCCAAACAATGGGAAGGGCCTCTAGGCACATTGAAGGTTATATAATTTTATATGCCGATAAAATTACAAAATCAATGAGTAGGGCAATTAAAGAGATAAAAAGAAGGAGAAAAATCCAAATGGAATACAATAGGAAACATAGAATAACTCCCAAGCCAATCTTAAAGGAAATTAGGGAGTGGCCTTTTGCATCTAAAGAAAAAGAGGTTGCTTCTGAATTTTGGCTAATCAAAGATGCGAAACTTTTGGAAAAGGAAATGAGAGAGGCAGCAAAAAACCTTGATTTTGAAAGGGCAGCCGAGATCAGAGATTTGATCAAAAAGTTAAAAGATGTTAGTGTTAAAAAACATACCCCGTAAGAAATAATTATGTTTTACGTGGGTATTGTTCGGGTCGCTGAAAATAATAAATTATGTATAGGTTTAGAAATATCATTTAAAAAAGGCTATTAAAACATAATTCAAATAAAGTATTTTTAAGCTAAAAATGCTAAAGATTTATTAGGAATAGACTAAATATTATTTTTAAAGATATTCCGTGCAGTAACTAAAAATACTTTATTTCTTACGGGGATGCCAATAATAAAATCGGCTAAAAAAGCTCTAAGGCAAAGTTTTAGAAGAAGAACAAGAAATTTAATTTATAAAAAGAAAATAAAAGGCCTCTTAAAGGAGGCGAGAAGTTTAGTTTCTCAAAAGAAAATTAATGATGCCAAAAAACTTTTACCCCAGATTTATAAAACCTTAGATAAGGCAGCCAAGGTGGACGTAATTAAGATAAGGACAGCCGCCAGGAGAAAATCAAGAATTACCAAATTAATAAATAAATCCTAAATTTCAGCAATTAACATATCTAAAGCTGTCAAAGGATCCATTTTCCCTCTTTTTATTGCCAAGTCTGTCTTAAAAATTTTTTGATAGGCTTTTTTTAGTTCATTTAAGGAAAACTTTCTTGCTTGTATAATTGCTTTTTTAATAATGTAGGGATGAAGTTTTAATTCATTGGACAAAACTTTAAAATTATTTAAATATAACCCCTGAGATTTTACTATCAATAAATTTCTAATTTGGAAATTAATCATTGAGATTAGATACAAGGGCGAGTCTCCTTTTCCTAAATGACGATGCATAAAAGTAAGGGCTTTCTTCCTGTTTTTTTCTGCCATTGCATCAATCGTCTTAAAAATATCTGCTTCAATTTTTGGCTTAACCAAGAGCTCAATGTCTTTTACTGTGATTTCTTTTCCATTTTTATAGGCAGCTATTTTTTTAATTTCGTTACTAAATTGCCAAAGGTTATTACCTACAAATTCAATAAGTTTTTCTAGGACTAGATTATCTATCTTTATCGCTAATTTCTCAAATTCTTTTTTTATCCAATTCCTCAGTTCTGTTTTCTCTAAGAAATTAAACTCTTGAAATTTTCCGGTTTTTTTTAAAAGTTGAAGTAATTTATCCTTTTCCGAAATGTCTCCTTCTTTATAAAACAGAACTGTTTCTCTTGAATTTGCAATCGCTTTTATATTTTTAAGAAATTTTTCTTTAGAATCTTCGTTATAAAACGGATTTTTAATCACTAATAATTTTCTTTCAGAGAAAATTGGGGTAGACCGAAATTCCTGCCAGAAATCTTCGAAATTATTTTTTTCAAAATCGAAGTATTTTAAATTCAATCCAATTTTATGGTCTTTTTTATATTGTTCAATGATCTCATTTAATTTTTGATGCAACCTGTATGTATCCTGTCCGCAAAGGAGAGTAATCATATTTTATATCTTTTGACAATTAGGGCAGAAATGCGCAGACCTCCCTGCAATTTTTAGTCTTTTTATAATTGTCCCGCAGCGATTACATTTTTCTCCCTCTCGACGATAAACTTTTCTTTCTTTGTCAAAATACCCTTTTTCTCCAGAGAGCCCTCGGAAATCAGAAATAGATTCTCCGCCCAGATTAATTGCTTTCGGCAAAATTTCTTTCATGGTCTGGAAAATTCTTTTTAAATCTGCCTGGCTCAATTTTGAGACATCTTTGAAAGGATGAATTTTGGCCCGCCACAAAATTTCGTCAGAGTAAATATTGCCAATACCAGATATTATTGCCTGGTCCATTAAAACCTGCTTTATTTTACCTTTCTTCCCATTTAAAATGCCTTTAAATTTTAATAGAGTGAAAGAATTTTCTAGTGGATCTGGGCCTAAACTTTTTATTTCTTTAGAACCCTCAATCTCTTGATTTTCTCCTAGCTCGACTTTAGCAAATTTTCTTAGATCAGACAAAGCTAATTGTTCACCATTGTCTAACCAGAAAATCAAATGTAAAAATCTATTCATCGGATCTTCTAAGGGGCCGGGTTTTACAGGTTTCCATTCTTTACCTTTTTTCTCCCAATTGCCTAAAAGTAAATGGCCGGTTAATTTTTGATGTATTAAAAGGATCTTTTCCCCTGATAATTCAAAAAGAATATTTTTACCCCTTCTTTTAACCCCTAGTATTTTTCTTTTCTTAATTCCTTTTTTAAAAACATTAAAGTTTTTTGGCTTTTTTATCATCTTAATCCAGTCGGTCCAAACATCAACAAAGGTCCTACCAAGGACCTTTTTGTTTAAATCTCGTACAATAGTCTCTACTTCCGGGAGCTCGGGCATCTTAGAAACTATAAACAATAAACTCTAACCTGCCTAAGGCTATAGTTCAATATTTAAAGTCTATTTAAGGTATTTTTTAATCTTTTCAATAATCTCTCCAGGAGTAAAGTGGGCTTTAATTAGATAATCTTTTGCCCCTAATTTTAAACCTCTTTCAACATCTTCTTTCTGGCCAAGGTTAGAGAGGACAATAACTGGGATGGAGGCTATCTCTGGATCTTTTCCCATTCTTGTTAAAACTTCAAAGCCATCTATCCCAGGCAAAATTAAATCAAGCAAAACTAGATCTGGTTTTTCTTCTTTAATCTTCCTGACTCCTTCTTCGCCATCGACCGCTTCCACAACATCATAGTCTTCTTTGAGAAGTTTCTGGGCAACCAATTCTCTTAAAAATTTATCATCTTCTATAATTAAAATCGTTTTTGCCATAAATTAAGGAGAACAAGAAACAGATAGCACGAAATGAATGATAAGAAAATAATAAGAATCTTTAGGGTGTTTCTTATCTCTTGTATTATTTTCCGATTTGTTTAATCACTTTATCCACCACTTCTTGAGGATCAAATTCGGTTTTTATTAGCCAATCTCTGGCGCCTAGTCTTTTCGCCCGGTCTAATTCTACAGGTTGGCCCGAATTAGAGATAACAATTACCGGGATTTTTTTTAGGTCGGTATCTTTATTCATCTTCTCCATGACTTCAAATCCGCCCATTTGTGGCATAATAATATCGAGCAGGATTAAATCGGGCCTTGTTTCATTCATTTTATCTAATCCTTCCTTGCCATCTTTTGCTACTGAAATTTTGTAACCCTCTTGAATTAATTTTTTCTCAAGAAGTTCAATCATCAGTTTCTCATCTTCAATTAATAAGATTTTCTTTGCCATATTTGTGTAAAATAAATTAGATAGCCTAAGCGCGGAAGGTTTTTATTTGCCGCATTTTTACATCGGTTATAAATACCTACCTATCTTTATTATACATTCATATTAAAGACACTTCAAGTTGTGGGGATAGGAAGGATCAAATGGAAAGTCGTGCCTTTGTTTTCTTCGGACTCAAACCAGATTTTACCACCGTGAGCTTCAACAATATTTTTAGCTATAAACAGACCGAGACCAGATCCTTCTGTTTCCAGCCTAATCGCATTAGTTCCTCTGAAGAATTTACCGAAGACTCTCTCTTGCTGATCTTCAGGTATTCCTACACCGCTATCTTTTACCAAAATCTCTATTTCCATATTAGCACGCCTTAAGGAGACTGTCACTTGACCGCCAGGTTGAGTATACCTTATCGCATTATCAATAAGATTTTGAATGGCTAAGCCTAATTTTTCTTCATCGAGATTAACTCTGGAGAAATATTCTTTGGGTCTTTGAAATTTGAGGTTAATCTTCTTTCTTTCGGCTTCATCTTTATACGAAGAGACCACTGCCTGAATTAATTCCTCAATTTGGATAGATGATTGTTTATAGAGATATCTTCCCTCTTCAATCCGCGCTACATTTAAAAGGTCGTTGATCAAACTAATCATTCTCTCGTTTGATTGATATGTTTTATTAAGGAAATCCCGTTGCTCTTTGGTTATGTCACCAAGATCGCCATCAAGGATCATCCTTAGTGTCCATTTAATTGCTGACAAAGGAGTTCTCAATTGATGGGCGCTCAAAGAAACGAATTCAGTTTTCATTTGTTCAATTAGCTTTTCCCGACTGACATCGTGAAGAATTACCGAGATGCCGATTTCTTCCCCCTCTCTTAAAATAGGGAAAGTGGAAACCTCTAAAATAAGATTTCTATTAAGCTCTAATTCTTTTCTAGAAATATCTCTAATCTTCTCAGTGCCGGCGGGAGATTCGACTAGGAGATTAATTAATGGCCTTAGACTTGGAAATTCCATTAATTCAATTATTGATTTACCCACTAATAACTTTGTCTCTATTTTAAAAATATTCTCAGTTTGAGGATTAACTATAATTAAAACATTATCTTTGCTAAAAACCAACAGGCCGTCGACAAAATTAGTAATTATTGCTTGGGTTTTACTTTTTTCCTCTTCGGCATCCACTCTAGCCTCCTCGACATCTTCTAAGATATTTAAGGTAGCTAATCTTGCTTTTTCTGTTTCTTGCCTGGTAAACTCAAGAGCTTTAATTTTTTCTGAGAGTTGGGCAATAAGGTTCTTCGTTTCCCTTATATCATGAGATATCACTACCACCCCAGCTAATCTCCCAATTTTATCTCTAATTAAGGTGCTATTTACATTCACCAAGATTCTCTCCCCGGATTTGTCAAAATAGTTCGTCTCATACTTTTTTTTAGTGATTTCTTCTTTTAACAATTCTTCAAAAAAAGATGGGCTTCCCCCTACAAGAAAATTAATTGATTTACCAATTAATTCCTCTTTCTTATAGCCCATGAGGTCAGAGGTGGCTCGATTAACAAAGATTATCTTTCCTTCTGGATTAGCTAAAATTAAAGAATCGGTTAGGGCCGCAATTATTGCCTCAGCCGCTACAGCTGGGGTAATCGTCATTAAGCCGTATCTAGTTATGGCATAGACCAAGCCCACAGCCCAGATGATAACAAGAACACTGGCTAATGCAGGAATATAGAATTTAAGCTGTGGTAATACTACATCGGTAATTGTGCATAGGATAAGGGTAATAATACCTGTAGTAAGAATAATCCCTGCTTGTTTTTTCTCAAAGATATTCTCTGTCTTCCTCATAAAATTAAAACAGAGATAGTATCCTGCAAGTATGAATGAGAGATAATAGGCGTAATAGAGATAAGGCCAGATGGATTTTGACCAGAGATCAGAGTAGCCATAAGGAGTTATTACCATATCAAAGATCAGGAAACCCTTCCACTGTAAATAAATAAAAAATAAAGGCAGAAGGAAGAAAAGAAGATATATAATCCTATGTTTAAGTATCCTTTTCTTTTTAGTAAAGATAAGGAAGAACCAGAGAGCAAAGACGGGGAAACTACACCAGCCTATGGCATCGATAGTGTCAAATAACGTATGGCGTTTTAGATATATGCTTACTAATACATTGCCAAAATTCCATATAGCAAAACTAAAGAGAATTAAAGCACAGACCCGATTAAGGCTTGATTTAGGGTCTTTAAAAAGTATAAGACTGCCTAACCATAAAAAAAATAAAAAAGAAGTTAAAAAGCCTAAAGAAAGTATAGATGTTAAGGCGATCATTTTATCTCATTGAATAGTTCCCAGGTAATCACTCATGATGCCTGGTAAATTTTTAATTTAAAAAGAGAGTTGTTTTTACGTTAATTCCTTTTTTAATCTTTCTATCTCTTCTTTAAGTTCGATTATTTTAAGTTCCCGACCGACAGTGAATTTATGAAATTTTTCTAATTCTTCATTTCTTTCTTGAAGCTCTTCGGTTCGTTCTTCGACTTTTTTTTCTAGTTCAGTTTGAAGTTTTTTAAGTTCGCCAATATCAGAAAAGGCAAAATAAAAACCGATCATATGGCTTTCATGGTTTTCTCGGATACTGGCCGATATATTAACAATCCTCTTCTGGCCATCTTTCCTCAAAACCTCACCTTCTTCATTGACGACCCTTTTCTCTTTTAAAACTCTTTGATAAATTTCTTGAGCTCGTGATTTATAAACAAAGAGTTTTTCTACCTTCTCGCCAACTAATTCTAATGATTCCCATCCAAAAAAATCTTCCAGAGCCAAATTGGTATCAAGAATAACCTGGTATGGATTAATATAGCAAATAGGAAGGGGCAGGAACTGCCAAAGATCCCTGGTATAACTTTCTAAAGCTTCCAGGTCTTCAGAAAACTGCTGGATAATAATTGCCTGAGGGTCTTTTTTCTTCATTTATTTTCACCAGGTAACTTTGAATTTATGGACTTTGCCCTCTCTGGAGGTACATTCTATTTCCTCTACTTTTAGTCCTTCTTTTGGAGCAACGTAGGAGATAACCTGCCAGAAATATCCTTCTAAAATTCGACAAAAAACAGGATGGCCGGTAAAATCACTTAGAACCAAAAAGGCAGAACGGTCCTTCTCATTAAGTTCCTCTGTTTTTAATTCGCCAACAGTATAATATTTTCGCCAGAAATTTCCTGCTTCTGCAAAACAACGTTTTAGGGAGATAAAATATTTCATCATAATCTTTGCGATTACAGAAATTTTTGCTGAAAAACGACCATTCTCTCGAAAGACATCATCTGTCCATTGAAATATATTCTTAGCAACCACTAAATATAGCATGTTAAGGTTTATGGGATACCATTGAAATTTCTTTGCTTCCTTGAATTCAAAAGGGTGACCTAATTTTGCCATTTCGATCTCCAGCCTTTCTAATCCTTTATCTCCTTCTTTTTGGAGGATAAAGTGGATATCTTCTTGAATGCTCTGGCCAATAACCTTTCCTTCAATTTTCTTTATTTTTTCTATCTCCTCTTGAGAAACTACTGCCATAATTTTAATTAAACATACTTTAGATTAAATAAATTAACGCGACCTTTTTTCTAGTTTGTTTTTTAATAATTCTATTTCTTTCTTAAGTTCGACCATTTTTAATTCCCGACCGATAGCCAACTTATTAATCCTCTCAAGCTCCTTAATTTTTATTTGGAGCTCTTTTTCTTTCCTCTTAATTTCCATCATATCCATAAAAGCAAAAAAGTAGCCTACCTCTTCTTTTTTTCATCTTCTCTTATTTTTGCCCACACGCTCACCGGAATCTCTCTATCGTTCTTTGTAAGGAGGACCGCTTCTTTCCCAAGGATCTCATTTTTCTTTGAAAGCACATCCCACATTTCCTTTATATCTTCTGTGTTTTTAAAGATTTTTTTAAATTTTCTCCAATAATTTCAGCTGGTGGAAAACCAAAATACTCTTCAAAGCTTTTCCCTACATACAGGATATTCAATAAAGAACTGGTGTAGCATACGGGGATTGGTAAAAAGTGCCAGAAATCCTCAATATAACTTTCCAATATTTTTAGATCGTCAACAAGGATATTCTTCGCATCTTTTTGAAGATTTACAGCCTTATTTTTCATATTCTATTTCCATTTAAAACTATATTCATGATAGGGTTCGCCCTTAAACATGCATTTCGTTTCTTCGGTAGTCGTCAAAACTTCTACAAACCGTAAAACTCTTTCAAAATATCCTTCAAGATAAAGGCAGAAAATAGGATGAATCTCAAAGTTTTTTAAGCAAAAAACAAGTTTTTTATTTTTCTCATCAAACTCTACCATCCCCAGCTCGCCAATAGTATAATGTTCTTTCCAATATCGAGGGATTTCTTTAACTAATTTAGCTAGGGGAGAGAAAAGTTTAAAAAGAAACTTTACTACAAAAGAAAACTTTGGCGCCGTCTCGCCCATTTTCCTTATTTCCGATTCTGGCCAGCCAAAAACAGATTGGATTATTAGCAAAGAAACAATTCTTAGCCCCAGCGGACACCAATCCATCGCTTTAATATTTTTATAATCTATTTTATACCCAAAGCTTCTTAGTCTTTCTTCTATTTTTTTAGAGCCTTCGCCTCCTTCTTTTGCTAAAACATAATTATAATCTGTTTGAAAAACCACTCCTCTTACCTCGCCCTCAATTTTCATTAGATTCTCTAATTCTTCTTTTTTTAGATCTACCATATCCAAATTTAAATTTTTTTATTTTTGCTCGACCTTTTAGTTCTAGGAATCTGTTTTAAGTTTTGTAATCTCTTTCTTAAGATCTCTCATCTTTAATTCTCTCCCTACCGCTACCTTATGGAATTTCTCTAATTCAGATAATTTTTTGGCAAGTTCTTTTCTTTCCTTCTCCACCTCCTTTGTTCTTTCTATTATCTTGTCTTCAAGCCTTTCCCTTCCCTCTCTTAATTCTCTTGTCTTGGCCCCCACTCTTATTTCCAAAGAGGCTCTTTCGTCTTCAAGTAACGCTTTTGTTTTTTGGAGTTCTCTAATTTTCTCACCTAATATTTTATAAAAAACATCACCGTAATAACCTATAAGCCAGAGGAAGGCGGTAACAGCAGCTACAGTTGTTATCACAAAATTAATATTCTGAGGAACTCTTTCCTCTAGGCTAAAAATCTCTTTATAGGAAAAGAGGCTGAAATATTGGATAACAGCTATTAGGACATATAAAAAACCGCAGTATCCTATTAGGGAAAAAGCGTATTTTCTTGGTAAGATTATGAAATTAATGTAGGCGTAAAAGGCATAAAAAATAAAGCCGATCCAGACCACTCCCCCCAAAAGATAAATAATTATTGTCAGGTTTATTAAATCTATAATCATGTAGGCAAAATGAAGACTAATAATCGCAGAAATAGAGCTGGCTATCATTATATTAGAAATTAGACTATAGATGATGGTTGTAATAAGCATTAGGGAAAGGAAAATTAATAAAAGTGGGGAGAAATAAACATTAAAAAATATTTTAAAAATAAGCATTAAAAAAAGGAAGCAACTTATAGTTGGAAATCTAATATCATTAAGCTGATCTCGTCTTTTAATAATCTCTTCTTTTCCAATTAAAATTTCATCCATATTTTTATTTTAGCAAAAAGGGGTAATTTATTAAGGCAGTCTTTTGATTAAACTATAAAATTCTAAATCTTTAAGAAGACGGATAACGCTCTTTCTGCTATATTCGCCCCATTGGCATTTCTTGAGATTAAATTCTATGGGTACATTCTTCTCGATAGTAACCAGCATCTTACTAAAAAAAGCTTGTTCTTTATTTCTAAGTAGAATATCTCTTAATTTTTCTTTCAGCTCCTTTATTTTTTCTGTTTTGTTTTCTAATTCCTGGTAAAGATTTTCGAGACTGCTGAATCTTTTTATAAGTTCTATGGCTGTTTTTTCTCCAATCCCCGGTACTCCGGGTATATTATCAGAAGGGTCGCCTTTCAAAGCCTTAAAATCAGGGAGCTGCTCTGAAGTTAGCCCTTGGTACCTTTCCTCCACCATATTTTCATCATATAAAATGGTGTCTTTAAGGCCTCTTTTAAGAGCGTAAACTTTTGTATTCTCATTTATCAACTGTAAAGTGTCGAGATCGCCGCTCAAAATAATAATCTCTATTTCTGGGAAGACTTGTTTTTGGGCGGCCATTTTGGCGATAGTACCGATAATATCGTCTGCTTCAAAGCCTTCTTTCTCAAAAATTTGAATTCCAAATTCTTTTAAAACTTCCTTAGTTTTCGGCAGTTGATTATAAAGCTCGTCAGGAGCTTTTGGTCGGGTGGCCTTATAAGCTAGATACTTTTGATGGCGGAAGGTGGGGGCTGGCAGGTCAAAACAGGCCACAATAAAACCCGGTTTTAATTCCCTTATTGCTTTTAAAAAAACTAGTAAAAACCCATAAACGGCATTAACTAGTTCTCCTTTTTTAGTTGTTAAGGGGGGGAGGGCATGGTATGAGCGGTGGACCAAAGAATTACCATCAATAATAATCAAACGTTTCTTCTCTTCCATTTATTAATTTTACCATAAATTTGAAAACCTCCGAAGGCCTAATCAGGCTATCAAAAGGATGGTTTCCCAAGCAAGAAATTAGTTTTGTTTTGGGATTCTGATTTCAATTTTCCTCTTATTTTTATCAATGAATTTAAATTTTATCCACGCAATATTTTTTGGCAAGATATCGCGAATTTTATCTGCCCATTCAATGGCAATAATATTTTGGGGATTAGAGATAATTTTTTTAAAGCCGAGAGCCAAAATTTCTCTTGGCTTCTGGATCCGATAACAATCAACATGGTAAAAATTTAAGATAAGATTGGCGAGTTTTGATTTTCGGATTCTAAATCTTCTTAGTATCAAAAAGGTTGGGCTGGACACCCTCTCTTTTACTCCAAGGTTTTTAGCAAATCCTTGCAAAAGGGTGGTTTTCCCTCCTCCAAGCTCCCCGACCAATCCTAAAACAGAAGCCTTCCCCCGTCCCGTTTGCCTTTCCAAAATTTCCCTAGCTAAAAAATGCCCCAACCTTTGAGTCTGACTGGGGGAATTTGTTAGATGGGTGATTTTCATTGAATTTCTGTTGACTATTTTAAAAGAGTAATATAGGCTTAGATAACACGCAGAGCTTATTTCACTCTAAATTAAGTCTTTTAAAATGTAAATGTTAATTTCCAATTTATGATTTCTCCTGGGTCAAAAATTACTGGCGAAATAAAAATATCTCCAGATATTATTACTGGTCTTCAGCAGAAGATAAAAAATATATCCAATTTTAAGGGGGAGATTGAAAAAAACCTAGACGAAGAAGTAACCGAAATCATTAAAGTTTTATTAGGAGGGGGAGTATTGCTTGATTCTTCTGATTTACACATAGAGCCAGAGTCGGGAAGAGCTAGATTAAGAGCGAGAATTGACGGAATTTTACAAGACGTAATGTTTCTTGACTGGAAAGTTTATCAAAATATTCTTTCTAGGGTTAAGCTCCTTTCTGGAATTAAATTAAATATCAGCGACCGGCCACAAGATGGTAGATTTTCAGTTTTATTAAAAGATTCTTCGATTGAAATCAGGGTCTCCACTCTGCCTGCCGAATACGGCGAGTCAATTGTTTTGCGAATATTAAATCCGAAATCTTTGATTGAGGTTGAAACCTTGGGCTTGAGGCCTAATTTGTTAGAAATTTTAAAAAGCGAAATTAAGAAACCTAACGGAATGATTATTGTCACTGGCCCTACAGGTTCTGGCAAGACAACGACTTTGTATGCTTTTTTAAAAAGAATTCAGAAGCCAGAAATTAAAATTATCACCATTGAAGACCCAATCGAATATCACCTGATAGGAGTTTCTCAGACTCAGGTTGCCTCTGAAAAGGGTTACGACTTTGCTAACGGCTTAAAATCTATTATGAGACAAGATCCCGATGTGGTTTTGGTTGGAGAAATTAGAGACTTAGAAACAGCTAAAATTGCCCTTCAGGCCGCCCTAACTGGCCATTTAGTATTAAGCACTCTACACACAAATGATGCTGCAGGAACCATTGCCAGGCTTCAATCCTTGGGTGAAAAACCGGTTAATATTGCGCCAGCCATCAATCTTATTATTGCCCAAAGATTGGTTAGGAAAATATGTAAAGAATGTAGAAAATTAGTTCCGGTTTCGCCTTCCGTCTTAGTAAAAATTAAAGAGTCTTTAAAAGAAGTATCTAAAAAAACCAAAACCCCAGAAATTACTTCTGCGTTGAAAATTCCTCAAATTAAGGGCTGCCCAGATTGTAATTCCACTGGTTATCGTGGCCGTCTTGGAATTTTTGAAGCTTTCTTAATCGACGATGAACTAGAACAGTTTATTTTAGCCTCTCCTTCAATCTCGGCCCTGGAAGAAAAAGCCATTAAAAAGGGGATGATGACAATGTATCAAGATGGATTAATAAAGGTCTTAGAGGGCGTAACTACCCTTGAAGAAGTAGAAAGAGTAACCGGAGAATAAAATAGCCCCAAAGCTGGGGGCAACTTAAGTTATTGGAACTAAAGCCTAGAGTTTTTCCGAGGAGCAGCCTCGCCTAAGCCAGCCTGCCCGAACTGAGAAAAATTCCTTGCCCCCAGCTTTGGGGCTTAATAATACCCTTTATTATAATATTTTATTAAATGTCTGTCAAGACCTACCTATCACCCAAGTCAACAGAGGAAGATAGAACCCTAGACTCAACCTTGAGGCCGAAAACCTGGGAAGAATATGTCGGCCAAGAAAAAGCAAAGAAAAGCTTAAAGATAATTATTGAAGCTGCGAAAAAAAGAGGGGAATCTTCTTGCGAACACCTTCTTCTTTACGGTGGAAGCGGTTTGGGGAAAACCAGCTTGGCTCATTTGATTGCTAAGGAAATGGGTTCTAATATCCGGGTTTCTTCAGGACCAGCAATTGAAAAAGCTGGCGATTTAGCAGCCATTCTGACCAATCTCTCAGAAGGCGATATTTTATTTATAGACGAACTCCATCGGCTAAACAAACTCTGTGAAGAAATATTCTATCCTGCTATGGAGGGCTTCAAATTAAACATTATCCTTGGCAAAGGACCGATGGCAAGAACCATGGAGATCCCTCTTCCCCGTTTTACTTTAATCGGCGCCACCACCAGAATGGCTCTTTTATCTTCACCTTTAAGATCGCGCTTTGGTGCTATTTTCCAATTAAATTTCTATGAGGCTGAAGATATCGAAAAAATAATTCAGAGATCCAGTAGAATTCTAGGGGTAGAGACTGAACCTGAGGCAATTAAGATTATTGCCCAGAGGTCTCGTTTTACTCCTAGAGTAGCGAATAGATTATTGAAAAGGGTAAGAGATTTTGCCCAAGTTGAAGGTGAAGGAATAGTTACTCAAAAAATAGCTAAATCTTCCCTAAAATTTTTAGAGATTGACGAAATGGGGCTGGAATCTAGTGACAGAAAAATCTTAGAAACAATTATCAAGAAATTCAATGGGGGGCCAGTCGGTCTCCAGGCCTTAGCTGCTGCCACTTCAGAAGAAGAAGATACAATTTTAGATATTTATGAGCCTTATTTAATGCAATTAGGTTTTATTGGAAGAACGCCGAGAGGAAGAACAGCAACTAAATTAGCTTACCAACATTTAGGTGTAAGATATAAAGGTAATCAATCTTTACTTTAAGGTATTCACTAATATCTCTTTGCAAAACAACCCTTTGGTTGTTTTTGTTTAAAAGAGTTATCCACTTGACAGGGTTTTTTGTTTTTAGTACCTTGGAGAAACTTGCGTGAAACTCTCGCAAGTAGTACCTTATTTATAGTCACCCAAGGGAGGTGGTGTATGGACGACTAGGTCACACGATGACCATTACTTTCTCCCTCTCCAACGACTTCGGTCGTTTCGTGCGGCTGGACATCCAGCCACCACCCCTGAGAGGGGATAACGATCGGGGAGGGGTCTCATTCCCCTCCCAGCCATCATAAGGGGCCCATTCATTTTTCGGGCCCCAATTTGTTTTTATAGATAGCATATTAGTAATTTGCTAAAATTAAAGGGGAGTTAAAAATTTTTAAATGAGGCGTTCTTTTCGTATAATTTTATTTTTATTTCTTGGCAACTTCCTTTTTCTATCTCCAGCAAAATCAATATTGGCTGAGAATCTTTTAATTATTGAAGTCCAAATTGCCGGCGATGCCACAAATAATGATTTTATAAAGATTTATAATCCTGGGAATAATGACCTAAATATCACAGGTTTCAAGTTGCGAAAAAGATCTTCTACTGGCAGCGAATCTTCAATTCGGGCTCTCCCACAGGGAAGCAAAATTTCAACTAAAGGTTATTTTTTATGGGCTAATTCCGAGGGAAATTTTGCTAATTCCATTGGCGCTAATGTTTCAAGCAAAACAACCTTAGCCAAAAATAATAGCGTTGCTATCTTGAACCAAGAAGGAAATATTTTAGATGCCGTGGGGTGGGGCGAAAGCCAAAACCCATTTATTGAAGGCCGAATTTTCCCAGAAAACCCAGAGAGTGATCAAAAGTTAAAAAGAAAAAACATAAGTGAGGTTTATCAAAATACAAATAATAACAGTCAGGATTTTTATTTAGACCCGCCCTCACAGAAATCATCACCAGAAGAAACTAAATCTTTGGAAACCCAAACCGAAACTAAGGAAAACCAGTCCAAAACTTATCCAAAAAATATTCTGATCAATGAAATTTTGCCATCACCTTTAGGTTCAGACGAAAAAGAGGAATGGATAGAAATTTCTAACCAGAATAATTTTGAAGTTGATCTTTCTGGCTGGCAGATTTCTGATAAAGTTGGCAAGACTACAACTTATAACGTCCCAGGGGGAACAAAAATCCCTTCTCAAGGATTTTTAGTTCTAGATCGGCCATCAACAAAGATTATCTTAAATAATGATGGTGATAGTATTTCTCTTTTCCAGCCTGATGGGAAATTAGTTGAAACAATAAGTTATGAGAAATCTCCTCAAGACCAATCTTTCGCACGCCAAGATCCAAATTGGTCTTGGACAGCCACCTTAACACCAGGGAAAGCTAATATTATTACAAGACCAGAAGTTGAAGGAAAGGTTGGCGGGGAAGAAGAATTGGCGGACGCAGAGCAGAACAATCTTAGCACAAATCAAGTTTATCCATCGGGTATTTTTATAAACGAGATTTTGCCCTCCCCTACCGGTCCTGACGAGCAAGAAGAATGGATTGAGATTTTTAATTCTAATAATTCTGAAGCCGATCTTTCTAGTTGGAAAATTCAAGATACAACGGGTAAAACAAAAACTTATATCCTCCCCCAGGGAACAAAAATTCCTTCTCAAGGATTTTTACTTCTTTCTCGGCCGGAAACAAAAATTACCCTGAATAACGACGGTGACGGCCTAAAATTAATTAATCCCAATGGGGATATTATCGATCAGGTTAGTTATGAAAAATCTCCTAGTGGTCAATCTTACAACCGAACTGATTCTGGTTGGACCTGGAGCGAAAATCTCACCCCCGGTGCCGCTAATGTTATTCCTCAAAGCACCGGAGAAAAAGAGATTAAAGAGACCGCCAGGGTTCCAGAAAAGGGGTTAGCGGCAATCGGCCAGAAACTACCAAAAACACCTCGCCCCTTCCTTGTTTTTTTAATCGCTTCAGCGATTGCCATTTTCTCAGGAGCAATAATTTTAATCCTTAAAAAGAAAGTTAGAGCTAGATGATTATCTCCCTCCGAATGATTAAAAGAGGTTGCTTGTCTAAAGTTGACTTATGAGTGAGGTTTGATACGATATAAAAAGGAGGTGAAGCATCTTGAAAACCATAGCCCACCGAGAAGTAGCAAATTTGAAAGATTATATTGAATTAGCCAAAGAACGAGAACTTCTTTCCCGAAACGGTGATTACCTGATATTAAAGAGAGTTCCTGGCTCAAGAATGGTACAAAAGATGTGGATTGGTTTAGTACCAGCTGACCCAAACAACATGGGGGTAGGATTTCTTTTTTTTACTTCTGAAGAGGCTGCTCAAAACTATGCCGATATTTGCCATCAATGGGAACCTGATCTACAATATAATGGTAGTTTTATTGTAAAGAAAGTTAAAAGTCTCCCGGGAAGGAAATTTTTAAATGATTAGTTCTTTCTAATAACAAAAACAAGGGCCAGATCAGTCTGGCTTTTTTGTTTAGCTTAATTTAAAAAAAGAGTAAAAACCGTTAGACAAACTCTATCTAACGGGGTAAAATTAAGACGACATGCCCCGTAGGAAACTAGAAGGATTTTCGCGGAATACAAGAATAGTTAAAATATTTTCTGTCAAAAATCCCAGGTCATCTACAGGGCTATGAATTGTATATTATCCAAAGGTCTAATATAAGAACGACAAAAAACATTTTATTTCCTACGGGGTATGAGTGGACATTCTCATTGGCATTCAATTAAATATCAGAAAGGCATTGCTGACGCAAAAAAAAGTAAAATTTTTGCTAAAATGGTTCGTGAAATTACAGTAGCTGCAAGGGAAGGCGGCTCAAACCCCGATACTAATTCAAGTCTCCGCTTAGTTGTTGATAGGGCAAAATCTATGAATATGCCGGCGGAAAACATTGAAAGAGCGATTAAAAAAGGGACGGGTGAATTAGAGGGAGTAAAGTTGGAACCAATTACTCTTGAAGCTTATGGGCCAGGAGGAATCGCTTTGATTATTGAAGGAATTACAGATAATAAAAATCGGGCCTTATCTGAAATTAAACAAACCCTGAATCAAAATCAGGGAAAACTTGTTAGTGAGGGTTCAGTCAAATGGCTTTTTGAAAGAAAGGGTGTGATCACAATAGACAATAAACAACTATCGGGGAATAAAGAGGAATTAGAATTAAAGGTAATCGAAATGGGCGCCGAAGATATTTTTTTCCACAATGACGCTATTGATATTTATACCAAAGTTGAAGATCTAGAAAAAATTAAAAAAGCTCTCGAAGAACAGAATGTAAAAATTGAGTCTGCTTCTCTGGATTGGATCCCGAAAGATTATATTGATACTGGAGATAAAGAGAAAGAAGCTACCCAGAAATTATTTGAGGCCCTAGATGAATCAGATAGCGTCCAAGATATATATTCAAATTTAAAAACCTAATAAATTAATTCTTTGTGTTTTTATGATTATCTTAGGAATTGATCCTGGTACCGCTACTACCGGCTTTGGTGTGATAAAAAAAACTAGATATCGGAAGGGAACAGAAATAAACAATTTGAAATGCTTAGGTTTTGGCTGCATAAAAACGGCTCCCGGCTCGCCGACCGGCCAACGCCTTAAGCAGCTAAGTTATCAACTAAACAAATTAATCAAAGAATACAAGCCTGATGTTCTAGCTGTTGAAAATGTTTATTTTTTTAAAAATATAAAGACGGCTCTGCCTGTCAGCCAAGCAAAAGGAGTAATTTTATTGGCAGCCGCACAAAGAAAAATCCCAGTTTATGAGTTTGCTCCTCTGCAAGTTAAAATGGCAGTTACTGGTTATGGAAGGGCAGAAAAGAAACAGGTCCAAGAAATGGTTAAAATTTTGCTCAACTTGAAAGACGTGCCACGACCAGACGATGCTGCAGACGCCTTGGCGATAGCAATTTGCTTTACAATCCCCAGAAAGAGATCTTGACAAGGTTTTTGGCCAAATTATAATAGCCAAAGAGCTTAAAGGTCGATGTATAATACCTAAATTTGAAAATTATGATTTACGAAGATAAAATCCTGAATCCTTTATTTAACCAGGAAGAAGAGGTACCCGGAGAGGAATTGGGCGAAGCTCCTGAAGGGGGAGAAAGTGAAGAAGAAGAAGAAGGACTTGAGTAAACTGGGTCCCTGTGATGAACAGGGACTTTTGTTTTACCCCCGTAAGAAATTCTATTAATTTTCTTAAATAGAGAATAGATTACACACAGAATTTCTTATGGGATTTTAGTTGCAAAATAAATTATTGTAGATTAAAATAATCAATATGAATCCCAAAAAACATCATCGCCAAGTTTTTCAGAGAGACTGGAAGACAAGAATTCTTTTTAGAATTGTCGAATTTTTTGTCGGAATATTATTATTTTCTTTGTTTATAATTTTAGCCGTATTTATTTTTTATGCTAAGGATTTACCAAGGCCAGAAAGTTTCGTTGAAAGGCCTTTTGTCGAATCAACAAAAATCTATGATCGCTCTGGAAAAACTGTTTTATATGAATTTTATGGAGAAGAAAAAAGAAAAGTTGTCTCCCTTAGCCAAATCCCTGACTATTCAAAAAATGCTGTAATTGCGGCAGAGGATGTAAATTTCTATAATCATTTTGGCATCGATCTAAGGGGCATGGGACGGGCCATCTTGGCTGACCTTAAACTAAGAAAACCAGCTCAAGGAGGATCAACTATTTCTCAGCAATTAATCCGCTCTGCTTTTTTATCTAGAGAGAAGACCCTAAGTAGGAAAATTCGCGAGATTATCCTAACTTTAGAATTGGAAAGACGCTACTCTAAGGATCAAATTTTAGAATGGTACTTAAATCAGGTCCCCTTTGGCTCAAATGCCTATGGGGTGGAGACTGCAAGCCAAATTTATTTTCAAAAAAGCGTCTCTGAGATATCGATGGCCGAAGCTGCTACTTTAGCTGGTATAATCCGGGCACCCAGCGATTTATCTCCTTATGGGCCTCATAAGGAAGACCTTTTAAATAGAAAAAATTTTATTTTAGACAGAATGGCTGAACTAAAGTTCATCAGCAAGGAGGACGCTGAGAAAGCAAAGAAAGAAGAGGTTAAGTTTGCCCAACTTTCACAACCAATTAAGGCCCCTCACTTCGTCATGTATGTCAGGAACTATTTAATTCAAAAATATGGCGAGGATTTTTTAAGAGAGAGGGGGTTAAATGTTTATACTAGTTTAGATTGGAGCCTCCAAGAAGTCGCAGAGAAAATAGTTAAGGAAGGGGCAGAAAAAAATAAAGCCTATCGGGCTTATAATGCTGCGCTAGTAGCGATTGACCCAAATACAGGCGAAATTTTGGCAATGGTGGGGTCTAAAGATTTCTTTGGAGAACCTTCACCCAAAGGGTGCACACCTGGGTTGAATTGCCTTTTCGATCCACAGGTCAACGTTTCCATCCAAGCAAGACAACCGGGTTCTTCCTTTAAGCCTTTTGTTTATGCCACTGCTTTTAAAAAGGGCTATGACGATAAAACAATTGTCGAGGACTCGCCCGCCTGTTGGCCTCAGGGAGGAGGTAAATATTGGTGCCCCCGAAATTATGATGGCTTTTTCCGGGGACCAGTTACCTTAAGGGCTGGCTTAGCCCAATCTTTAAACGTCCCTTCGGTGAAAGTTTTAGATTCTTTGGCGGGCTTCGATGACAGTGTTAAAACCGCCCAAGAGTTTGGAATAACCACCCTTGCCAATCCATCTAGTTTTGGATTATCGATTGTTTTAGGGGGAGCCGAGGTTAAACTTTTAGATATGGTTTCAGCGTATGGGGTTTTTGCTACCGGCGGACTTAAAAATCCACCAATTGCCATTCTAAAGATTGTTGATAACCAGGGGAAAACCGTTGAAGAAAATAAGAATACCCCGAAAAGGGTTTTATCAGAAGGGATTGCCAGCTTAATCACTGATATTCTCTCGGATAATGATGCTCGGGCACCAATTTTTGGCTATAATTCTCCAATGTATTTTGAGAATATTAAGGTTGCTGCCAAGACCGGTACTACCCAAAATTATAAGGACGGTTGGATAATCGGCTATACTTCTTCAATAGTGGCTGGCGTTTGGGCTGGCAATAACGACGGCACGCCAATAATAAAAGAACCGGGCGTTGTAGCGGCCGGTCCAGTCTGGAGATCTTTTATGGAAAAAGCTATCTCGAGAAATTAATAGCCCCTAATTAAGAACTTTTTGTCGGCATAACAATATAGAGATAGCTGGGGTCGTTTGATGGTCTCAAAAGCGCTGGTCCTTCTTCTTTTTCCTTCCCTTCCCCCTCTCTTTCGGTTAGCTCAAAAACAACCTCCGGGCTTTCCATTTGAGAAAGTCCGTCGGTTAAAAAACGCCAATTAAAAGAAATATCTATTTTTTCTCCCTTTATCTTTCCTGTGAGCGTTGACTGGCTTTGTCCTACTTCGGGGGTTTGCCCCGAAATTTCGACCTCATTTTTCTTTGGGTCGATTTTTAGATTAATTTCGTTTGTTTTGCCACTAAAAATACCAGCTGTTCGGAGTTGGTTCAAAAAATCTATCCTTGGGAGTATGGCTTGGGTTTTGTATTTTTGGGGGACAATCGTCTTATAATCGGGGTAGTCGCCCTCAATTAAACGGGAGAAAATCTGGATTTGAGGATGTGATACTTCCTCCATCGGAAACTCAAAAAGAATCTGATTTGGTGAAAGATAAATTGTTAATTTCCCTCCCCGTCCACCAAGGGTATTCACAAGCTCTCGAGCGGCCCGCTGAGGGACAATAAAGGAATATTCTTTTGCTATTGGTTTCTCGAAAAAAATTTGCTTTTCTGCTAGGCGGAAACTATCTGTTGTTGCCATTGTGACCGATTTTTTTTGAAAAGACAAAAAAACACCTGAAATTTCGGGACGGCTAGCGGTTGGCGAAGTAAAATCTACAACCCGCTCTAATCCTTCTATGAAAGGCAGATTGTTTACTTGGATAGAATCACCGTTTTTTACCTTGGGTAGTAAGGGAAAGTCATCGACGGGTGTGGTTTTTAGTTGGGTTTGGTAATTACCGCTCTCTAGAGATAAAAAGGCATCTTTAGCTTCTAGGTTGATAGTTTCGTTGGGGAATAGATTAACTAAATTAGAAAAAAGGCGGGCAGGAACTGTCAGCTTTCCCTCTTTTTCAATTTTCGTTAGAATCCAATAACCGAAAGCCAGCTCTAGGTCGGTTGTAATTAAGTTGAGAAAGTTTTTTTCTCCAACAACCAGAACATTGTTTAAAATTGGGAGGCTCAAATTTCTACCCACTGCTTTTTCAACAATATTAAGCCCCTTTTTTAAATTTTCTTTTAACACAGAAACTTTCATAAAATATTAATTTAGTTGTTATTGTTGTTTGGTTTTTTGAGGATGGATTAAATTAAAATACGGTTGTGGGAAAAGATGGAAATAGAGTTGGAAAATGATTGAAAAAACGTTGAAAAAAACCCGGGTTGATTTTTTCCCCTCTTAAAGACCATAGATCTTCTGACGCAAAAGGCCAATTTCTTCTTTCAAGTTTTCGTTATTTATCATCGCTTTGGCAATTTTTTTATAACCATGGATCACGGTAGTATGGTCTTTGCCACCAATTTTTTTTCCAATAAAAGGATAAGAACATTTTAATTCCTCCCTAAGGAGATAAATAACAATATGTCTCGGTTTTATAATCTCTTGTTTTCGCGAGCAGGCAAAAAGTTCCCTTTCCTTTATATCATAGAAGTCGGTAACAACCTGGATGATTTTTTTGAGACTAGTTATCTTGGCCGGCGAATCTATTGTCTTTTTAAGGAGGGTTTTGGTAATTTCTAGGTTTGGCGGTTGACCATTTAATCTCTGATAAGCTATCAACCGGTTAAGCGCGCCCTCCATTTCTCTAATATTCCGCTGAATGTTCGTAGCTATAAAACTCAAGATTTCTTCTGGTAGCTCTATTTTTCTCTCTTGGTCTTTGGATTTTAAAATAGCCATTCTAGTCTCAAAATCAGGTAGGCTGATATCGGCGATCATCCCTCCTTCAAAGCGAGAGCGAAGTCTTTCCTCAAGGGCAGGAATAGATTTCGGGGGCCTGTCAGAGGAAAGAATTATTTGTTTATTTTTTTCATAAAGTGCGTTAAAGGTATGGAAAAATTCCTCCTGGGTTTTCTCTTTGCCAGCTAAAAACTGGATATCGTCGATAATTAGAACATCAAGAAAACGATATTTGTTTTTTAAATTTTCGACATTATGGTTCCGAATAGCGCTAACTACCTCAGAAGTAAACTTTTCGGCTGAAATATATTTTACTTTTTTAGATGGGATATTTTTAACAATTTCATTCCCGACTCCCTGAAGAAGGTGGGTTTTCCCCAACCCCACACCACCGTAGATAAATAAAGGGTTATAAACTAACCCTGGTTCTTTAGCAACGGCTGTGGAGGCAGCATGGGGTAATTCATTAAAAGACCCGACAATAAAATTGTCAAAAGTATAACGAGGATTCAAATTGGTCTCTTTGTCAACCTTAAATTCTGGGAATTCCAGCTGGTCGGTCTCGGGCGGAGGGATTGCCCCCTTCCATTGGTTTACTTTTAGTGCTGATTTTTCAACAATATATTTAACTTCTTTAATCTCCTCATCTAAATTTCGGAGAGTTTTGAAAATAGCTTTATTGTATTTATTCTCCAACCATTCCCTTGAAAAGGAATTAGGTACAGACACCCAGACCACGCCCTCTTTTTTTGAGATTATCTCGGTATTTTTAAACCAGGTGGCAAAATTAGCTGGTGAAATATTAAATTGAATTTGGGCCAGAACGGCCTCCCAAAGTTCTTCTTTGGTCATAGATTTTTGATTTCGTATTATAGAAAATACAATAGCAACCTGTCAAATTTATTTTTAATTATACCACAGAGTAACAAGAAGTTGTCAATCAAAGACAAAAATGAAAGAACTTCCCAAGGCTGTTCAAAAATTGGGGAAAAGACGGGCATTAATTAGTTGGTATTTTAATATAAAAGGATTGACCCAAAATTATATTTTTGATATCTTAAAGGATATATGCCCCCCAGTAAACCGAGGGGATTCGTTGATAAAAACTAAAATATTTTTCCTCAAAATCCTTTAATAATAAATATCCTAACATTTATATTATACTAAAAGGTCTAAATATAAAAACAACAGAAAATATTTAATTCCCTACGAGGTATGTCTATTACCTATCAACCTAAAAAAAAGAAAAGGAAAAGATCTCACGGGTTTATAAAAAGAGGGAGAACAAAAGGCGGCAGGAAGGTTTTAGCTAGAAGAAGAAGAAAAAAAAGATGGCGTCTGACTGTTTAAAGCTTTAAATAAATGTTGCCCAAAGTAAACCGGCTTAAAAGAAAAAAGGATTTCGAAAGGGTTTTTAAGGAAGGAAGAGGGGTAAAAGAAAGCTTTTTATTTTTTAAATGGGTTCCGAATAAATTGAGGGTCAGCCGTTTCGGTTTTATTGTCTCCAAGAAAGTTTCAAAGAAAGCAACATTAAGGAATAAAATTAAAAGGAGATTAAGAGAAATAATTAGGATGAGAATTTTAAAAATAAAAAAAGGCATTGATGGAATTTTTATCGCCAGTCAGGGGTTAACAGAAAAAGACTATAAAGAGTTGGAATGGATAATAAATACGATTTTTAAAAAGTCTAAACTTCTTCAGGAGAAAAATGGGACTTAAAAAAATAGCCCTAAAGATTATAAGGTTTTACCAAAGGATTATTTCTCCACTCCTCGGGCAAAGATGTCGTTTTTATCCCAGTTGTTCAGAATATTTTTATTTGGCGATAGAGAAATACGGGATTCTAAGAGGTTTGCCTTTGGGGCTAAAAAGATTATTTAAATGCTACCCTTGGAACCCAGGAGGAGTAGACTTACCATAAAAAGGCACAGATTTTTTAAATGGACATAATACTTATTAAAAATTTTTTTGTTAGCACCTTTAATTTAATATTATATCAACCGCTATTTAATGCTTTGGTATTAATCTATAAATATCTACCAGGCCATGATTTTGGGATAGCGGTTATTGTTCTGACTATCCTTATACGGATAATTCTTTATCCCTTAGGGATGCAGGCTATAAAGTCCCAAAAGAACCTGCAAGAACTTCAGCCAAAATTAAAAGAAATCCAAGAGAAATACAAAAATGACAAGGAAAAACAGGCCCGAGCGACAATGGAACTTTACAAGAAAGAAAAGATTAATCCTCTTTCAGGATGTCTGCCCTTCTTAATCCAGATTCCCATTATGATCGCTCTTTATCAAGTCTTCTGGAGAGGACTTCAAGAAGATTCTGCCAAGCACCTTTATAGCTTTATCGCCAACCCTGGTCAGATTAACCATTCTTTTTTGGGGATAATAAACCTTGGTCAACCATCGATAGGGTTAGCTTTTTTAGCTGGGATTTCCCAATTTTTCCAAGTGCGGATGATTCCTTCCCAACCTAAAATAGCAGGCAAAGAAAAAAATAAAGCTCCCGATTTTGCTGGAGCGTTCCAAAAACAAACAACCTATATTTTACCAATTTTTACCTTTTTTATCCTTTGGAAACTCCCATCAGCTCTCGCCCTTTATTGGCTAGTAACGACAGTTTTTGCGATTTTCCAGCAATATTTAATTTTTAAACCCCATAAAACTTCATTCAGTAAGGGGCAGGGGAACTAAAAACATGCCACTTGATAAAAAAAATTTAGAAGAAATAAAAAGAATTATTACAAAATTTTTTGAGAAAATGGGCTTTGAAATTAGGATTGAGACAATATTGCCAAAAGAAGAAACTCTGCCTGTTAGTATAAAAATTGAAGACCCAAAGATTTTAATCGGCGAAAAAGGGAAAACACTGGCTGAAATTCAGCACCTTCTCCGGGCAATAATTATTAAAAAAATTGGAGAACGTATTTTTCTCGATCTTGATATTTCAGATTATAAAAAGAAAAAATATCAATATCTTAGAGAATTAGCTCGTTCCCTGGCCGACGAGGTGGCTCTGACAAAAAATGAAAAAGCTCTTTCCCCCATGCCAGCCTCAGAGAGAAGAATAATTCACTTGGAATTAGCTGAGAGAAAAGACGTGGTAACAGAGAGCATGGGAGAAGAGCCGGGAAGGAGAATAATTGTTCGACCATATCCCTAGTTAACAATTATCAATAAATTTAAAACCGCCAAGAAGTGGCGGTTTTAAATTTAGTTAAGATAAAAATAAATTATTCTTCTTTAGATATTGGGATAACTAACATATATCTGGCCTGATCATCGCCAATGTGATTACCGTTCAATCTTACATCACCCGGCGATTTAAATACTTCGCAGCGACCGTCTTCGCGGAATAGCAGCGCGATATAACTTCCTTCGATTCTTATTGAAGAGCCTTTCGGTCCCCCAATCGGCCCCCCAGGATTCTCTAGAACTGGTTTGCACTCGTCACCAGGTTCAACCTCAGAACATTGGCAAGTTTCTATCCATGTGGGTTCGGTAGGGGCGTAGGGTCCGCATTGTCCCTTACCATTCCAATCTTTCCCCCCTTCTTCTTCATTGAAATCATAATTTGCATAGAGGGTCACTCCTTTCCCAGTCGGTATTTCAAAGAGCCTTTGTTTAAAAATAGTGATTGCCGAAGCTCTCTCCTTGACAGGCTCTTTACAATAGGGGCCGTTACCAGAGTTTGTACAGAGTGCATTTGCCAGATTAGTATTGTCTGTAAAAAATACCTGGCAATCACCTTCAAAATCACTATTTTCATGTAAAATAACCCCAAATTTTGCAACATCCATAGTTATGAGGCATTCTCGATTTATGTCACAGTCTGTCGCAGTTTTACAAGAGATTGGAGTACCTGTCTCTATGTCTACACCTATATCGCAGAATTTCTTTTTTAATGGCAATATCATCAAGGATTTGATTTTGTCATGGAAGCCCTCAAAAGCAGCAGAGTTTGATATAAAAAGACGAGCTTCAGGTGGGGTTTCATAGTTTGTTTTTTCAAAAAGATAAACTCCGGGAATTTTCCAATAAAGAACAATCGATCTACTTTGTATGTTTCCGGTATCTTTGCACTGACCTGCGGCATGATCCTTTGAGCCAAAAGAAGGATCATTCCCCGGTTTAAAACCACCATCATTTGGGAAAATATAGACCTCCATTTCTTCGCCAGGATTATAAAAATATACCGATTGAGTTTTGCCGTTAAATTCTTCAAGAGAGGAAAGACTTCTTCTAACCCTTAAAAATTCTTTCCCTTCTTCGCCGATTGGCGAAGGCCCACCCTGGCAGTTCAGACTATTATATAAAATCACCCCCTTTTCAAACTCTTTTGGTCCGACTTTTAGAACCACTAGCTGGGGATTTATGGTTCTTAAGAGCAGAAAAGAAACAAGGAGGATAACTAAACCTAGAATTCCAGCAGTAATCTGTGATTTAGCATCAGACATAGCTACCGGAGAGCCTGCTGAAGCGATATAGCGAAAGCCTCCATAAACTAAACTGGCAAAAGCAATCAGGCCGGCGATTGCTAGTGATAAAGCAAAAAGATAATTGATGTATTTTGGCAGAGCAGTCTTTACTTGGGTAGGGGTCTCAGCGCCTCCAACTTGTGGATATTTGACTTCTGTTTCCTGGGCAAAAGTAAAACTCCAAAAAATAAAAACCAAAAAGATGATTAAAAATATGATTGGAAGGATTTTTTTAGCCTTTCTCATTTTATTTGTAATAGCAACAAAGGAAATTATTAGGATTGTCGCACCCCGTTTTGCCAGAGGGTAAAGCTCTTTGATATTGCGCCTCTTGGCAAGTGAGAAGATCTTTTACTTCTTCGGCTTCAGCCTCTGTTTTTTCTCCAGCTGGAGTCACGCATTTTGCTAATCCCTTCCTCGCCTCATCCAGCTCTTTTATAATATCATCTCTCCCTAGAACAGCATTGCCTATTGCCGAACTGCTATTGGCAATCTGGCCGTAGCTACTATTTATTTCGTTAAATAAGGAATTTGCTTGTCCAGCGGGGCAGGGAGAGCCGGAGCAAAGAAGGATCGTGCAAACTCCACAACCTATTGAAGTAAAGGACACTTGGTCGCTCTGATTTGTTAACGTAAAATCATTATTATCCCTAACAAAGACATACCATTGAATTGAAGTGTTGGATGGCATGCTCTCCCAAAGGTAATATGCATAAGACCCTATAAGGCGTGATCTCCAAATGCCGTCGAAATCGACCCAAACCGAATAGGAATACTGATTTATATCAGCAACGTGAGGATCCCAATTAAAGGTTACATCAATCGTTCCATCCGCGCGGCACGTTTGACTCACCCATAAAGTATCTGGCTTTTTGGGTACTGCTTGGGCAAGTTGATAGCCAAGTACAGTATTAAAACTTGAAAGAGCGTAGTTTTCTAAGACATCTAGCCTATTGTTTGCAAAAATCTTGGATTGGCCTGATGAGGCAATAACACAACTTGTTTGGCAATTCTCTGCTTTGCATTGTTCTGGCAGGTCAAATAGTGATTTTGCTGATGTGATTTGAGACTGAGAAGAACTGAAAACAGTTTGAATATTATCATTGATTACGCTTGCTAAATCAAAAGCCTTGTCAAGCGCGTCGCCTAAAGGAATTTCTTCGCCCTCACAACTCAAGGTTGGTTCTTGAGCTATTGACTCCCTTCTTTGATTATAAAACAGATTAGATAAGAAAAAAAGTAAACCAAGAACTGCAACAAAGATGGTAATTTTTAGAATTTTTCTTGGCGTGAGAGTCATAAAATTATTAATAAACTTGGTTAATTTATTGGCTAGACGTTTTACAAAAACTTAAAGGGAAAATTTTACCAGATAAACTTGGGTTAGCGAAAGAAGGGGTGGTAACTTCGACATTTAATTTACATAGAATTTCTTGGTCGGCCTGGGTGATTTTGCGGAATTCTTCTTCCGCTTCTTTTCTTATCTCTTCAAAGGGGCTTTTATTAATTGAAATTAAGAACTGGTCATTTTTCTTAAGATAAACAATTTGATATGTCGGCTTGTCTACTATTAAAGCATCACCTTCTCCGTTTGTTTTTACAGTTTTGGAAAAAGCGTTTTCTCTGGCCTTTTCAATTTTTAATTGCTGTTTATCTACGGAAGGCAGTTGTTTTTTGCCAAATTTTAAGTAGAGAACTGTTCCACTTAATAGAATTAAGATTAATACGATTAAAATAATTATAATAAATCTTTTCATAGATGTTTTTTAGTGGCAAAGTCCGCAAACAGCGGCTGCTGACCACCCTCCCGGGGGACACCAACCTCCGTTGGAGAGATAAAGGTCATGGGCTTTTTGAATATTATTATTGGGGATTCCATAGCCATAATCATCTTTACATTGATTTAAACTAGGTTGATCCACAATCCAGCATAGAGGATTATCAAAATCCCCCGTCCATCTTATACCACTATTGCAACGGTCTAGCAGATTCATTTGGAATAATCCCACGCTATAATCAGCACTTATCCCAGATAGACAATTGTCGTTTAAAGACCAAGGGTTGCTACCGCTTTCTTTTTGGCAAATCATTGAAGCTTCTCCGGCATGTTGCCCAAAAATCGAAAGATTTTCAACCGAGCAATGGTCTATGCCAAAAGAACAGGCAAAAGGAGGAACAGGCGCTGTACAAAGATCGGGTCGGTGGCATTGATCTCCGCAAGCTGGGCAATCGTTAGGTGGGGGAGGTGGGGGAAGATAACTAAGGGGGTCATAGGTTGCTCCGGTGGGAGCATCGCCGGTCATTAATCTAAAATCAAGATGGTCGCCAGTAGACATACCAGTGCTGTCAGCGCCTCCAATTATATCGCCCTGGTTTACACTCTGGCCCACACTTACTTGAATACTCTGTAAATGGGCATAGGTGGTATAAAAAGTTATTCCTCCATACTGATGTTCAATAGCAACATAATTACCAAATCCGCCACCGCAACCCCAATCGCCCTCTGTACAATTATTAACTACTTTATAAATCGTTCCTTCTCTTGCGGCAACAACAGGAGTTCCACGGTTGCCCAAAACATCAATATCAATTGCCCGATGACAACCTCCACTATAAAGTTCAGGATTATAAGAATCGTACCATTGGGAGATGCATCCTGTAGTTGGCCAGATAAGAATTTGCTCCCCTGGAGGCACAGGGAAAGGTGTCCAATCATCGTCGCCAATAATATCCCACATTCCAATTTCTGCACCTAGTTGGAATAAAATATCATTTATCAATGTCTCGTTCATGCCTAGGTCAAAATAGAAGTTAGCTGAATCTTGTTTGCCTTTCATCGCTTCCCCATTGATTTTTAAAGAGTTAACTTCTACTTTCTGGCCAGACTCTATAAGGGTTTGTTTTATTTCTAAAAAATTATCATAATTGATAGGCATCAAGCCTTTGTCAAGTAAAACCTTGGCGATATAGAGTCTGTTAAAGTCGGCTCTAAATTTTGCCATTTCCCGATATAATTTTCCTCCGCCCAGCCAAATTTCAAAATCTTGATAAGCGTCTTTCAGATCTTTTCTCAGATGATTAATTTTATTTCTATCACAAGGATCCCCCATACAAACAGGAGGAGGGGTTGGACAAGTTTCGTCAGCATTACACATTGAAGGGTTTGGCTTGGCCTTTCCGCAGTTACAATTATTTATTTCTGTTGTTAACGCTTGAGCAGTATCTCTTACTTTCTTTGAATACCACTCTGCATCTCCAGAGAGGCCTTTAATTCTATTTAGTCTACCTGTTTCTAACAATCTTTCTATTAGAGTTCCAACCGGAACCTCTAAAAAAGTAGCAGTTAAAGTTGCTGGTTTTTTGGCGCAATCTTGAGGACAACTGTCAGGAGTTTCACCTCCCTCTGGCTCGCAAGCATGATTGCCACATACTCTTTGAATTGGCGGAGGAGTTGGTTTAGAAATGGTGAAAATGGCGAGTTGAGGATTGACTATTGTTAAAATTAAATAAGAACTTAGTAAAATAATTAGACCAATAATACCGGCTGCAATCTGTTCTCTGGCATCAGCCATAGCAACTGGGGATCCCACCGAAGTAATATAGCGAAAGCCGCCATAAACCAAGCTAAGAAACGCAATCAATCCAGAAATTATGATTGAAAAATTATAAATATATCTTATATATTCTGGCAGGGTGGGATTTGCTGGGAGAGGGGCGCCGGGGATTTGAGGGTATGTAACCTCAAGAGCTTGGGCGTACCCTCCCCAATTTTGCCCGGTAAAGTTTGGGAGGGTAAAAATTAAAAAAGCGAAAAATAAAATCAATAAAACCCAAAAAAATAATTTATTCTTTTTTATTCTTAAAATCATAAAATTAGCTTGTGAGTTCGGAATAGACCATAAATGTCCAACCCGGGATCATCCCAACTATTGGAATCCATTCTAGAGCAAAGAAACCCCACCTTAACCACTTTCCTTTTTTTGCCGGCGAGGAGGGTTTTTTGCTTGGGCCAGTCTCCCCTTTTTTTGCCGGCGAGGGGGGAGGTTCACTCGGGCTAGTCTTTCCCTTTCCACGGCTGCTTCTCCAGTCCACGGCTGCTTCTCCAGCCCCTTCCCCGGTAGCTTCCATTACCCTTGTCTGAGAACGAATAAATGTCCAGAAAAAATACAAAAGGGTTGCTACGATGTCTATAATAAAAAAACTCCCTATAAAAAAATCAATAATATCTAGTATCCCAAAAATGGAAAGCATTAATACTCCTTCCGGGCTGAATATAGCTGATAGCTTTTGAGATCCTTCTTCAGCCATTATTGTTCTCCTTTAGCTAATTCTTCTTTTGCCTTTCTTATCCTTAGAACCTCTTCAGGGGAAGTGGTAATTAGTTGGTCCTCGCCATAAGAAGCAACAATTTTTATTGCAACATGCTTTTGGCCGGCAAAAAATAAACCCTCCCCGACCGTTGCTTCCAGTAGCAAGTATTTTTCTTCTTCTGTCAGATTAAATATTTTTTGGACAACATCAATGGTGGCAGAGCTTTGCTTCATTAGAATTTGCAAAGAGGAATTAGCTACTATTGGTTGACCATAATCTGATTTCATAAAATCGCCAACGTCTTGGGTTATGGTTGTAACGCCCAGCCAATATTTTCTGGCTCGTTTTGCAGTTCCAAAAAGGAAAGATGCTCCATCTTCAGTCTGCATTAAATACCAGGCCTCATCTACTACTAAAATCCTCTTTTTCAACTTAGCCCTTACTGTGTTCCAGATATATCTTAGAATCATAAACATTGCCATCGGCCTCAATTGTTCCTCCATATCTCTAATCCCGAAACAGACAAATTGACTGTCCATTTTTATATTGGTAGGTTGATTAAAAAAACTGGAGTAAGTCCCTCGGGTGAACTTTCTGATTCTTCTGACCAAGCCTTCAGCTCCAGCCATCGTATCTAGAACTGCTTCAAGATCTGACATTAAAGGGATTCTCTCTGGCCAAGTATTAGGATCGGTTTCAGGAGTAATATCTTTTGCAGCATAAGTTTCAAAAAGAGCCTGGTCAATAATCGCATCTTCTTCGGGGCTAAGCCCGCCTAACATTATTCTTAACAATCCCACTAAATTAATAATATTTGACCTCAAAACATCCTCTGGCCTCTCATCTTCTCTGGGGATTGGCAAATCAAAAGGATTAAGATGGTTGGGAGAAGTTAGAGACATCTTAAAATAAGCTCCCCCGACGGCATTAGACAAAAATTCATACTCGTGCTCTGGGTCAATAATAATTACATCAACTCCCTGCATTAGATAACGGAGAAGCTCCAATTTAATACAATAACTTTTTCCAGAGCCTGCCTTCCCAAAAACCACTTCGTTAGCATTTTCTAAACGGAAACGGTCAAATAGTATTAAGGAATTATTATGACGGTTAACCCCATATAAAATCCCCTCGTTAGAAGAAAGGTCAAAAGATATAAAGGGGAAAACGCTTGATAAGGGAGCGGTGTTCATCGGTGTGTAAACCTGGATTAGGTCCAGGCCAGAAGGAGAGGCAGAAATAAAACATTCTCTTTGCTGGAAAAGAGCGGGTCTCACATAGATTAGCCTTGATTCAAAAATAGACCTTAATATATTTTCAGTTTCTTTTAATTCTTTTTCGCTATCTCCATAGATTGTTAAATATAGGCCAAACTTAAACATTTTCTCTTGGGCTGATTGGAGCTTATCTCTTAATTCTTCTAAATTGCGGTAGGCAGCCTCTAGGGCTGGATCTCTGATTAATCCCTTGGATTCTTTTTCCATAATTTCAGCCTGAACTTCGGTCACTTTCTTTCTCAATTGTTTCAAGACATCGCCCGTATTAATTGGATGAACAAACATTGAAATATCCAGGGGCGTTTCAAGATTGATTACAGGAGCTAACCAACCAGTACTAATATATCTAGGGAAAGAAAAAATAAAAAAAGACCTAGCCAGTCTTTCCCCAAATTTCAAATGATTAGGCGTAACTTCAATACCAGCTGGCGCAATAATATCTAAGGCAGTGATATTCTCTGTCTCAAAAATTTTTTCTGGAATCTGAATTTCCTCTTTCTTTTTAAAAAAAGGTAGTGCCATATTTTACCTCGTAGCACAATTGATTTTGCTACCGGGGTTAACTTATTATTTCTGGAGGGATTTCTGGATAATAACCAGATTCTGCTTCTTGGGGGTGATGAGTACCCCAGAAAAGCTCAATAATTTCCTCTGTTGTCAAAGGAACGGCTTTTAACCCGCACCTCCTTAAACCCAGAGCAATAAATTCCATTCTCTGCCAAAGCTGACTTTTACATCTTTGAAATTCCTCTTCAGTCAGGGCTGGCGACTTAGGAGCTTTTAATAATTGGGCAACAACCGGCAGGCCTTGGGCCTCAAAAACAGTGAAGGGGACAATTGCGAAAAAGGACTTTGACATTATTGTTCCTGCTTCAACTAAATTTTTAATAAAATCTCGATACTCTTTGGTTTGGATTTTTAATAATTCATTTTTCTGCTTTTCTTCCAGCTCCTTTATTTTTTCTAAATACCCGGTAATATTTAATCTTCTTGATTGAATTAAAATTTGGCAGGAGAAATCCAAAGAATTAAGAAAATTCTGGAACTGATACATAATCGCTGTCTGTTCGTCATCAGATTTTAAAGCAAAATTTAAAGATGAAACCATTAAAATTCCTCTCAAAGCCCTGTTTCTAAGGATAACCACCCCTTCTCTTATCTGTTCTACTTCCAAAAATTGTTGAGTAGCTAAAGGCATAATTTATTTTGTTCTGGTTTCAATTTTGATAGATAAATCTCTTAATTTCCCTCCTCCACCGATTTTAAGCCGAGAAGCATCTACCAATTCTTTTTCGCTAATGCCGACTTTCCTTTCATATATTATTTGAGGCGGCATTTTTTTCTTTTTCCAAAGATAAATTTTTGAAGCAACAGAATAAGTGAAAAAATTTTTTAAGAAAGAAGGCAAAGACTGACCGGCAATTGGGATGAAGGCTAAAGCTAATCCTCCTCCTACTAGAATAATGGAGGTAAATATAAACCAAAAAAGATATTTTCTAAGTATGAAATAGAGAAAAAAAGCAATGAAGGCCGCCCCGCCAACATAAAGAAATTGCCTCCAAGTTAGGGGACCTACTATTTTAGTCTCCATCTCAATAAATTGTGGTACGTGAAACTCCATATTTATTAATCTTACTATAATATTTACCTCCTGGCCAGCCACTCTTTCTTTCATTCTATCATAAAATAGGGGAATACTTGAATACAACCCCAACGTATTATTGACAAAATATTTTATGTATGTTATAATCAAAACAAGGGAGAAGGAGAAGAAAGGATTAAGCCATGGAATGGTGGCACTGGGTGACTATCGTTCCCATCCTGCTGTTTGTCTACGTCTGCGGATTCCGTTTTACGCATGCCATCAGGCTTTGGCCTCGCTGGAGGGATGACCAAGGACACATTCGCGACAATCCCCTTCACGCTATCGAGGCCATCCTCTGGCCAATAGCTTGGCCAACGTGGGCCTGGCTCTATTACTACTACTGGATCTTCAGGGGACTTTGGTGGTTCGTACGAGTGATCGTGCGGATTCCATTGATCCCATTCCGAATTCCTGGCTGGTTCCACCAGTTAGGACAGCGGATTAACGAACAATAGTTCTTCTTCTCCGAAGCTTCTAAAGGCTGGGCAGCGCTCGCTCGGCCTTTTAGTTTAATTTGACAACCTTTATAATAATGATATAATACAGTGGCTTAGGCCAAGAAAGTCTAAGCTCCTGGAGTATCTTCAGGATAGCTATTTCACAACTCAAAAGGAGGTTAGGTAATGAGCGGGGAAAATCCATTTATAGTTGGGCCAGAGGAAATGGCAATAAAGGTGTTTTTGGGTAAACCCATTGAATTCTGTGACAGCGGCATACATCTTCTCCGTTTTCCTTTGGAGTGCTTTGTACGGTTTCCAAAAACGATGTACGACTTGGATTATATGGCAAGCGGAGCTATTACAATGGAAGGCGATTACCCGGAAAGTGGCAGCGACGTTGTACACTACGGAATCCAGCCACTAAAAGTAAATTCGGTGGCATATGTAAGGCTTCCACGTTATTTCGGATACTATTTTGAGAGACAAGGAAGAAGGAATGTTAAGCATATAATTAAAAATAAACCAAGCCCACAAGAAAGAAAAGATATAGAAGAAGGAAGAATTAAAATAGTAGGAGGGCTCGTTGCGATCCTACAGTCGGGGGTGCCCACCGACGCAGCGAAGCTAAAAGAATTTACCGAGGAAGCAGTTGTTGGTGCCGTCCGCCTCGCCATTGGCTCGATGACATGGATGGCAGTAATAAAAGAAAAGAGACTAGTGATTAGAGAGGCAAACAAGGTATTCAGAAGCGCAGATGGGGCACTGATTAAAGCCGGTTTTGATGTTGAAGACATCAATCTGACTATTGAACAAATCCAGCTTCCTAAGGAGCTAGAAGCGGCTCTTCCCGGCCCCGATAAGGCACGGCTTGTCCTTGAAGCGGCCGGATTTGTTGCTCGTACCCGTGCTACCGAAACAGTCGGAGCAGTAATTGAAATGATGGCAAAGAGTAGGGGTAGAACTATAGAGGAAATTCAGGCCTCAGTAGAGGCAGATCCTAACGCTAGACAAGAATTTCTACGACTATCTAAAGACCTTACTATCAGACAAATGGGTATTGAGGGCGGAAGTTATGTCGATATTAGGGTTGAAGGCGGCGGAGGAATAGAGAATGCCTTATTGGCTATCGCTGCTGCCTGGAAAAGGATGCCAGAAGGAAAGCCCAAAAAGGAAGAAAAAAGGGGCAGAGAGGTTCGCGTTCCAGGAGGAACGAGGACTATGAACGAAGACGAAAGAAAAAGGTTAGGGATACCCTAACACCAATGGGCGAGTATTCTCGCCCATTTTTATTACTACCCTGCATTTTATCCGATTGACTCTCGATAAGTATCTGGCTTTTGCGGTTTTTCTTCTTTTGATATAACTTCAGCCTTTTCTACTTTAGGTGGAGCAGTTTTTGGTATCTTTGGAGTTTCTAAAGGTTCTTTTGGTGACGGTGTAACTAGGAGAGGTCTAACGAGTGGTCTTTCTGATGAAGGAGTAGCTTCTCTTTCAATAAACACCTTTTTAGCGAAAGCAAGAACATTTTTTTCTATATCTCTTGCTAAATCTCTAGCTATCTTAGGTTCAATATTGAAAATTTCTTGAAGTTTTTTTGGAAAATCTTCGAGCGGTATTTCCCCTTCAGCTGCTCTTTTAATGGCTTTTGCCAACCTTCTTTCTGGCTGTTGTTCAGCAATTTCTTTTTTTTCTTGAAAAGTTTGAGCTTTTTCCAACCTTTCTTCCAGGTCCTTCATAATTTCTACCGACTCTCTATATAGTTTATACTTTTTCAGTATCTCTTGGATAACAAAATGGGATTCCTCTGGGAAAATTACTTCTTGATTTTTTGGTGATTTTTCAGCCATTTTTTTAAAATTTTAGATTAGTCATAATTTGGACTGCCTTGAATATGAGTCCACGCATTCTCTCTTTTTTCGGCTTCCCTCCATTGAGGAGTGCCTGGGCCTGCGGCTCGTAAAGCCGCAATGTCGGCTGTAATCTGAGGCTCCATTTGATCGGTAAGATTTCTAAGGGCTTCTTTCTGCTGCCTAGTTCCTCTTAGACCCAGCTCAGTTGCTTTTCTCATGTCCATTGAATAAAAGACTTCAAGGTTTTGGGGGGTGTGAGTGGGTGGCGTACCTGGCAGAGCTCCGAGCGGAGGAGGCGTTTCAAAAGCATGAGGCCTCACCTTCTGTCTAAACTCTCCAGGCTCCATAGTTTCTACTCGATTGCGAATTTGAGCTGCAGTAGGTTCCCAATGAGGCATTGCCTTGTAAAATGTTGAAGGAGGGACTCCTTGATTAATGGCATCTTGAGCATATGGCTGATGTCGTTCTTCAAGGTTATTTCCTTCAGCTAACTGCTTCATTGCCGCAGCCCTTCTTTGACGATCGTCCCAAGTCCGTACAGGTCTGTCAAATACCTCTGTTTGGAGCTGTTCGGGCGACAGTGCTTTAAGAGTTTTTGACGCTTCTTCTCTGCCTTTTGCTACTCTTGTCTCATAAGTTCCCGGTGCTAGTGCTCCCATCCTCTCCATCCATTTTGTTGTCCCTCTTTCTATTCTTTGCCCCGCTTCGGTTCCTCTAGCAACGTTCACCCCTGTGGCAGCCGCTTTTTGTCCTACTAATTGCGTTCCCTTTTTTGCGAAATTAATTATTCCTGCAGATCCCATAGCGGAACTTGATAAAGCGATAAAGAAGCCGAAAAGAAGGAAGAGTGTTGCTATAAAATAGGGCATCAATTGTTCAACCATAGTAATGAGCGGACGGGTAAACCAACCCCCTAGCCCTGAAGGCGCATCACCCATAAAATTGCCGCTGGCTGCTAGTCCAATCATATGGTCTCCCAGATATAAGAAAAAGGCGCAAGAAACTCCGATTATTGACCACTGCCAAAATTGCTTCCACCACATATTCCAGATCCCTCGGGTAGCAGGTAAAACCCAGGCAACAAAGGCTATAGGTGAAAAAATCACCAGCATCCAGATAGCTATTCTCCTCATAATAAAGACGATGGCAAAGAGCAACAAGATAATAGCAACTATAATATAAAATATCCAAATAATTATTATTTTAAAAATAAAGGAGCTCATCTGAAGGGGATTAAAAAAATTAAAATTCCCCAAGTCGCTTACAACTATTGAATGGATGGAAGAAAATACCCTGCTTATAAATTCAATGCCCATTAAGCCAGATAAGAAAAAGTACATTATTATATTCGTAGCATCTACAATTACACCCAAAATAACAGGCGTAAAATTGATTAAAAGAGCAACAAAAATTAACCGGGGTAAAGTTCTCCGAGCTTGATACTCTTCTATTCTAAGAGCGGTCGCCAAACCAATAGCAACTAATGCCAGAACTATCATCATATTGGCTATATCTCTGACAACTGGCCAGCCAATATCAACTATGCTTCCCTTAGTATAGGAAGGAATATTTATAAACTTGGGATCAATTGACCATTGCAAGATAAAAGAGGCAATACCCATTACAGCAGCCGGGATAACAGTTAAAAAACCTGCGATAACACCGCCAATTGCTTCACCAATCGCATTGGCTATTCCTCCTAAACCAGGAATAGAAAGCGCATAGGTATGATAAATGGGGAAGGAAAGCCCCAAAACAATAAAAAATAAAAGAAAAATTGTTGATTTCTTTTTACTTGAAAACAGATAGAGAAAAAATTTTTTAACTTTCCATTTCATTAATAAAAGACAGATTATTTTATTATAGTAAAAAGAAACAATCAAGCAAGGCTAAAGGTTTGGGTAAGTCTTAGCCAATCACTAATGCTCAAAGTTTCTGCTCTTTGGCTGGGTTGGACCCCGTTTTTCAAAAGCCATTTTTCAACTTTTATTTTCTTATCTTTTGCGCCTAAATTTTTTGAAGAAAAATTTAGGCGAGATAAATTATTAATTAATTGTTTTCTTGGCTGAGAAAAGCCAGCCTTAACAACCTTAAAAAACAAATCAGTGTTAATCCGTTCTTTGTTTGTATTAATCTGTGGTGTAATTTTTATTATAGCTGAATCCACCTTAGGAGAAGGCCAAAATGACTTTTTTGAAACAAAAGAAATGATTTCTGGCTTTGCGTAAAATTGGACCGATATAGCTAGCAGATTCATCCCTCGACCAGCTCGGGATGACCCTGAACTTGTTGAACGGGTCATATTCGGCGGTTGAGCTACGATTCTTTGGGCAACTTCTTTTTGGACCATTAGAACCATTTCGCCCGGCGGATTTTTAGCTCCAAGAAACATCCTAATTACTGGTGATGTAATATAGTATGGTAAATTAGCCACTACTTTGTATTTTGTATTTGGTATTTTATATTTGGCATTAAGCTTTAAAATATCTCCCTGAATGATTCTAATATTTTTAAAATATTTTACTGTTTCCCTTAGAACTTCAACCATTATTTTATCTTTTTCCACCGCAATTACTTTCTTTACTCTTTTGGCCAATTCCTGGGTTAAATTTCCAATCCCCGGCCCGATTTCCAAGATTATATCTTTTTCTTTTAAGCTAGCAGCCTCAATAATTTGCTTAAGAACCTTTTTGTTAATTAAAAAATTTTGGCCAAATCGCTTTTTTGGTAAAATCTGGTATTTCTTAAGTAGGTTCTTTATATATTTTTCTGAAAAAAAATCCATTAGGCCATTTTAACATAAATATCGGGCCAATACAGGGTTGTGGAAAAACGACTTGACTTTTGTTCAGGAGGTAGTAAATTAGAGTATAAGGTCATTTTAAAGGAGAACTAAATATTTCTAGTCTCTTTTTCTTTAGGCATCTTATTTCAGCGACCTGGCCTCTAATTTCAGGGCTAGGTGAAAAATATATAATCTATTTCAGAAAGACAGGAAAGAGGTTTTTGAGGAATTTTCGGGGATCTAGCAGAGACCCCTTACTTTATTTGAGGGCTTTTTCCATTTTGCTCCTATTCGTCTTAGTTTTTAGTTTAACTTTCTCCCCAGCCTCGGGAAATTTTTTACCAGCTAGGCCATTAACCCAGGAAGAAAACGGAATTAATCAGAATGACCCTTTTGTTTACCAGGGGCAGCAAGATAGCCCTAAATATTTCTATTCTAGTATAGTTCAAGACAATAGCCTGGTTGCTTTGACAATACCTACCTTTATTACGCCCAAAGTTTTAGGCAGCATAAGCGGGGAAGGCGAAAATTCAGATAATAATTTAGAAAATTACGGGAATAATAAAGAAATTTTAGAATATATTGTTCAACCCGGAGACACCTTATCTTCGTTGGCTGAGAAATTTGGTATTTCTGTCAATACTATAATATGGGCAAATGATCTTCAAAAAAATTCTAAAATTAATCTCGATCAAAAACTCTTAATTTTACCTATCTCAGGAGTCTTACATTATGCTAAAAAAGGTGAAACCTTAAGCCAGATTGCCCAAACTTATAAGAGCGATGTGGGCAAAATTGCCGATTTTAATGAGCTTTCTGGTGAAGATATTTTTGCTGGAGATATTCTGATTATTCCTGATGGCGTAATGCCTACCTCTCCAAAATCTGTTCCAAAAACCTTTGTCCAGCAGTCTTCCGAGGTTCCTTTGGCTAATTCCTATTTCATTTTTCCAACTCAGGGAAGAATTAGCCAGGGTCTTCATTGGTACAATGCAGTAGATATTGCTTCAGCCTGCGGGACGCCGGTTTATTCTGTTGCCCAGGGCCAGATTCTTAAAGTAAAATTCGGCAATACAGGCTTAGGATATTATATTGTTGTTTCTCACCCCAACGGTACTACCACATATTATGGTCATCTTTCCAGCATTTTGGTAACTCAAGGACAAGAAGTTTCTTCAGGGCAGATTATTGCTCTAATGGGAGGGAAACCAGGCACGCTAGGCGCTGGCAACTCCACTGGTTGCCATCTTCATTTCGAAGTTCACGGCGCCCGTAATCCTTTCGCCCCGTAGTAAAACTTTATTTTGATACGGAGTTTACGGGTTAAATAAGAGTCTATTTTCTTAAACTATAAATAAAAGAGAGGGGTAACGATATCGTTACCCCTCTCTTAGTCGATACATTAAGGCTTCAGCCAAATGGCTAAAAAGAATTCTTTCGTTATTTTCTAAATCAGCAATTGTTCTAGCTACTTTTAAAACTCGATGATAGCCCCGGGCAGATAGCTGGCCAGAGTTAACTGCTTTTTGCAAAAGACCTTCTGATTTTTTATCAACTTGGCAGTATTTTTTAATTTGAGGAGGATTCATTTCAGAATTGGTTAAAATTATTTTTCTGGCAGTAGATTCTTTCGAGAATCTCTCTTTTTGAACCCGGCGGGCCTTTTCTACTCTATTTCTGATAATCAAACTCAAATTTTCAGAATCAGGAGCAATCAGCTTTTCATACCTTAACTGAGGGACTTCAATAAAAAGATCAACTCTGTCTATTAATGGGCCAGAAAGTTTTCTTTTGTATTTTTGGATTTGGGAGCTTTGGCACTGACATCTTTTTTCAGGATTGTTCAAATATCCGCAAGGGCAGGGATTAGCTGCTGCTATTAAAGTAAAATTAGCAGGCAATTTTAAAGAATGTCTAGCTCTCAAAATAGTTATTTCCCCTTCTTCAATTGGCTGCCTAAGGCTTTCCAAAACATCACGGTGGAATTCGGGAAATTCGTCTAAAAATAAAATGCCCCTGTGGGCTAATGTTATTTCTCCCGGCCTTGGCGGATTGCCGCCGCCAATTAGAGCCACCTCTATGGATACTCCTCTGCGCACATATCTTCCCATAGAGTTTGAGAAGGTGTTATCTATCAGTTCTTGCCCTTAAACTTGTTTTCTGGCCAATAAGAAAAAACCCCGCTATTGCGAGGCATTTCCCGGCTTTTTATTCCAATCAATTTTAGATTTTACTAAAAGAAATTTGACTGTTTCTATCGGGTATCCTCAAGAGAGGCCCAAGATCTTTTTCTGATATTTCGGTGCCAGAAACATCTGAAGGACTTATCTCCGCCCAAGTAAAAGATTCTTTATCTAAGATTTCTGCACGAGATCCATCTTCTGCGACTCGCATGATAGAACCAGATGATATGAAATATTTGAATGTAGATAAATTCTTGTCCATAACACCTTCATTATATCATAAAACAAGAAATAATGTTAATATGTCGTAGTTTTGCCGGCAAATCAGTATAATATAATAAAGAGATGAAAATGATTAAAGTTCAAAAAACAATTCAGCAGATGCCTCTGCAAAGTGGGATCAACTTTTGTTTGCAAGCCTTAGAAAAACCCAAGGATGTAAGCAGAAACAAATTTGCTAAACAGATAAGGAAAGACTTACTTACCGGGAAAAAATCGATTCGGATAAGAGAAATTACACTTGCGGGAACTTGATTCCCCTCTTGACTTCTATCGTTGATTGGCCTATAATTAGTGGAAGATATTATGGAAAGAAGAATTACTTGTCCCAACCCCAACTGCGCACGGCATAAATCGCTGATCTGTTATTATGACGGCAAGAAAGATAAGACTTTCTGGTGTCAAAATTGTGGATCAGAAATACAGTCCGGCATAAGTGATTCAGAGCTGAAGAAACTACTGGCGACTGGTGGAGAGCAAAAAAGGGATCAGTACGGTCGGGTAGGAATCGCATATGGCACCAGAGCAACCATTTATCGGAAGGGTACGATAGATAGGACTTCCATAAAGAACAGGGAAAAATCTTTGGGAAGATAGAAGAAACTTAAAAACAAAACTGTCCGGGGCCTGAGGCCTCTTGCAGAGTACACAAAAGTTGTGTACCTCGCAGGGGGCCTTTTTTTTAAACATGTGAAACAATTATGAAAAACTTTTTATTTTTAGGTGAAAACTTAACAACAAAGAATAATCTGTTAACCAGCAACGGCTGGCTTTTTTATGTTCGAAATAAGTAAAATAAATTTCATTCCATTTTTTGATATCAATTATAAGGGCCAAATTGGCTGGATTAATTGCGTAATTTCTTTGGATGGTAGAGAACTTATTCAAATTAATTCTTTGTGCACCTTTGCAAATCGGTTAGATAATCCTGAAAAAATTCACCTGACTTTTCCTGGAAAGAAATCAGGAAAGGGAATCTACAATTATTATTATCAATTGCTCGACCCCGAACTTATCAAAAAAATAACAAAAATGGCAGAGGCCGAGATTGGTCGGCAAGGCTTTCTGACCACTTTTAACGATGAATTAAATGAACAAGATGGTGAACAAAACAAACAATCCAATTCTCTGGTATGACGAGGTAGAGGTTAAGGTAATTCCTTTTTCCGATTTAGCGACCTTTGACAAACAAGGCAAGAAGATTCCTTTCAATTCTGGAGACGATAAGTTTGAAGAAACACTAAGAACCCATTTAGAAATAGAAATAATAATTAATTCTCTACCTACTAAGGTAAAAGAAATTTTCCAACTGAAGCGGGATGGATATAGTTTTACGGAGATTGCGGGAATCTTGAAACAAGACAAAAGAACTGTAGAGCAATCCTTTTACAGGAACTGCAAGAAACTTAGAAAAAAATATGTCCAGAAGGCTACCGACAAAACCAAACGATAACCAGAAAATAATCATAGTTGCGGTCAAGGATTACTACGGAGAGGGAGCGACTCCGACTGAGCGAAGGGAACAAAAACAGATCGCCCTTTGGCTGATGAACAGAAGAAAAGGTGTGCACCTGACAGAGGATCAGAAGGAAGACTTGGAACATATAAGGGTCAACTTGAAGGACAAACTCTACATTGCGGAACTGTGCGACACTCCAACCCTAGGAGCGTCAAATTTCATACTTAGGCCTCGTTTTACCGCTATAACCGCAGGACAACGCCCTAAAGGCGACCCAAACTACCTTTAAATAAGCAATATGCAAAAACCAACAGAAGTTCGTGCAGAATTTATTCCCAGCCCGAATTTTAAAGAAGAATTTTTAGAATTTTTGGAAGAGTTTCTTCCTGGCATCGAGGAATTACAGGTTGAAAAAGAATTAAAAATCTTAATCGAAGAAAAATAAAATGGAACAAGAAATAAATTTATTAGAGAAATCCTGGTATGCTAGCGCACTAAAACTAACCGACAGACAATGGTTGGAAGTTTTCCCTGAGGGCAAGGAATGTCTAAGGGAAAAAGCCAAAAGTTTATGCGCCGAATGGAAATTCCTAAAAGAAATAATTACAGAAAGTTTGCAGCATATAAAAAATACAAAGATCAATAGTTTTACCGACTGGTTTAGGAAGGAAATGATTAAGACTTGGTTTGGGTTTCGCTATAATTTTGTGAATAAAGAAATAAGAAAATTGAATCGCATTTTTAAGATTGATAAGCCGACCAAAGAAAAGGAGGATTGGATTCCTGCATATCAAATAGAACAGGCCCGGAACACACCATTTTCAGAAGTCATAGAAGTTAATCGATCAGGATTCGCCAAATGTCCATTCCATGAAGAGAAGCACAACAGTTTATATACCCGGAATAATTTCTATTACTGTTTTGGATGCATGGCCCATGGAGATATTTTAGACTTTGTTATGAAGACAAGAGATTTAAATTTTAAACAAGCAATAAAATATTTAACATAAATAACACAAAGTTTCTTTGGAGAGGAGGTGTTGTGGTTAACTCTGCCACTTCCTTTCCAAAGAGATGCAGAGTAATGCTTACACCATACGAGGCAGTAGAAAAAGCAGTTGGAGAAGGGAAAATAACAGCAGAAGAAATCTTAAAAATTGAAAAAGAGAAGACCCAGAAAAAGACTGAAAGGTTAGTTCATTTGATTATGGAAGAAATCGGCGCTGAACTTTTCTCTGACCAATTCAGAGAAGCATTCATTTTCGTAGGAAACAAGATTATAAAAATCAGGTCAAAGTCTTTTAGAAAGTGGCTTAGCTATTTGGCCTGGAGTAAAACCGAAGAGGCAGTATCTTCTGATGTCGTCCAAAGCGTGATAGGCGTCTTGGAAGGACAGTGCCTATATGGAGAGAACGCAAAACAACATTGCCTATTTGTCAGAGTGGCCACTTGGGAAGGATCAATATGGTATGACCTGGGAAACTCAAAAGCCGTAAGGATTGATGAGAACGGCTGGGAAGTTATTACTAACCCACCCATTATATTCAGGGCCTTAGCTCACCAAAAAGACCAAGTGCTACCGGTAAAAGATGGAAATATAATGAAGCTACTGAAGTTCATTAATATCCCAGAACAAGAAAAAGGAAAGTTGTCGGATGAGCAGTTGCTATTTTTAACATCACTGGTCTCAAAATTCATACCCGGGTTTCCACATCCAATAGACCTTTTCCATGGCTCTCAAGGTTCTGCCAAAACAACTATCGCAAAGATTGTTAAAGATTTGGTAGACCCAAGTGCAATAGAAATATTGTCGCCGACAGATGATCCCCGTGAATTTATCCAGCTTGCATCGCATCATTGGCTAATCAGTTTTGATAATCTTTCTCGGGTTTCTGCCCAACTATCAGATGCTCTTTGCAGGACAATAACCGGTTCAGGATTTTCCAAGCGGGAATTATACAGCGATGATGATGATATTATTTACAACTTTCAGCACACCATAACGATCAACGGAATCAATTTAGCCGCCGAGAGAGGCGATTTATTGGATAGATCTTTGATCATTGAATTACAGCGCCTGAAGTTCTTCCGAGATGAGAAAAAGTTCTGGAGAGATTTTGAAAAAGTAAAGCCAGAAATATTGGGAGCTATCTTTGATCTTGTAAGCTCGGCCTTAAAGCATATATGGAAAGTTCCTTCATGCGAGGGATTGAGGCTTCAGGATTTTGCCAGATATGGCTGCGCTATTACCCGGGCAATTGGATACACGGATGAAAACTTCCTTATGGCATATAAGAAGAACATTCTGCTGGGGCACGAAGAAGCTATCTCTGCCAGTCCTGTTGGCTTAGCTATACAAAGGCTTATGGCTGATAGGGTTGAGTGGTCTGGAACTCCTACAGAGGCTTTATCAGTGTTCAATATTATCGCTATGGACAGGGACTTCACAGTCGATACCAAGTCCAAAATGTGGCCTAAGGATCCGAGATGGTTGTGGCGCAGAATCCAGGAGGTTAGAACAAACCTTGAGGCAAAAGGCATCAGGGTTTGGAAAGACCGAGAAGGAGAGGCCAGGGAAATACACATTGAAACTCTTACAATGCCCAAAAAGGAAGAGAATGATGTCATGTTGTCATTATGATGTCATGCCATTCCCCGAACAAATGACATTAATGACATCAATGACAACATATTCCCTATCTCTATGCCGCACAGGTAGAACCCCAAAAATAAAGATATGAAACCACTTAAGCACAAAAACCTAAAGAATAGAAAAATGATGTCATTGATGTCATGTTGTCATTTTCCCGAACAAAGCGCCTCATTTTGCATGACATCATTATTTTCAGTGTCGTCATTGATGTCATTACATTTTCTGGTTTTTTTATTTTTTTCTCCCCACTTTTTTATTTTTTAATTATTTTTTCCCTATTTTTTAAATAATATTTATTATCTTAAAAATAACAAATAAACACATGCCAAAAATAATAGACAAAAATCATAAACTTAGTAGATGTCCCAAGTGTAAAGGCATTGTCTTGGAAGATGTAAGGGATGGAGAAGTAATTTCTACCTCAATAAGATCGGCAACCATTGAGACCCTGAAAGGAGTTATATGCCCGGTTTGCGGGCATAAATTAGTATGGAAGGCAAAGGGTAAGGTATGCAAGAACCACAGTTGCCCTCTTTCTTGGAAGTTCTATGGCTGGACTTATGTTTTAAGCAATAAGTTGCCGGAGGAAGAAATAATTATAACCCGGGGCAAAGAAAAAGAAGAATAAAATTATGAGGGAATTAAATAAACAACAGAGAGATTATATTGCTTACCGCTTAGAAGGATTGGAACATATCCCTGCGGTTAAGAAAGCATATCCAAACCTAACAAAGGAAAGCGTTTATGTTATTGGCTCACGCTTAAAGAAGAATCTACTTGTTAGAGAACAGTTAGAGAAGGGCGAGAAAGAATTAAGAAGCGTAATTATAAATAAACAGGCCAAACTAATAGATATATTAAGAGAGCTTTGTCCGCCCGTAGAAATAGCAAAGAAGATAGCAGAATTAGTTTTTAGCGGAGATAGTAGGGTTGCTATGCAAGCGATTGATACTTATTGCAAGCTGGCCAATGAATTTCCTGATGCCAAGATAGGAATTTATCGGGATTTCCAAGCTGAAAGAGAAAAGGTTTTATCGCCTGTAGATGTTGAAAAACTCCTGGCCCAAAAAGCGGCGGAGATAGAACGGGAAAAGATATTAACGGAAGTAGAAGAAGGAGAAGTAAGAGAGGTTTCGGCGGCTGAAGAAAAGAATAAAAAGAATGAACAAGATACAGAACAAGGAACCAAGTAGCGTTAGTAAAGGTTAAAGATATAACAAGAAATGGGGATGGGTTAAGTTCAATGCTCTATTAATCATCTTGCACACTCACTAAATAAGACAAATATTAACATAAATTAAGAGAATTATAGGAATTTATAGGGAATAAATAAGGTAATGGCTATTTAGGGTTATTAAAGCCTTAACAAATTAGCTAATAATTGACCCCCTCCCTTTTTTACTAAAATTATGCCTAATAAAACCATTGATATTAAAGCATTGCAAGATAAAATCTCGTGGCATCCACATCCGGGCCAGCAACAGGTTATAGATGCTTATCTTCAAGGCAAGACCAAAATTGTCGTTGCAAGTTCCCAGCGATGGGGAAAAAGTATGGTTGCCGCATTTTTAGTATGCCTTGAATTACTTGCAGATGACCGTTCAGTTTTGATAATTGCTCCTTCGTACTCGTTGTGTGATCGTGTGTTTGAATATGTCCGTAAATGGCTTTCTGATTTCTTTAATCAACCAGTGAACTATATCAGCAAACCGTACCCTCAAATTAAAATGCCCTGGGGAAGTTATTGTGTAGGGGCTTCAGGTGAGGCAGAAGTCCAATTATTGGGCCGTTCTTGGAATTTTTGGGTAAGCGATGAAAGTTCAAGGATACCAAGAGCGATATTTGAGCAATACTTATTTCCAAGACTGGGTGAAAAACAAGGAAAATGTCTCATGATTGGTACGCCTTGGAAGAAAGACCATTTCTTTGAATATTTTATGCAGGCGAAACAAGACAACTCCGGCTTCCAATTTAATATTCATTCCAATCCTTATTATCCGAAATCCAGTGTAGAGGCTATTCAGAAGCAGTTGCCAGCAGCGATATTCCAAAGGGAGTTTCTTGGAATCTTTACAGATGAGTTAACTTCGATATTTCCTAACACAAGGGAGCTTATAAATCCCAAATTGCCAAGAGCAGCGCAACAAGGAGAGTTCTTCTACTGTGGACTGGATTTAGGGCAGGTTGAAGATTATACCGCTTTGGTAATAGTTAGTGAGCAAACAAACGAAGTGGTTTTTTGTGAACGCTGGAATCAACTGCCATATCTGACTCAGCTAAGTAAAATCTTGGGCATAATAAGCCGTTATCGTCCTTGTCGTGTGGTTATAGATAGCAGGAATGTGGGAGTTATAATCTCTGAAGGTTTAAGGCAGGAGGGCGTTGCCGTAGAGGATTTTATTGCTACGGGAACAGTAAGCAAAGACTGGCAGAAGCGTGGCTCAAAGGAAAGACTTGTTGAAAAGACTATATCGATTTTTGAATCACATAGCATATCAATACCAGATAATGCTGATTTATTAGATGAGCTTTCTGCGTTCAGTTATAATATTAGTCCCCTCGGAAATGTTCGATTTTCAGCGCCTTCCGGGATGCATGATGATTTGGTTTTTGCCCTTATGTTAGCCTGCTGGAACTTAAATATTAAAACCCGTGAGAGTGAACAGATGAAAAGGGAACAAGAATTTAAAATAAAAAAGTATCAGCAGGATTATGAACAACATCAAAAGAATAATATGTTCTACCCGGAATTGGGATTTTAATAAAAAATGCTAAACCTAAAAAGATTTCACAATCCCCCGCTCAAGCGATGCAAAGCTTGCCGGCAACTAACCAATGTAGAGAAGAAAATATGCGAGTGCGGATCTAAAGAATTTACAGAAAACCTCTTCGAAGCTTTCACCGCCATAGACATCAACCAGAGATTTAATCTTCCCTTTGATAGGATAGATTTTAAGAATCGATTTAATAAAATCTAAAGGTCGAAGTAGAAATTTAATTTAAAACTAATCTTATGTCAAAAACAAAACCACAACCTTCAGACGCCATTATTAGGGCGGCTTGCAAAGTTGCAAAACCCATAGGCGCAAGGCCAACCGTTCTGCCGGCAAAATATACTCCAAAAAAAGGCAGGTCCGAAATTGCGAAAAGATGGGAGAAAGGCGCTAAGACCGCCGCTCAATAATTGATAGGACTTTTGTCCTATTGAAAGGCCGAAGAATTATAAAAGTTAATTAGCAAAATAATATGTCAACAGAAAAAAAAGATGATGTTTGGGTGAGCCAATCCGAACCAAAAAAGTCCACGAAGAAGGACTGGAGGGACATGATGCCCGATCCGGACCATATAAGGGAATTTGGGAAAACGAAAGCAGAAAGGGAAAAGGTTGAAGATGATTTATTGCATGGTGAGATGGATGAAGACGAAAGGCTTGAATTGGAATTATCAAAGACTATCCCTGATTGGGACATCTTAGATTGGGAGGAACAGCAGGAGTTGATTCAAAATGTAAAGAGCCAGAAAGCAGAGATGGCTGAAGCACAGAAAACAAAAACAGTCGCTGAAGAAAAAGCGACCTATGAAACAGCAAAAGCAGCATATCAAGAAGGACTGGCAGCAATAAGGGCAAGAAAAGAGAAAGAAGGGCACGAGAAATCCATGTATCATCCAAAACCAACTCCCGATGACGATCCTGATGTCCGTTTGAAATGGCTGTTAAGCCGTGGGGAATTGATCGGCGAGTTCACGCCTTCGGATGCCGTTGAGATTTTTAAATCTACAGGTAGAGTCGTACCAAGTCTCCCAAGGTCGGAAATCAGAAATTTGACAGTTGAAGAAGCCAGAACGCTCCGTTTGGTAAATGATCGGAGCTACGAAAATTGGTTGCGGGCCGGAGGCAAGATTATAGGATCTGGCGAAGCCCCTTATTTGAAGGGGAAATAGTTCTAGTAAAGTAAAGGTCGATTAGTCGAATAATTAAATAAAGTTATATTATGGACAATAAAAAAAATCTTAGTCCTGATGAAATAAATAAGGCACTCAAAGTATTAAGAGCAAAAGAATATAACCAGGATCAATTCAAAAGGGCACAAGAAAAAGAAACTCTCAAGGTAAAAGTCGAGGCAATGAAGAAGACATATGAACTTGCTATCGCAGAAAAGGAGAAACCTGCCGAAATCAAGGATCAGTTGGCAGAAATTATAACCCACTTAAAGTCAACCCAACAAACGAAGGAATTATCAGGAGAAAAGAAAGAATTGGCAGAGAAGATGGCAACGAATATGTCAAAGATTTCAGAGGCAAACACTGATGAAGAATTGCTACTTTTATTGGAATCATTTTATAAGTACCTCGAGGAGAAACCGAAAGAAGACAAATTCTCCGGTATTAGACTTTATGTGCCGTTAGAAAAAACAAAAGGTTTTGTTAAATTCGTTATCTGCCAGGATAGGGCTTCTAATGATGCCAATGCTTTGGGGGCAAATCTCGTTCCTAAGCTGCAGCTAATCCCCGAGGACAAACTGAAAAACAATCCCGAGTTTATCCGAATGAGTAAGAAGTTTGGGAAAGCATGGGAGGAATACGATGATGTCCAGTTTTTAGTGCGAGATTTGGAAGATAAAGAACTTGCCTATGTTCCTGAAAGTTCGATTAAAAAAGAACCGAAGCGATACCAAAAGATTACAACCGAAGAATATGTCAAACAACTTAGAAAGGACTTAGGGAAATACTTTGATTTAGCTGTTCTTTACCAGAAGCAACCAGAAATATTTGAAAATGTAATGGGACTATTGAGAGGTAAGGAAACTGAGGAAAAAGTAAATGCAGAAAGAAAAATAATTGAAAAACTTTCAGAGCAGTTTGTTTTTGAAGGAAACTTAGACTTATCGGTTTTTCTCAAAGCATTTTTCGAAGAATTGTATGGAAAACTTTACACGGTAAAGTTAAAAGAGAAATTAGGTTCTTGGTACAGCTGGCTTATGTTATACAAAGGCGACACAAAAGGGTTCGAGTCCGAATTGAATAAAATTGAGGATAAAAAACAAAAAGAGGAAATAAGAAAAGTCGTCAAAGACCTTTCGGATCAGATTTATCCTGAAAAATAATTCCCTGTTTTGATAGCAAAAGGCAACCTGCCGTTTTTAGTTCTTTGCCATCAATTCGATCTTTCGGCAGTCCGTCTTTATTCCAAATAAAAAAGCCCCGTGAGGGGAATAGAAAATATGGTTAAAATAATTCTACAATTTATTTTACTTACTATTCTTGCGGTTCTGGTCGGTCTTGGAATTAGTAGGCTTATGGATATATTTTCTGTCTATAAAAAGCACGACAATCGCAACGATTAAAGTCCATATTGCCATAAATAAAGCAATTTGCCAACTTTCTGATAAGGAGTTCCAGATCCAAGCAAGGAAATTAACAACCTCTTTTCTGAGAATAAGAATGATAAGAAAGAAAAGAATCCATTGGAAGCTTCGCAAAAAACGACGCCAAATCTCAGCATTTAATTTAAAGCCTTTGTTTATGCTATCAGCAAATTCTTTAAGGCTTTCTAAAACTCCTATAAGGTGTTCCCTAAACTCTTGTTCCCTTTTCTTTATATTTTTAGGCACGAAATATTTATTTCGTCTTATGTTTCTTTAAAAATCTTTTAAGTTCTGATTCCTCAATTCTAACAATATGACCCTTGCTTATCGAAATAGCCTTCAATCTCTTAAATTCGATATAACGATAGATTGTTCGTTCACTAATTTTTAATCTTTTAGCGACTTCTTTAATGCTTAATAGTCTCATTATAATAAATATAGCTTTTTTAAAATGTATTGTCAAGGATTGTCATTGTTTCCAAAACCATTATTTTTGAGAAAGGGAGCAGAAAAGGTAGGAAATTATGGGATTTGGCAGAAAACAACGCACGAGAATGGTTTCTAAGAGGCGTTTGAGGATTGGGTTGATGTCCAATACCTCTTTGTCAAGGCTTGACAGACCATCTTGCCTATGAGAAAATAAAGGTGATGGGGAAAATAGCGTAATTCCAAGAAGCCATTTTTATTACTATAATACTCTTGGAGACCGATACGCTATCCCCATCAGGTTAGCTTCTTGTTCGGTCTCCATTTGTTTTAAAGGTATGAAAAACAAAAATCTAAAAGTAGGAATCTACGCCAGAGTCTCCACCAATGAGCAGAATAGCAAAACACAGTTATTGGAGTTGCGGAACTTCTGCGAAAGAAACGATTATCTGGTAATCAGGGAATATGTTGATAATGGAGTTTCTGGAAGCAAGGATAGCCGCCCGGCATTTGACGAGATGCTGATCGATATGCGCCAGGGAAAGATAAATTGCATCATTGTCTATAAGTTAGATAGAATTGGCCGTTCCTTGCAACATCTCTTGAATCTCTTTGAGGAATTCGACAAGCGGAAGATCGATTTCATTTCAACAACCCAGAACATCAATACTAACACTCCGGAGGGCAAAATGTTTTTAAGAATGCTGATGGTCCTGGCCGAATACGAAAGGGAAATAATTGTTTGCAGGATTCACTCCGGATTAGCCAGGGCGAGAACCGAGGGAAAGCCAATCGGCAAGAGAGGAAAAGACAAAGGAGAAAGAAGAAAGTCCGGCTATTGGTTGCGCTGGGCAAAACAAAAAGAATTAGTTTTAGCATAAACAAAAATGGAAAACAAAGAACCAAAAATAAAGATACTTTATGAGGGCAGTTTCTGTCCTCCCAAAAATTGGGCCACCGGTGAACATGACTTTATCCATCTGGAAAAAGAGAAGTTATTTTTCTGCCAAAACTGTGGACTTTGTATTTCTTATGGAGAACAAAATATCGAGGAATCTAACAAAATAAATCTATGAAAAAATTAGCATTATATTGTAGAGTCTCTTCCCAAGAACAAGGAAAGAATGAAACAATCCAAATGCAGTTATCCAAGTTAAGGGAAAAGTATGCGAAGGAAAAAATCGCCAAAGAATACTGCGATATTTGTTCCGGGGCTTACTTGCAAAGAGAAAGCCTTAACCAACTAAGGGAAGATGCCAAAAGAGGATTGTTTAATGCCATAGGTATTTATGCGTTGGATAGACTTTCAAGAAATCTTGGCCACCAAATTGCCTTATTGGAAGAATTCGAAAAGCAGGGAATCCGGGTTGAAGTCTTAGGGGAAGATTATGGAAAGTCTCCAGAAGGGATATTAAATAGGAATATTAGAGGAGCTTTTTCTGAATATGAAAGATACCGGATTACTCAGAGAATGAAAGACGGAAGGTATAGGAAAATTGAGAATCAGGAATATGCTGTCGGCACTTCTCCTTTTGGTTATAAGATCGTGAAGGAAAACGGAAAAGCCCGTCTTGAAATAGAACCTAAAGAAGCAAAGATTGTAAAAGCTATCTTCAGAAATTATGTTGAGGAAAAAAGTTTAGGAAAGACAGCAGAAAGGATTTATAAAAGGGGCTTCCGTTCAAGGGCTAGAAACCTTACCTTCTCAAGATTTATGATTGGGCATTTTTTGAAGAATGAAGTTTATGTCGGAAACTTTTATTTTGGGAAAACATTCGCTTGTGAACCTGTAAAACCAGTTAAAGAGAAAAGGAAGTCTCCCCTATCAAGCAGGGGGTATAATCCTAAAAAAGAATGGAAGTTGATAAAAGTTCCAGCAATTATTGATGAAAATACTTTTAATAGAGTTCAGGAAATAAGAAAAGAGATAGCAAAATCTTCTTTGAAGCCTACAAGGAATTATCTCCTACAAGGCTTAATCAAATGTCCTTATTGTAATTTCAGATATATTGGGAAGATGAGGTCAAAGAGCCACAGGTTAGAATCTCCCAATGGCTCTCATTTCTCTTATATTTGTCCCCGTAAATCAGGAAAGAGAAGACCTGATGACCATCATTGCCCCTCAAGGGAAATAAGCACTAAGAGATTGGATTTTTATGTCTGGGAATATGTTAGTGCCTTGATCCAGGACAAAGATAAGGTAATAAACAGCATCAGGCTTTTGAAAGAAAAAAGAGAAAGCGATAAAGATTTTAACCAAAGAATTTATAATGGGTTGATAACCGAGAAAGCGAAAATAAAAGAAGCAAAGAATAAAATCTTTGGCTTATATGCTTATGAAAATTACAAGAAAGAAGATTTGGATTCTAAAATTGATGAACTGAATAGCCAAGAGAATAATTTGGAAAGACAGGTGAAGGAAGCTGAAAAGAAACTTTTAGATATAAAAGAAACTGCTTCTGTCGAGGAAGAAATTGAAAGGACTTGTTTAGAATTTCAGGGCAAAATAAAAAACGCCAGTTTTGATGTAAAGAGGCGTATTCTTAATAAGTGGGTTAAAGAGATAATCCTGCCCGAAGATGGGAGCGTATTAGTAAAAGTAAGGATACCTCAATCAGAAAATGCTAAAGCCCCTCTATTTGTAAGGTATAGCACGGGAGTATCTACCTCTGAAGTAGTATGATGTGGAGAGCGAAAAGGGCGGAAATTAATTAATGGCTTATCTTTTGGTAGCAGACCAACTACGCTATAGATTTTAGTTATCTCTAAAGCTTCTTCAAAAGAAACTGGGGGTAGAATTGAAGGAAGAGCTTTTGCCAAGAGAGTTTTTCCTCCGCCCGGCGGCCCCTGCATCAAAAGATGATGGGAGCCTGCAGCAACGATTTCTAGGGCTCTTTTGGCATATTCTTGGCCTTTAATCCAACCAATGTCTACTGGAGAATCAGTTTTTTCTAAAAATTCTTCAATTCTTATAGTAGGAGATAAAAACTCTCTTTTCCCCTCCAGATAATCTACTACTTCTTTTAAATTCTCAACACCGATAACTTTTATTCCCTCCACCAAAGCTGCTTCATTAGCATTAGTTTTGGGTAAAATAACTTCTCCATAACCTAATTCTTTTGCTATTAGAGCCATTGAAAGCACGCCTTTTACTGGCCTTAATTTTCCATCCAGAGAAAGTTCACCCAGAAAAATTTTATTTTCAGGATTAAATCCAATTTGCCCCGAAGCTAAAAGATAACTTAAAGCGATGGGAAGGTCATATAAAGAGCCCTCTTTTTTCAAATCAGCCGGTGCTAAATTTACTAAAACACGAAAAGGCTGCTGGTAAGGCGGAGAAAATTTAATACTTTTTATTGCGGCCCCTACTCTTTCTTTTGACTCCTCAATACTTTTATCAGGAAGACCTACAATATTAAAACATCTTAAACCATAGGAAACTTCAGCTTCTACTTCAATAATTTGAGCGTCCAAACCAACAATAGCTGCTGAATAAACTTTTGATGACATTTTTTAATTATAACAGATACTAAAGAGAAAGAAACAAAAATCGCCTTCTTGGCGATGGCTATTTGACTCTTGACAACAACATTTGATCTTGCTAATCTTAAAATAGAATCACTACGAAAAAGCACTTCTTTGGGTTCCGTCCCTAAGCGGTGCTTTTTCATTTATGCTCCAATATACTCCAATCTCTTCCTAAGATTATCCATAAACCAAATCTTCTCTCTGGCGGCTTTTTGTAAAAGCACGGAACAATTCTCTTTATTGGGACTTAAAACTATTTCTAATTTTTTGTTCTTATAGAGATATTCAACCAACGAATAGAAATCACCATCACTCGTGACAATAACTGCTTTAGAATATTCGTTATAATCAATCATGGATTGTAAAACTAGGTCTGCATCTACATTACCTTTTGGCTCTCCTTTATCGTCTTTCATTACTGACTTGAAAATAAGTAAATATCCGTATTTTTGTAAAGAACTGTATAAATTTTTATTCTCTGGTAAGTAACCTATAAAAAGATATGCCGTTTTCACGGAATATTTTTCTTTTAAGTAAATCCTCAACTTTCTAAAATCTAATTTCCAACCTAACTCTTGGACGCCCAAATTTACATTCTGGCTATCAATAAAAGCGTAATTATTTAATTCTTTTTGCATATATATTTTATTCTACCAAAAAACCGCCTTCTTGGCGATTAATAAAAAACTGCCCAGCGATGGGCTTTTTTGTTTCCAATTAATATCTGATATACTTAAATAATGTCTTCTAAGATATATTCTGCTGCCAATATTGGCCTTGATGCCCAAATTGTGGAAGTACGCTGATAAAACGCAGATGCAAGGCGTAAAATCAGCGTTCTCAATCAGCGTTTAATCAGCTTCTATTTAATAAGGTATGGTAAACCAAAAAGTGGTTCCTTCCCCCTCTTTGGACCTAAAACCCATTTTTCCTTTTGATTTTTCAATAATAGATTTGGCAATATAAAGACCCAGGCCAGTTCCCTGAGTTCGAGATCTTAAAATATTTTTGGCTCGAAAAAACTTCTGGAAAATATATTTTTGGTCTTCTTGAGGGATACCCACTCCTTGATCTTTTATCTCAAAATAGAGGTTTTTTTCTTGTTTTTCTAATTTCAGTTCAACCATGCCCTTTTCTTTGGTATATTTGATAGCATTATCTAAAAGATTTTCTAAAACTTGTTTAATTTGGAAAGAATCAGCCAGAACTTTGGGTAAATCTTTTTGAAATTTAAATTCTATTTCAATCTTGGCTGATTCGGCAAAGAGTTTAAATTTAAAAATTGTTTCTTCTATTAAATTTTCCAGAGATGTTTCCTGTTTTTCCAAAGGAAAAGTGGCAGTTTCCAGCCGAGAAACAGTTATTAAATCAGAAACTAATTCTTCCATTCTAGCGCTATTTTCTTTTAAAGCCTGGAGGTACTCAGCCTTTTTTTCTTCAGTTTTGCCAAGTTCCCCCGATATTAGAAAGTCAACTGCCCACTTTAAATTGGTAAGAGGAGACCTTAATTGGTGAGAAACAACATCAATAAATTCTGATTTCATTCGAGAAGCCTCAGCCAGTCTTTCAAAGCTCCGGATAATAGTAAAAGTAATAATTAATAAAACCGTTACTAAAGAAAAGACAATCAAAACCACTATTTCTGGATCTTCAATATATTTTGTCCCAATAGTATAGGATAAAATAGAAACAGTAATAATAATTATCCCCATCACTAAAAAGAGAAATTGGGGGCATTGCCAGAGAGAAAGCCGATAGCGTCGGCACTGAGAAACTATATTCAATTGGGCAAGAATTTCTTTGAAGTCCACTAGTTATAGTATATCACGCATGTTTTCTAGCTAATAGTTTGGACGCACCCGAGAGGAGCTTTGAAGTCTAATCCAAGATGCGATCTTTCTGTATTGTAATAGTGTAAGCATTCAGGAATTTCTTTCTGGTAGGAACGAAAAGTATTGGTAAATTGTTAAAAAAGAAACAAAATAAAAAACATTTTCTCCAAAATCTTCTTTTAACTGTTCCGCTCCATGGTCACAATCTCCTAGAATATCGTGCAATAAGGCAGTGGCAATTAGTTCTTCCGAGGAGGTAAATCTTGAAAGTTCTGAACCAGAAGAAAAAAGGCAACTTTTGAACTTTCTACTTCAGAACCTTAAATTAGACGGCAAAAAGCTCTCATTTAAACTTAAAACACCGTTTAATACGGTGCCTCAAACCTCTAAGTGTTCTAATTTGCTCGCTTGGCGGAACAGCTTTCGAACATTTGAGTGGAGCAAAGCTCTGCCTGCTCCTGAAGTGGTTATTAGCCAAGTAAAACAATTGCTGGCACTGGTTTGAAGGTTACCCCACCTTGCTACTCACTATTAAAAATCAGTTGCAAAAGAGCCATTCTAATATACAATCCATTTTGAGCCTGCCTAAAATATACAGCTCTTTTATCACTATCTACTTCGGGGGAAATTTCATTTACTCTTGGTAATGGGTGCATTATTATTGCATTGTCTTTAAGCTGATTCACAATCTGTCTATCAACTATGTAAGCGTCTTTTACTTTCTCATACTCTTGTTCAGAACTAAATCGCTCTTTCTGAATTCTTGTAACATAAAATACGTCTATTTTATCTAAAACTCCATTTAAATCTGTTAATTCCTCAAATTCTATTCCCTTTTGTATTAAATAATCCTTATACTTTCCAGGAAGCTGTAATTGGTTCGGCGAAACAAGATAGATTATTACTTTTTTATATAGAGCGAGTAAATATATCAAAGAGTGTATTGTTCTTCCATATAATAAATCGCCAACCAAAGCTATTTTAAGTTTATCAATCTTGCCAAGCTCTTTTTTGATTGTATATAAATCTAATAATGCTTGGGTGGGGTGCTCTCCAATTCCATCTCCTGCATTTATTATAGGTACAGATGAGACTTCTGAAGCAATCTTTGCTGAACCCTCCTCATGGTGCCTTAAAACGATTACATCAACATAATTACTTATGATTTTAATTGTATCCTGAAGCGTCTCTCCTTTTGTAACCGACGAGAAATGAGAAGCACTCTCTGTGGTTATCACATTTCCACCAAGTTTATGCATTGCGGATTCAAAAGAAAATCTTGTTCTTGTGCTGGGTTCGTAAAATACAGTCGCTAAAACTTTATTCCTCAGAGAATCTTGTATTTTATTTACCTTATCATTTTTTTCCATCTCGTCTGCAAGCTCAAAAATTTTGTTCAGAATATCCGTATCTAAAAATTGTTTCACGCTAATTATATGTTTAAATCGCATACTTTATTCTATCAAAAAATCGCCCTCTTGGCGATTCTTGACCCGTCTCGGTCTCCCGAACTTGGGTAATAAAAGGCATATTGAATCATTTGCATTTTAGGCAAGCTCTGGCTTCGGGATAGGCTTTTAATCTATTTAGGGGAATATCTTTTTTACATTTCTCGCATTTCCCATACCCTCCCTTTTTTATTTTTTCTAGGGCTGAATTTGTTTCTTTTAGTTTTAACTCTAGCCGAGATTCAATTGGCAAAAGAGTGAGATATTCTTCAACTTCGTCAGCTGCTTCTTCCATTCTTTGAGAGCCGACCCCGCCGTCAAAATGCGGGAATTTTGTTTTCCAGTTTCCTTTTATTCTCAAATCCTTCTTGGCAAAGCCTTGAAGCTCTTTTTCTATATTTTCTTTCTCTTTCTCTAGTTTATTTTTTAGATTTTTAAGAGTTTCTTTGTCCATTTTTAATAGTTTTTATAATATTATCTCTTCAATTACTTTGTCCATACTTTCGGAAGAAGAGGTGAGAACTAAATATTGGTCAGATATTAAATAGCAAATACCTAAGTCTTTTAAGGTAAAAGTCTGGCAACGGAAACTCACTCCTTTGTATTTAAAATCTTTAAAAGAGGGTCGATAGGCTGGCCCAGTTTTTCCTAGGGGAGTAAAGATTTCCTTAAAATCACTTTCCATCTTTGGCTCCCAATCAGCCATAATTTTTTTTAAGTCGTTAGCTTCTTGGATTTTAACAAGAAAACCGAATCTTTTTCCTTCTTTCTGCGCCCAAACAAAAAAAAGTTCCTGGCCAGACATTTTTTGATAAAAGCCATCTGGAGGCTTTATATTAAAAGCATCCAAGAATCCAGAGAGGCCAATTGTCTTGTTTTCTTTTGTATCATTTATTACAATTTGGGTAAATTGATTAGCCTTTAATTCTTCTTTTAAAACTGAATTATAAATATCTGGTATCCCCTCCTTTTTTGAAATATCAAAATTTTTTACCTCTCCAGCTGATAATATAGGTGGTGGAGGTGGGGTTAGAAAATTACCCATCTGGGGAGCACTGGGTTTGGCTTCTGGTTTTTCAGCCACTTTCTCCTGCGGAAGAAAAGTGGTCTTAGTGCTTCTATTTTTAAAATAAAGATAACCAAAGACTAAAGCGGCAACCAATAAAACCAAAACAACAATCATTGTTAATCTGACAAGAACCTTTTCAAAAGCCGAAGGTCTTTTAGGGAGGGGGCTGAAGAATGCTTTTGGGACTTTCGCTTCTTTTTGTTCGACTTCTTCAGTCTCGCCTTCCGGCCCGATCCTCTCTAAAAATTTTCTTCTTTCTCTTTCAGCGACTTCTCTTTTTTCTTCTAGTTTGAGACGGGCCTTTGCCAGCCTTTCTTTTTCAAGCATTTCCTCTTCCAATCTATCAGCTTCTATAGCCTTTCTTCTCCCTTCTTCTCTTTTTAACCTTTCTAATCTTTCTTTAGCCTTTCTTATTAACTCGGCCTCAGGCGCCCTTCTTTCAATAGGCCCTTCTCCAATCTTAACTTCTTCCATAATCCCCCGCGCCCTTTCCAGGGGTTTTGTCTCGGGAGGAATTTTTGTTTCTGGCTCTTTTTCTACTCCTTCAAATCTTTCTAACCTTTCCTCCGCCTTTTTAATTAATTCCTCTGGAAGAGCTTCTTTTTTGGGCTTTATTTCCTCTCCACGTAAAATTCTTTCAATCTCATCAATTTTTTCTCTAAAACGGTTTTCCTTACTTATTAATCTCTGATAATTTAAATTTACCTCTCTGATTTTCAGATTTATTCTCTTTTTTTCTTCCTCAAGATTCCAGCGTTCCTCCTCTATTTTTTTTCTATCTTCCTCAGCTTCCCATCTTTTCCTTTCAATCTCTCTTTGTTCTCTTAGGGAAGGGGCTAATTTTTCGCTTTCTTCAATAAGGCCAATTTCTTCTTCAATCGCTTTTTCCTCTTTAGAAATTTTAGATAAACGGCCGTCTAATCCAGATTTTTTCTCAGAGAGTTCAGATAGCTCTTGCCCCAAAGGAGCCTTTTTTTCAGAAATATTTTGAATTTCTTCTTCTAGCTCAGCACTTTCTTCCTCTAAAGCGATTTCCCGTTCTCTTTTAGCAATTTCTTCCTTCCTGCTCTTGAGACCTCCTTCTTCTTCAGAAATCGCATTCAAACTATCTTCCGCCTCTCCTATTTTTACATCCATTCCTTCAATATCTTCTTCTATTTTCCATTTACCAGCCTCAATTTCTTCTCTGTTTTTTTCAATCTGCCATCTCATTTTCTCTACTTCTTTTTTCTTCTCAAAAGATGGCGCTCTCTTTTCTTCCTCTTCAAGCTCTCTTTTTCTTTCTTCAACTTTCCTTTCTTCTTCCAAAACTGGCTCTAACTCCTTTTTCAGTTGCCCCTCTTTCTCTAGAAGCTCGGTTTTTTGGTCTTCAAGGGGTTTTTTTCGTAAAGGAATCACTTCGAGTTTTTTTTCGATCTCGTTTGCCTCTATAACTAATCTTTCCTTCTCGCTTTTTCTACTTAAAATCTTTTCTTCCACTCTCTTTCTTATTTCCTCTTCCTCTCTCTCCATCCTTTCTATTCTTTCTAGTTCTTCTTTCCTCCGCCCTTCTTTTTCCTCTGCTTCTTTCCTGGTCACCTTTTCTTTCTCTTCCTCCCACTTTGTTTCTAATTCTCTGGCCAATATTTTTTCTTCTTCCTCTGTCTTCATCTCTTCTACCTTCATTTCTTCCTTTTTTTCCTCCACTCTAACCGCTTCTTTCTCCTTTAATTTTACTCTTGGTGTTTCTACCTTTACTTGTGGAGCCCTTGGTCTCTCTTTTTCTTCTTCCGGCCTTAAAGTAGCAATTCTTTCTCTAGACTCTTTTGTCCTTTCTCCTTGAAGGCGAAGAATATCTTTCCTCATCGTCCTAATATCCTCCCGTTTAAAAAGCTCTTTTTTTTCTTCTTCAGCCATTTGTTTAATTTACTCTCTATGAATATTTTTTTGAGGTGTTTTTAGACCCAGACTTATTCTTCCTTGATCGTCAACGCCGATAACTTGTACCGGTAAAACATCGCCAACTTTTAAGATTTCTTCAACTCTTCTCCCCCGATATTGTCTAAGTTGAGAAACGTGTAGCAGGCCCTCCTGCCCGGGTAAAATTTCCAAAAACGCTCCGAAATCAACTACTTTTTTGACCTTTCCTTGGAAAACCTCGCCAATTTTTACTTCCCGGGTAATATTTTTTATCCAAGCAACTGCTTTTTCGGCCGCCTCTTCGGATTCGGATGTTACGAAAATTAAACCAGTGGGCTGGATATCAATTGCTGCTCCGGTGTCAGCAATAATTTCATTTATTACCTTCCCGCCGGGACCAATTACATCTCTAATTTTATCTGGATTAATTTGAAGAGTGTAAATTCGTGGAGCATAAGGAGATAATTTTTCTCTTGGCTTGGCTAAAACTTTTTCTATTTTTTCTAAAATTTTAAACCTTGCCTCTTTACCTTGGGCGAGAGCTTTTTCCAAGATTTCCCGGTTGATCCCTTCAATTTTCACATCCATTTGGATAGTTGTCACCCCTTCTCTGGTCCCGGCAACTTTAAAATCCATGTCGCCATGATGATCCTCTGCCCCCTGAATGTCTGTAAGAATTTTATAATTCCCATCTTTAATAGAAACATTTTTAATACAACTTTCACTTATCAAGCCCAGTGCAATACCAGCTGCTGGTCTTTTAATTGGCACACCAGCATCCATTAAAGCTAAAGAAGAGGAAGAAACAGAAGCCATAGAGGTGGAGCCATTCGACGAGAGAATTTCTGAAACTATTCTTATTGTATAAGGAAATTCCTCAAAAGGAGGGATTAGGGTTATAAGAGACTTTTCAGCTAACATACCGTGGCCAATATCTCTTCTTCCGGGCCCTCTCATGGGCCTAATTTCACCGACTGAATAAGGAGGGAAATTATAATGGTGCATAAAGCGTTTTCTGCCTACAATTTCCATCCCCTCTAATAATTGTTGGTCGCCCGGCGCCCCTAGGGTCAGAATCGAAAGTGCCTTAGTCTGGCCTCGGCAAAAAAGGCCAGAACCATGGGTTCTCGGCAGAATAGCAACTTCTGCTGCGATTTCTCTCATCTCGTCTAATTTTCTGCCATCAGGCCTTCTTTCCTTATATATAATGTTTTCATGGAGCAATCTTTCAGTTTCATCTTCAAGGATATTCAAGGCATATTTTATCTTGTCTTGGCCAGGGTATTTCTCCTCAATAAAATTAATAAGATCTTCTTTAAGATTATCTTTTTCAGCTATTCTTTCAGATTTTTTAGTAGAAAATATCGCTCCTTCTAATTTATCTCCTAAGAATTTTTTAACTTCCCTTGCTATTTCCGGGTCGGGAGAAAGAGAAACAAGGGCCATCTTCTCTTCTCCACATTTCTTCGAAATCTCTTTTTGAAAATCAATAATTTTTTTGAAGTCAGGCAATGTCTTATCAAAAGCTTCTAAAATTAAATCTTCTTTGACTTCTTCAAAATTACCTTCAATCATATTAATCAGAAACTGGCCATCTGATTCACTGCCAGCCAAAATCAAATCCATCATATTTTTTTCTCTTTCTTCGTAGGTCGGGTTTAAAATAAATTGATCGTTTAACTGACCCACTCTTATAGCTGCAATCGGTCCCGACCAGGGAATATCAGAAATTGAGAGAGCTAGAGAAGCCGCGATAAGCCCTATAATATCAGGATCATTCTGGCCATCCCAAGATAAAACAGTAATAACTACCTGAACTTCGTGTTTTAAATCTTTGGGGAAACGAGGCCGAATTGCTCGGTCAATCAACCTAGCATTGCAAATTGCCTCATCTGAGGGCCGACTCTCTCTCTTAATATAGCGGGGGCCCCTAATTTTACCTGCTGCGTAATATCTCTCCTCATAATCAACAGTCAAAGGAAAAAAGCCAAGACTACCTCTTTCTGTCTCAGACATTACACAGGTAGCCAAAACTAAAGTGTCGCCATAACTAACTAAAACATTGGCATTCGCCTGTTCAGCTAGGTTTTTTAATTCAACCTTGAGTTCTCTACCAGCTAAATCTAATTGGAATTTATTCATGAGCTATTTCAAACTACTAAATTGAAACAGTCTTATAACTATTTCTTTAATAAATATTTTTCTGGAGTTTCCCCCAAATCAATAAATTCATCAGCCGCCTCTTTAAGTTTTGAAGAGGCCGACCTCCCAAAAGCGATAACCTCAACTCTTTTGCCCTGATTTTTAAGATATTCAACCAAAGGAATAAAGTCACCATCGCCAGATATTAATACTATTACATCAACCCCAGAAGCAGTTCTAATCGCATCAATGACAATTCCCACGTCCCAATCAGCCTTTTTTAAACCTCCATAGAATTCTTGCAAATCTCTTATCCTTGTTTCAATTCCCAATTTGGTTAGAGCTTCAAAAAATGGTCTTTCTTCCCCCGTTTTTGTCCTTACGACATATCCAAAAGCTCGGACTAGTTTTCTCTGGGATACGGCTGATTTTAAAACTTCCCGGAAATTAACCCTCGCTTTATAAAGATTTTTGGCTGAATGATAAAGATTCTGGACATCAATTAAAACACAAATCCTTTGTTCTTTGTGCTTCATAAATCTATTTTTTCAGGCCGATCTTTTTAATAATATTATTGTATCTCTTGACATCCTCCCCTTTCAAATAATTCAAAAGGGTCTTTCTTTTGGCTACCATTTTTAAAAGACCCCTTTTTGAGTGAAAGTCTTTGGAGTGCTTTTTAAGGTGTAAGAGTAGCCTCTTTATTTCTTCGGTAAATAAAGCAATCTGAACTTCTGGCGAGCCGGTATTGTTTTCGTGAAGACCAGCTTTTTTTATAATTTTAATTTTTTCTTCAGGAGTTAACATTTTACTAATTAAAGTATACCACATCCCAAAAATAAAAAGAAAGGGATGCCTTTCTTAATTACTATTCCCGAATCTTATTTTCTCTATAATGTAGTCTAAGACTAAGTGCACCCAGCAGGAATTTCACCCCGTACCAAATTCTGGTGCCCCGTGAGGGAATCGAACCCACAACCTTATCCTTAAGAGGGATCTGCTCTGCCAGTTGAGCTAACGGGGCGTAATTGGTACGGGGCGGGCCTGCAACCTTGGGCTTAAGAGGCCCCTGCTCTGCCAATTGAGCTATGGGTGCGAGATAAGCATTAAGTGATCGGACAATTAATTTCAAACCAATTCTTCAGACCTGTCCAGGTCTCGACGCCAATAGCTATCAAGAAAGTATTAACAATTAACCAGGCAGCATAAACAATTATCAGGCCGATTACAGTGGCGGTGATAATCGATTTTGCTCTTGCCACATTTCCTGGATTTCCTGCAGAAAAAATAAAGAAAGCGCCCCCAACAACTAACATTAAAACAGCAGTCAGTGGAACAATAGTAAATAAAACCTTATTAATAATACCTTGAAACATGTAAAAAAAATGACAGAGCTGACAGGGCTGGGTATCGTCCCAGAGAGTGGTAGGATCATTACAATCTCTGGCGCAATTGACAAATCCACCTTGTTGGTCTGAGGGACAGTCTTGAGCATAAACTTTTTGCGGTGATAATGGGTATAAAAGTAAAATAGAATAAAAAAGAATTAAAATTATTAAAGGTATTTTTTTCATACCGTTAGAAATTAGTAATTTTTTCATGATTTTTTAACTCCATTAAAATTCAGTTTTAATAAGAAATTTCTAACGGGGTTCATATTTTTTGTCCTATGCCCTCGCTCCGACTCGAACGGAGATCTACGGGTCCGAAGCCCGTTGTTCTTTCCATTATACTACGAGGGCACGTTTTTAGTCTACCAAATTAATTGAAGAAAACAAGATTTTAAGCTAAAATAAATATGATATATGGAAATTCCAAAAGAAGCTATTTTTGTGATTGATCAATTAAAGAAAAATGGTTTTGAAGCCTATATTGTTGGCGGTTGCGTCCGTGATTTATTAAGAAAAGCAGAACCAGAAGATTGGGATGTTGCTACTAATGCTAGGCCCGAAGAAATTGGCAAAATCTTTTTAAAGAGTTTTGCTGATAATAAATTTGGCACAGTAACCGTTCTAACAGGTTCTGAAAATATAAAATTAAAAGAAGTTGAGATTACCCCCTATAGAATAGATGAAAAATATAGCGACAAGAGACATCCCGACAAAGTTAGATGGGCAAAAACTATTGAAGAAGATTTAGCTAGAAGAGATTTCACTGTAAATTCTATGGCGTTAAGTCGGGAATTGGTGGTTGTTGATCCTTTTGGCGGCAAAAAAGATCTTAAAAATAAAATTATTAGAGCCGTGGGCAACGCCGAAGACCGTTTTTCTGAAGACGCCTTAAGAATGATGAGGGCGATAAGGTTTGCTACGACGTTAAATTTTAAAATTGAGACAAATACTGCAAGGGCCATAAAGAAGAATTCTTTCTGGTTTCAGGCAATTTCTAAAGAAAGAGTAAGAGATGAGTTTTTTAAAATTATTATGGCAGATAAAGCTTCAGATGGGATCGAACTTTTAAGGGAGTTAGGCCTTTTAAAATATATCGTGCCAGAGCTTGAAGAGGGCTATAAAGTCAGCCAGAATAAACACCATATTTATGATTGTTATGAACATTCCTTGCTTTCCCTAAAGTATGCTGCCCAAAAAAAATTTAATAAATATGTTAGACTAGCAGCTCTCTTCCATGATATTGCCAAGCCTCGGGTTAAAAAAGGAGAAGGGCCAGACTCTACTTTTTATGGTCATGAAATTTTTGGAGCCAGAATGACCACTCAAATACTTAATCGCCTGAAATTCCCTAGGAAAGATATTGAAAAGATTACTAAACTTGTCAGATACCACCTTTTTTATTATAACGTTGGCGAGGTTTCAGAGAGCTCTGTTAGAAGATTAGTCAGGCAGGCAGGTCCTGAAAACATGGAAGAACTTTTGCAAGTAAGAATGGCAGATAGAATCGGTTCTGGCGTGCCAAAAGCCGAACCTTATAAACTAAGGCACTTAAAATATATTATTGAGAAAGTCTCCCAAGATCCAATTTCTGCGAAAATGCTGAAAGTGAACGGGAATAATATCATGAAATTATTAAAGATAAAACCCGGTCCCAAAATAGGTCAGATTCTTGATATCCTCCTTGGTTATATTTTAGAGGACCCTAAAAAGAACAATAGAGAATTTTTGGAAAAAGAAATTTCGAAGTTAGGGAAAATGTCTGATGAGAAACTTTTAGCTTTTGCTAAAAAGGCTCGCCAAGAGAGAGAGAAATTAGGAACAAAGATGGATGAAATGACAAAAAAGAAATATTGGGTAACATAGTTTCGGGGTGGAGTATGACGGTAGTACATGCCCTTCGGGAGGGTAAAGACTGGGTTCAACTCCCAGCACCCCGACTAAATTTGGGCCTGTAGTTTAGTGGCAAAACGCTACATTTTCACCCCGTTAGAAATCGTTGTGGGGCTCATAGTATAATGGTAATATACCGCATTCGCATTGCGGAGATGTGAGTTCGATTCTCACTGAGTCCATAAATTTCTAACGGGGCAAGTTGTAGAGATGGCAGTTCGATTCTGCCCAGGTCCATTATAGAAACTGTTAAAAAATTGGAAACCTTCGGGTAAAACTATGAAAAAAGATAGTAAAGCTTTAGGAATTTTGGGAGAAAAAATTGCAAAAAAATATTTAGAGAAAAAAGGTTACAAAATATTGGCCCAGAATTATATTCCGGGTTGGGCAGGTTTTGGTAAAAAAGAAATTGATATTATAGCTCAAAAAGAAAATCTTATTGTTTTCTTTGAGGTAAAAACCCTTCAAGAAAATAATATTTTCTCCCCCGAAGAAAAAGTTAACTATCAAAAAAGAAAAAGAATAATTAAAGTTGCCGAGAGTTTTCTTTTGGAAAAGAGAATTCCATTAGAACAGAAATGGCAGATAGATGTTATCTCGATTAAAATAAATTTAAATAAAGCAAAGATTAGGCATTTTGAAAACATCTCCCTAGATTGACAATATATTTTCTTTCTGATATCTTTAAAAAAGCTAGAAAGAATTTATGTCCGTTGGGAAACGGGCACTTTTTATAAATATGCCCCGTAGGAAACCGAGGGGTTCTCGTTAATAAAACAAGGCCAGATATCTAAGATTAGATTTCCTTGGGGTACACGGATACAAATATTTTCTCGCAAAGAACCCTTTATTAGACAACAACAATAATTATAGAGATACTCAAAGGTCAAACATAATAAAAACTGAAAATATTTAGCTTCCTACGGAGTATGCCCCGTAGGAGACCAAAGGGATTTTCGTGGAAGACAAGAATGGCTAAAATATTTTCTACTAAAATCCCAGGTTATCTATAAAGTTGTGAATTGTATATTATTTAAAGGTCTAAATATATTATTAACTGAAAATATTTAATTTCCTACGGGGTATGGATATAAAGAATTTTACTTCAGCAATTTTACAGATTGCAGAAGAAAAAGGAATTACACCCGAAAAAGTTCAAGAGATTATTGAGCAGGCCATCGCTGCTGCCTACAAAAAAGACTATGGCAAAAAGGGTCAGATAATAAAGGCAAAACTTGAGCCGGTATCTGGCCAGGTTAAGTTTTGGCAGGTAAAACAAGTTGTTTCTCCTTCAATGATTTTGACCGAAGATGAACTAAAAGATCTAAAAGAAAAAAGGGAAAAAGAATTAGAAAGAGGAGAAAAGGTTCGTTTTAATCCAGAGAAACATATTATGCTTGCGGAAGCAAAGAAGATTAACTCTAAGATAAAAACCGGGGAGGAACTTTCTATTCCTTTGAAAACTGAGGAATCTTATGGCAGAATTGCTGCCCAAACGGCAAAGCAGGTAATTTTGCAACGGATTAGAGAGGCAGAGAGAGAAGCAATTTTAGGAGAATATAAGTCTAAAGAAGGGGAAATAATTTCAGGTATTGTTCAGAGGATTGAGGGTAAAAATGTTTTCCTAGATATTGGTAAAACTCTGGGAGTTCTGCCAAAAGAAGAACAAGTTCCAGGGGAATTTTATCGACCTAGCCAGAGATTAAAGGTCTATATCCTCAAAACTGAAGATACCCCAAAGGGCCCCTTAATTTTTTTGTCGCGTTCTTATCCAAAAATAATTTCTAAACTTTTTGAATTAGAAGTTCCAGAAATTCAGGCAGACCAAGTTCAAATCAAATCTATTGCCAGAGAGGCGGGCTCAAGGTCAAAAATTGCTGTTGCTTCAAGCCAAGAAGGAATTGATCCCATAGGTTCAATGGTTGGTCAGCGAGGGACAAGGGTGACAGCAGTTATTTCCGAATTAGGCGGGGAGAAAATTGATATTATTAAATACTCTGAAAATCCCGTAGAATATATTAAAAACGCTTTAAGCCCCGCCAAGGTTGAAGAAGTTAAAATTCTTCCGAGAAATAGAGCTTTGGTTATCTGTCCGGAAGACCAATTATCTCTGGCCATTGGTAAAAATGGCCAAAATGTTAGATTGGCAGCAAAATTAACCGGCTGGAAAATAGATGTCAGGTCGCCCAGTGCGAAGGAAGTGGCTGAAACCGAGGAAGTTAAGGAGGTTGAAAAGGCAAAGCCTAAAAAATCTCCCCGAAAATCAAAAAACAAAAAACAAAGTGCAAAATGAAGATTTAAAATTCGTTTTGCATTTTTAATTTTATATGATCTTATATTTTCCAATTGTTATTTCTCTTTTAGCCATAGCGTGTGCTTTCTGTGTGATTTTAAAAATCAACAGAGCTCCTTCTGGCTCGGGAAAGATGGTTGAGATTTCTCAGGCTATCAGAGAGGGAGCAAAGGCTTATTTAAAAAGGCAATATAAGGTAATTTCCATAGTTGCCATTCTTTTATTTTTTTTGCTTCTTTTTCTTTTTAAATTTGACTTTAAAATAGCCTTTGGTTTTTTAATTGGAGCTTTCTTTTCCGCTTTAGCTGGTTTTGTTGGTATGATGGTTTCTACCCAGGCTAATGTAAAGGTTGCCGAGGCTGCTAAAAAGGGATTAAAACCAGCTTTCAATTTAGCTTTTCAAGGAGGATCGGTGACCGGACTCTTAGTGGCAGGATTTTCACTTCTATCTGTAACTGGTTTTTATCTTTTAACCCAAGATTTAAAAGCCTTGGTTGCCTTAGGTTTTGGCGGAAGCTTAATTTCAGTTTTTGCAAGGTTGGGTGGGGGGATTTATACAAAAGCAGCTGATGTTGGTGCAGATTTAGTTGGAAAAGTTGAAAAAAATATCCCCGAAGATGACCCTAGAAACCCTGCTGTAATTGCTGATCAAGTTGGTGATAATGTCGGCGATTGCGCTGGTATGGCAGCCGATTTATTTGAGACATATGCTATCACTCTAATCGCTGCTATGATTTTAGGCTCTCTAATTTTCCCAGGTCAAGAAATAGCAATTCTTTTGCCTCTTCTCTTGGCATCAATTTCCACAATATCATCAATTCTGGCTAATTTTTTTGTCAGAATCGGCAAAAATCAAAGCATTATCGGTGCTCTTTCTAAGGGATTAATTGCTTCGGGTATTATTTCTGCCATTTTCTTTTACTTCCCTACCAGGAAAGCCGCTCTCTTGCTTGAAGTTCCTGTCTGGAAACTATATTTCTCATCTCTTGTTGGCCTAATAATTACTTTCCTCCTTTTTTTAATCACTGATTATTTTACTTCAAAGAAATATAGGCCGGTCCTCTCTATCGCCCAGGCATCTCAAACTGGCCATGCGACAAATATTATCACAGGACTTGCTGTTGGTTTACGTTCAACTGCCTTTCCCGTGATTGTGATCGCCCTGGGGGTCTTAATAAGTTTTTGGCTAGCAGGCCTTTACGGGCTATCTATTGCCACTCTAGCTATGCTTTCTTTAGCTGGGGTGATTATTGCTCTAGATGCTTATGGGCCAATTACTGATAATGCTTCAGGAATTGCTGAAATGGCCGATCTTCCACAAGAAGTAAGAGCGAGAACTGATTCTTTGGATGCTGTTGGCAATACGACAAAAGCCATAACAAAAGCTTATGCTATAGCCTCGGCAGGTTTAGCCGCATTGGTGCTTTTTTCTGTCTATACCCAAGAACTTGAAGGACTGGGCAGAAGAGTTCAATTCTTATTAAATGATCCCAGGGTAATAGTCGGTCTTTTTATCGGAGGCCTTTTGCCTTATATTTTCAGTTCTTTTGCGCTTGAAGCAGTTTCCAAAGCAGGCTCTAAAGTAGTAGGAGAAGTAAGGAGGCAGTTTAAAGAGATTAAGGGCTTGATGGAAGGTACAGCCAAACCAGAATATGGCAAATGTGTAGATATTGTTACCAAGGCTGCCTTGAAAGAGATGACTTTGCCAGCTCTAATTCCAGTTCTAGCACCCATAATGGTTGGCTTTCTTTTGGGCGTTGAAGCCTTAGGCGGTCTTTTGATCGGCTCAATTATTACTGGTCTTTTTATGGCAATATCAATGACTTCTGGTGGAGCCGCTTGGGATAATGCTAAAAAATATATTGAAGAAGGAAATTTAGGAGGCAAAGGCTCTTTTGCTCATCAGGCAGCAGTTACAGGAGATACTGTTGGAGATCCTTACAAAGATACTGCAGGACCTGCTATCAACCCCATGATAAAAGTGCTAAATATTGTTGCCTTGTTGATTGTTGGTTTCTTGAAATAATGAAATACCAGATTAAAAAGTTGCCAAAATCAGAGATTGAAATTGAGATTGAACTTCCGCAAGAGGAATTCAAAAATTTTATTGACGAAGCAATTTTAGAATTAGGCAAAGATTTGGAAGTTGAAGGATTCAGAAAAGGGAAGATACCAAGGGAAATAATTGAAAGAGAAATAGGACAAGAGAGGGCCTTAAAGGCAGCTATTGAGAGGGCAATAAAAAATAATTATCTTAAAGTAGTTTTAGATAATAAGATTGAAGCTATCGGCCAGCCAGAAGTAGAAATCCTTAAAATGCCCGGTCTAACTAAGGTTGATTCTGGAATAGGAGTTCCCGTAAGTCCTCTTAGCTTTCGGACAAAGATAGTGGTTCTACCCCCAATTACTCTCCCAGATTATAGGAAAATTGCTCCCCAAATTAAAAAAGGGGAGATTTTTGTTGAAGAAAAAGAAATTGAGAATACTCTAAAATGGATGCAAAAATCCAGGGCAAAACTTAGTCAAGTTGAAAGGGCAGCTCAAAAAGAAGATTTTGTTGAGATTGAATATCGCTGTCCTCAAATTGAAAATAATAAAAGCCAAAAAGACGGTTTTATATTGGGCCAAGGGCATTTGATTGAAGGCTTTGAAGAAAAACTAGAGGGAATAGAAGCTAACGAAGAAAAAACTTTCTCTCTTAAATTCCCAGAAAATCATTTCCAGAAAGATTTAGCTGGAAAAGAATTAAATTTTGGAGTAAAAATGCTCTCTGTTCAAAAAATGGAATTGCCAAAAATTGATGATCAGTTTGCCAAATCTTTAGGGAGCTTTCCAGATTTGGGTTCTCTTAGGGGGAATATTAAAGAAGGAATAAGAATGGAGAAAGAAATTTTAGAGAAACAAAAAGCCCAGCAAGAAATTTTAAATAGAATTATTAAAGAAATTTCTTGGGAACTACCGGAGATTTTGATTGAAAGAGAAAAAAATCATATGGTTGAAAATTTGAAGATCCTTGTAAAAGAAAAATTCAAAATTACTTTTGGAGATTATCTCGTAAAAATTAATAAATCAGAAAAAGATTTAAGAGACTCTTTTCAATCTGAAGCAGAAACAAAAATAAAAAGCTCCTTGGTTTTGAGGGAAATTGCCAAGGTAGAAAATATTACAATTGATGAAGGTGAGGCGCAAGAAAGACTAAATCAGGCTTTGGATGATCATCCAGATATAAAAACAGCAGAAAAAAAAGTTGACTTGGGAAAATTAAAAGATTATTATAAAGAAGTAATTAGGAATGAAAAGACCCTGCAACTATTAGAAGGTTTTATCAAATAAAATTATGAATCTTATACCCACTGTTATAGAGAAAACTCAGTACGGGGAGCGGGCATATGATATTTATTCAAGGCTTTTGAAAGACAGGATTATTTTCTTGGCAGGGCCCATCATAGATCCCGTAGCAAATTCGGTTATTGCCCAGCTTTTATTTTTGGCTTCTCAAGACCCTAATAAAGATATTCAACTTTATATCAATACTCCCGGGGGTTCGGTAACTGCAGGTTTGGCTATTTATGACACAATGCAATATGTTAAACCTGCAATTTCTACTGTTTGTATTGGATTGGCGGGTTCTATGGGAGCTACCCTTCTGGCAGCCGGGAATAAAGGAAAAAGATTTGCCCTTCCTAATGCTGAAGTTTTACTCCATCAAGTAGCGGGCGGAGTGACGGGTGAGGCTATAGAAATTGAGATTACAGCAAAGCAGATTATTAAAATCAAAGAGAATCTTAATAAAATTTTAGCTCATCACACCGGTCAGCTTTTAGAAAAAATTGAAAAAGACACTGATAGGGATTTTTATTTGTCAGCTTCGGAAGCCAAAGAGTATGGCATCATTGATGAAGTAATTAAACCAAAAGGATAATAACATGGTAGATAAAACAAAAGTTTTAATAAAATTAAATAAAAAAGATAAAATACCCTTGTCTGCTTGACAGGGCTTTTTTGTGATATAATATGTTAATCTTTTAATAATAATTAATTACAAAACGCGGCGCTTTTTTTCGCTAATTGTTATTATCACAACGATAAGCGAGAAAAAAGAAGCGAGTTGTCTCATCAAACAATGGCTTTCCTAATTTCTAATATCAAAAATATTTCTTCCAAAAATTCTATAAAATATCTTTTATTTTTTGCATTAGGAATAATATTGGCATTATCTATAAAAACCATTTGGGCCAATTGGACACCGCCCCTCAATGCCCCCCCTATTTGCGATCCGGCAACTACCCCCGGTTGTAATACTCCAATTAATGTTTCTTCGTTTGCCCAGACAAAAACAGGGGATTTAACTCTGCCAAACCTTTATCTTAATGCCGTCGGAAACGAAGGAAATATTTATCGTACAAATATAATCCAGGGCAATAATGATCTGATACTATATTCGAACAGTGCTAAAAATTTACCAATTTTCCTTGAAGGAAGCCCAGTTGTTATCAATAATGATGTGGGGACAGGCAATGTTGGCATTGGGACGGCGACGCCGACAGCCAAACTCGAAATCGCAGGTCAGATAAAAATGACAGGAGGTGCTCCAGGAGCAGGCAAGGTTTTAACTTCGGACACAGCAGGTTTGGCAAGTTGGCAGCCGCCAGCAGCAGCCGGAGTCGGGGGAAGCGGGACTGCCGGCTATATTCCAAAATTCACTGCCGGAACAACGATTGGCAATACTGCCACTCCAATTTATGAGTCAGGCACCAAAATTGGTATTGGAACAACAAATCCACAGGCTACATTACATGTTGGATCAGGTAGCGTTTGGTTCCCTGGCGCTGGTGGTGGTACGACTCACTTTAACTATACAGATGGCAAAAACTATATTAGAGGCACTACAATAATTGCAGATACCGGAGGCAATGTCGGCATTGGAATTTCGGGTCCCGGAGAAAAGCTTGATGTTGCGGGGAATATCAGGACGAGCGGAAATCTTTCAACGAATAATTATAGCACCGCTCTGCCCAATGGCTGGAGCGGTATCCAAACTAATGACCTTTGGGCTCGTTGGTCAGTAAGAGCAAACCAAATTTGTCTTGGTGGCGGCGGAGGTGGAACCGGACTTGGTACTTGCCGGACGAGTTGGCTTCCTGCCGGGGATGTGGTAACAGCAACCTGTAGCGCTGCTGGCGGAGCTGTCTGTACTGCTTGGTGCCCCGGGGGTTATGAAGTAACTGGCGGCGGTATATACCCAGTTCACACTGCCATAATAAGCGTAGGTCAAACAGTATCAGTTGGTTATAATTTTCCTAATGGAGAAACTGGCTGGCAATGTGGTAACTATGAAAACTTCACCTGTTATGCTCGATGCATAAGAGTTTGGTAATTTTTTAAAATTATGTTAGAGAATAAGACAATAAAATTCCCATTAATAGCAGTAGTCGTTTTTATCCTTGTTTTAGTAATGTTAGGAGTGCTTGTGGGCGCCATTATTTTCCTCCTCGTTCGTCAAGGAAAACCTCCCCAAATTCAATTTTCTCAAGAGGGAGAAAAAGGCCTAGCAAAAGAGGAGGTGCCTTATGGAGATCTTAATCTTAAGGTATCATTTGATCCAGAAACTAAAGCTCCTACCTTAGAATGGAGAGAAGGGGTGGTTATCAAAGAAATTGAGGTAGCAGAGCTCAAAGAAGGCTCTCCTGAAGTTAAAAGGATGGTTTTCAAGCTTGTTTCTATTGGAAATCAAGATCTTCCGCGGCCATATCGGATTGGTTTCCTCCCCGAGGGGTTTAAAGTTACGGACGGAAATTTAATTGAGAAATTTCCAAACGGTGCCGAATATAAAATAGAGGTAATTGCTCAGGCACAAGGTGAAGAATTTCGAGGTATGACATATTTTTCCCTTTAGCATTTTTGAAAATCAATGAAAAGGAAATCTTTAATTTTTTGTTTTCGGGCTTTTTTATTCTTCTCTATTACAGCTACTTTTGCGTTATTTTATTATTTTTCAAATTTGCCAGTTTCCCAAGCAAGCACTTCTGATAATGTTTTTGGTTTTGCCTGGGCTTCAAATATCGGCTGGATTAAATTTAATAATTGTGATGATCCAACTAATCCAGCAACTTGTTCTGGTTCTGATTTCGGCGTAACAATTAACCCAGCTACTGGCGAATTGTCAGGCTATGCCTGGTCAAATTCAGTTGGGTGGTTGAGTTTTGATCCGGCAACTGCCGGTTTTGATGCAGCCCACCCTCAGACCAGGTTAGACTTTGCTACTAATCAAATTTCAGGCTGGGCCAGATTTTTATCAAATGGAGGTGGCTGGGATGGTTGGTTAAGTTTAAGAAATGGCAGCTATGGCATAAGTCGCAACGGTTGCGATTTAGAAGGTTTTGCCTGGGGGGACTTAGTTGTAGGTTGGATTAAGTTTAATGATCCTAGTTTTGGAGGAAATAATGTAAAAACTACTGAATGCGCTGTCCCATTCAATTATTCACTTTCCAATTCTGGGGGCATTACCGTTGTCCGTGGCAATAGTGGAAGCAATACGATAACCGCCACCCTTATTTCGGGCACTACCCAACCAGTAGACCTAGATGATGTTTCTGGCCTTCCTGCCGGGGCATCTTATTCATGGCCTTCTGGATCCAATTGCTCACCTGATTGCCAGAGAGAGTTGAGAATTGATAGCGGCACAGCAGCTGTTAACCCTTTAGGTTATGATATAACTGTCACAGGAAATCCTCTTTCAAAAACAACAAGCTTTGATTTAATTGTCCAGCCGCCGCCAGCGCTTTCTTGCTCTATTAATGTTCCAAGTTCAGCCTCAATTAATGAGAAAGTAACTTGGGGAGTCATTCCCTCGGGCGGGAGTTCGCCCTATACTGTTAATTCCTGGAGTGGTATAGGCGTTGATGTTCCACCCTCTCCGTTTGTCGACAAATGCAAACAAGGTCCCCCTGAAAAAGTAAAAGATTGTCAATATTCTAAAGAAGGCTCTTATGTAGCCACAGCCACAATAACTGATGTTAACAACAATACTGTCACTTGCTCAGCAACTGTTAAGATCAGCTCTTTGCCTATTTGGGAAGAGATATCGCCGGTTAGCTGGATTTTACTCTCAAAACTTGTTTTCAACGACTTAAATCAACTGAATAAACTTTTGGCAGGTATTGTAAACATTTGGTAATTCATTTAAAATATTATAAAGAATATGAAATCTACTGATTTTAAAATCTCTATAGAAAAATCCTGGGGTTTTACCTGCCAGGTTTTAATTTTGATTATTTTAGGAATCGTTGCTGTTATCGGATTTTTAGTTTTAATTTGGCAATTACTGAAACCTGCTTCACAACCTTCACCGGCAGTAGTATCACCACCGTCAGCCGCCCCTAAAACTAATATGCAAATACCCGAAGGTCCAATTTACGGAGTCTTGGGGAAGATTACATCTATTAGCGAACAACACCAGTGGGTGGGAATAGGAGAAAAAGAGGAGGTTATAGCTGTTATTGTTTTGCATTGGGATTTATTGAACAAGGACTACCAATTCCAAGTTAATGATGAAACATTGGTCAATAGTTATACGAATAGCAGCGAAACCGATTTACCAAAATTACTTGAAGAAAATATTGGCTGGAATTCTTTGAAAGTTGACGATCAGGTTTATATCGATTCTTTATTAGATCTTATGGGAAATAATATTATTCCTCCTCGTGCCATAAAAGACATTAATATTTATACAGCCTCTTAATTATGAAGACATCAAATTTAACTAGAATATTTTTGCTCGCATTTTTTGTCGCAGGAGCCTTAATGCTAGCTCAATCTGCAGACGCTCTTAGCCTTTATTTTAGGAATCAGGTAGACCCCTATGGCTGTTACCTTGAAGGGTATATGCATGATGGTAGTTCAAGTGCGGGCGATGACTGGGCGGCTCTAACCACTCCTGTTGTCCCTTCCTGGATGGATCTTCATGACGGCTTTCTCTATAGAAACTTTACTTCTGACTGTACCCTTAGCGGACAGGTTACTTATACCATAGTAATGGGCGGGGAAAATTATACAGAAGCATCACCCTATCCAGTAAAAATACGGTTTTGGTGGGGCGAAGAAACAGGCTCCCAATGTACAGGGCCGAATAAATTTACCGACGAATATGCTTTCAACCTAGCCAGTGGTGTTTCAACATATACTTTTCAGGCAAATCATACAGCCACTTGGGTAGCTGGTACTCATATTGGCATAGGTATTGATATAACCTGTAATGATAGCTCATCGCCATACTGTAATGGTGCCCAATCCTCTGGGGGAAATCCTGCTTATGCCCGTTTATATTACAGCGGAACATCTATTACTTTTCCTGGAAATTGTCCTGCCAATAATCGACCGAATCCTCCGACCCTTACTTTTCCAGCAGACGGTAGTGGCACAACCTCAAATTGGATAACTTCTAACCCAACATTTACTGCCACGGTTTCTGATCCTGATGGAGGAAATGTCAGGGCATATTTCAATTTTGCTCAAGTAGCCGGAAATCCAGTGCCTCCTGCAGATCAAAATGGTACAACCGTGCCTTCTGGTCAAATTCCTGGCAGTACCTGGACCCCCTCCCCAGTCTTAGTTGATGGGAAATACAACTGGCGGGCAAAAGCTATTGATCCGCAAGCGGCAGAATCTGGTTATACTGGTTATTGGCGGGTAAAAAAAGATAGCCTTGCGCCAACTGCAAGCTGTTCAGCTCCCACTCTTTCTGGTTCCACGATCTCAATATCTAGCCTTTCAGGCACAGATCCGGTGCCTGCTAGCGGAGGAACTCCATCAGGTGTAAAAAACGGAAAACTTGAGAGAAGAATTGATGGAGGAACTTGGAGTACGTCTACTGGAGGTAATTTTACAGGAACCGTAGCTGCAAGCGGCCAAGAATATACAGCAAGTATGTCAAATTCTTTCAATGAAACTGTCACCACTGCAGGTACATATGAATATCAATATTATGTTACTGATGGAGCAGGTAGGCAAAGTAGCACAGTAAATTGTGGCTCAATAGTTGTGTCTCCTGATTTTTCTATTTCTATTTGTGATGCTGGAGAAACTCCCCTTTGCACTGCTGATCCCGCTCAACATACTATTATTGCTGGCGGATCAACAACATATAATGTTACTGTAAGTTCAATCGGTGGCTTCTCTGGAACTGTTAATATCTATGCCAGCCTTTATGATAATGCCACCGATGAACAGGTTGATTTTAATAATAATCTCGTAGCTTGCATCGGAGAACTCTGTAAGTGCAACCGAACCGATGTTGATCGCAATGGAATAGTAAATAATCTTGATGTCCTCTTATTAAAGCCCTATCTGGATAAAACCTGTTCAACAGCCTATCCTAATCCAAATTCATTAGATAGGTATTACTGCAACCGAACCGATATTGATCGCAATGGAATAGTAAATAATCTTGATGTCCTCTTATTAAAACCCTATCTGGGTCAAACCTGTTCCCAATACTTAAAAAATATTACCCTTAATCCAATAGTGACATCTGTGACTCTATCTGGAGGAAGTGCTTCAACCCCCCTTACTGTTTCTTCTTCTACTTCTACCCCCAGTGGCACCTTATATGTTAGAACAACCGGAGTTTACACAGCTGCCGAACTTGCTAATGGCCCGGAAAGAAAAGGAGCATCTTTGCTAACGGTATCTGCCCCATTTAATTATTCACTTTCCAATTCTGGGAGTATTACTGTTATCCGTGGTAATAGCCAGAGCAATACCATAACTGCTACTCTAGTTTCAGGCGCTACCCAGCCAGTAAGTTTCAGTTTAAGTGGCAACCCAGCCGGTACTACTTACTCATTTTCACCTTTGAATTGTTCCCCCACTTGTAATACTCAATTGACAATTAATACTTCATCTGCTACCCCAACTGGTACTTTCCCAATTACCGTCACAGGAAGTCCCCTTTCAAAAACAACAATCTTTAGTTTAATTGTTCAACCGCCGCCAGCCCTTTCTTGTTCTATTGATGTTCCAAGCTCAGTCCCAATTGGCGGAAAAGTAACCTGGACAGTTATCCCTTCAGGTGGAATAGGGGGCCCATATACCGTCAATTCTTGGGTTGGCGAAGGTGTTGATAAACCAGACTCTCCCTCTGTTGATGGCTGTGATGAATCAGGCCCTCCCGAAGAGATAAAAGATTGCCAATATTTTAGCGATGGTTCTTACACGGCCACAGCTACGATTACTGATGGTGCTGGAATTACTAGTTGTTCAGGAACCGTTAAGATCAGTTCTCTGCCTATTTGGAAAGAGATACCGCCAGTTGGCTGGATTTTTCTTCCAAAACTTGTTTTCCACAATACGAATGGATTAGATAAACTTTTGGCAAGTGTTGTAAATTTCCGATAATTTATTTGGAATCTTAGAGAGATATGAAATTCACTGATTTTAAAATCTCTATAGAAAAATCCTGGGGTTTCACCTACCAGGTTTTAGTTTTAATCATTTTAGGGATTGCAGTTATTGCGGGATTTTTAGTTTTAATTTGGCAATTATTAAAAGCTCCCCCTCCGCCACCGGAAGTTCCAATATCTACACCCGTTCCGGAAACAAATGCCCAAATACCCGAAGGTCCAATTTACGGAATTTGGGGAACAGTAGCCAGTATCAACGAGCAACCAGAACGGGCAGATGATGGGACAGGAGTAAAAATTATTGCCACTATTGGTGTGCGCGGAGACTTAGGTAAAGATTACAATTTTCAAATTAGTGAAGATACCCTGATCAATAAATATGCCCTTGGTACGATAGATTCACCTCCAAAAATCCTTGAAAAAAATATCGACTGGTGGGCGATAAAATTGAATGGTCGGGTCTATGTAGAGACACAAATTGACCTCCTTAAAATTATTACTGTGCCACCTTCTAATATTAAATCTTTTGATGTTTATATAACACCTTCTATATGAAAAAATTAAATCTCAAGACCATTTTAATATTTGGAATAGCAATATTAATTTTCCCCATAGTTTTATTTTTTCTCTCAGTTCAATCTGTTCACGCTGCTACACTAGTAAATCTGTGGTCGCGTGCCTCTGATCCTTCTACCAGCGTCGATGAAGCTGAAGCTGTTGCTTGGGACGGCTCTGGAAATATTTATGTTGTCGGATACGATCGTATTCCAGGAGACACGGAATGGCGCATTGAAAAATGGAATAGCAGTGGTGGCCAAGTCTGGACAAAAACCTCCAACCCTTCTGCTAATTCGGAGGGTGCTAATGATGTTGCCTGGGACGGTTCTGGAAATATTTACGTTGTCGGTGAGTACTTTCCTTCGGCAGATGGCCAGTGGCGTATTGAAAAAAGAGACAGCAACGGCAATCTGGCTTGGACAAAAACTTCTGACCCCTCCACTAACACAGACTCCCCAAATGCTGTTGTTTGGGGCTCAGGTTATATTTATATTTTTGGGGAACAGAATTTTGCAGCGGGAAGTGACGCCATCTGGCGTATTGAAAAAAGAGACAGCAGCGGTAATTTGATCTGGGCAAGAACTTCTAACCCCTCTTCTGGTCAAGATTTTGCCGAAGACATTGTCTGGGACGGCTCTGGAAATATTTATGTTGTTGGTTATACAGGAGATCCTGATAGACAGTGGCGTATTGAAAAATGGGACAGTAACGGCAATCAGATTTGGATACGTACTTCTAATCCTTCTATCTATCCAGATTATGCTCGCGCTGTTGCTTGGGACGGCTCTGGAAATATTTACGTTGCTGGAAGCGAAAGTTCTTCTGGAGATAAATACCATATCCAAAAATGGGACAGTAACGGCAATCAGGTTTGGGCAAGAAGCTCTGACTCTCCTTCTTTATCAAGTTTCGCTTACGGTGCTACTTGGGACGGCTCTGGAAATATTTATGTTGTTGGATTTGATCTTAGTCAAGGCCTGTCACGTATTGAAAAGTGGGACAGTGCCGGTAATAAGATTTTAGAAAAGTATTCTGATTCTTCTATTACTTACGCAAGAGCTATGGATGTTGTCTGGGCCGGTTCTAGAAATATTTACGTAGTTGGGTATAACAGGCCGACCAATCAAGAGTGGCGCATTGAGAAATATATTTTCGACACAGAACCTAATATACCAACCTTAGTTGCTCCACCGGATAATATTTGGATTAATTATAACCCTACTTTCACAGCAACTGTCTCTGATCCCGACGGCGATAATGTCAAAGCTTACTTTAATTTCTCACAGATTGCCGGAGAACCTCTTCCTCCTTCCGATCAGAATGGGAGTACAGTTGCATCGGGGTTAAATAGCACTTGGACGCCTTCTCCTAATCTTGTAGATGGACAATACTGGTGGCGGGCAAAAGCTATAGATAGTTACGGTGTTGAATCAGCTTACACTGGCTATTGGAAAGTAAAAAAAGGTATTTTTGATTTCTCCGTTTCCATTTCTCCCTCTTCCCCGCCTTCAGGAATCATTAATGCTGGTGATTCAGCAACCTATAATATTACCGTGACTTCTATCGGCAGTTTTTCTGGTACCGTTAATATCTATGCCAGCCTTTATGATAATGCCACCGATGAACAGGTTGATTTTAATAATAATCTCGTAGCTTGCATCGGAGAACTCTGCAAGTGCAACCGAACCGATGTTGATCGCAATGGAATAGTAAATAATCTTGATGTCCTCTTATTAAAGCCCTATCTGGATAAAACCTGTTCAACAGCCTATCCTAATCCAAATTCATTAGATAGGTATT